>MDTB01123742.1_pt1 | contig 85378 bp, 90 predicted proteins | sample 811161 | NCBI WGS metagenome assembly MDTB01 (sample SAMN05326650, study PRJNA326480) | marine metagenome | isolation source: seawater | place: Mediterranean Sea | collected 2009
ATAAAAAAAAAAATAAAATTTTAATAAAGAATATAAAAGAAAATTATTTAAACCAAAATACCAAATATATAATTATTAAAAAATTTGAAAGAAATAAAAGTAAAATTAAAAAACAATTAATTTTATTTGCGAGTTTATTTGGAAAAAAATGTCCACAAAGCAAAAAAGGAAATATTTTACTTGAAATAAAACCAAATAAATCAAAGATTAGTAAAATTTCAAGTAAATCCCAATTAAAAAAATTGAGATACCATCAGACTAATCAAGGTGGATCAATTCACTCAGATGGCCCCCAACTGAACAAGCCACCTAAATACGTTTTTATGGCATGTATAAGCAATGCAAAAAGTGGAGGTGAGTCAATTATAAATAATACTGAAAAAATTTATGAACACTTAAGAAAATATAAGCCAGAATACTTAAAATGTCTTAAGAAAAAATTTCTTTTTGAAAGAAGAGGATTTAATTATCCAAATAAAAATATTTTTCGAAAACCAATATTTGAAATAAATAAAAATAAGTTTAAATTTAGATATCTTAAAGAATATATTGAGAGTGCATACAAAATTAAAAATTTAAATATGTCTTCTTTGCAAAAAGAATCAATTAATTATTTAGATAAGTGTTTAAATAATAAAAAATTTCAAAAAAGATACAAGCTATCACAAGGTGATATAATAATACTTAATAATAATAGTTTAGCTCATGGAAGATCCAAATTTTCAATCTCAAGCAAATCACCTAGATCTTTTTTAAGACTATGGATAAAATAAATAATTCTAATAAATTCTCTGTCGTAATTTTTGCTGCTGGTATAGGTCGTAGGCTTGGAAAACTTGGCAAACGCCAACCTAAGAGCCTTCTTAAAATCAAAAATGAAACATTATTAGAATTATTAATTAAAAAGCTACGAATATTAGGAGTAAAAAAAATTTCAATAATAGTGGGATATAAATCAAATCTTATAATTGATCTTTTAAAAAAAAAAAAAATTATGAATATAAACATTATAAAGATAAAAAATTTCAAAAAAAATGGTCATTCATATACTTGGTATCAATATAAAAAATATTGGGAAAAAGAAAAAAAAAATTTACTATTTTGTCATGCAGACATACATTTTGACATTAAATTTCTAAGAAATATTATTTCATCAAAAAAAAAAAATATAATTGGAGTAAGAAAAATAACAAAAAATAACTCAAATTCTCAAAATCTTGTAGTTAAAACTTATAAAAATCTTACTATAAATAAAATAGATTTCCTCAGAAATATTTCTAATCCATCTGGTGAAATTCTAGGTATTAATAAATTTTCCATCGAATCTACTAAAAATTTATTCAGATTTATGGATAGTTTTTTTAGAAACAATAATAATAATAAAAGTTTATCATGGGAATTTTTTTTGGATAAGTATATTCATTTGAAGTTGGATGAATTTCACATTATTAAGAATCAAAGTTTTAATTGGATAAATATAAATAAATTTGAAGACTACAAAAAAGCTCAAACCCTCAAGGTATAAATGATAGAAATTAAAGATTTATTTAGAACATTAAATAAAAATAATATAAATTTTTTTACCGGAGTACCAGACAGTGTTTTAAAATTATTTTCTAATGAGATTGAAAAAAAAAATCAGTCCAAACATATAGTAGCAAGCAATGAAGGTAGCGCAATAGCACTAGCTTCTGGTTATTTCCTGGCAAAAAAAAAAATCGCTTGTGTTTACATGCAAAATTCTGGATTAGGTAATGCAATTAATCCTCTTGCATCCATTGCCCACTCAAAAGTTTACTCTATACCAATTTTTTTAATAATAGGGTGGAGAGGTTCACCAGAAGCAGGTAAAGATGAGCCTCAACATTTAGTTAAAGGAAAAATAACTAAAAATCTTCTTAAATTGTTAGGAATAAATAGTATTGTGATAAGAAAAAAAGGAGATCTTAAAAAAATTGATAAACTCATACATTCAGCAAAAAAATTCTCTAAGCCAGTTGCTTGTTTAATTGAAAACGGAATTTTAATCTCAAAGATAAAAAAAAATGCAGTCACAATAAAAAGCTCTTCTGAAATAACTCGTTCTTATTTTATAGAACAGATGTTGAATATTATAAGTGTTAAATCAAGAATAATCGCTACTACAGGATACACTTCAAGAGAATTGAATCAGATGAGAAAGTTCACGAAAAAAAATAGAGGAAAAGATTTTTATATGGTTGGAGGAATGGGTCATTCATCTATCGTATCTCTTGGATATTCTTTAAATAGTAAAAAAGAGACAATTTGTTTAGATGGAGATGGTTCTTTATTAATGCATCTTGGATCATTACCCATGATAGGAAATTTTGCAAAAAAAAATTTTAAACACATCTTATTAAATAATAGAATGCATGAATCTGTAGGTGGTCAAAAAACAATTTCTGGTAAAATTAATTTCAAAAAATTATCAGAAAGTACTAACTATCAAAATTATTTTTACATAAAAAGAAAAAAAGATATTCAAAAAGTTTTAAGAAAATTTTTTAAGAAATCAGGACCTAGTTTTTTAAATGTAGAAATTAAAAAAGGATCTTTGAAAAACTTAAGCAGACCTAAAGATTTTATAAAGATTAAAAAAAATTTTAGTAGATAAATTGAAAAAAATCAAAATTATAAAAAATAAGGGAATTTTATTTTGGATTACAGGGCTTTCTGGATCTGGAAAAACTACTATAGCACATAAAATAAAATCAAAAATTCAAAAAAAATATGGGCCCACTATAGTTGTAAGCGGTGATGATTTGAGAAATATTTTTAATTTTAAAAACTATGACTCTAAAGAAAGAATTATTCTTTCAAAAAAATTTAATAAGTTTGCTAAATTTATAACAAATCAAAATATAAACTTAATATTTGCTGTTGTAGGAATGATACATTCTATGAGAGCATGGAACAAAAAAAATATAAAAAATTATATTGAGATTTATATTAAATCAGATTTAAAAAATATAATTAAATTTAAAAGAAAAAAAATCTATTTTAAAAAAAATAATAATGAGTCTATAGTTGGAATAAATATAAAACCTCAATTTCCAAAAAAACCTCATATAATGATTAATAATAGGTTCGATAAGCCTATAAATAGATTATCTGATAATATTATTAAGAAAATAGATAAATTAATAGAATTATGAGAATAGTTGGTCTTATAGGTGGAGGGAGATCTGGTATAGATTTCTTTCAAAGTCTATTAGATGAACATGATGAAATTTTACAATTTCCACATCATTTTCATTTTGGTGACTTTTATCAAAAGGTAAATAAAATTAAAGATGAAGATGAAATTTTATCTATATTTATAAAAGATAATAAGAGATGTTTTGACTCAAGACTTAATCAGATTGAGAGACATGATAAGTTAGGTGAAAATAAAAATGAGTTTTATCAAGTCGACGAAAATTTGTTTAAAAGTCATTTTAAAAAACTTAGTCAAAATAAAGATTTGGATATTTTTAAAATACTTTTTAATCTCCACGCGGCTTATTATTTGGCAAATAATAAAGGCATTGGAAATAAAAAAATTATAGTTTTACATTTGCATCATATTGAAAAATTGAGGTTTTTAAATCAACTTAATATTGAGGTCATTTACACGATCAGAGAGCCCTTTTCCTCAATAAGTTCTTATATTAATCATTGGATGAAGATAAAAAGTATTTATGAAATTACCCCATATTCTTATTTTTATTATTTAAATAGAATTTTTAATGGATTAAAAAAACTTTCTCAAATGGGAATAAAAACCCATGTAATAAAATTAGAGTCTTTACATAAAAAAAATGTTAATGTTATGAAAGAATTTTGCTTTATTCTTAATATTAAATATTCAAATGTATTAACTCAGTCTACATTTATGGGAAAAAAATGGTGGGGAGATCAATTTAGCTTAAAATTTTTAAACGGTGTAAATAAAAATTTTCAAATTAAATATGATGAAAATTTGTTTTATAAAAAAGATATTAGAGTTTTGGAGTTTTTTTTACAAGATTATATGAAACATTACGGCTATGCTTTTCATTCAAATAAGAAAATCAATATGTTAGAGAAATTCCTTCCATTAAAAACTGAGATAATTATATGGAAAAAATTTTTTCACAAATTTAATTTTTTACAATTATTTTACGCTTTAGTTTACTGGTTAAAAAGAATTTCAATTATGAGAAAAAACAATTTTAAAGATTTTATTATGCCGCATTCACTAGGAGAAGAGTCTAATTATGAAAAATAACTTAATTATAGGTGGAATGGGATATGTGGGAACAGTTGTCATAGAAAGTTTATTAAAAGATGATGAAAATGTTACTTGTATTGATAATTTTTCATATAATCAAGAACCTAAAGAAAACTTTTTTGAAAATTATAAAAATTTTAAATTTATAAATTTAGATATAAGAAAATTTGATTTTAAAGAAGACTTTTTAAATAATTTTGATAATGTTATTATATTTGCTGGTTTAGTGGGAGATCCAATAACTAAAAAATATCCTGAACAATCAATTGCAATTAATGATGTTGGATTAAAAAGAATTATTGACTCTTTAGATCATTCATCAGTTAAAAGAGTAATATTTATATCAACATGTTCAAACTACGGTTTAATAAAAGAGAACGCAGTAGCTGATGAACAATATGAATTGAAACCGCTTTCAAGATACGCAAAATCAAAAGTAAATATTGAAAATTATTTACTTAATAAAAAAAATAAAGTTGGTTATAGTGGTGTAATTCTTAGATTTGCAACAGCTTTTGGACTTTCTCCCAGAATGAGATTTGATCTAACAATAAATGAATTTACTAGAGAGCTATATATTAATAATAAAATTATTGTCTATGATGAGAATACCTGGAGACCGTATTGTCATGTAAAAGATTTCTCTAACCTAATAAAAAAAGTTATTAGAACTAATGTTGAAAAAATTAATTTTCAAGTATTCAACGCAGGTTCGGAAAGAAATAATGCCACTAAACTTGATATAGTTAATTATTTAAAACCTTTTTTTCCTGAAGCTGAAATTATTTTTAAAAGTCAAGGCAGTGATCCTAGAAATTACAGAGTTAATTTTGATAAAGTAAAAAATACTCTAGGATTTAAGGCTGAGTATAATATTGAAGACGGTATAAAGGAAATTATTCAAGAATTAAATCAGGGGCATTTTAAAATTAAAAATTATTACCCAGATAATCTTGGTAATTATGTTTTACGAAAAGAATAAAATGAAAAAAAAATTATTATTATTTGGTGGGGGAGGACATTCAAAATCATGCATTGATGTAGTAAATTCATCAGGAAAATTTAATATTATTGGGATTATTGATAATAAGCTTTTTAATGAAGGTGTAAAAAAAATACTGAATATTAATATTTATTCTGAAAAATTACTAACAAAATTTAAAAATAAAAAATATTATGGACTTGTAAGCATAGGTCAAATTAAATCCCCGAAAATAAGAAAAAAAATATTTAATCAAATTAAAAAAAATAAAATTAAACTTATAAATATTATTTCCAAATATTCTGTTGTATCGAAAAATTCATTTATAGGAGAGGGCACAATAATAATGCATAATGTAATTGTAAACACTAATGCTAAAATCGGGAAAAATTGTATAATTAATTCAGGAGCTATAATTGAACATGACGTGGTCATCGAAGATAATTGTCATATTTCAACCGGAGTTATTTTAAATGGAGGTGTTTGCGTCGGAAATGGATCTTTTATTGGATCAGGTACAATAGCCAAAGAAAATAAGATTATTAAAAAAAATTCTGTAGTTCCAATGGGTAGCCTAATTAAATAAATGAAAAAAAAAACAATAATTATTGCTGAAGCGGGTATTAATCATAATGGAAATTTGAATCGTGCATTAAAAATGGTTGATGTAGCAAAGACAGCTGGTGCAAATTTCATAAAATTTCAAACTTTTAATCCTAACTCTTTAGCAACAAAAAAAGCAAAAAAAGCGAGTTATCAAAAAAAATCTAATGATTTTACTAAAAATCAATTGGATATGTTAAAAAAATATACTCTCAATCACAAAGATTTTTTAAGAATATTTAATTACTGTAAAAAAAAAAAAATTTTATTTTTAAGCTCTGCTTTTGACTTAGAAAGTTTAATTTTTTTAAAAAAAATTGGTTGTAGAGTTTATAAAATTCCTTCAGGAGAAATTAATAATGTTCCATATTTAAAAAAATTAGGAAGTTTCAATAAAAAAATCTTCTTATCAACCGGAATGTCTAATTTAAATGAGATTAAGTATTCAATAAATGTTTTAGTTAAGAGCGGAACCAAAAAATCAAATATAACTGTATTGCATTGTGTTTCAGAATATCCTGCAAAATTTAAAAAACTTAATTTAAATGCGATTAAATTTCTAAAAAAAAAACTAAATATGAATATAGGTTATTCAGATCACTCTTTAGGAATTGAAGCTCCAATTAGTGCAGTCAGTATCGGAGCAAGTGTCATCGAAAAACATTTTACCTTAAATAAAAATCTTAGGGGGCCAGATCACAAGATGAGTTTAGATGGCAATGAACTTAAACAAATGATTCAATGTGTAAGAAATATTGAGTTATCATTAGGAGTAAACAATAAAATTGTATCTAAAGCAGAAAATAGCATAAAAAAATTAGTTAGAAAATCAATAATAGCCAAAAAGAATATTAGTAAAGGGGAAATATTCACCAAGATTAATTTAACAACTAAAAGACCTGGAAATGGAATGAGCCCAACTTATTGGGAAAAAATATTAGGAAAAAAATCAAAAAGGAATTTTCAAAAAGATGAAAAAATTAGGTAAAAAAGTTATTTTTTTAACTACTGGCAGGTCAGATTATAGCTTAATAAAACCTTTGATTATGACTAAAAACAAGGGTTTTCAGTCAGTTTTATTAATTACAGGATCTCACTTCAAAAAAAAATTAGGTTACACTTATAAAAAAATTTTAAGAGATAAAATTTACGTTAATAAAAAAATTAATTTAAACATAATCGAAAATAACACTATCGATTTAATTAATAGAAATATTTCTAATAGTTTAAAAAAATTTTCTAATATTTTAATAAAAGAAAAGCCTGATCTTGTTGTAGTTCTTGGTGATAGATATGAAACTTTTGCATTTACAATAGCTTGTTATACTCTAAATATTCCTATAGCACATATACACGGTGGAGAGGTAACAACTGGTTCATTAGATGATGGATTTAGACACTCTATATCTAAATTGTCAAAATATCATTTTGTTTCTCACTTTTCACATAAAAAAAGACTAGAGCGTATGGGAGAAAGTGCGAGACATATTTATAATGTTGGTGCTTTAGGAGTAGAAAATATCTCTAAAATAAAATTTATTAAAAAAAAAAAAATTGAAAAATTATTAAATATAAAATTCAAAAAAAAAAATTTACTAGTTTGTTTTCATCCCAATAGTAAACTAAATGATAAAAATAAAATAGCAGATGAATTGAAACAATTATTAAAAGCTATTGAGTATTTTAATGAAATAAATTTTATTTTTACTAGCCCAAATGCAGATCCTGGTAATCATAAATTTATATCAATGATAAAAAGTTTTGTAAAAAATAATAAAAATTGTATTTTTATAGCGAATTTGGGTCAGGATTATTTATTTTCCATATTGAGGCATTCTGATGGAATGCTAGGAAATTCTTCAAGCGGTCTCATAGAATGTCCAAGTTTTAAAAAAGCTACAATTAATTTAGGCTCAAGACAAGATGGTCGCATTAAAGCTAAAAGCATAATAGATTCAGATATAAAAAAATTTAAAATAATAGCAGCAATAAAAAAAATATACAAAAAAAACTTTAAAAAGATTTTAAAAAAAAGTAAAAACGAATATCAGCAAAAAAATACTAAAAAAAAAATAATATCCATAATAAGTTCAAACTTAAATCAAATACTTTAAGTAGAAAAAAAATTTTTTGATAATGAAAAATAATAATACTAAATATCTAAATTGGAAGAAGACTTTAATTAATAAAGATTCGAAAATTGAAGATGTGATTAAAAATCTTAATGAGACAGCTTTACAAATAGCACTAGTTGTAAATAATAAAAAAAAACTTATAGGTACAATAACTGACGGTGACATAAGACGAGGGTTGATTAGAGGGTATGGATCTAAAGATAAAATTCTTAAAATTATGAATAAAAAACCTATAACTTCCCAAATAGAAAAACCTTTTAAAGATGACAGAGCACAAATGCAAAAAAATAAAGTCAACTCAATACCAAAAATTAATAAACAAGGTACTGTTTTAGGTTTGAGTTCTTTGCTTTTTAAGCAGAATATAAAATCTATAAAAAATTCAATTATTTTTATGGTAGGCGGAAAAGGAAAAAGATTACTGCCTTTGACGAGAAATGTCCCAAAGCCTATGCTCAAAATAAAAGGTAAACCAATTTTAGAGAGTTTATTAATAAAAAGTAAAGATGAGGGTTTTAAAAATTTCCTTTTTGTTACTGGATATCTTAATAAAATTATAAAAAAATATTTTAAAAATGGAAAAAAATGGAATGTAAATATCGAATATATTAATGAAAAAAAGCCTTTAGGCACTGCAGGTGGACTGAGTAATATTAAATTAAAAAATAATTTACCTGTTATTGTTGCAAATGGAGATCTAATCACAAAAGTCAAATATCGAGATATTCTTAACTTCCACATCGAACAAAAAAATATGGTAACTATAGCAGTTAAAAAACATGTGATGAAAAATCCCTACGGAGTAGTTAAAATTATGAAAAATCAAGTAGTGGATCTTTTGGAAAAACCCTCTTCCTCATCGTATATAAGTGCTGGAATTTATATTTTTAACCCACTTTTATTTAAAAATATTAAAAAAAATGATTATTTAGATATGTCTAGTTTTATAAATTATTTGATTGAAAAAAAATACAAAATTAATGCTTACCCACTGCATGAAAATTGGCTAGATATAGGTGAACATAAAGAATATAAAAAAGCGAATAACTAATGACATATAAAATTAAAAATGACCAAATTGAGGAATATAGAGAAAAAGGTTGGATTAAAATTAAAAATTTTTTTTCAAAAAAAGAGATTTTTAAAATTAAAAATAAGGTTAAGAAATTTATTAATCAAAATTCAAAAATTTATAAAGGTAGACATATTAACTATGCAACTAATAAAAGAAATTCAAAAATAAATTCTTTTCATAAATTAGCTGATAGTCCGTGGGTAAAAAAATTATCTAAAAAGAAAAAAATAAAAAAAATTGCTGAAACTTTTTTAGAATCAAAATCTAAATTTATTCAAAGTGAATTATTTGCAAAACCTTCTAAAGTTGGATTAGCATCTCCCTTTCATCAAGATAATTTTTATTGGTGTTTGAAGAATGGTCCATCTCTTACAATTTGGACTGCTCTTGATAAAGTTAGTAGCAGAAATGGTGGAGTTTGTTATTTTGAAAAATCTCATAAAGCAGGCTTACAAAAACATATTCCTTCATTTGCTAAAGGAAGTTCACAGAAAATTGCATATTTAAATAAATTAAAAAAGTATAAAAAGATTGTTCCTAATTTAAATTCAGGAGATATAATATTGCATGATAGTCTCATAGTACACGGGAGTAAAAAAAATTTATCCAATAAAAGTAGAATGGGTATTACATTTCAATTTAAATCTACAAAAGCTAAAATAGATTTAAAAATGAAAAAACATTATGAAAATAAATTGAGAGAACAATTTAAAGACTAATTTTTATGCCAGGATTTGAATTTATAGACTCAAAAGAAAAAAGAGCTGTAGTAAAAATATTCCAAGAAGGTGGTGTTTTAATGGCTCATGGTTTTGATAAAATAAGAAAAAAATACTATGTAAGAACTTTTGAAAAAAATTTATCAAATTTTTTTAAATCAAAAAAAAGCCTCGCTGTAAGCTCTGGGACAGCTGCTATTAAAATAGGCCTTAAAGCTCTTGGTATTAAACCCGGGGATGAAGTAATCACCCAGTCATTTAACTTTATCGCTACCATTGAAGCCATAGTCGATATTGGAGCAAAACCTATTATGGTAAATGTAAATAATTCACTCAATATGGATCCGGTAGATTTAAAAAAAAGAATAACTAAAAAAACTAAAGCAGTAATTCCTGTCCATATGCTTGGATTTTCATGTCAAATGAATGAAATAAAAAAAATATGTAAGAAAAAAAGAATTCCTATTTTGGAGGACAATTGTGAGTCTATAGGTGGAAAGTATGGTAAAAATTTTTTAGGTTCGATTGGTGATATTGGTGTGTTAAGTTTAGATCATGGAAAAATAATAACATCAGGAGAGGGTGGTGTTATTTTAACTAATAAACTAGCTTTAGATAAGTATTGTAGAGAGTATCATGATCATGGACATGAAAATAATCCGAAATTTAGCAGAGGAAATGATACAAAAAAAATTTATGGATTTAATTATAGAATGACGGAAATTCAAGCAGCTATAGGTAATGAACAATTAAAAAAGTTAAACTTTATCATTTCTGAGAACAAAAAAAGATTTGAAATTTTAGAAAAAGAAATAAAGAAAAAATTTAGTTTAAGAGAACTTCCAAATAATTCAACACCTAATTATGATACATTTATTTTTTTCGTAAAAAATATAAAAAAAAGAAAAAAAATTTTGAATATTTTAAATAATCGAAAATTTGGTACTAAAAATTTACCTGATGCTATAAAGTGGCATTGCTCTTATTATTGGGGTCACGCAATAAATAAATACGAAAAAAATAGATCCCTAAAAACAAAAAATATTTTAACAAATGCTATTGCAATACCAATTCTATTTAAAAAATCATTATTAGATTATAGGAAAATAACTAAAGAAATATCCACGATCTAATAAATGAAAATATTAAGTATTATTGTAGCAAGGTCTGGATCTAAGGGAATAAAAAATAAAAATATGGTAAAAATTAATGATAAACCATTAATTTTTTATAGTTTAAAAATCTTAAAAAATATTAAAAAATTAACGTATCCTTTTGTTTCAACGGACTCCACAAAAATTATTTCTTATTGCAACAAATTTGGTTTCAATGAAGGTTATATAAGACCAAAAAAATTATCTAAAGATAAGAGTAAAATAATCGATGTAATAATGGATGCTTTGAAATGGATCGATAAAAATAAAAAAAAATCATTTGATGCTGTAGCGCTATTGCAACCAACTTCACCACTTCGAAATAATAAAGAAATTATAAAAGCAATTAATTTATTTAAGAAAAAAAATTATGACTCATTAGTAATGGCATCAAAAATGTATCAACATCCATATGAATGTTTAGAATTAAAAAAAAATAATTGGAATTACTTGCGAAAGCCCAAAAAGCAAAGTCTAAGAAGACAGAACTATAAGCAAAATTTTTATTTTATAGATGGAAGTTTTTATATTGCTAAAATTTCATTTTTAAAAAAATATAGATCTTTTATAAGAGAAAATAATACCGTTATCCTAAAATCAAAAAATAAAATCAATATAGATATTGATGATAACTTAGATTTAAAATTAATAAAAAATTTAATTTAAATTAATTTAAGTTTCCTATAGTAAAATGAGAAAATATCAAAAAATAAATAAATTTGAAAAAAAAAATATTTATAGATTTTTAAGAAAAAAAGAAATTAAAATTTATCAGCATTTCTTAAATTCACTTTATTCTAGAAAATATTATCAATCTCAAATTAAATTTATTAAATGGGCATACATTCCAAAGTTTAGTCAGCGAATATTAAAAAAAAATGAGCTCTCTATTATGGGAGCTTTTGATAAAAAAAATAAGAAATTAAATGCTATTTTTGGTTTCAGTTTTGGTAAAATTTATTTTAAAAAAAAAGTTTTAAATTTAGCTACAAGTTTTCAGTATGTAAATAAGTCTCGCGTTCCAGGTGCAGCTTTTTTTTGTTTTAAAAGAGTATCTGATATTTTTGACGCTATATTAATTAATGGTTTAAATACAAAATATATACAGAGTATCAAAAGATATTTTAGTATTAAAAATTACACTAAAGAAATTAATCGAAAAATAGCAATAATTAATACACAAACAACTAACAAATTGTTTAATACTAAAAAAAATCCAAAATTAGCCAAATTTATTAAAAATAACGAAGCCGCTAATACTTATGCTAATTATTTTCTCACAAAGAGTATTAAAAAGATAAGTGAAAAATATTGGCCTGAACACAAAAAAAAATATTATTTTACAACTGATAAAAGTAAAAATTTTTTATCAAGAAGGTATCAGAACCACCCGTATCTAAATTATCAATTCATAGGATCAGATGAAAAATTTAAAAATGGTATAGCTGTAGTTCGTAAAGAGCAAATAAACTATTTATCTAGAAAAAAGAAAAAAAATTACTGTATAAGAATATTAGAATTTTTGCCTAAAAAAGGATATGAAAAAGATTTAAACAACTCAATAATAAGTTATGCTCATAAGCAAAAAGTAGTTATGTGTGATTTTTTTTGTTCGTACAATCACGTTACAAAAAAATCTTTATTGGCAGATTTTATAAATTTTGACAAGCATAAAAATAAAAATATTCCATATAGACTTCAACCACCAGAAGTAACCAAAGAAAAAAGTTATAATCAAATAATGATCTCAAAGCATAAAAAAATATCTAATTATAAAAAAAATAAATTCTATAGCACTAAAGGAGATGGTGAGCAGGATTTATATTTTGTACAATCGGGTTTATCAGAGATTTTATGAAAATAAAAAAAATAATTTTTCTATCATCAGTTCCTTTTATTCATAATGATGAATTAAAATATGGTTTTAATTACTATAATAAATCTAATTATAGTGTTGAAATATGGTACTTAAACAATGTTTTTATTAGAAATTTTAAATCAAACAATAGAAAATTAAACTTCAAAAATGTAACTATATTTAATATTAAGGACGAAGTTCAGTTTAAAGAACTTCTCAAAAAAAATATAAAAAATTCTATTTTTTTTTTAAGATACACATACAATTATTCAAATAAAAAACTTTTTCAAATTTTAACTACAAGCAAAGCAAAATATATTTATTCTTTAGGAATACTTCCTCAGGATGGATTTAATTATATAAGTAAGGATAAAAAATACTTTTTTATAAAATTAAAACAAATATTTAGTAAAAAAATTGGTTATCTTAAGAGTATAATTTTAAATAAAATATATTTAAAATTAAATAGAAATTTTTTTAATATTAAAGAAGCAGATTTTTTTTATGTAAAAAGCAAACAGGAAAATAAAATTAAAAATCACAAATTATTTGGAAAAAATACTAAAATTATATTTGGTCATCATAGAGATTATGATAAATATTTAGATTTTTTAAAAATAAAAAAAAGAATCAAGAAAAAAAAAACTGCATTATTTATTGATCAAGGTGTTCCTTATCATCCAGATAATTTAGAAATAGGATTATTGGATTTAAAAGAGCAGAATTATTACAAATCAATAAATAATTTTTTAATTAATTTAATGCAAAAATATGGTTATTTAATTGAAATTTCTGCTCACCCAAAAGTTTCGTTAAATCGTACAAAGAACAATTTTAAAAGATTTAAAGTAAAACAGCATGAAACAATATCACAGATTTATAATTCAGATTTAGTTATTACACACGCTTCCACTGCCTCAAACTTTGCAATTTTATTTAAAAAAAAATTACTATTCATATCTAATAATTTACTAAACTCTCAATCGTATCCTTTTAAAGCAACATTTGAATTTTTTGCTAGTCGTTTAAAGAAAAAAGTAATAAATATAGACCAATTTGATATTAAAAAGTTAAATTCTGAGATTAAAATAATTAAAAAAAATTACAAAAATTATGAAAGAAAATTTATTAAATTTAAAGGTCAAAATATACACCATGCATCTATAATAATTAATTATATTAAGAAATATTATGCTAATTAAATCTAAAAGAAAACATTTAGAGTCACAATTTAAAGGCCAACCAAATGAAATTAAATTTTGTAAAAAATGTGTAATGTCCAATCAAAGACCAAGAATCTCTTTTGATAAAGATGGAATTTGTGCTCCATGTAATTATACCGAATTAAAAAAAAAAAATATAATTGATTTCAAGAAAAGAAAAATAGAACTAGAAAAATTACTTAATAAACATCGAAGTAAAAATGGAAAACACGACGTAATAGTTCCATGCAGTGGTGGAAAAGATTCAAGCATGATTGCTCATAGACTAAAATATGAATATGGGATGAATCCTTTATGTGTAACATTTTCTCCACCTGTTTATACAGATATTGGAAAAAAAAATTTAAGAAATTTAATAGACTCTGGATTTGATCATAAGCTTCTTACTCCAAATCCAAAATTATATAAAGTTTTAGCTAAACTTTGTTTTGCGTATCTTGGTGATCATGAAGAAATATTTGATAGAGGGCAAATGGGTGGTCCCGTTAAAGAGGCTTATTTGAATGACATAAAATTAATTATGTATGGAGAGAATGGTGAGTTGGAATACGGAGGCGATACTAGGACAATTAATTTTAAAGGGATGCCTTGGGATTGGTACGAAAAAATTTATTTTAGTACTCCTTTAGAGGAAATAGTCAAAATCGCTAAAGAGGATGGTTATTTTAAGTATTATGATATCGATTTTAAAGATGGAAATTTGGATATTTATAATTTACCAAAAAAAAAGGACTTAATAAAAAAAGGAATAGAATTTCATTGGTGGGGATATTACAATAAATGGCTACCACAAGAAAATTTTTATTACGCATCTAAGAATGTTGGTTTTGAGGCTAACCCAGAGGGACGTATGGAAGGAACTTATTCTAAATACGCACAACTTGATGATGCAACAGACTCTTTTTTATATTACATGATGTTTATAAAATATGGGATAGGACGAGCCACCTCAGACGCGTCACATGAAGTAAGAGATGGGCACATCACTCGTGAAGAGGCAGTTAGTTTAGTAAAAAGATTTGATGGCGAATTACCAAAAAAAAGTATGAAGCTTTTCTTAGATTTTTTGGATTTAGAAACTAATGAATTTTGGGAAATTGTAGACAAATTTAGAAGACAACATATTTGGAAAAAAACTGGAAACTCCTGGAGTTTAGTAAAACAAGTAAGTTAAATTTAAATGAAAAGACTTATAGCGAGACTTGATGTAAAGGGAGAAAATGTAATAAAAGGTGTTCATCTTGAGGGACTTCAGATAGTAGGGTCTGCAAAAGATTTGAGTTTAAAATATGCTTCACAGGATGTGGACGAAATATTTTTTCAAGATACAGTAGCAACTTTATATCAAAGAAATAATCTTACTAAAATAATAGAGGAAGTTTCCTCCAATATAAATATTCCACTTACAGTTGGTGGTGGAATAAGAAGTGTAGAAGACATAGAAAAAATTTTGATATCTGGAGCAGATAAAGTTTCCATAAACACAAAGTTCACTGAAGATAAAAATTCAATATCTTCTTTTAGTAAAAAATTTGGCTCTCAAGCTATAGTTGGTTCAATAGAAGCCAAATACTTAAATAATGATTGGATAGTTTTTACTGATAATGGGAGAAACATTACTGATATTAAAGTATTAGATTGGATTAAAATTTTACAGGACGAAGGAGTCGGTGAAATAATTGTTACGTCTATTGACAAAGAAGGTACAAAAAAAGGTTTTGATAAAGAATTATTATCTAAGGTAAACGAAATTATGAAAGTTCCTTTGATTGTCAGTGGAGGTATAGGAAATTTTGAAGATATAAATGCTTGTTTTGAAAAAGAAAAAATAACAGGAGTAGCAGTTGCTTCTATTGTTCATCATAATGTAACTAATTTTGATGACTTAAAAAAGAAATGTAAAATAAAATCAAATAATACACTTAAAAATATTAACATAAAAAAAAATACTAACAAAGTATCAATATTAAAAACTAAAATTTGTAATTTCAGAAGTCTTTTTAATTCATTAAAGAAAATATGTGATGTAAAAATTATAGATAATTTTAAATCAAATAATAATGAAAGAATAATAATTCCTGGAGTTGGATCATTTCCAGAAATTATGCAAGAGTTCGATAATGAAAAGATTAATTTTATACAGGAGTCAGTAAAAAAGGGAAATCCAATTTTAGGAATATGTCTCGGAGCTCAAATTTTTTTTACAAAGGGCTATGAAATAAAAGAAATCAAAGGACTAGATCTAATTAAAGGATCTACTGTAAGTTTAAAGACTATGTTCGATAAAAAAAATTTAATTTTACCCCATACAGGATGGTCAGAGATTAAATATAAGAAACATACAATTTTTGAAAATATCGATAATAATTCAACATTTTATTTTACTCATTCTTTCAATTTTGTTCCAGATGATAAAAAGATTATTTATGCAGAAACACCATACAGTTCTTGCAAAATAAATGCAGTATGTATAAAAGAAAATATAATTGCTTGTCAATTTCATCCAGAAAAAAGTGGAAATACAGGTTTAATTTTTTTAGATAACTTTTCAAATTTAAATTAAATTAATGAATTATAAAAAAAAACTTAAGAATGTATCTAGGCCAGACTGGACAGCTAATAATTTTAGAGATCCAAAAAGATTGTGGCTAGATAAGAATGAAAATGCAGATGAAGTATTAGCTAAACAAACCAAAAAACTATTATCTAAAATTAATAAAAATATAATTTTTAGTTATCCAAATCTTGGACCACTATATAAAAAATTAGCTCAAAATCTTAAAATTAAACCGAAAAATATTTTACTTACTGCTGGTTCCGATGCGGCTATTAAAACTGTTTTTGAAACATTCGTTGATGATGGAGATATAATTTTAAGACCTAACCCGACTTTTGCTATGTATGGAGTGTATTCAAAAGTTTTCAATACAAAAGAAATAGTTATTGAATATAAAAAATCAAATGATGGACCTAAGCTTGACTTAAAAAAGATAATTAATTTTATTAATAAATACAAACCTAAGCTTGTTTGTTTACCAAATTCAGATAGCCCTACTGGCCAATTCTTTGATCCTCCAGATTTAAAAAAAATTATTCAAGTAGCAAAGCGAAAAAAATCTTTTGTTTTAGTTGATGAAGCTTATTTTCCATTTTATTCAAAAACTGCTTTAAGACTAATAGAAAGATATGACAATTTAATAATTACAAGAACTACTGCCAAAGCATGGGGATTAGCGGGATTGAGAGTAGGATATGTTTTGTCATCAACTGAAAATATAAATGAAATGCAAAAAGTAAGACCGATGTACGAAATTAACAATGTTGGAGCGGAAATAGTAAACTTATATCTATCTCATAAAAAATTACTTAATCAATCAGTCAAAAGATTGCTTGAAGGAAAAAAATATTTTAAAAAAGAACTTACAAAAATGGGATTTACTTTTTTTAAAAAAGAAGAAGGAAACTTTATACATGTTAATTTTCAAATTCATAGAAATAAAATAATAAACGAATTATCAAAAAATGTTTATTTTAGACATAATGAAAATCACAATAGCATGAAAGGATTTAGTAGATTTTCTATAACATCAAAAAAAAATTTTTTGAAAATTATCAAAATTATAAAAAAAACTATCAAATACAATGATTAAAGTAGGATATATTGGTTGCGGGAAAATTACCGATCATCACATTAATTGCATTAAAAAGATTAAAAATATATCTGTCAAAGCGGTATGTGATTTGGACTATGACAAAGCCCAATCTTATGGAAAAAAATACAATATTTTAGCTTACGAAAATTATCACAAAATGCTGCAAAACAACTCAACTATAGATTTAGTGTGCATAATGACTCCATCAGGCATGCATTATGAAAACACAATAGATATATTAAAAAGATACAAAAAACATATAATAGTTGAAAAACCAACATTTTTAAAAGCCTCACAAGTTAAAAAAGCTTTTAAATTAGCAAAAAAATATAAACTTAAAATTTTTCCTGTTTTTCAACACAGATACAATAAATCTATTCAAAGATTAAAAAAGGCTTTAAAAAATAATGAGTTAGGTAAAATTAGAATTGCTAATATAAGAGTTCGTTGGTGCAGACCTGACAGATATTACAGACTTTCAAAATGGAGAGGAACTTTTTCTCATGATGGCGGAGCTTTGAGTAACCAAGGTATTCATCATATAGACTTGTTAAGATATTTATGTGGAGAAGTTAAAGATATATTTGTAATGATGAAAACATTAGGTGCAAAAATTGAGGTAGAAGATACAGTAGTTTCTACTTTCAATTTTAATAACGGAGCGGTAGGAACATTAGAGGTAACAACTGCTGCAAGACCAGATGATTTTGAAGCCTCACTTAGTATCGTAGGCTCCAAAGGTCTAGCACAGATTGGAGGAAAAGCTGTAAATGAGTTGCAACTTTTTTCACCTAATAATAAAGAATGTAAAAAATTCAGTGAAAATTTTCCTAATGGATACGGTTTTGGTCACTTACAATTTTATAAAGATATAGAAAAAACTTTAAATAAAAAAAATAATTTTAAATTTCCAATTAGCGAATATGAAGTATTTACTACAACAAAACTATTGAATGCTTTTTATAAAGCAGATGAATTAAAAAAATTAATTAATGTTAAAAAAGCTAAAGAGTCCAAGAGGCTTGGCAAATTAAACGAGCAATTATCTAAGGTTTATCGAAGTAAATGAAAATACTTGGATACATCCCCGCAAGAATGGCTGCAAGCAGGTTTCCGGGCAAACCATTAAAAATTATAAAAGATAATACTATGCTTGAACATGTAGTTAAGAGAGCAAAGCTCTATAAAAAATGGACCTCTTTATCAGTTACAACATGTGATGACCAAATAATGAAATTTGCTAAAGATAAGGGTTATAATTCTATTTTAACATCTAAAAAACACAAAAGATGTCTCGATAGAGTTTTTGAAGCTGCAAATAAGCAGTATAAGAAATTGAGCAATAATGACATTATTGTTTGTGTGCAAGGCGATGAACCAATGTTAAGGCCTGAAATGATTAGTTCTGTTGTTAAAACTTTAAAAAAAGATAAAAAAATTGGTGCTTCAGTTTTATCAATCAAAATTGTATCTGAAAAAGAATTTAACAACCCTGATATTGTTAAAATAATACACGATTTGAAAGGTAAAGTTCTTTATACTTCAAGATCTCCAATTCCATACGCAAAAAAATTTTCTATTCTTAATAATCCTAGAAGAATTGGAGGAATCTTTGCTTTCAGATATTATTTTTTAAAAAAATATCACTTCTCAAAACCGTCACCTTTAGAAATAATGGAGTCATGTGATACAAATCGAATTTGTGATAATGGTGGGGGGATGTATATAGCACCAGTAAATTTCACTGATTATTTTTCAGTCGACAGTCCTAAGGATCTAGTTAAAGTTAAAAAAGAAATAGTTAAAACAAAAATCTGGAAAAGGTATAAATTTTAATTTTGATGAAAAAAAAAATTAAAGTAGCAATTATTGGATATGGAGTAGTCGGCAAGAGAAGAAAGAACTTTATTATTCAAAATAAAAAATATTCTTTAGAAGCAATTAGTGATATTACTTTTACAAAAAAAAAATTTCGAAGCAAAAAAATTATATACTATAAAAATTATTATGAATTACTGAATAATCATGATTTAGATGCTGTATTTATAACCTTACCTAATTATCTAGCTTCAAAAGTAACTATAGAATGTATCAAAAAAAAATTTCACGTCTTTTGTGAAAAACCACCAGCTAAGAGCGTAAAAGATATAATTAAAGTATCCAGCACTCTAAAAAAATTTCCTGGCCTTAAACTTAAATATGGTTTTAATCACAGATACCATTCCTCGATTAAAATGGCTAAAAAAATAATTAATGATAAAAGATATGGAGAAATTTTAAATTTTAGATGTCTATATGGAAAAAGTAAAATAGTGACTTACAACGCTTCAGAATGGCGATCAAAAAAAAAATTTGCAGGAGGTGGAATTCTTATAGATCAAGGAATACATTTACTTGATATACTTTTATTTTTTAATGGTGATTTTAATAAAGTGAAAAGTTTTACTTCAAATAAATTTTGGAAATATGATGTTGAGGACAATGCCTTTGCGTTACTAAAAGATAAAAAAGGTGTTATAGCTTCTATTCACTCAACGGCTACTCAATGGCAACATAAATTTAGAATGGAAATAGCTTTTAAATATGCTCTAGTTGAACTACAGGGAATATTGTCAGGATCTAAAAGTTATGGAAAAGAAAGTCTTAAAATTATTAAAAGAAATATTAAATCAGCAAAAGGATCAAAAAATCAAAAAAATTATTATTTCAAAATAGATAATTCTTGGAAAGAGGAAGTAGAAGAATTTGCAAAAATAATAATAAATAATTCAAAAGTAAATACTGGAAATATAAAAGATGCTATTTCTAGTATGAAATTGGTTGAAAAAATTTACCTTGCTGGTAAAAGATAAAAATGAAATCTAATAATATTTCTAAATTAGCAAAAAAAAATAAAGTTTTTAGTAAATTTTTTCTTGAATACGTTAATTATCTTCAAAAAGTTTCTAAAATTTTAAATGAAAAAGATATTGATAAATTTTTACTATCTTTAGATAATGCTAGAAAAAAAAAATCAACAATATTTGTCGCAGGCAATGGAGGTAGTGCTGCAAATGCTATGACGATGGCAAATGATCTAGGCTTTGATATTTTTAAAAAAACTAAAACAAAAAAACCTTTTAAAATAGTTTCTTTGACAGATAATTCTTCGGTAGTAACTGCCATTTCTAATGATATTTCGTACGATGATATATTTATAAATCAATTAAAAATTCATTTTAAAAAAGGGGATTATCTTTTATTATTTTCAGCTTCAGGAAATTCAATCAATCTAGTAAAAGCTGCGCAGTGGGTAAAAAAAAATAAAGGAGTGTGTTTAGGTCTTTTAGGTTTTAATGGAGGAAAATTAAAAAAAATTTGTAATACTAGTGTTGTATTTAAGACTCTTAAAGGTGAATATGGGCCAGTTGAAGACTTCCATCTAATTATGAATCACACTTTGGCTCACTGGTTTCAAGTTAAATTGAATAAATAATTTAAAATATTGATATTAGCTTATTTCAATGAATAAAAAAAAAGTTGACAGTACACCTTATGGAAGCGATTCATCCTCTTTAAAATTTTGGTCTACAAAAAGAAATAAATTAAATGACTTATATAAATCTGAAAAATACTTTTTTTTAAAGACAGTAAAAAAATCTAATTCTTTTTTAGATATTGGATGTGCTGCTGGAGGATTTAGTAAAATAATTTATAAACTTAAAAAAAAATTTAATTATTCTGGTTTAGATGTTTCAGTAAATATGATTGAAGCTGCAAAAAAAAATAATAAAGAATGTAAATTTTACTTATATAATGGAAAAGATATACCTAAAAAATTAAGCAACAAAGATCTTGTATTTTCCTTTGGAACACTTCATCACTCATCACATGCTATAAGTATAATTAGTCAAATGATTAAAAAATCGAATAAATACGTTTTATTTGATCTTAGATTTAAAAGAAATTTAAAAAATAGATTTTTTGTTAAAAATTTTCAAAAAATAAATTTTCTAGGTAAGTTAAATAAAAATAATCAAATTCCTTACTATATTTTAAATTTTGAAAAATTTAAAAAAAAAATAATGAATATTACAAAAAAAAAATTTTCTATTGAAATTTATGGTTACAAACATAAGCCAAATAAAAATACTATCACTAAGTATAAGTCTATAATTATGGCTTCAATATTGATAGATAAATCCAAATCATTTAAATTAGTGTCTAAAATAATATAAATTATGAAAATTGTAATTTTAGCTGGAGGTTTAGGAACAAGGTTGTCTGAATACACAAAAACAATTCCTAAACCGATGATAGAAATAGGAGGAAAACCAATGATAGTGCATATAATGAATCACTATTCAAAATATGGATTTAAAAATTTTTACATAGCCTTAGGATATAAGTCAGAAATAATTAAGAGCTATTTCAAAAAAAAATATAAAAAATGGAATATTAATCTTATAGATACTGGCAAAAATACGATGACGGGGGGAAGACTTAGAAGATTAAGAAAATATTTAGGGAATGAAACATTTATGTTGACCTATGGAGATGGTTTGTCAGATGTAAATTTAAAAAAATTAATAAATTTTCATAAAAAAAATAAAAATTTAGTTACACTCACAGCTGTCAGACCTCCAGCGCGGTTTGGTGCAATAAAAATTAAAGGAAAAAAAGTAAATTATTTCAAAGAAAAATCTAAACTGGATGAAGGTTGGATTAATGGTGGTTTTTTTGTAATTGAACCAAAATTTTTAAAATTTATAAAAGGAGATAATACCTTTTTAGAAAGAGAACCGCTTGAAACTGTTGCTAAAAAAAAACAATTAAATGCTTACAAACATGATGGGTTTTGGCAATGTATTGATACAAAAAGAGATAGAGATAATCTTAACCATTTAGTTAAAAAAAAGAAAATCAAACTTTGAAAAATAAAAAAAGAATCCTTGTTATAGGCGGCACTGGCTTCATAGGTTACCATCTATTAAAACAATGCCTAAAATTAAATTGGGATACTACAAGTTTGTCTACTAAAAAACCTAAAAATAAAAGAAGATTATTTAAAGTTAAATATATAATATGCGATTTATCAAACAAGAATTTACTGATCAAAAAGCTTAATAAAAACTATGATTATGTAGTAAATTTAGGAGGCCACGTTGATCATAAAAATAAAACGAAAGTATATAAAAGTCATTTTATAGGATGTAAAAATTTAGCCAAAATATTTATTAATAATAGTATTACTTCCTTCATCCAAATTGGCACTGGACTTGAATATGGAAATATTCGATCACCTCAAAAGGAAGTTAAGAAAAATTCAATAAAAAAAATAACATCTCACTACGCAAAAGCTAAACTAATGGCCACCGAATACTTGTTAAAATTAAGTAAAAAAAAAAATTTTCCAGTTACAATTTTAAGACTTTATCAAGTTTACGGCCCTAAACAGGAAATAAACAGATTTTTACCACTTATAATTAAAGCATGTTTAAAGAATGAGAAATTTTCTACTACAAATGGTATTCAGTACAGAGATTTTATTCATGTAAATGATGTTGTAAATGCAATAATAAAATCTTTGAAAAACAATAAAGCTAGAGGGAAAATATTTAATATAGGTTCCGGCAAACCAATTCAAATTAAAAAAATTATTAATTTAGTTAAAAATTTAATTAAAAAGGGCAACCCTTCATATGGAGCAATAAAAATGAGAAAAGATGAAAATATAAGATTATACCCAAGTATTAAGAATGCAAAAATTCACATTAATTGGTCGCCTAAAATATCTTTTAACAAGGGTTTAAAAAGTACCATTAGTTATTACAAAAATGAAAGATAATCCTTTAGTAAGTGTAATTGTTAATTGTTATAACGGTGAAAAATTTTTATTAGATTGTTTAAATAGTCTTAAAAATCAAACTTATAAAAATATTGAAATTATATTTTGGGACAATAAGTCTACAGATGATAGTTTAAAAATTTTTAAGAAAGTTGAAGATATTAGGTTTAAATATTTTTTAGCTGATAATCATACAACTCTTTACAAAGCTAGAAATTTAGCAATCAAAAAATGTTCTGGAGATTTTATTTCCTTTTTAGATACAGACGATTATTGGATGCCAGAAAAAATTCAAAAACAAATGGAAATTTTTATGAATACTAATAGTAAAGTTGGTTTAGTTTATACTAATCAAACTATATTTATCAATCATACTAATCAAAAAGAAAAATATATAAAAATAGAGTCAAAAAATGACTCAGAGAGCACAAAAATATTAAAGAGAGTTGGCGCAACAATTTTAACTTCTCTTATTAAGAAAAAAGAACTTTTAAAATTAAATTATATATTCGATAACAATTATAATATTATAGGTGATTTAGACCTTTTTTACAGACTCTCTAAAATTTGTGAATTTAATTTCATTAAAGAAGAACTTGCTGTTTATAGATTGCATGGTGAAAATTACTTAAAAAAAAATAAAAAAGAGGAAATATTAGAGTTAGAAAATTGGAAAAGTGAATATCTTGATAAATCACATAATGTAACAAAATCTGAGAAATTGGAATTTTCCGATATAGTACATCATAGAAAAGTTATTTATTTTATTTTAGAAAAAAAAAATTTTGATGCTATAAAACAAATTTATAAAATTAGTAACTTTGTATTGAAACTGAAGTTAATATTATTTTTTCTTATGCCCAATAAGATGCTAATGAAATTGCTAAAATTTTAGTATTTAAAAATTTTTTAAATTCTTTGGTTTCTTAAATAATTCTATATTTTTTAAAAAATAAATTTTTCCCTTTTTATCAAAATTTTCATTTAAAAAATTTAAGCAAGGTTTGTTTTTTTTAGTTTTTTTATATCTTAATTCTAGATATTTAATATTTTTATATTTTATTAATTGGATACATTTAAAAATCATTGACCTCTCAATTTCTCTTCCAAAAGCCCTACAACTTAATAGAAAATCTCGAATAATCCCCTTTTTATCTTTAATCTCTAAGCTAAAAAAACCTACTATTCCCATATCTCCAAATTTATCTTCAACTCTACAACAATATAAAAAAATGTTACTTTTTTTTTTCATAATATTTAAATCTTTTTCAGTCAATCTATTAGTGCTAAGATTCATTTGATTTGTTCTATTTATCAATTGAATTATTCTATCTTTATTTTCATTATTAATATTTTTAAAATATATTTTTGTATTGAGACTTTTTAACCATTCATTTTGTGTTAAGAATTTTTTTTGTCTTTGTCTTGCGAAGTTATCTTTATAGTATTTTGTTCTCTTTAAATCTTCTTTGGTTGTGACAGAACTGAATGAAAATTCAGTTATTTCATTAAGTGCTTTTGAAAAATATACTGGATCAGAAGGCCAATCTGGAACATTTATTCCTTTAACTGAATTTCTTACTCTATCTCTTTCGGCTGGATTGTCATCAATAAATAAAACACTTTCATTTAAAAGATTAAGTTCATTTATAATTTCTTTTACGTTTGTAGCTTTATCTTTCCAATTTATTCTCCAAGATGAAAAATTATTTCTTTTTAATATTATATTAGGGTTTTTATTAATTGCCTCCAATGCTAAGTATTCCTCATTTTTACTAGAAATAGCTAATTGAACTCCTAAATTATTCAAGGCTTTTAATTTTTTTTGAAAATCATAAAAAGCTTCACCGCTTATACTTAATCCACCAATCTTTATTTTTTTCCAACCTAAGTCACCAAGAACACCACCCCATAAAGTATTATCTAAATCTAAGATAATAAGTTTAATCTTATTTCCATAAATATAATTAAGTACTTTATTTATTTCTAGAGATGTTTTTCTAAAAGTTTCTTGAGAGTATGGAATTTTAGCTGCATACCATAATTTTGGATTATAATCTGAGTCATTATCTTTTATAAAAAAATTAGAATTTAAAAAATATATATTTTTATTTTTTTCTAAGGATTTAGCCACATAATTATTAATAAAATCTATATTTTTGACTATTCCTGACTGATGAGTAAAGTCATTTAAGTATCTGCCTTTTTCATATCTAGGTATTGTCCAAGAAAAGATTATTATATTTTCGTATTTCAATGATAATTTTTTCATCAATAATATGTATTGATCTAATTCCTTATTTAAGTCTTTGATTGAAACATTTTCGTAATTAAGTATTTTATCAAAATTTTTAAACGTATGCTCAACTTGACTCCAAAGAATCATAGTATTTTTATTTTTCTTAGAATTTATAATTTTAAAAATTCTTTGGAAAAACTGTCCATATAATCCTTTTTTTAAGATATATTTTTCTTTATTTAAATCTTCTTCTAAAAATTGATATAAATTATCTGTATTAAAATTTGAAAGTAATTCTATACTCTTTTTCATTAATTGTTTTTTTTTAATAACGCACAATAATTAATGGTTATTTTGTTTTTTATTATAAATTTCATATTTTTATTTTCCACAGGTAAAATTTGCCTTTTTATAATTTTAAAGCCAGTTTGTTTAAACATTTTCTCAATTTCCCCTATAGATTTAAAATGATAAACGTGGTCTATACTAGGACAATCAACACATGTAGAAATATAAACGTATCCATTATTGGATAAAATTGCATTAATTTTTTTTAACAGTGCTTTAGGATTGTTAACATGCTCCAATACTTCACCAAAAGTAATAAAATCATATTTAATTTTAGGTTTAAAACTTGAGATGTTTTTTAAATAGTAATTGATTTTAGACTCTTTTTTATACAAAAAATTAATAAGTGTCTTAGTAATTTTTATTGAGGTTTTACTTATATCTACAATATCAAAATTTTTCGCCTTATTTAATGATTTAAGAGCTTCTAAAAAAAAAAGCCCATGCCCAGGACCTATTTCTAAATAATTTTTTACCAGATTTTTTTTTAAATTAATATTCTTAATGAAAAAGGAAAACATTGCATAATGTGTGGACCATAAAAATTGTGATATAGCTACGCCTATCATATAGCTTTTCATTGTTTTAATATTATTATAAACTTTTTTGTACGCATCTTTTTCTTTTGATAGTGGATATTTTTTATATTTAAAAAAAAACTTTTGGCTTTCAAACATGTCAAAACAAAGTTTTAAGTATGCGTCTACAGCGTATGAAAGTGTTATTTTTTCTTTTTTTATATATCTAAAAAAATTAGAAGAGAATTCTTCTGCTCTTTTAAAATAGGTTATATCTTGCCGCTCTATTAAGTCCAATATTTTTTTTCTTTGCGTACTAGATTTGGAGATTACTTTTTGAACAATAGAATTAAAATTTTTATATTTTTTAGATAATGCCATATTTTATAAAAGTTATCTTTTTATTTTTTTTTTTATAGTATTCTCTAAATCAGATATTGTGTATTTATGTTTAAAACCTTTTTCGAGAAAATCATCTGTAAGTAGATTGATATTCTTTTTTATTTTTATTTTTATAATATTCTCTATTTCTATAAAGAGATTAACAATTAGCAAAGAGTCAAGCTTACTTTTTGGTCCAAAAATTTGAAAGTTTTTATTATATTCTATCTTATTTTTTTTTTTTTAATTGTAAATTTATTTTTTTTAAAGATAGTTTTATAATTTCAGATTCATTCATATTTAATTTAAACTTTGTAAAATATCACCATCCAAACTACATGGGTTCCAAAAATTTTGACTGTTAAAATATTTTGAAAGCTTATTATCATTTGATTTATAGTAAAAATTATTATGTGGCAACTTAATTTTGAAAGGCTCAAATCTACTCAATATTTTATATTTTTGAAGTTTAAAATTACGTACTTCAAAAAAAGAACAATTTTCTTTTTTAGCCTGTTTTAAATTTGCTAGAATTAAATCTTCATAAATTGATTGATCATCATTTATTGATAAAATATCTAAAAGTATGGCGTATTTAAACTTTCCAACTTTTTTGTATAGGCAACTTGAATAACCTATTAGTGTGTTATTTCTTACACACTGAAATAATTTAATTGAATTATTGTTTTTCTTTAAATTTAAAATCCATTCTAAATATAATTTATTTCTATCTAACATTAATCCATTTGAATTTAATTTCAAATATTTATCCCAAAAATTACTATAATTTTTTCCAAGAGTAGAAAGAGGTTTAACTTTATTTTTGTAATGAATTTTTTTCCAATTATTAATATTTTTAAATAAATAAAATTTTAAAAAATATTTGGCAAAAAATATAATTACTCTTCTGAAAAATAATCTTTTCAAAAATAATTTTTTTTTGATAAAATATATGTCTAAAGAATTCTCAATATTTAAAAAGATTAAAAATGACTGCAGCAGACCTTTTTCAGGTACTTGTGCAAATCCAAACGAATTTAATAAATTTCCAGCTGATTTATTGAAGGTAGAACCTAGAAAAAAATGGTTTTTTTTATTATTAAGATATTTTTTTATAAGAACTAAAGAAATATTTCTAAATTCTTGGTCGACAACCCAACCATGCAGAACAGAACAATTTATTTTTTTTTTTTTAAAAAGATAATTTGTGGAGTAATTTCCCACATGTCCTATAATTTTTTTTTTATTAATATATACCCAACCAAAAATAAATTTGTGTTTTCTTTTTAATAAAGGATTTCTCCATTGATTATCCCAACTATTTTTACTTATAAAATTCAAATCATTTCTTAAAAAAAGTTTTTTAACTTCTTTAAAATCTTTTTTTTTTACTTCTCTAATTATCATATTTAATACTTAGCGTTTTTTTATTTCTTCTGTGCTTTTAATGTAACTTATAATAGCTATCCATATCCAGGCCAGAGAACCATATGATGTTGAAAAAATACTACCTGTAGATTTTATTGGCCAAATAATCATCAAGAATCCAGCAAGAAGAATAATGTAAAAATCTTTATCTAATTTTTGATTTCTTTTTAATCCTTGGATTAAATAATTTTTTATTATCAAAATTATAAAAGTAAAAATTAAGATAAAACCTATTAATCCAGTATCATTTAATATTTCTAGAACTTGATTATGGGGATGAGTAGAACATATTTTATTAATTGCAAAATTAGGACAATTTATTCTAAATGATTTTAGTCCACCTCCGTACCAAATTTTTTCCTTAAATAAGTTAAATGAATTTAGAAACATTTTTCCATGATTACTCGAATACCCTTTAGAAAAAAAATCACTTTTTAATATATTATTATTTTCATTTTTTGTTACACTTGACACATGGCCATAGAAACTACTTAATCGATTTTCAATTATTTTATCATTTTTATAAATTATACTGCTGAAAAAAGAAAAAGTTATTAGACTAATAAAAAATACTAATCTAAGTTTCTTATAAAAAATAATTAATAGAATAATAAAAAAAATCGACATAATTAAAGGCATTCTATTTAGGCTTATAAGGCTTGCAATCAATACTAAGTTTGTAATTACAAAAATAAAAATAAGTTGAATATTTTTTCTTTCAAAAATCTTAATAATTGAAATAACCATAAACGGAAAAATAAATTGCAAATAGCCTCCAGCTATTCTTTCAGTGCCAAATAAACTGTTATAATTAGCATTTTTGGTAAATCCTGACAGACTGATTCCAAGAAAATAATTACTCGTTATATCTATTGAAATTAAGCTACCAAAAAAAAGAGATAATTTAAAAAAAAGTCTAAATTTAAATATTTATTTCTAAAAAGAGTTTCAAAAATTAAGTACAGAAATAAGAATCTTAAAAGAAATAACGATTTTGCAAATAATAGATCAAAACTGTAATTATTATTTATAAAGGTTGAAACTATTATAGTAAGAAAAAAAATAGACAATAATTTATTTTCTATATTAAGTTCTAATTTGAAATTTTCTTTTAATATAATAAAAAATCCTAATATTATAATGAAAAGTATATTTAAATTTATAATTAAACTCCCTGCGACTACCGAAGCAGGTATTAAGGCTATAAGGAGATTAACTACACTTTTACTTTGAAAATAATTAAAAAAGAGGGACATTTATATCTAAATATATTGATAAATAGATTTTATCAAATATAAGTTAATTTGATATGGGCGTGTAGTTCAGTGGTAGAACGCTACGTTGACATCGTAGAGGTCATAAGTTCAATTCTTATCACGCCCACCAAATAATAGGTAATTCAATAATACTGAGCTATTTACAATAAATTAGAAAGATACTATAAGACATTGCCTGGTAATTATTGCGAAGGGGCCATACCCGATCCCATTTCGAACTCGGAAGTCAAGTCCTTCAGCGCCAATGGTACTTTGTCTTAAGACATGGGAGAGTAGGTCGTTGCCAGGCTTTAAAATATTATGAAAATTGCAAGTTCTTTAAAATCACTAAAAAAAAGAGATCTAAACTCTAAGTTAGTTAAACGTAGAGGCAAGCTTTACGTTATCAACAAAAAAAATCCTAGATTTAAAGCCAGACAAGGTTAATACTTAAAGACTGATTTCCTATTGATTGAGTGTGATAAAATTAGGGGTTTTTAAACTTAAAATTAAATAATATAAAGCATGTAAAAATGGACAATCAAGAATATAAAAACACCTGGTCAAATTTTACTAAGTTTGTATTATGGGGAACAATTGCTGTAGTTGCTGTATTAGTAATTTTAGCATTAACTCTACTTTAACTTAAATTAACAGATATGATAGTTGGTTCAATTAAAGAAAACTTATCGCAAGAGAAAAGAGTGTCGATTACACCTGAAACAGCAAAAAATATAATCAATTTAGGATTAAAAATTTGCTTAGAAAATAATTATGCTACTCATATAGGCATACTAGATAAGGATTACGAAGAACAGGGAGTAGAAATAAAACAATCTGCAAAAGAAGTACTTAACAATTGCAATTTATTGACAAAAGTAAACTGTCCATCTGGATCTGAAATAGCGAATCTTAAGAATAAAAGCATCTTAATTGGAATGTTAAATCCTTCAAAAAATCAAAAGGATCTTAAAGAAATATTAAAAAAAGATATAAATATTTTTTCACTAGAATTATTACCTCGTATTTCGCGGGCACAATCTATGGACGTCTTGTCTTCTCAATCAAATTTAGCAGGTTATAGATCAGTTATAGATTCTATTTACGAATTTGAAAAAGCAATTCCTATGATGATGACTGCAGCAGGAACTGTTCCTGCTGCAAAAGTTTTAGTTATTGGAGCTGGAGTTGCTGGATTGCAAGCAATAGCTACTGCAAAAAGATTGGGCGCAATTGTTTCAGCAACAGATGTAAGAACAGCCTCAAAAGAACAGGTTGAAAGTTTAGGTGGAAAATTTCTAATGGTAGAACAAGAAGAAAATTTAGAGACTGCTGGAGGCTATGCTAAAGAAACTAGTGAAAGCTTTAAAAAAAAACAAGCAGAATTAATGAAAGATGCATTAAAAAAAAACGATATAGTAATTTGTACTGCCTTGATACCTGGAAAACCAGCACCAAGAATATTGAGTGAAGAATTAATAAAATCGATGAGACCAGGTTCAATTGTTTATGATCTTGCAGCAGAACAAGGGGGAAACTCAGCTTTTTCTGAGGTAGGAAAGATTAATGATATTAACGGTGTAAAAATTATCGGTGTTAAGAATTTAATGAATAGATTGCCATTAACAGCTTCTAGTTTGTATGCTAAAAATTTATTTAGCTTTATAAGAAACTTATATAGTAAGGATAAAAAAAACTTTAACATAAATATGGAAGATGAAATTATTTCAAAGTCAATAATTAAGGTATTAAAATAATGGAAATAGATCCTTTTATATTTAGGTTCAGTATATTCATCCTTTCAATTTTCATAGGTTACTACGTTGTATGGAGTGTAACTCCGTCTTTGCACACTCCATTAATGTCTGTCACAAACGCAATTTCATCTGTAATTATCGTTGGAGCAATAATAGCTGCATTAGCAGGCACATCTGGGGATATTTTTGATAAATCTAATATTTTTGGTTTTTTAGCGATTATTTTAGCTGCAGTAAATATTTTTGGAGGTTTTTTGGTTACTCAAAGAATGCTTCAAATGTACAAAAAAAAGAAAAATAATAAAAAATGATATCAGCTAATTTATCCGCAATTTTTTATTTAATCTCAGGAATTCTTTTTATTCTTGCGCTAAGAGGCTTATCTTCACCTGACACTTCTCGTCAAGGAAATTACTTTGGAATCCTAGGAATGATAATTGCAATAGTAGTAACTTTTTTATCAATAGGAAATTTTTCAAGTTCTATAATTTATGTATTTTTATTCTTAATTATTGGAGGTGGAATAGGAGCTTTCATAGCGTTTAGAATACCTATGACAGCAATGCCAGAGTTAGTTGCGGGTTTTCATAGTCTTGTAGGTCTTGCAGCAGTTTTTGTAGCAATAGCAGCTTATCTAAATCCAGAGGCATTTAATTTAGGTTCTTCAGGAGAAATTAAACTTGCTAGTTTAATTGAAATGTCGATAGGAGCCGCAGTTGGCGCAATAACTTTCTCAGGATCTATAATAGCTTTTTTAAAACTTAGAGGAATTATGTCAGGCTCACCAATTACATTTTTTGGACAACATTATTTAAATTTAATTTTAGGTATTACAATTTTTGTATTAATCTATTTTTTATGTAAATCACAAACTGATAATCTTTTTTGGACAGTTATTTTAATTTCTTTTTTAATTGGTGTATTATTAATTATCCCTATTGGTGGAGCTGATATGCCAGTAGTAATTTCAATGCTTAATTCTTATTCTGGTTGGGCAGCTGCAGGAATAGGTTTTACTTTGGAAAATACTGCACTGATAATTACCGGAGCTTTAGTCGGCTCCTCTGGTGCAATTCTTTCTTATATAATGTGTAAGGCAATGAATAGATCTTTTGTCAGTGTTATACTTGGAGGTTTTGGAGCAGATACTAGCGCTACAGACTCTGGCAAATCGAAAGATAAGAAACCAGTAAAGAGTGGAAATGCTGAAGACGCAGCTTTCCTAATGAAGAATGCCTCAAAAGTTATAATTGTTCCGGGATATGGAATGGCTGTAGCTCAAGCACAACATGCATTAAGAGAAATGGTAGATAAATTAAAAAAAAATGACATAAAAGTAACTTATGCAATTCATCCTGTTGCGGGAAGAATGCCAGGGCATATGAATGTTTTATTAGCTGAAGCAAATGTTCCTTATGATGAAGTTTTTGAACTAGAGGATATTAACAATGATTTTGCTAACTCTGATGTAGCTTTTATTATAGGCGCAAATGATGTTACTAATCCTGTTGCAAAAACAGATCCAAAAAGCCCTATATTTGGAATGCCGGTTCTTGATGTAGAAAAATGTAAATCGATACTGTTTGTAAAAAGAAGTTTATCACCTGGCTATGCAGGTATAGACAATGAACTGTTTTATAAAGATAATACATTAATGTTATTTGCTGATGCAAAAAAAATGACTGAGGATATTGTAAAAAATTTAGATTAATGAAAACAAAAATATTTTGTGATAGCGCAGATTTTAAAATAATTAAATATTTTAATAATAAAAATTTTGTAGATGGCTTCACTACAAACCCAAGCTTGATGAGACTTTCGGGTGCTAAAAACTATAGAGATTATTCACTTAAAATTTTAAAAGTTTGTAAAAAAAAACCTATTTCATTTGAAGTTTTTGGTGATAATTCAAAGGAAATGCTTAGACAAGCTTACATAATAAATACCTGGGGTAAAAATGTTTATGTAAAAATTCCTGTTATTAATTCAAAGGGAATTTTTATGGGGTCTGTAATTAAAGAATTAAGTAACAAAGGTATAAAATTAAATATAACTGCAGTATATACTTTTGATCAAACATTAAAAATTTTTAAATGTTTAAACAAAAAAACAAAGTCCATAATTTCTATATTTGCTGGTAGAATGGCTGATAAAGGTAAAGACCCTCTCCCAATTTTTAAGAAAAGTATTTTATTAACAAAAAAATATAAAAATATTGAGATACTTTGGGCTAGCACTAGAGAAGCGTATAATTTTATTCAAGCTAAACAATTAAAATGTAATATTATTACTATGCCTCCAAAAGTAATCTATCAAATAAACTCTTTTGGAAAAAGCTATAAACAACTAACACTTGATACGGTAAAGGGTTTTTTAATTGACAGTAAAAAATCCAAATTTAAGCTTTAAGACGCCCTAGATTGTCTTTTTCTTTCATGAGGATTTAATGTTGCTTTTCTTAACCTACAAGATTTAGGAGTTATTTCCAAAGCTTCATCGGTATTAAGCATGCTTAGTTGTTCTGCGATAGCCATTTTTCTTACAGGGGTTAAAACAACATTTTCATCTGTACCTTGAGTTCTCATATTTGTAAGTTTTTTTCCTTTCATTACATTAATTTCTAGATCTCCACTTTTAGATGATAATCCCACGATCATACCTTCATATACAGGATCGTTATGTGTAACAAACATTTCACCTCTAGCTTGTAAATTAAAAATTGCAAAGGCAACAGCTTTTCCGTTTTCCATTGAAATTAAAGCTCCGTTTCGTCTTCCCTCCATATCACCCGTATATTCTCCATAAGAATGAAATATTCTATTAATTACTCCAGTACCTTTAGTTAAAGTTAAAAATCTACTTGTATATCCCATCAACCCTCTTGTAGGGGCATGAAATATTAAACGTTTTTTATTTTTACCAGTATCTTTAAGATCTATTAATTTACCTTTTCTTCTATTCATCGAGTCAATTACTTTTGATGAATATTCTTCATCTAAATCCATAGTAATCTCCTCTATAGGCTCTAACTTTTTTCCTGCTTTATCAGTTTGAAATAGCACTTTTGGTGGACTAACTGTTAATTCAAAACCCTCTCGTCTCATTTGAGTTAATAATATCTCTAACATTAATTCACCTCTACCACTTATTACAAAAGAGTCTTTATTTTCGTTTTCACCAAAAGTTATACCAACATTATTTTCTGCTTCTAAGATTAATCTATCTCTAATTTGTGTGCTCGTTAGTTTTTTACCTTCTGTGCCAGCCAAGGGAGAGCTATTAACCGTCACAGTGATTGACATTGTTGGTGGATCAATTGGTGTTGCATTTATGGGCTTATCTACCTCGAGATTACAAATTGTATCAGCTACGTTTGCTTTCTCTAAACCTGCAATAATAACAATATCTCCTGCTTCTCCTATTTCAATCGGTACTTTTTTTGTACCCTCATATCTAAATATTTTAGTTAATCTTCCTTCATCAACTTTTTCTCCTTTAAGGTTTATTGCTTTGATCTGCTGATTAGCTTTAGCAGTACCTTGAGATATTCTTCCTACTAAGCTTCTGCCTAAAAAGCTATCTGCATATAATAAAGTAGATAACATAGCAAAAGGTTTAGTTTTATCTAATTTAGCTGGCTTAACATGATCAATAATCAAATTTAATAATGGATGTAGATTTTCCCTGGGACCATCGGCTTCTTTTGAGGCCCAACCTGATCTTCCACTAGCGTATAAAACAGGAAAATCTAATTGTTCTTCGTTTGCGTCCAAACTTACAAATAGATCAAAGGTTTCATCTAAAACTTCATTTGCTCTTTGGTCAGTTTTATCTAATTTATTAATAACTACTATAGGTTTAAGTCCTTGTTTTAGAGCCTTAGCTAATACAAATTTTGTTTGTGGCATTACGCCTTCAGCTGAATCAATTAATAATAAAGCGCCATCAGCCATATGAAGAACTCTTTCCACCTCAGCAGCAAAGTCTCTATGTCCCGGTGTATCAATAATATTAATTCTTGAATTTTTCCAATCTATGGAAGTTGGTTTTGCTAAAATAGTTATTCCTCTTTCTTTTTCTAATTCTCCAGAGTCCATTACTCTTTCTTCAACAACCTCGTTATCTCTAAATGAACCGCTTTGTTTCATAAGAGTATCGATTAAAGTTGTTTTACCGTGATCAACGTGAGCAATTATTGTTATGTTTCTTATATTATTTGTCATTTTTTGGTTGCGGGGGTAGGATTTGAACCTACGACCTTCAGGTTATGAGCCTGACGAGCTACCAGACTGCTCCACCCCGCGATAAAAATTAAACTTTCTTTAAGTTTATTGCTTGTAGTTTGTCTTTTTCCTCTTTTATATCAAATTCTAATTTTTGATCTTCTTTTAAAACTCTTAATTTAGACTCTTCCAAAGCAGATACATGTAAAAAAATATCTCTTTCAGTCTTATCTTCAGTTATAAAACCATATCCTTTTTTAGAGTTAAACCATTTAATCTTACCTAAAGGCATTATTACTCTCCTGATTATAGAAACTAAATTCTATTTTTTAATTTTTGGAGTTTTTTAATTCTTTTAATGTTTTCAGTATTTACTCTTTTTTTTCTTTCGGAAGGTTTCTCATAATGACTTTTCATTTTCATTACTTTAAAAAAACCTTCTTTTTGAAGTTTTCTCTTTAAAACCCTAATAGCTTGTTCAACATTATTGTCTTTTACTTCTATTTTAATAAAATCCTCCTGTTAATGGTACGCTAGTTAACATTTAAGTATTGAATTGTCCAGATTGTTGAAACATAACTTTATTTTTTACTGTATTATTAGGCTAATTCTGCTTCTTTCTCCTTAAGCAGTTTCTTTTCTTCTCTAATTTTAGCTTTTTTTTCTCTTTCATCTCTTCTTTTAGCTTTATCCAAAGCTTTTTGAAAAGTTTCTTGAGTACAAAGAGCCAAAATAACAGGATCTCTAGGTTTCAAACTTGAAAAATTCCAATAACTTCTTTTTCTTATCAGTGACACAGTCGATTTTGTACTTCCTACAAGCTTAGATATTTGACCATCAGATAATTCAGAGGCATTCTTACAAAGCCAAAGAATAGCATCCGGTCTATCTTGTCTTTTGGAGAGGGGAGTATACTTTGGTTTCTTTCTTTCTTTAATTTGAACATCCTCTGTTTTTTTTATTAGATTTAAATCTTTTTCAGGATCTTTTGAACAAATATCAATTTCTTCTCTTGATAATTGGCCAGCTAAAATTGGATTGTAAGCTTTTATTCCTTTAGCTACATCTCCATCAGCTATACCTTTTATTTCAAGCTCATGTAGATTACAAAACTTTGCGATTTGTTTAAAAGTAAGAGTGGTGTTTTCAACTAGCCAAACAGCAGTTGCTTTTGGCATAAATGGGGCGTCTGACATAATTTATTTTTTTGATCTTAGATTGCTAAATTTTTTATTGTATTTACTCACTCTACCTTTATCTAAAATTTTCTGTGTTCCACCAGTCCATGCAAAATGGGATTTAGGATCGATATCAAGTTTAAGAACATCATTTTCTTTTCCCCAAGTAGATTTAGTTTCAAATTCGCTACCATCAGTCATTACGACTTTAATTTTATGGTAATCTGGATGAATATTTTTTTTCATGTGAGGAGTTTTATATGATTAATATCACTTACTCAATATTTTTTTTCAATATTAAATCTGATAGGTTTTGATAAATATTTGCATTAGCGGCTATTATGTTCCTTTTTAAAGCTAGTTTGGTATCTTGTTCTATAAATTCTACATATCCACCAGCTTCTTTTAATATAATCATGCCTGCTGCAATATCCCAATAATTTAATTCCCATTGCCAATATCCATCAAACCTCCCGCAGGCCACATTAGCTATGTCCAAGGCAGCGCTACCAAATTTTCTGATGGGTGCATTTACAATTTTAGAAATTTCGACATATTCTTGAAATATTTTCTCTTTTTTTTTACTCTTAAATTTAGGACCCCCGGTAACTAAAAGTGAGTCCTCTATTTTTTTTTTATTAGAAACTCTTATTCTAGAGTTGTTTAAAAAAGAACCATTTCCTTTTTCAGCAAAAAACATTTCATTTTTTATTGGATCAAAAATTATTCCACATATAATTTCATTATTTTCTTCATATGCAATTGAAATAGCAAAGTGAGGTATGCCATTTAAAAAATTCATTGTCCCATCAATTGGATCAATTATCCATTTATTATTTAAATTTTCTTTATTTAATATCCCAGCCTCTTCACTAATAACACAATAATCAGGATGAGCATTTAATAATTCTTCTATTATTATTTTTTCAGTCCTTTTATCTGCTGAAGTAACAAAATCTCCAGGACCTTTGGATGAGACTTGTAAGTTTTCAATTTCTCCAAAATCTCTTATTAAAGATCGAGAAGCCTTGGTGCAGGCTTTGTAAATTATATTCATATGTGGAGAGTTTAATCTCATCTAATTTACTTTTTTTATATATTCTAAAGTACGGGTATCAATAATAATTTTTTCACCAGATTCCACAAATGGAGGAACATTAATTTTAATACCTGAGTCAAGTATTGCAGGCTTGTAAGACGATGACGCAGTTTGATTTTTAATTGCAGCATCAGTTGTTTCAACTTTACACTCAATATTATTTGGTAGTTCAATTGAAATAGGTTTTTCCTCCATAAATGTGATAGAAACTTCTAAATTTTCTTTTAATAATTTGTACTTTTCTTCATTTATAGATTTAGAAATAGAAACTTGTTCAAAAGTTTCTTTATCCATAAAATGAAATTTTTCTTCATCAGAATATAAAAAATTAAATTTTTTATCTTCTAACTCAGCTTTCTCCACTGTTTCATTTGATCTAAATCTTTCGTTTAACTTTGTTCCTTTAAGTATACTTTTTAATTCAACTTGATTAAAAGCACCTCCTTTTCCAGGTTTTACATGTTGAGTTTTTAAAACTTTCCAATAATCATTTTTATGCTCAATAATATTACCTGGTTTTATCTCTATTGCAGTTATTTTCATTTAAATTTTTTAATTGCTTTCTCTGGTTCTAAAGTGGGGTTATCCCAAATAAAACTTGATATTGCAATATATTTGGCACCAGCTTTAATTAAATTTTTGTAATTTTTGTCATTAATACCACCTATTACAACAATAGGCTTTTTAATTTTTTTTTTAGCCCACTTCAAAATTTTAAAATCTGCTTTTCTTGCTTTTGGTTTAAGTTTAGATTTATAAAAAGAACCAAAAGCGACGTAAGACGCTTTATTTTTGATAGCCTTTAGAGCTAGCTTTTTTGAATTATGACAAGTTGCACCAATTATTTTATTTCCTAATTTTTTTTTCACCACATTCAATGAATCGTCTAATTTTCCAACGTGACATCCATCAGCATTTACTCTCTTTGCTACATCTGCGTTATCATTAATAATAAATTTAACTTTATGTTTTTTTGTGATTTTCTTAATTTTATTTGCAATATTAATTACAGAGTTTATAGGATTATCTTTTAATCTTAATTGAAAATATTTTACTTTTTTGGATAATAAAACTTTTTTTAAATTGATATAAAAATTTCTATTAATTCTATTAGGTGAGATTAAATATACTAATCTTGTCAAATTATTAAGCTATATTTCCTTTTTCTAAATCTTCAGACCACTCTCCTTTAGATGAAAGCCCATTCATTTTTGCCCTGTGATTAAATTCATTTTGTATTTTTTCAGAATTTTTTTGATCTTTTCCGAAAGCTTTTAAAGCACTAGCTTGAAGACCCCGACCATAAGAAAAAGTTATTAAAAAATTAGTATCATTTATTTTATTAATTTCATTTAAGTTTTTTGTTGCCTCCACTTCAGATTGACCTCCTGATAAAAAAGCTATCCCAGGCAATTGAGTAGGAACATTTTTTTTTAGACAATCCATAGTTTTATTAGCGATTTCCTCTGTACTTGCCTTTTTTAAACTTTTTGATCCAGGTATCACCATATTAGGTTTTAAAACTGTTCCTTTTAAATCAACTTTATTTAATTCTAACTGTTCAAAACATTCATTTAAAACATTTGTAGTAATCTTGTAGCATTTATCTATGTCATGAGATCCTTCCATTAAAACTTCTGGCTCTACTATTGGCACCATTTTTGCTTCTTGAACTAACGCTGCATATCTAGCTAAAGCATGTGCGTTAGCATTAATTGATTGCGCAGAGGGATAATTATCTCCGACATTATAAACTGCTCTCCATTTAGTAAATCTAGCGCCTAACTCATAGTATTCTTTTAATCTTTCTCTAAGCCCATCAAGTCCTTCTGTAATAGTTTCTTTATCTGATCCAGCAAGAGGCTTAGCTCCTTTATCAACTTTAATTCCCGGAACAGAGTCACTTTTTGCAATTAATTCTGGGATAGATATACCACTTGCAGATTGCTGTTTAATTGTTTCATCAAAAAGAATTACACCTCCAATATAATTTTTCATAGCATTTGAATTAAAAAGTGTTTCTCTAAAATTAAGTCTATTTTTTTCAGTATTCTCAACATGTATACTTTTAAATCTTTTAGCAATTGTTCCAGTACTTTCATCTGCTGCAAGTATACCCTTACCTTTGGCACACATCTTTTTTGCTATTTCTTCTAATGTCATAATTTAGTATTTATTTTAAAACACTTAGCCCAGGCAAGTCTTTTCCCTCTAGGTACTCTAAAAAAGCACCACCTGCTGTTGATAAGTGAGTAAATGACAATTTCATTCCCGACTTATTAATTGCAGAAATAGTATCACCTCCACCTAGGATTGATATTAAAGATTTTTTCTCAGTGTTTTCAGAAATTTTTTTAGCTATTAAGCGTGTACCGACACTGAAATTTTCATTTTCAAAGTAACCAGCTGGACCATTCCATAATACGGTGTTTGTATTATCAATTATATCAAAAATCTTTTTTAAAGTTTTAGGTCCAATATCTAAAATCATTTCTTCTTTACTTATATCATTCATTTCTTTTGACACTCCAGATCCATCAAGATTATATGCAACGTTACAGTCTTCTGGGATGATAATTTTACAATTATTTTTTTTAGCCTCTAGATAAATATTATTTATTATCTTGCTTGTATTCTTTTCTACTTTTGATTTTCCTATGTTAAATCCATTGAATTGTAAAAAATTGTTGGCCATAGCTCCTACAATTACAATATTATTAACGTTTTTTATTAAATTTGATATCACGTTAATTTTAGTTGATATTTTTGAACCTCCTATAATACAAGTAACTGGTTTTTTTTTATTTTTTATAACTAAGTCTATTGCCGAAACTTCTTTTTTTAGCAAAGGACCCCCGTAGCATTCTCCAATAAATTTTGTAATTTTATGTATCGAAGCTTGTTTTCTATGAGAGCAAGAAAAAGCTTCATTAATATAAACCTCTCCTAAAGAAGCTAATTGTTTTGAAAAATTTTCATTATTTTCATTTTCTTCTTCAAAAAACCTTATATTTTCAAATAAAATAATTTCACCATTCTTTAAATACGAAATTTTTTCTTTTAACTCACTGTTAATCTTTCCTGTAAAAAAATATACATTGGTATTTATTTCTTTCTTTAAGTATTTGTATATTGGAGTTAAAGATAAGCTTTTTTTGTCATCCCTTTTAGGTCTTCCTAAATGGCTAAGTACAATTAATTTAGCACCTTTCTTGATAAGTTCTCTAATAAATGGAAGAACTAATGTAATCCTAGTGTGATCTTGGATTTTTTTTTTCTTTTAAAGGAACATTTAGGTCTAATCTTAATATTAATGTTTTATTTTGAACGTAAAGATCTTTGGGAAAATATTTTATTCCAACCATTTTAATTTTAATTATTTTCTTAACATTTTTTGAATTAGAGAAACTATTTTATTGCTACTTAAATCAAAATGCTCGTAAACTTGTTTATAAGGTGCACTTTCTCCAAACTTATCTATGCCTAAAGAGATGCCTTTTTTTTCTGTATATTTTTTCCAAGAAGCTACGCTGCCTGCCTCAATAGAAACTATAATATTATCTGGATCTAAAATTTTTTTTTTATATTCTTCTGATTGTTTATCAAATAATTCTTGGCAAGGCATTGAAACAACTTTTGACTCAATATTGTTATCTTTTAATTCTTTTTGAGTTTCAAGTGCTAGCTCTAGTTCTGAACCAGATGCTACCAAAGTTATTTTGTTCTCGTGAGAAGTAAGCTTAACTTCATATGCCCCCAATGCACATTTATTTTCTTCGGAAAATCTAGGATTTATATAAGGTAATTTTTGTCTTGAAAGAGCGATAACACTTGGATTTTTTTTACTTTTTAGTGCGATTTCCCAACACTCTAATGTTTCATTCATATCTGCTGGTCGAAAAACATTTAAATTTGGAATTGATCTTAAGCCAGTTAGTTGTTCTATTGGCTGATGAGTAGGACCATCTTCTCCAAGACCGATAGAGTCATGCGAAAATATATAAATAACTCTTAAACCCATTAATGCGGATAGTCTTATTGAGGGCTTACAGTAGTCAGAAAATATTAAAAAAGTTCCACCAAAAGGAATAAGTCCACCATAAAGTGCCAAGCCATTCATGATAGCAGCCATACCATGCTCTCTAACACCATAATGAATATAATTTCCATCGAAGTTTTTTGAGGAAATTATTTTAGAATTTTTTGTTTTTGTATTATTAGAACCACTCAAATCTGCTGAGCCTCCTATCATTTGAGGTAATATTGCAGAGATATTCTCTATTACTGAAGAAGAGCATTGCCTCGTTGCCATACTTGGTTTCGTTTCGTAATACTTTTTTTTTTCATTTTTTATAATTTCTTCAATTTTATCCAAATTGATTTCCTCTACAAAATTCTCTAATTCTTTTTTAACATCAGTTTTTTTCTTATCTAAATTTTTCTTCCAGTCAGCTTCTATTTTAACACCTTTTTCTCCAATTTCTCTCCAGGAATTAAAAATATTTTCTGGGATGCTAAAAGCTTCATTTGTCCATTTTAATTTTTTTCTAACTAAACTTATTTCTTCTTCACCCAAGGGTGCTCCGTGTGAGGATGCTTTTCCAGATTTATTAGGAGAGCCAAATCCAATTATAGTTTTGCAAGAAATAATGTTAGGTTTATTTGATTTACTAGCCCTTTTGATAGCACTAGTTATTTGTTTCTCGTTGTGCCCATTAATTTCTGTAAAATTCCAGCCATACGACTCAAACCTTTTTTTATAATTGTCAGATACACTTAAGGAAGTTGACCCATCAATTGAAATTTTATTATTATCAAAAAAAACAATTAAATTTTTTAATTTTAAATGTCCAGCTAAACTCATTGACTCATGACTGATACCCTCCATAAGATCGCCATCGCTAGCTATAACGTAGGTTTTGTTGTTTATTAAATTAGTTCCAAATTTTTTTCTAAAAGTTTCTTCAGCAATAGCCATTCCTACTGCGTTGCTAAGACCTTGACCAAGAGGACCAGTTGTTGTTTCAATACCAGTTCCTTTTTTATATTCGGGATGACCGGCACAAATAGAATTTAATTGTCTAAAATTTTTAATGTCATTTAAAGTAATACTTTTATATCCAGTAAGATAAAGCAAAGAATACAAAAGCATAGAACCATGCCCAGCTGATAAAATAAAACGATCTCTGTTTATCCAATTGGGATTTTGAGGATTAAACCTCAGGTGGTATTTAAATAATACTGTAGCTACATCTGCCATGCCCATTGGCATACCCGGATGTCCAGAATTTGCCTTTTGTACAGCGTCGATAGATAAAAATCTTACTGCATTTGCTAATTGATTTATTTTTATGTTCACTAATTAATATCCTATATAGACTTAAACTATGTATATCAATATTATGTTATAAAAAAAGCTAAATGAGCAATTTAAAGAAAAAAGAAAAAAATTTAAACAATCTAATAGATAAACTTGGATCTCTTAACACAAGTTATTCACAGTCCTCTTATGATAAAGAAAAACTTATAACCGAAAAGAACAAAATTAATAATGAAAAAATACTTATAGAAAAAAAACACGAAGAACTTATACGAGAACACGAATATTTAAAAAAAAAAATACTCAAGTTACAAAATGAAATAAATCAAAGGTTAGAATTAGAAGAAAAATTTGGTCATGAGATTGAAGAATTAAACCAGGAAACTGAAAATTTAGTTAAAGAAATAGATGAATGGCAAACGTAAATATTAAATTTAATAAGAAAGATTATCTTCTGTCGTGTGATGACGGTCAAGAAGAGTCTTTAAAAAAATTAACACTTTTTTTAGATAAAAAATATAGCGAACTAAAAGAAAAATTAGGAAATATAGGTGAAAATAAACTTTTACTTATTACTACCATTCAATTAATAGATGATTATTTTGATTTGAAAGAGAGAGTTTCTTTACAAAAATCTAAACTAGATGATATCTCTAAAAAATTTTTTCAAATTAAGTCTCTAGCAATAAAATATAAAGACAAGAAAGATAATGAAATCAATAAGTTAAATCTTGAATTAGAAAATTTTAAGAAAATAGTCGAAGAAAGTAATAGCCAATACGAAATAATGCTGGATAAAACAACAAAGTCTCTTGAAAAAATTATAGCAAATAATGAGTCAATCTCTTAAAACCAATAGATGTTGAATAAAGATCAACTAAGAAAAAAATTCTTAAAAATAAGAAAACAAAAATATTATGAAGTTGAAAGCTATTTTTTTACTCCTCTTATTAGATTATTAAAAAAAAAGTTCAAAAAGAAAAATTTAAGTTTAGCTTTGTATTATCCATCATATTTTGAACTTAATGTTCTTAAAGCGCTAGATTTATTAGAAATAAAAAAAACCAAAACTTTATTACCTACTATTAAAGGTGATAAGATGTTTTTTTCAGAATGGACTATTAGAGATATATTAAAAGTGAATAAGTACGGTATGCTTGAACCTTATTTTAAAAAAAAAAAAATTATTCCTAAAGCTATATTAGTTCCGCTTCTAGCATTTGATATGAAAAATAACAGACTAGGATATGGTAAAGGTTATTATGACAAATTTTTAAATAAATATATGAAACTAAATAAAAACATTTTAACGATAGGAGTTGCATTTTCATTTCAAAAATATAATAAGATCCCATCTTATGTTGAAGACGCAAAATTAAATTATATTTTGACAGAAAAAGGAATAAATTAGATGAATCTACTTATATTGGGAGACGTAATGGGTATATCGGGAACAGATGCACTAAGATCAAATCTCAAAGATGTAATTAAAAAAAAGAATATCGATTTTACCATAGTTAACGGTGAAAATGCTGCAGAGGATGGCAGAGGTATAACAAAAGAAATAGCAAATTTATTTTTCAATAATGGTGTTGATGTAATTACATCTGGAAATCATATTTGGGATAAAAAAGAAACTGTAGAATTTATAAGAAATGAAAAAAGGCTTTTAAGGCCAGCTAATTTAATTAATGGTTCCCCAGGCAATGGTTATGGATTATATTTTTCAAAAAATAATAAATTTAAAGTTGCAGTAATAAATTTAATGGGAAATATTTTTATGAAAAAAACAGATGATGTTTTTCTTGCTGCAACAAGTTTAAAAAAAAAATTACAACTTAAAAAAGATGTGGATTTTTTAGTTGTAGATTTTCACGGTGAAATCACTAGCGAAAAAATGGCAATCGGTCATTTTTTTGATGGTAATGCCACAGCAGTAGTTGGGACTCATACTCATGTTCCTACAGCAGATACTAGAATCCTTAAAAATGGAACAGCCTACCAGACTGATATCGGAATGTGTGGAGATTATGACTCAGTAATAGGTATGAACAAGGAAAACTCATTAATGAAATTTCTAAAACATAAAGATGCAATAAATCATTTTCCTGCTAAAGGAAAAGGAACTTTGTCTGGGATAATTGTCGAAGCGGATGAGACAACTGGTTTAGCAATACGTATAGAGAGATTTATAGAAGGCGGAGTATTTTAAATTAATTATGGCTGGACATTCGCATTGGGCAGGTATTAAACATAAAAAGGGTAGAGCTGATAAAGTAAGATCAAAAATTTTTTCTAAACTTTCAAGAGAAATAACTGTAGCGGCTAAATTAGGTGACAAGGATCCAGATATGAATCCAAGACTTAGATCTGCTATACAAGCAGCAAAACAGTCTAATATGCCCAAAGAGAATATCTCTCGAGCTATCAGTAAATCTGAAACGAATATAGATCAAAATTATCAAAATCTTAGATACGAAGGTTTTGGTCCTTTCAACACAGCAATAATTATTGAAACTTTAACAGATAATAAAAATAGATCGGCTTCTTCAATTAGAACTATATTACAAAAAAATGGAGGAAGATTGGGTGAAAGTGGTTCAGCCAATCATTTATTCTACAATTGTGGTGTAATACATATTTCTAGAGAAAAACTCGCAGACGAAGATATTTTTGAAATTGCTATAGATGCAGGAGCTAAAGATTGTATAAGTGATAAAAATAATCATGAGATAGTTTGTGAAAAAGAGGATTATTATAAAGTTAAAAGTAAATTGGAAAAAAAAATCGATTCTTTTGAATATTCTGGTATTGAGTGGAGACCTCATAACTATTTGAATTTAGATAAAGAACAAAGTAATAAAATAATTGATCTTCTAGAAACTTTAAATGAAGACGACGATATACAAGACATATTTACTAACTGTAAAATAGAAATAAGCTAAAATGAAAATTATTGGAATAGATCCAGGATTGAGCGGTGCTTTAGCTGTATTAGAAAATAGTAAAGTTAAAAATTTATTTGAAATGCCCGTCATGTCAGAAGGAAAAAAAAACAAAAGACAGCTAAATAGCGCTCAATTAGTAAAGTTAATAAAGGACAACATAGGCGAAGATGATGATGTGGAGGTTGTTGTAGAGCAAGTTAATGCAATGCCAGGGCAAGGAGTTACTAGCATGTTTAATTTTGGTCAGACTTTTGGTGCTATAAAAGGAGTTTGTGCTGCTCTTTCATTGCCAATTTTTTTTGTAAGACCAGCAAAATGGAAGAAACATTTTGAATTAATTAATGCCTCGAAAGATGCAAGTAGAACTAAGGTAATAGAAATGTATCCTTTTTTATCTCACGATTTAGCAAAAAAAAAGGATGTCAATAAATCTGATGCCATTCTAATAGCTCTATTTCATAATGAAACGAGGTTTAAAGATAATCCTAAATAGGTTGCTTTCTAAATAGTAGTTTTTTATCGCCAAATTGATGACACATTCTAAAAGTAATCAACTTATATGGAACAAGAAATTGCAGCACAGGCAGTAGGCCTAGGAGGAGCAACAGACTTCTCATTATGGAAATTATTTTTGCGTGCAGATTTTGTGGTAAAATTTGTAATAATCACTTTATTAGCTAGCTCAATTTACTCTTGGACTTTAATATTTGATAAGTACAAATTATTTAAAAAGATAAATGCCTCAACCCAAGAATTTGAAAACAAGTTTTGGAAAGCTAAATCTGCAGAAAGCTTTAACAACTCTTTGCCATCTAAATCTGAGGATCCCACTACAATAATATTTAAATCTGCAATGGTAGAACTAATTAAAACTAAATCTAAGCCTTCATCAGTGCAATCAGCTAGAGTTCAAAGAGTCTTAGAAATTTCCACAGATAATCAAATTAAAAATATAGAAAAAAATTTTACATTTTTAGCTACTGTGGGAGCAACCGCACCTTTCATAGGTTTGTTTGGAACTGTGTGGGGAATAATGAATTCGTTTCAATCTATAGCAATATCACGTAATACTAGCCTGGCTATTGTAGCTCCTGGAATTGCAGAAGCTTTGTTTGCTACTGCTTTAGGGTTGTTGGCAGCGATCCCAGCTGTAATTGCCTATAATAAGTTCAATAGTGACTCTCAAAAATATTTTTCACGTGTAGATAATTTTTCAAAAAGATTTTTATCTATAATCTAGAATTATGGCATTTAAATTAAATCGTTCCAGAAACCAACCAATGAGTGAAATAAACGTAACTCCTTTTGTAGATGTTATGCTTGTTTTGTTAATTATTTTTATGGTAACTGCCCCTTTGCTCACAGTAGGTGTTCAGGTCGATTTACCAGAGTCTGCAGCCGATTCTCTACCAGATGATCAAGAACCATTAACAATAACAATCAATTCTAAAGGAGAGGTTTTTATTCAAGAGCATAAAGTTACTTATCAAAAAATAGTACCAAAACTTTTAGCAATTTCAAAAAATAGAACAGACACAAGAATCTACGTAAGAGGAGATAAAACTATAAATTATGGTAGAGTTTTAGAAATTATGGGGACTTTATCTGGCGCGGGCTTCTCTAAAGTTGCTTTAATTTCAGAGCCTTATAAGAATTAGATGTTAAATGAAAATAAGTTTTTTTTATTCCATTACTTTTCATACAATTATGATATTGTTAACAATATTAAGCTTACCTTTCATGAAAAGAGAACCAATCGATTTACCACCTATAGTTTCAGTAGAATTAATTAGAATCTCAGATAAAACTAATATTCCTTTCGCTCCTAAAGCAAGGAAAGTTATAGAAAAAGTAAAGGAAGAGGAAAAAAGAGTAGTATCAGAGCAAGCTCCACCCGCAGCTAAAGCCAAAGAAAAACCTGACAGAATTCCTTTACCTAACGATCAAAAAGAAAAAAAAGAAATAATTAAGAAGAAGCAAAATCCTGAAGAAATAAAACCCCAAATAAGACAGTCTTCGGAATTTGAAAAAAAAGAGATAATTGATACAAATCAAATTGCTGCACTTATCGACAAAGCAAAAGAAGAGAAAGCTGTTAAAGAAAAAAAAACCAATAAATTGACACAAAGTAATGTTAAAAATTCATTTGCAACTGGTTTATCTCTTTCAGAGGAAGATGCTCTTCGTGCACAAATATTTGGTTGTTGGAGTGTCCCTCTAGGTTTACCTTTTGATGAAGATTTGTTAGTGAGAATTAAGCTAGAATTAAAGAAAGATGGAACAATAATGAAATCAGAAATTTTAGAACATGAAAGAATGAATAGGCCTGGTCAAAAATTTTATAAGATACTTGCTGAAAGCGCACTTAGAGCAATTAGATTATGTCAACCTTTAAAGGTTCCTCCAACTGGCTATGAAAAATGGAAAAATATACAACTTAATTTTGATCCAACCGAAATGTTGAAAGGATAACTTTGAGAAAATATTTAATAATAATACTATTCTTTTTTTCAAATTTTTCCACTGCTTATAGTTTAATCGAAGTAGATATAACAAGAGGGAATTTGGACCCACTACCCGTAGCAATATCACCTTTGTATGTAGATACAGCGTCCGAAAAAATTGAAAGCGTAAAAATTAAAAATTTAGGATCAGATATTTCTAAAATTATAGAGAATAACTTTAGATCGACTGGGCTGTTTAATCCTCTTAAAAAAGATGCATTTGTCCAAAAACCAGACATAGCGCATTTAAAACCCAGGTTTGAAGATTGGAGACTAATCAAAGCTCAAGCTTTAGTTACAGGAAAACTCCTTGTAAAAAATGGAAAATTAAAAGTTGAGTTCAGACTTTGGGACTTAACTGCCTCAAAAGAAATGCTAGCTTTAGCCTTTACCACGACTCCAGAAAATTGGAGAAGAGTTGCACATATCATCTCTGATAAGATATATGAAAGATTGACTGGAGAAGAAGGATATTTTGATACAAGAATAATTTATGTAGCAGAAACTGGTCCAAAAAATAAGCGCGTGAAGCGCTTAGCAATTATGGATCAAGACGGGGCGCAAACTAAATATTTAACTTTAGGTAACGAATTAGTGTTAACGCCTAGATTTAATCCAGCAAATCAATTAGTTACTTATCTCTCTTATTTTAGAAATTTACCTAGAGTATATTTACTTGATATAGAAACGGGTATTCAAGAAGTTGTGGGAAATTTTCCAGGCATGACATTTGCACCAAGATTTTCACCTGATGGAAAAAAAATTATTATGAGTTTTGCTAAAGATGGAAATTCAGATATCTTTACAATGGACTTAGAAACTAGAATGGTAGAAAAAATTACAGAACACTCTTCAATTGATACTTCTCCTTCTTACTCTCCAGATGGAAAATTTATTTGTTTCAATTCTGATCGAAGTGGTTTGCAGCAAATTTATGTAATGAAAAGTGATGGAACCAACGTTAAAAGAATTACTTTCGGTAACGGTTTATATGGAACACCTGTCTGGTCTCCTAGAGGAGATTTAATAGCTTTCACAAAAGTAAGAAAAGGAAGATTTTATATTGGAGTTATGAGACCAGACGGTTCAGGAGAGAGATTACTAACAGAAAATTTTTATCAAGAAGCTCCTTCCTGGTCTCCTAATGGAAGGGTTTTAGTATTTTATAGGGAAACTAAATCTGGTGAAAAAGGAGAGGGCTTTTCGGCTAAATTATGGTCAATTGATATAACAGGTTATAATGAAAGGAAAATACCTACAGAAACTGATGCTTCTGACCCATCTTGGTCTTCATTGTTATCAAAGTAAGGTATTTTTTATGTAATTTTAACTTGAATAATCTAATATAATTTGAAATATTCCGAATTATCAACCTAGGGGAAAATATGAACTTTAATACGAATTTAAAAAACATACTATTAATATTATTTGCAACATTTGCACTAAGCGCATGTTCAACTGCAAAAAAAGGCGGATCACTAAGTGGAGATGTTTATACTGGTACAGAAACAGTAGAGTACTTAGCTTCAGGAGTTCCTGATAGAGTATTTTTTGCAACAAATAAATCAAGTTTAACAACTGCATCGAGAGAAACATTAAGAAAGCAAGCTACTTATTTAAGAAAAAATAAAGAATTAAATGTAACAATTGAAGGCCACGCAGATGAAAGAGGTACTAGAGAGTATAACTTAGCATTAGGTGAGCGAAGAGCAAATGCAGCAAAAGATTATTTAATGACATATGGAATTTCTGGAAAAAGAATTTCTGTAATTAGTTATGGTAAAGAAAAACCCGTTAATCCAGCTTCTAACGGATTAGCCTGGTCTCAGAATAGAAGATCTGTTACCGTAAAAGTCAACTAACATTAAAATAACATTGAATATTTAGACCCTCTAGCCAAGCTAGGGGGTCTTTTTTTTGCCATTTTGTCTATTTAGAAAGAATCTATGTTGTTGAAAAAATTTTCAAAAAAAACAATTTCACTAGTAGTAATATTTTTATTTCAGATTAACTTTACAATCGTAAATGCAGATGAAAAAATAGATGCTGTTATAGATCAAATTCAAATTATTTCTCAAGATCTTAAAACGTTAGAAAAAGCAGTATACAAAAGCTCTGACATAACTTTGTCAACCAATAATTCCAGTGGACTAAATGAGGATATTTTAACAAAACATCTTTTAAAGTTAAATGAGATAGAGGACCAGTTTAGAAAATTGACCAATAAATTTGAAGAAATCAATTTTAAGATGGATAAACTATCTAATAGAGTAACTAAGATACAGTCAGATACACAGCTTAGATTTAGCGATTTAGAATCTGGTAACACCGAAAATAAATTAAATATCAATACTTCAAAAAAAAATACAAAAAAAATATTACCAGGGTCAAGTAAAGCCCAAGACTTTGGAGCAGCTCCAGCATATGAGACTAAAAACTTACCTGAAAAACAAATTGTAAATTCTATAAATACAGCTGGAACCGTTATAGCTGAAGATGCTGAAAATAAAGAGTCATTACTACCACAAAATAAAAAACCTGATGAGCAATATGAGTTTGCCGTTAGCTTCATGAAAATAGGTGACTATGAAACTGCAGAGTTTGCATTAAAAGAATTTATAGATAAAAACAAAGATCACGATTTAGCAGGTAATGCCCAGTATTGGTATGGAGAGACCTTTAGAATTCGGCAGCTGTACTCTGATGCGGCTTCCGCTTACTTAGATGGTTATCAAAATTATCCTAAAAGTAAAAAAGCTCCAGATAATCTTTTAAAATTAGGAATAACTATGGTTCAATTAGGTGAAAAAGATCAAGGCTGTAAAATGATCGGTGGAATAAAAAAACAATATCCAAAAGCGAGTAAGTCTGTGCTACAAAAAGCACAATATGAACAAAAAAAATTCAAATGCACAAAATCTTAATCGGGTACTAGAAGGCGATAAAAAAATATCTGAAATATACTCAGCCTTTAAAAATAAAATTAGTTCGTTAAAAAAAGCAAATTTCATTGTTGCTGTTTCAGGGGGGTCAGACAGTCTATCTTTAGCTGCTTTGGCTAAATTGTATCAAAATGAAATAAAAGTAAAAGTTTCATACTTTTTAATTGACCATCAAATTAGAAAAAACTCTGCAAAAGAGGCTTTACAAGTGAAAAAACTTTTAAAAAAATCTGACATTTTTTTAAGGATTATAAAAAACAAAAAAAAAATAACCTCAAACGTTCAAGGTAATGCAAGAAAAATTAGATATAATTTATTGTCCTCTAAATCTAAAAAAAATAAGAATAATTATATTCTTACTGGTCATCATAGCAATGACCAAATAGAAACATTCCTTATAAGGTTATCAAGAGGAAGTGGAGTTCAAGGTTTATCTTCTATGAAATTTTTGTCCAAATTATCAAAAAATACTTTTATTACTAGACCATTTTTGGAAACTCAAAAAAAAGATCTTACTTATTTAGCAAAAAAATTTTTTGGTAAAATATTTTATGATCCCAGCAACAAAAACTCTAAGTATTTAAGAACGAAAATGAGATATTTACAAAAAGCTTTAGAAAAAAGCGGTATTGAGAACAAACAAATCTTAAAATCAATTAAAAATCTATCCTCAACTAATTATACTCTAAATAGCTATATTGATAAAATTTATAAATTAAATGTAGAGCAAAATAAGAAAAAAATTTCTATAAATTTTAAAAATATTATTGAAGAAACTCCTGAGGTTCAATTTAGAATTTTTTCCACAGCATTTAAAAACTTATCAAAACTTTATTACCCTCCTAGATCTAAAAAAATTATGAATTTATTGAGCGGCTTAAAAGCTAACAAACAAAAAAGATACACTTTAGCAAAATGTTTGATAGAAAAGAGAAAAAATTACATTTTAATTAAAAAAGAGCGGTAAATTTATCAAATTTAATGAATTTTGAATAATTTGCCTCATTTACGTAGCATTAATAATTAAAGTATACTCTTGTTTATTAATATAAAATAACTATTTATTAAATATGAATATTAAAAATCTTTTTATGTGGGCCATAATAATCTTATTATCAGTAGGATTATTCAATCTTTTTCAAAATCCGGATAATATTAATAACGGAAAAAATAAAATAGCATTTTCAAAGTTTTTAGAAGAAGTTGATTCAGGAAGAGTAGTTGAAGTTAATATTCAAGGAAATAATATAAATGGTGTTCTTGCTGACGGAAAAACCTTTTCCACTTACTCACCAAACTATCCCAATTTAGTAGAAAAACTTTCAGAAAAAAGTGTGAGTATTGTAGCCAGTCCATTAGAAGATAAAATGCCATCACTTCTTGGAATTCTTTTATCTTGGTTTCCTATGTTACTTTTAATAGGTGTTTGGATTTTTTTCATGCGTCAAATGCAAGGTGGTAAAGGGGGCGCGATGGGGTTTGGAAGATCTAAAGCAAAACTTTTAACTGAAGCTCACGGTAAAGTAACTTTTAATGATGTTGCAGGAGTAGAGGAAGCTAAAGAAGAAGTCGAAGAAATTGTAGAATTTTTGAAAGATCCAAAAAAATTTAGCAGACTTGGTGGAAAAATTCCTAAAGGTGCTCTTTTGATTGGGCCACCCGGAACTGGAAAAACTTTACTTGCTAAAGCAATAGCTGGTGAAGCGAATGTTCCTTTTTTTTCAATCTCTGGCTCAGATTTTGTAGAAATGTTTGTTGGAGTTGGCGCTTCAAGAGTAAGAGATATGTTTGAACAAGGAAAAAAAAATTCACCTTGTATTATTTTTATTGATGAAATTGATGCAGTAGGAAGAAGTAGAGGCGCCGGTTTAGGTGGAGGAAATGATGAAAGAGAGCAAACTTTAAACCAACTTTTAGTAGAAATGGATGGTTTCGATACCAATGAAGGAATTATATTAATCGCAGCCACTAACAGACCTGATGTATTAGATCCAGCATTACTTAGACCAGGTAGATTTGACAGACAAGTAGTAGTAGCTAATCCAGATATTATTGGAAGAGAAGCAATTTTAAAAGTTCATATTAAAAAAATAAATACTGGACCTGATGTCAAGCTTAGAACTATAGCTAGAGGAACACCTGGATTTTCTGGAGCAGATCTTGCTAACTTGGTAAATGAGTCTGCATTATTAGCTGCTAGAAAAAATAAAAGAGTAGTTACAATGTCAGACGTAGAAGAGGCTAAGGATAAAGTAATGATGGGAGCCGAAAGAAGATCTATGGTTATGAGCGAAGATGAAAAAAAATTAACTGCATACCACGAGGGCGGCCATGCGATAGTAGCGCTCAATGAAAAAGCCTCTGATCCAATTCACAAAGCAACAATTATTCCGAGAGGAAGAGCGCTTGGTATGGTAATGAGACTTCCTGAAAGAGATCAACTTTCTGTAACTAGAGAAAAAATGTATTCTGATATAGCTGTAGCAATGGGAGGAAGAATTGCAGAGGAAATAATCTTTGGACATGACAAAGTTACATCTGGAGCATCCTCTGATATTGATATGGCAACTAAAATGGCAAAAAATATGGTAACGAGATATGGAATGAGCAAGGAACTAGGACCATTAGCTTATGGAGAAAATGAGGAAGAAGTATTTCTTGGAAGGTCTGTTACTAGACAACAAAATATGTCTGAAGAAACTGCTAAAAAAGTTGATATGGAAGTAAAAAAAATAGTGGAAAAAGGTTATGAGAGAGCTAAAGAAGTACTTACAAACAAAATTGATGATCTTCATAAACTTGCTAAGGCTCTATTAATTTATGAAACTCTTTCAGGAGATGAAATAAGAGATTTAATTTTAAAGGATGTAAAACCAACAAGATCGTTTAAAGATGACAAAGAAGACTTAAGCAAAGAGTCTTCTGCTTTAGACACATTAGGACTTAAACCTAAAGCTGTTCATTAATTTTAGATGAAAAAATATTACACTAGAGCGTGTAATTTTTATTACGGCAAGACTTCAAAATATCTAGTAAAAAAAAAATTAGCCCTACCTGTTACTGGGAGGTCTGATATTTCTTTTGATAAAATTGAATTTTTTACAAGAAATAAAAAAAAAATTTCCTCGAAAATTATTAATGTTCAAGAAATTAAAAGAGAAGAATCGGATATTAGAAAAAAAATAAATAAAGACATAAAAAAAATTACTTTTAAAAGAGATAAATTCTCAAACCCCTCTATTATGGGAATTTTAAATATTACACCGGACAGTTTCTCAGATGGAGGTAAATTTATAAAAAAAATTGATGCAATGAATCAAATAAAATTAATGATAAATTCTGGAGCAGATATTATAGATGTTGGTGGAGAATCAACAAGACCAGGTTCCAAAATAATTTTACCAAACATAGAGTGGAAGAGGATAGAAAAAATTATAAAAGTATTTAAAAAAAGATATCCTAATACTTTACTATCAGTAGACACTAGAAAATCAAAAGTTATGGAAAAATCATTAAAATATAATACAGATATGATCAATGATGTATCTTGTTTTGAACATGATAATAAATCTCTAGAAATTATTAAAACAAGCAATGTATGGACTGTTATACATCATATGCAAGGGACACCTCAAAATATGCAGAATAATCCAAAATATAAAAATGTGTTGTTGGATATTTATGATTTTTTTGAAAATAAAATTAATCTTTTAAAAAAAAACAAAAAAAATTACAAAAAAATTATCCTAGATCCTGGAATTGGTTTTGGTAAAAACTTGAAACATAATTTGATGATAATCAATAAAATTTCTTTATTTCATTCGTTAGGTTTTCCTATATTAATAGGAACTTCTAGAAAAAGATTTATAAGTGAAATTTCTAGATGTTATGATACTAAAGAAAGAATTGGAGGAACATTGTCTTCAGTTTTATTTACACTCTCACAAGGTGTTCAAATATTTCGAGTTCATAATACTAAAGAGGTAAAACAAGGAATTTTAATTTATAAAAAAATTTTAGATCAATGAAAAAGAAATATTTCGGCACAGATGGCATTAGAGGTAAAGTTAATCGAGGAAATATAAATGGGGAAAAATTTTTTAAGTTTGGATTAGCTGCAGGAACTTATTTTAAAAATCAAAAAAAAACAAAACAAACCGCAATAATAGCTAAAGATACCAGACTATCAGGCTATACTCTGGAACCTGCTTTAGTTTCAGGTTTAGCATCCGCTGGAATGCATATTACAACTTTAGGACCTTTACCAACTAATGGTTTAGCAATGCTAACTAAATCTATGAAAGCGAACATGGGAATTATGATTACTGCTTCACACAATCCTTATTATGATAATGGTTTAAAATTGTTTGGGCCAGATGGTTTAAAATTATCAGATAAAATAGAAAAAAAAATTGAAAAAATAATAGACTCTAAGTTAACCACTCAATTATCTAACCCACCAAATTTAGGAAGAGTAAAGAGAATTGAGGATGCTAATGAAAAATATATAAAAATTTTGAGAAAAAACTTTCCAAATAATTTTAATTTAAAAGGTATGAAAATAGTTCTGGATTGTGCAAATGGAGCAGGATATAAAGCTGCGCCTAAACTACTTAAAGAGCTTGGAGCAAAAATAATTTCTCTGGGAATCAGTCCAAATGGCCTTAACATAAATGAAAGATGTGGTTCAACATATCCCTATAAAATTCAATTATTCGTAAAAAAATATAAAGCTAAATTGGGCATCTCATTAGATGGAGATGCAGACAGGATTATTATGTGTGATGAAAAAAGCAGAATTATTGATGGAGATCAAATAATAGCAATGTTAGCTAAAAGATGGAAAGACAAAAAAATTTTAAAAGGAGGTGTAATAGGCACATTAATGTCTAATTACGGACTAGAAAAATTTTTAAAAAAAGAAAATATTAAATTTTTAAGAGCTGATGTAGGTGATCGGTACGTGAAAGAAATGATGAAAAAATATAATTTTAACTTAGGGGGAGAGCAGTCAGGACATATTATACTCGGGAAGTTTGCAACTACAGGAGATGGATTATTAGTAGCTTTAGAGACTCTTTTTTCTTTAAGAAAAGGGAACAAAGCTAGCGAGCTATTCAATGTTTACAAACCAATTCCCCAAATTTTAAAAAATATTACTGTAAAGAATAAAGATGTTATTAATAGTTCTAAATGTAAATTGGCTATAATTAAAGCAAAAAAAATTATAAAAAATCAAGGAAGACTTTTGATAAGAAAATCCGGAACAGAACCAAAGATAAGAATTATGGGAGAGTCGGATAATAAAAATTTATTAATTAAATGTATAAAAATTATTACTAAATCTATTAAAAAGTGAAACCTAAATCAAAAGTACTTATTATAGCTGGTTCTGATTCATCTGGTGGAGCAGGTATACAAGCTGATATTAAAACAGTAACTGCTTTAGGCTCATATGCAATGACAGCTATTACAGCTGTGACTGCTCAAAATACTACTGGAGTAAAATCTATTATACCTATTGATCCAAAAGAAATATCTAATCAAATAGAATTTACCTCAAAAGACATAAAACCTGATGCGATTAAAATTGGTATGCTTCACTCTTCTGAAGTAATTAGAAATGTAATTAATTCCTTAAAAAAGATTAAAATTTCAAAAATTATTTTAGATCCAGTAATGGTTGCTAAAGGCGGTCAAAAATTAATTAACGATCATGCAATTTTAATGATAAAAAAAAAATTATTAAAAAAAGTATTTTTAATTACTCCAAATTTACCAGAGGCTGAAATTTTAACAAATATTAAAATTTCTTCAGTTGAAGATATGATTCACTCTGCAAATATTCTATTAAATTTGGGAGCTAAAAATGTTTTGATAAAAGGTGGTCACCTAAAGTCAACAGTAATGGTGGATGTTTTAGTAAACAAAAGAGAAATAAAAATTTTTAAAAGCAGGAAATATAAAACTAAAAATACACATGGCACTGGTTGCACTTTATCTAGCGCTATTACTACATTTTTATCATGTGGAAAACTACTAAAGAAATCCTGTGAGCTAGGAATTAAATATGTTAACCAAGCAATAGGATCAAATCTTAATTACGGTAAAGGACAAGGTCCTATTAACCATTTGAGCTCAATAACAGTTAGAAAAAAATTTAAAAAATGAAAAATGTAGTAGTTGTAGGTTCGCAGTGGGGAGATGAAGGTAAAGGAAAAATAGTCGATTGGCTGTCAAGTGAAGCTGATGTAGTGATAAGATTTCAAGGTGGACATAATGCTGGTCATACTCTTGTCATAGATGGTGTGACTTATAAATTAAGATTATTACCTTCTGGAATTGTAAGAAAAAATAAAATTTCAATTATAGGCAATGGAGTAGTTGTTGATCCTTGGGCCTTGCTTGATGAAATTGAGGAAATAAAGTCAAAAGGTGTTGAGGTAAATAAAAACAACCTTATTCTCGCTGAAACAGCTAATCTCATTTTACCTTTTCACCAAGAAATGGATGAAATTAGAGAAGATGCTGCTGGAAAATCTAAAATTGGAACTACCAGAAGAGGAATAGGGCCAGCCTACGAAGATAAAGTGGGAAGGAGATCAATAAGAGTAATGGATTTAGCTTCAGAGAGTAACTTAGATCAAAGATTAGAGACAGTTTTAATACACCACAATGCTATAAGAAAAGGCCTTGGAAAAAAAATATTTGAAAAAAATAAACTCAAAAATGATTTATTGAACATTGCACAAGAAATTCTCAAGTATTCTCAGCCTGTATGGAAAAAAATTGATGAATTTAAGTTAAAAAAAAATAAAATATTATTTGAAGGAGCACAGGGTATTTTATTAGATGTTGATCATGGAACATATCCATATGTAACATCTTCTAATACTGTAGCTTCTGCAGCTGCGACTGGAACTGGTTGTGGTTTAGATACAATTAATTATGTACTGGGTATTACAAAAGCTTATACTACTAGAGTTGGAGAAGGTCCGTTTCCGACAGAGTTAAAAGATGATATTGGAGAACTTTTAGGTAGCAGAGGAAAAGAATTTGGAACCGTAACCAGTAGAAAAAGAAGGTGTGGTTGGTTCGATGGAGTTTTAGTTCGTCAAACAATTAAAATATCAGGAATTAATGGTATTGCATTAACAAAATTAGATGTTTTAGATGAATTAGATGAAATTAAAATTTGTGTCAAATATCAAATTGACGGTAAAGATTTAGATTATTTGCCTGCCGCGGTAGAAGATCAGTTGAAGGTAAAGCCGGTTTACAAAACTTTACCAGGTTGGAAAACTTCTACAAAAGGAGTTAAAAAAATGGAAGATCTTCCGGAAAATGCTAGAAGATATATTAAAGAAATTGAAAAATTTGTGAATGCAAAAATTTCAAGTGTTTCAACAAGCCCTGAAAGAGAAGACACCATTCTTTTAGAAAGCCCTTTTGGAGAATGAAAAGTAATATATTTATTTCTGAATTTATTAGTTTGCAGTAAGTAAATTCTTAGAATTACTTGCATTAATCATTAATTTTTGTAATTTTTCAAAAGCTCTTGTCTCGATTTGTCTTATTCTTTCTCGAGAAATTTTATACTTTTTACTTAGCTCTTCCAACGTTTTTGGATCTTCTGATAATCTTCTAGACTCTAATATTTCTCTTTCCCTTTCATTAAGAGATTTTATAGCATTACGAAGTAAATCTTTTTTATCTTCAAATTCCTGTTTTTGAGACAAAATTAATTCCTGATCTAAACTATCATCTACCAACCAATCTTGCCATTCTTCTGTCTCACCAGATTTAATTGGGTCATTTAATGATTTTTCGTGACCCATCAACCTTCTATTCATATTTATAACTTCTTGAGAATTGACGTCTAGTCTTTTTGAAATTTCTTGTACTTGATCATTTTTTAAATCACCTTCTTGACCAGGCGCTATTTGATTTTTTATTTTTTTTAAATTAAAAAATAATTTTTTTTGAGCTGTAGTTGTTCCCATTTTTACTAGACTCCAAGATCGCAATACATATTCTTGTATTGAAGCTTTTATCCACCACATAGCGTAAGTAGCTAGTCTAAATCCTTTATCTGGATCAAATTTTTTGACAGCTTGCATTAGACCGACATTACCCTCGGAGATTAGCTCTCCAATAGGCAAACCATAGCCTCGATAGCCCATAGCAATTTTTGCCACTAATCTTAAGTGACTAGTAACTAATTTATGAGCAGCTTTAAGATTTCCACTCTCTTTCCAATTTTTTGCCAACATATACTCTTCTTCAGCATCTAGCATTGGAAATTTTTTAATTTGAGTTAAATAAAGAGATAAACCACCAATAGATGGGCTAGGTAGATTGCTCATTTCTTTATCATTTTTCATTATTTGTAAATATATATTAAAAAGCTAAATTTCAACTACTCAATTTTTCAAGTAAATTAAGTATTTTTTTAAAATTTTTTGGTAAACCAGATTCAAAACTGACTAATTTATTATTTTTTGGATGTATAAAACCAAGGCTCTTTGCATGCAATACTTGTCCGTTTAAACTTGATAATATACTTTCAAACTCTTTATTAATTTTTTTAAATTTAATATTTTTTTTTCCGTACTGTTTATCACCTAACAAAGAAGCACCTTTATATTGCATGTGAACTCTTATTTGATGTGTCCTTCCTGTTTCTAACTCGCACTCTATTAAACTTACTCTTGGAATATCTTTTATATTAAAAATTTTTAAAGTTTTATAATTTGTTATCGCATTTTTACCACTCATTTCTGTAACGGTCATTAGTTGTCTATTTTTTTTGTTTCTTCCTATTAAACTTTTTATTTTACCATTTAAAGGTCTTAGACTACCCCAAACTAAAGCCAAATATTTTCTTTGTATCGTATGATCACTAAACTGTTTACTTAACTTTGAGTGAGAAAAATTATTTTTTGCTACAACTAAAATACCACTGGTATCTTTATCTATTCTATGAATAATTCCTGGTCTAAGATTACCATTTATACTAGAAAGTTTATTTTTAAACTTTCCTACTAAAGCATTAACTAGAGTCTTTTCATAATTACCAGCTCCAGGGTGTACAACCATACCACTAGGTTTATTTATAATAATGATATCTTGATCTTCATATATTATTTTAAGTTTTATATTAAATGGTTTAATTTTTTCAGGTTGATTTACTAATAATTTGATTTCAATTAATTGATCTAATTTTAATTTTTTAGAGGGAGAATTTGAAACAACTTTATCTACTTCTACATTTTCTGAAACAATAAGTTTTTTTAAGTTAGAGCGTGTCAAGCTGTCAATTTTTTCAGATAAAACTATATCCAGCCTTTTTCCAACATCTTCTTCTTTAATGTAAAATTTAATTGTATTTTTACTCATTTAAATCTAAATTATAGTCATTTGCGTTCGTAGCTCAACTGGATAGAGCGCCTGACTTCGGATCAGGAGGTTGAGGGTTCAAATCCTTCCGGGCGCACCATAATTTTAGATAATCCAACGGCTAAATTTATCTTTATTATTTACTATAAAATTTGGAAATTTATCATCTATTTCTATTTTTTTGAGCTTATGACCTCTATCAAAAATATCTTCAGAATTAAATATTTTTTCTTCAATTTTTTTTAGGTCGGTATTTTCTTTTGTATTAAATTCTCCATGTGAAAAAGATTTTATTTTTTTTATAATATCTTCAGGACTTTGCAGAAAGGAAAAATGCCACCCACCTTTGATAATTTGTAAATTGAATTTATCTATTCTCCAAAATGGATATTTTTTAAACTTCATATCTCTTAAATTTTGTGGTGAAGGACAATCTTTTTTTAAACATAATTTAGAGCCAATCCAATTACTCTCATCTAGATTTTGTAAATTTAATTTATACATAAACATCATATGTGAAAAAGCCGTGTATTTAGTATTGCTTTTAATTTGATTTAATTTTTTTAAGTCTGGTATTTCATCTGAGTCTGAAAGTATTATTAAATCGTTGTCATGAGCAGTTTTTATGCCTTCAAAAAGATTATTTCTCTGATGCTTTTCTATAGAGGACTCACCCCCAGTATGTTTCATAAAATCTTTATTTTGATCGAAATCAGCAACTAGATACTTAATTTTTTTTTTATATTTTGAGAATTTTTTTATATCAAAATTAAGATTCTTTTTTTCACCTTGGTGAGTTTTTGTAGACTCAGATATTACAAAATAATCAACATGTTCATTTAAAATATTTAATCTTAAATCAACCATATGATCCTCATTAAAATATTGAAAACAATCGTAAATTGCCATTTTATTTTTTTGTAAAAGTCGTAAGACCCAACTTTTTGCCGTTTATTACTGAAGAAGAAGCATGTAAATTGGTTCTATCAAATATAAGCATGGACCCAACTTTCCAATCATAAATTAATTCGACCTCTAATCCTACTAAATTTTCAATTTTTTCATGGTTTAAAAACTTTTTATGAATTTCTTTATCAAATGGTTTTTTTCCAAACAAACCTATATGTTCCGAAGATCTTATATTTTGCCCATACTTAAGATTCTTATATTCTAATTCTTTTTTATCTGTAGTAAAAATGGTAGAATTTCCATAAAATCTATTTTTAAATATTACAGTGCTACCTTAAGGTGATAAAGGAATTAATGTTTGTTTATATATTTGATCTTCAGAATTAAAACCACCATCTATGTGTAAGCCAATTGGATTATAACTTTCTTGAAAAAGACCATATATATCATTTCCATCATCTGTTTTTAGATTATCCATTTTGAAATCTCCAATTTCATTTTTTAATCTTTTGACATAAAGATCCTGTAATTCTTTGTTGAAATCTAATAACCATCTTTTTTTAATTACATTCTGTTTTTTATTGTGAACTGTTACAGGTAATTTATCATACAATTCTATTAATTGATCAATTTCTTGTTTGTTAAAAATATTTTCTATTATCTTAGGAGTTCCTTCAGTTTTTTTTATTTCTTCAATTTTTTTGTGCATATTTATTCTCCAATATTTATCAACGTCCCTCTATCTCTTGCTCCATTATAAGATAAATAAAATATTGATACTCCTAGCAGGAAATAAAGAGAAGATATAGATGTTGCTTTAAATATTTCATAATAATTCACAGTCCCATTCATAAGAATATTTCTCATCTCTTCAAAAATATGAACTAGCGGAAGTAGTTTAGATATAAACTGAAGCCAATCTGGAAGTATTTCAATAGGATAATATATGCAGCCCAGAGGTGCTAAAAAAAATAAGCTGGCCCAAGCAATATTTTCAAAAGAAGGACCAAATCTAATTAAGCCAGAAGTAACTAAGAGTCCAAGAGTTATTCCAAATACGTACAGCCCTAAAAGTAAAAATAATAAAGCTGGGCCTAGATTAAAAATAGAAACGCCAAATAAAGGAATTGCAAGAAGAGCGGCAGGCACTAATCCTATTAGTGTTCTAAAAATTGCGGTCAAAGTTAGAGCAACAATAATTTCACTTATTTTTATAGGAGCTATAAAAAGATTAGTAAAATTCCTGCTCCATATTTCCTCCAAAAACATCATATTATAGCTTATGCTTGATCTAAATAAAAAATCATAAAGTATTGCAGCGGTGAGAATAATTCCAACTGTATTACTATAATATTCAGAGTTCATCGTAAAAAATTTTGAAATAAATCCCCACAAAAAAATTTGTATGGATGGCCAGTAAATAAGATCTAATATTCTAGGAAATGAGCTTTTTATTAAGTAAATATGCCTAAGGCTTAGACCATATATTTTATGCCATCTCATTTTTACTCCTAGCTATCTTTAAAAAAGTTTCCTCAAGATTGCCTCTTCCATGTTTTTCAATTAATTGTTTACATGTTCCTGAGTCTACAATTTTTCCTTCTTTCATCATCACAATTTTATCACAAAGTCGTTCAACCTCTTTCATATTATGAGATGCTAGTAATATTGTTAGCTCATTATGCTTTTTATAATGCTCCAAATATCTTCTTATAAAGTCTCCTACATCAGGATCTAAGCTAGCTGTTGGCTCATCTAAAAAAAGTAATTTTGGTTTATTAATTAAAGACTTGGCCAATGAGACTCTATTTTTTTGTCCAGAAGATAGTTCTCCAGTTTTTTTTTCTAAAAAATCTACTAAATTTAAATCTTCGGAAATTTCAAAAATTCTTTCATTCAAATCCTCAACTCCGTATAATCTTCCATATACTTCTAGATTTTGCTTTACAGTTAATTTTTTTGGCAATTCAATATAAGGAGATGCGAAATTGATCATGCTTAAAATCTCATTTTTATCTACTAAATTTATATCTTTGTTATCAATATAAATATTTCCTTTTGTTGGTTTAATAAGCCCCAACATCATACCTATAGATGTTGTTTTACCACACCCATTTGGACCAAGTAGACCTAAGGTTTGATTCTTTTCAATTGAAAGACTAATATTATTTACTGCTATTATATTTTTAAAAGATTTATAAATATTTTTTAATTCGATTTTCATTTTTTAATTTGCCGCATGTTTTATTCTATCATTTATGGCGATGCCAATACCTCTACGAGGTATTCTAATAATGTTAATTTTTTTATATTTTAGTTTTTTTATCTTTCTAAAAATTTTATATAAATTTTTTGCCGCCTCATTCAAATTAGAATTTTTACTTAAATTAAATATATTTTTTTGTTCTTTAAATTTTTTTCCAAATGTAATAAAAGCTTGATTTTTTATAATCTTTGTTTGATTTAATTTTATTGGTATACCTGGAGAATAGTGTTTTTTTAACGACCCTGGCGCTTTTATTTTTATTTTTGAATTATTGATCACTACCTTTTTTTTTAAAATTTTACTAATTTTTTCAGCGCTAATTGCTCCAGGTCTTAAAATTTTAGGTTTTCCTGTCAAATCAACTACGGTTGACTCTAAACCAAATTTAGAGCGACCTCCGTTAATTATTAATTTTAGTTTCATATTAAATTCCTCAGCAACATCTAATGCATCAACTGGACTTATGCCAGAAGACATATTTGCACTGGGAATTGCTAATGGAAAATCTAATTTTTTCATAATTCTTTTTATAGTTCTATTATTAGGAAATCTAATTGCGATCGTTTTTAAACCAGATGTAGCCAAAGAAGTTATTTTTGAAGAATCTTTTTTTTTTAAAATAAATGTTATAGGCCCAGGACATAATTTTTCATACAAAGATAAAAAATTCTTATTAACTTCGATATCACGATAAGATGCAGCTAAATTATAATAATGAATAATTAAAGGATTGAATTTAGGTCTTTTTTTTAGAGAATATATTTTTTTTATAGCACTCCTAGAATAGGCATTACCTGCCAAACCATAAACAGTTTCTGTAGGCAGTCCTACTATATGATTTTTTTGTAAATATTTAACAGTTTTTGAAAGGGATATTTTATTAAATTTTATTATATTTAAATAGATATTTTTCATAATGTTATTATTATGTTTTAAATGAAAAGCAAAAATATTCTAGGTGAAGTTAAAAGTAAATCTTTAAAAGAAGCAAAAGAAGAAATTAATGATATTCTAAGGAAATTGGAAAAAAAAGATGCAGATTTGGTTAATTCTATAGATGATTACCAAAGACTGATTCAATTAAATAATCATATTGACTCTCTTTTTAAAAATAAATCTAAAGAAATTACAAAAAATAGCAAAAGCGACAAAAATGAAAAAAAATAGTTTAATCCTTAACGCAAAAAAGACTGATTATTTTATGAAAAGATTTTTTGCAAAAGAAAAAAAAACTTTACTATTGTCCGTAATGAAATACGGCACTTTATCCGGAGGAAAAAAAATAAGATCTTCAATAATATTAAATACTGGAAAATTATTTAATTTAAAAAGTGAAAAACTTCTAAATATATGTGCTGCAGTTGAATGTATCCATTCTTATTCTTTAATACACGATGATCTTCCTTGCATGGATAATGATAAAATTAGAAGAGGAAAGCCAACAGCACATATAAAATTTGGAGAGTCCACTGCTGTTTTAGCAGGAAACTCTTTATTAACTCTTGCTTTTGAAATGATAACTACCAATAGTTATAAAATAAATGACAGTAGCAAAGTAGAATTAGTAAAAGAACTTGCTAAGTGCTCAGGTCATAATGGTATTGCTGGAGGACAAGAACTAGATTTAAGATTTGAAAATAAAAATAAAAGTTTTAATGAAATTATCAATATGCAAAAGAAAAAAACTGGAAAATTATTTAATTTTTGTTGCTTTGCTTCTGGCGTTGTAGCTAAAAAAAATAAAAAAGATTTATCTTTTTTAAGAGAAATAGGAGAGGAAATAGGTTTGCTTTTTCAACTTGCTGATGACTTTTTAGATTTAATAGGCGATCAAAAAATTGTAGGAAAACCAATTAAAAAAGATACCAGTAAAGGAAAATCAACTTTAATAAGTCATATGGGGTATGAAAAGGCTTATAAATATGCCAATAATTTGAAGAAAAAAATATTGAGAAAATTAAATAAACATGGAAAAAAAGCAGAAGATTTAAAAGAAACAATAGAATTTATATTAGGTAGAAATTTTTAATGACTAGATTAATTAAACAGATTAATTTTCCAGAAGATTTGAGAAAATTTAAAAAAAATCAATTAAAAAAAATCTCAGAGGAATTAAGAGACGAGCTAATAGATGTTGTCTCAGAAACAGGCGGACATCTTGGTGCTGGTTTAGGTGTAGTAGAACTTACAATTGCTTTGCATTATGTTTTTAATACACCTAAAGATAAACTTGTTTGGGATGTAAGCCATCAGTGCTATCCACACAAAATCATAACAGGAAGAAGAGATAGAATAAAAACCTTGAGAAAAGGTGGGGGGTTATCTGGATTTACAAAAAGATCTGAAAGTGAATATGATCCTTTTGGTGCAGCTCATAGTTCAACTTCAATTTCGTCAACTCTTGGTATGGCTGTAGCAAAAAAATTATCCAATAATAATAATAACGTTATAGCCGTCATAGGTGATGGAGCGATGAGCGCAGGAATGGCCTATGAAGCAATGAATAATGCAGGTGCATTAAAATCTAATTTAATTGTAGTCTTAAATGATAATGACATGTCTATTGCGAGACCAGTTGGAGCTATGAGCAAATATCTCGCAAAACTATTATCTGGAAAAATTTATTTTAGCTTTCGGGAAACAGTTAAGATGGTTATATCAGCATTTTCAAAAAGATTTAGTCAGAAAGCGGGTAAAGCTGAAGATTTACTTAGAGGGATAGTAACTGGAGGAACTTTGTTCAGTGAATTAGGTTTTTATTATATTGGCCCAGTAGATGGACATGATGTAGATAGTCTTGTTCAAATTTTTGAAAACGTAAAAAATTCAAATCATAAAGGTCCTGTATTAATTCACACTAGAACACAAAAAGGAAAGGGTTATAAACCTGCTGAAAAGTCTGGTGATAAGTATCATGGGGTATCTAAGTTTAATATAGCCACAGGAGAACAAACTAAAGCAAAATCAAATGTGCCTTCTTACACAAAAGTATTTGCTGAAACTTTAATTAAACATGCAGAACAAGATACAAAAATTGTTGGAATTACTGGCGCTATGCCGTCTGGAACAGGGTTGAATATATTTGAAAAAAAGTTTCCAGATAGAACTTTTGATGTAGGAATAGCTGAACAGCATGCAGTTACTTTTGCAGCTGGTCTAGCCACCGAGGGCTACAAACCCTATGCAGCAATTTATTCTACATTTCTTCAGAGAGCTTATGACCAAGTCGTTCACGATGTTGCTTTGCAATCACTCCCAGTTAGATTTGCTATAGATAGAGCGGGTTTAGTAGGAGCCGACGGACCGACCCATGCCGGCTCATTTGACATAACTTATCTTTCAACTTTACCTAATTTTGTTGTGATGGCTGCAAGTGATGAGTCTGAACTAGTTAAAATGATAAATACTTCAGTACACATTAATGATAGACCTTCTGCTTTTAGATATCCGAGAGGAAATGGCACAGGAATTGAAATACCTAAAATAAGCCAACTTTTAGAAATTGGAAAAGGTAGAGTTATTAAAGAGGGTAAAAAAGTAGCAATGTTAAATTTTGGAACTAGACTAGAAGAGTGTAAAAAAGCCTCAGAGCTATTATCTAAAAAAGGAATTGACATTACAATTATTGATGCAAGATTTGCAAAACCTTTAGATGAAAAATTAATAATTGAAGCTGCTACCAATCATGAAGTTTTAATTTCTATTGAGGAGGGATCAATTGGAGGATTTGGCTCACACGTGATGCAATTCTTATCTGATAGAGGAATTTTTGACAGAGGTTTAAAGTTTAGATCAATGATTTTACCTGATTTATTTATTGATCAAGATACTCCTGAAAAAATGTACGAAAAAGCAGGATTGGATAGTTTATCTATTGCAAATAAAATTGAAGAAACATTAAACTCAAATATTATTTTAGCTAAAAATAGAAATAAAATTAATAATTAACCACATTGAGCTCTATGCATTAAAAAGTGGTCTAAAAGTACACAGCTAATCATCGCTTCACCAATAGGTACTGCTCTGATACCCACACATGGATCGTGTCTTCCTTTAACAGAAATTTTTGTATTTTTACCTTTTTTATCTATTGTATCCCGACTAGTTAAAATAGATGAAGTTGGTTTTACTGCAAAAGAGGCGACAATATCTTGCCCTGAAGAAATACCACCTAGAATTCCTCCAGCGTGATTTGTTTTGAATTTAACTTTTCCTGATCCTTTGCTCATTTCATCAGAATTTTCCTCACCACTCAAAAAAGCTGCATTCATTCCTGATCCAATATTAACTCCTTTTACCGCATTTATACTCATTAGAGCAGCAGCAATATCTGTATCCAATTTTGAGTAGATAGGAGCTCCCAAGCCTATTGGAATTCCAGATGCTCTTAATTCGATAACTGCCCCACAAGAAGAACCTGCTTTTCTTACAGCTAAAAGATATTTTTCCCAAAGGTTAACTGATTTTTTATCAGGACAGAAAAATGGATTTTTTCTAATTTCTGAATTTTTCCAGTTTTGTTTATCACAGGACATCAGTCCTAATTGTGTTACTGCTCCAATGATATTGAATTTTAAACCAATAATTTTTTTTAAGACAATTTTAGCTACAGCGCCAGCTGCTACCCTACAAGCAGTTTCTCTAGCTGATTGTCTTCCGCCACCCTTAAAATCTCTAATACCGTATTTCTTAAAATATGTATAATCAGCATGCCCAGGTCTAAATTTATTTTTAATAGATTCATAATCTCTTGATTTTTTATCTTCGTTGTAAATAATTATTGAAATAGGTGTTCCAGTTGTTTTACCCTCAAATACTCCAGATAATATAATAACCTTATCGGACTCTTTCCTTTGGGTTGTAAATTTGGATTGACCTGGCCTTCGTCTATCCATGTCTTTTTGAATGTCTTTTTCAGATAAGGGTATATTTGGCGGGCAACCATCAATTACACAGCCAATAGCTGGACCATGAGATTCCCCCCAAGTTGTAAACCGAAATATTTTACCAAAAGTATTAAAAGACATAGTTATTTAATGTATAAATTATTTTATAGAATATATGAATCAAAAAAATGGCAAAAATTCAATTGGATTAGATAGTTGTTTTGAAGAACTAGAAAATCCAATAGATTTATTCAGCAAATGGTTTGATAAAGCTAAAGAAAATGAGATTAATGACCCAAATGCTGTTGCGGTGGCAACATCAGATAATAATCAACCAAATGTCAGAATGGTATTACTCAAAGGTCTAAGTGATAAAGGATTCGTTTTTTACACAAATTTTAATAGCAAAAAAGGCATGGAACTAAAAAGTAATAAAAAAACTTCAATGTGTTTTCATTGGAAAAGCTTAAGAAGGCAAGTCCGTGTATTGGGTAAAGTTGAAGAAGTGACAAAAATAGAAGCTGACAAATATTATAATTCAAGACCTTATAAGAACCGAATAAGTGCTTGGGCTTCAGATCAATCTAAAGTTTTAGATAAAAGAGAAACTTTTTTAAATAGAATAAAAGAATTTGAAAAAAAGTATCCAGACCAAAACAAAGTTCCAAGACCACCTCATTGGTCAGGTTGGAGGTTGTTACCTGATGAAATAGAGTTTTGGGTTGATGGAGAAGGTAGAATTCATGAGAGACTTAATTATAAAAAAAAAAATAATAAATGGATAAAAGAAATTCTGTATCCTTAAAAAGATCTATTAAGACTAAAACTTGTCAAATTTTGTAAAATATTTTTAATTTCATTATCAGGAAATATTCCTAGTGAGTCGTAAGAGACATTAACAAAGTATTCTGCTCTTTTTAAACTAGCTTCTACAGCTTTATATTTATAAATCAATGCTAAAGTTTCACTAAAGTCATCCTCATTTCTTTTTTCTTTTTTCATAATTTCGGATAAAAAACTTCTTTCTTCTTCATTGCCTTTCTGAAAAACAATAATTAATGGAAGCGTAACCTTGCCTTCAAAAAAATCTTTTCCAATTTCTTTTCCAAAAAATTTTTCTTTTGCATAGTAATCTAGAGCATCATCTGCAATTTGAAATGCGAGTCCAAGATTTTTACCATAAGATTCTAAAGCTTTTTTTTCTTTTTCATTACTTCCTGCAATACAAGCACCGGTTTTAGTAGCTGCTGAAAAAAGTGAAGCCGTTTTTAAGTTTATAATGTCGATATAATTGTCTTCTAGAAGATCAGCCTCTCCTTTATGTTGTAATTGTAAAACTTCTCCTTGTGAAATTTTTGCTGAAGTGGATGATAATAGTTTTAAAATTTCCAAATCTCCGTCATCTACCATAATCTCAAAACATCTACTTAATAAATAATCACCAACCAATATCGAAGATTGGTTTCCCCAAATAGAATTTGTAGTTTTAACTCCTCTACGTAAAGAACTTTCATCAATCACATCATCATGCAGCAATGTTGCAGAATGTATCAACTCAACACATGCAGACAAGTTTATATCGCGGTTTCCTAATTGATAACCAGACAATTTAGCTGAACCTAAAGTTAAAAGAGCTCTAAGTCTTTTACCCCCAGATTTAAGGTGATGCTCGCTCATTTGTTCAATTAAATTTACTTCACTTCTAAGTTTAATCTCTATTAGATTTTCCACCTTTTCGAGCTTACTACCCATTAAATTTTTAAGTTCTAAGTATGCCGAATTGGCAGATTTTTTAAGTGGTATTACAGATCCCATAATACTTAATTATAATTGATTTTTTTCGGAATAAATTTTTAAATCTTACCGTGGTGACGCACCCTCAATTCAACTGTAAGTAGCGCATAAAATAATTAAAATTTAAACCTGGTACTGATATAAGAAAAGAATTAGTAATCATTATAAATATGTTTTCATTTTTCAAAAAAAAGACAATTATTCCTCATATTAGACTTACGGGTATAATTGGCTCTGCAGGCAAATTTAAACAAGGAATTGATCTTGCGGGCCAAAAGGATTTATTAAAAAAAGCGTTTTCTGTAAAAAAAATTAAATATGTAGCAATATCTATAAATTCCCCAGGGGGTTCTCCTGTTCAGTCACATCTAATATTTAGCTATATAAGACAGCTAGCAGAAAAGAAAAAAATTAAAGTTTTAATTTTTGCAGAAGATGTTGCTGCTTCAGGTGGATATTTAATTTCCTGTGCCGGGGATGAAATTTATGCAAATTCGAGTTCGATAATTGGCTCTATTGGAGTTATCTCGGCATCTTTTGGATTTAAAGATTTGATTAAAAAAATAGGAATAGAAAGAAGAGTATATACTGCAGGCAAAAACAAGAGCACATTAGATCCTTTTGTTGAAGAAAAAGAGGAAGACGTAAAAAGATTAAAAAGTATACAACTGGAGCTACATGCAGATTTTATTAAAGTTGTAGAAAAAAGTAGAGGGTCTAAATTAAAAGATCCCGATAAAAATAATATTTTTACCGGAGAATTCTGGACAGGATCAAGTGCTTTAAAATTAGGTCTAATAGATGGAATAGGAAATGTAGATCAAATTCTTAAAGAAAAATTTGGAGATAGATTAGTTATTAAAAACTTTGAAAAACAAAAAGGATTTATTGCAAAAAAATTATCCTCTTCGTTAAAAGAACCAATAGATAGTTTTTCAAATTTTTTAGAGGAAAAATCTTTGTGGCAAAAATTTGGTTTATAAATGCCAACTAAAATTAAAAAAAATAAAAAATTATCTTTTCAGGATATAATTATGAGTCTTCAAAAATTCTGGGGAAAATATGGTTGTGTTATACTTCAGCCATATGACTTAGAAGTTGGAGCTGGAACCTTTCATCCTGCCACAACATTAAGATCACTAGGACCTAAACCATGGAAAGCAGCTTATGTCCAACCCTCAAGAAGACCAACTGACGGAAGATATGGTAAAAATCCTAATAGGCTTCAACATTATTATCAATTTCAAGTAATTATAAAACCGTCTCCAGAAAATATTAAGCAAATTTATTTAAAAAGTTTATCCACAATAGGTATAGATGTTAAAAATCATGATATTAGATTCGTAGAAGATGACTGGGAAAGTCCTACACTAGGTGCAGCCGGATTAGGTTGGGAAGTTTGGTGTGATGGCATGGAAATTACTCAATTTACTTATTTTCAACAAATGACAGCCTTAGAATGTAAACCAATTCCAGTAGAGATTACTTATGGTTTAGAAAGACTTTGTATGTTTATTCAGGGAAAAGATAATGTATTTGATTTAGACTGGAACAGTGCTGGTGTAAAATACAAAGAAGTATTTTTTCAAGCAGAAAAAGAATTTTCAGCCTATAATTTTGAGTTTGCGAATACGGAGACTTTATTAAAAAATTTTGAAATAGCTGAAAAAGAATGTTTGGCGTTACTTAAAAATAATTTAGCTTTACCAGCTTACGATCAATGTTTAAAGGCAAGCCATCTATTTAACTTACTTGACGCGAGGGGTGTCATAGGAGTTGCTGAGAGGACGGGGTATATCAATAGAATTAGAGATTTAGCCAAAGGATCAGGTGCCGCATGGTTAAGCACTCAACTTTAATTTATGTCTGAGTTTTTATTAGAGCTTTATAGTGAGGAAATTCCTCCAAAATTGCAAATTAACGCTAGAGAAGAGCTAAAGCAGTCTATTGAGAAATCATTCAAAGAAGAAAGTTTAGACTATAAGTCAATATTTTCATATTCATCACCAACTAGATTAACAATCTTTATTAAAGATGTCCCTGAGGAAATAAACATTGCTGCTAAAGAAATTAAAGGACCAAAGTTAGGTGTACCTGAAAATATATTAAATAGTTTTATTAAGGCTCATAAAGTCACAAAAAAAGATATTTTTGAAAAAGAAAATGAAAAAGGAAGGTTTTACTTTATTAAAACTAAACCTAAAAAAATTTTTACTTATAACTTGCTAATAAAAATTATTTTAAACTCTATAGCATCTTTAAATTGGAAAAAATCTATGAGATGGTCTGATAAAGAAATAATATGGGGAAGACCTTTAAGATCTATTCTAGCAATATTCAATAAAAAAAAATTATCATTTAATTATGGGCACCTTAGGTCTGGAGATCTAGCTATTGTTGAAAAGGATTTAGTTACGAAATATAAAAAGATTAAAAGTTATTCAGAATATAAAAAATTTTTAAAAGATAACAAGATTATTTTTGACCATAATGAAAGAATGGTAATAATTAAAAATAAATTTGAAAAAATTTGTAAATCAAAAAATTTTAAAAAAATTATCGATTTTAATCTTTTGGAGGAAGTAGTAAATATTACAGAAGACCCTAATATTTTATTAATTGATTTTAATAAGGATTATTTAAAAATACCTAGTGACATAATTATTTCTACTCTTCAAAAACATCAAAAGTATTTTCCTCTATTCGATAATCAAAATAGATTGACAAATTTCTTTTTAGTGGTTTCAAATAAAATTGATAAAAATAATATAATTAAATATGGAAATAAGAGAGTTGTAGAAGCAAGACTTTCAGATGCCAAATTCTTTTGGGATAAAGATAAGTCTAAAAATTTAATCAAACAAATAGGAAAATTAAAACATATTATATTTTATGAAAAGTTAGGAAGTATTTATGATAAAACACAAAGACTAAGAAAGTTATCTTCATTAATTTCTGATGATTTAAACACTAACAAAGAAAAATTACAATTAGCCGCCTCAATTTCAAAATCTGACCTTTCTTCTGATTTAGTTGGAGAGTACCCTGAGCTTCAAGGTAATATGGGTAAATATTTTGCTATGGAGCAAGGATTTGAAGAAGATGTAGCTAATGCAATTAGCGAACACTATTTGCCGCTTGGAAATACATCTCCTGTTCCAAAAAAACCTGTAAGTTTTTCTATATCTATTATTGATAAATTAGACAGTTTAATTGGATTTTTTTTAATTGACGAGAAGCCGACAAGTTCTAAAGACCCTTTCGCTTTAAGACGAGCGGCCATTGGTATGTTAAGAATTATTATTGAAAATAATTTATCAATTAAATTAAAAGATCTTATCGTTTATTCAATTAATTTGTTTGATGAGCAAGGGGTTAAGATAAAAAACTCCAACACTGAAAAAGAAATATTAGACTTTTTAAAAGAGAGAATGAGAAATATTTTGAAAGAAAAAAAAATAAGATCTGATGTAATTGAGGCTTCAATTAGTTCTCATACAGGAGATAATTTTTTGGATCTATATAAAAAAAATATCGTTATGAGTAGATATTTACTCAAAGAGGAGGGCAAAAAAGTAATAAGTTCCTACAAAAGAGCATCAAACATCATTGATAGAAATGAAAAGGAAATAACTGGAAAGCCAGATGCAGTTTTATTTAGACAAAATGAAGAAAAAGCTCTTTTTGATAAATTAAATGAGATTCTTAAGAATTTTACTGTAAAAGAAGATAAAAAAAACTACGAAAATCTATTAATTCAAATGTCAGAAATAAAAGAATTAACAGATAATTTTTTTGACAAAGTTAAGGTAAATGATGACAATCACGATATTAAAAATAATCGACTAGAACTTCTAAAAATGTTTTGTAATATTTTTAACAATTTTATCAACTTTTCGAAATTAGAGGGATTGTAATGAGGAAGGTTATATTTGGTTTTAATGACAAGTCAGCCGATAAACTTAAAAATAAGAAAAATATTTTAGGCGGCAAAGGTGCTAATTTGGGAGAGATGGGTAGATTAGGATTACCTGTTCCACCAGGATTTACCATTTCTACTGAAGTTTGCGATATTTTCTATAAAAATAAAAAAAAACTTCCAAGTAAAATTATTAAAGATATTGAAAAAGAATTAAAAAATATAGAAAAAATTACAAAAAAAAAATTTGGAGATTTAAATAATCCTTTACTAGTTTCAGTGAGATCTGGCGCGAGAATTTCTATGCCTGGTATGATGGATACAATTTTAAATCTTGGCTTGAATGATAAAACTGTTCGGGCGCTTGCAAAAAAAACATCTAACCCAAGATTTGCCAAAGATAGCTATAGAAGATTTATCCAAATGTACAGCAATGTGGTTCTAGGAGTAGACAGTCATTTGTTTGAAGAAATGATTGATAACTATAAATTGACCAAAGGCGTTTTGCAGGATACTGATTTAGATGAAAATGATTGGGATGGATTAATCTACAATTTCAAAAATTTAGTAAAAAAAGAAAAAAAAATAGATTTTCCTCAAAATGTTCAGGAACAACTTTATGGAGCTATAAAGGCAGTTTTTTTATCTTGGGACAGCCAAAGAGCTAAAACATACAGAAAATTAAATCACATACCAGATCACTGGGGGACCGCAGTTAATGTCCAAGCAATGGTTTTCGGAAATATGGGGAGTGATTGTTCCACTGGAGTAGCCTTTACAAGAAATCCCTCAACAGGAGAAAATAATTTCTTTGGAGAATTTTTGATTAATGCACAAGGTGAGGACGTAGTAGCAGGTACTAGAACTCCTCAATATATAACTAAAAAAGCCAAAACGGAGTCTGGTTCAAAAGAATCATCTATGGAGGAAGTAATGCCAAAAGTTTATAAAGAATTGGAAAAGGTTTTTATAAAACTCGAAAAGCATTATCGCGATATGCAAGATATTGAATTTACTGTTGAGAATAAAAAACTTTGGATGTTACAAACTAGATCTGGAAAAAGAACAGCAAAAGCTGCAATTAAAATTGCTGTAGATATGGTAAAAGAAAAATTGATTTCTAAAAAAGAGGCTATTCTAAGGATAGATCCTAATACTTTGGATACTTTATTACATCCTACTTTGGATGAAAAAGTTGAAAAAGATGTCATTGCATCTGGATTACCTGCTTCTCCTGGAGCGGCTAGTGGTAAAGTGGTATTCTCAGCTGATGAAGCAGAGAGATTAAATGGAATGATGCAAGATACAATTTTAGTGAGATTAGAAACTTCACCAGAAGACATACATGGAATGCATGCAGCTAAAGGAATTTTAACTGCTAGAGGTGGAATGACTAGTCACGCTGCCGTAGTAGCTAGAGGGATGGGCAGACCTTGTGTTTCTGGTTCAAGTGAAATTATAATAGATTACGACGCTAAGCAGTTTAAAGCAGGTAATATAATTGTTAAAGAGGGTGAATTAATCACAATTGATGGAGGAAGTGGAAAAGTAATGAAAGGTCTTGTTCCAACAGTACAGCCTGAAATTTCAGGGTATTTTTCGACAATAATGAGTTGGGCAGATAAGTTTAGAAAACTAAAAGTAAGAACAAACGCTGAAACCGAAAACGATAGTAAAACTGCTAGAAAATTCGGTGCAGAGGGAATTGGTCTATGTAGAACTGAACATATGTTTTTTGATGAAAATAGAATTTTATCTGTGAGACAAATGATCTTATCTAAATCAAGACAAGATAGAGATAATGCGCTAAGTAAATTATTACCCTTTCAAAAAAATGATTTTAAACAAATATTTAAAGTCATGTCTGGTCTGCCAGTTACAGTTAGACTTTTAGATCCTCCATTACATGAGTTTTTACCAAAAAATTCCAAAGATATAGAGGAGGTAGCTAGATCTTTAAATCTAGGTATTAAGGAAGTAGAAAATAGAATTTTTGAACTTCACGAAGAAAATCCCATGCTAGGCCATAGAGGCTGCAGACTTGGAATTTCTTTTCCAGAAATTTATGAAATGCAATGTGAAGCTATTTTTAAAGCATTAGTTGAATTGAAGAAAGATAAATTTAAAACAGCTTTTGTAGAGATAATGATTCCATTAGTATCTACTGATACTGAATTAAAAATATTAAGAGAACTTGTAAATAGAATAGCAAAAAAAATAATAACTAAATACAAAACTAATTTAGATTTTACAGTTGGAACAATGATTGAATTACCAAGAGCGGCTTTACAAGCTAGTTCTATTTCTAAATATGCAGATTTTTTTAGTTTTGGAACTAACGACTTAACTCAAACTACCTTAGGTATTAGTAGAGATGACTCAGGAAAATTTTTAAAAGATTACATTGATAATAAGGTTTTCGATGTAGATCCATTTGTAAGTATTGATCAAAATGGAGTAGGCGAACTAGTAGAAATAGCTTCTAAAAGAGGAAGGATTATAAATAAAAAACTTAAACTAGGAATATGTGGCGAGCATGGAGGCGACCCTAAAAGTATTGAATTTTGTTCAAGAATGGGGCTCAATTATGTATCTTGCTCTCCTTTCAGAGTTCCGGTAGCAAGATTAGCAGCTGCACAAGCTGAAATAAGAAAATAGTTTCATGAGTCAAATTATTAAAGTTAATTCAAAAAATATAGGTATGCTAATACGTTTTGATGATATTGCAGAAAATATGAATTGGGAAATTATGAATAAAATTGAAATTATACTGGATAAATTTTCTATAAAACCAGTAATAGGAGTTATACCAAATAACCAGGATAAAACTTTACTATCATTTCCAAAAAATGAAAAATTCTGGAGCAATGTAAGAGAGTGGGAAAAAAAAGGATGGGAAATAGCTATGCATGGTTATAATCATCTATATGAAAAAGAGTCTTTTAAAAAAGATTATTTTAAATATGGTGGGTCGTCTGAATTTTGGGGACAGCCGTTGGATATACAAAAAAAAAAGATTAAGAAAGGGTTAGAAAAATTTCACAATGAAAAAATATCGATCAGAGTTTTTTTTGCACCTAACCATTCCTACGATGAAAATACTTTCAAGGCTTTAAAAGAATGTGGAATTAAAGAAGTAATAGATGGATATGGATTATTTCCATATACTGAAAAAGGTATAAAATTCATTCCTCAATTATTTTATAAAATTATTTTACTTCCTTATGGAGTGCAATCTACGCAAATACATATTAATGATTGGGGATCAGTTGAGCTCAATAATTTTGAAAAATTCATATCAAAAAATAAAGATAGAATTATTGATTATAATGAGGCTATAAATACTGAAAAAAATAAAATTTTTAACAGTTTTATACGTTTTTTTATAAAAAATTTATTATTTTTAACAAGAAAGTTTATTTAGACAATATCAAGGCTTATATCCAAAGCTTTAGCACTATGTGTAAGTGAACCAATCGAGATTCTATTTATATTTGTCTTACTAAATTTACTAATATTCTTTAGGGTCACATTTCCCGAGTACTCTGTATCGTATTTTTTTCCACATATTTTAAGGCATTTTTTTAAATCAGATAAATTCATATTATCAAATAAAATTCTTTTGAATTTTAAGCCCATAATTTTTTTTAATTGAGAAATATTATCTATTTCTACTGTTACAGTCTTGCCAGTATTAATAGTTTTTTTTATAATTTTATTAAGACTTTTTTCAACTTTGATATGATTATCTTTAATCATAATTTCATGGCTTAAATTGTATCTATGATTAAACCCTCCTCCTTTTCTTACAGCATATTTTTCTAAAACTCTTAAATTTGGTGTAGTTTTTCTAGTACAACATATTTTTGTTTTATTATTTGTTTTGGATACAAATTTATTTGTTAAAGTTGATATTCCTGAAGCATGAGATAAAAAATTTAGAGCAGTACGCTCTGCACTTAATATAGTTCTTGCTCTAGCAGAGATTGTTGCTAAAATTTTTCCTTTCTTTACTTTTTCTCCATCTTTAACTTTTTTTAAAAATTTTACTTCTTTACCTGTGAGTTTAAATGCAAATTCACAAAATTCTAACCCAGATATTACTCCATTTTCTTTAGCTATTATTTTTGCTTTACTTTTAATATTTTCTATTTTTTTACTAGTAATGTCTCCAAAAGGTTTAAGATCTTCTTCTAGCGCTTGTTTAACAATTTTATTAATGTAATTTTTATTAAGATTATGCACTTACTATTAACGACCTATTTCAGTCATTCTCAGAACAGATTTCCTAGCTGCTTCAGCAACTTTTTTATCGATAAAAATTTCGTTTTTTTCATTTTGTAAGCAATCTAATATTTTTTGTAGAGTTATTTTCTTCATGTAAGGACATAGGTTACAGGGTTTGATAAATTCTACTTCAGGATTGTCAGCTTGAACGTTATCGCTCATTGAACACTCTGTTACCAACATAACTTTTTTTGGTTGATTTTTTTTAACATAATTAATCATACCTCCAGTTGATCCAGCAAAGTCACATGCTTCGAGAACATCCGAGGGACATTCTGGGTGACCGATGACTTTAATGCCAGGGTTAGAATTTCTAATATCTATAATTTCTTTTGCAGAAAATTGTTCATGAACAATACAAGATCCTTTCCAAGAAATAATTTTAACTTTAGTATTTTTTGCTACATAATTTGCCAAATGCTGGTCTGGTAAAAATATTACTTCTTTTGTTTTTAAAGACTCTACTACTTTAACTGCATTAGCTGAAGTGCAGCATACATCAGTTTCTGCTTTTACATCTGCTGATGTATTTACATAAGACACTACCGGAACCCCAGGATATTTTTTTTTTAGTAATTGCACATCTTTACCAGTTAACGATTCTGATAAAGAACATCCAGCTTTCATATCTGGTATTATAACTTTTTTATTTGGACTCATTAATTTTGCAGTTTCAGCCATAAAGTGAACTCCACATAGGACTATAATATCAGCGGATGTTTTTGCAGCTTCTACCGCGAGTGCTAAAGAGTCTGCAGCTATGTCGGCAACTCCATGATAAATTTCAGGAGTTTGGTAATTGTGAGCTAAAATAACAGCGTTCTTTTCTTTTTTAAGTTTATTAATTTTTTCTATTAATGGCGCATGCACTTTCCATTCAATTTCAGGAACATGTTTAGAGATTTTTCTATAAATCTCATTAGTGCTTACATTTAACTGTGCTTGTCCAGACATACTTATTCTAATGTATCAACTTGAACTTAAATTGTCATTCACTTATTGTCGCATATTATAAGCGGTCGTGCTGAAATTGGTAGACAGGCACGCTTGAGGGGTGTGTGGGTTTTCCCGTGAGAGTTCGAGTCTCTCCGACCGCACCAAAAAAAGGTTTTGTAAGTGGTTTTTTTGTAATGTATTTTGTAAAATGGAATTTTTAGAAAAAAGAAAAAAATTAATACTAATAATTTTAGTTGTTTTATTTATTGAGTTAAGTGGTTATGGGATATTAGCTTCTTTATCAAGATTTCTTAACGCTCTTTAGATTTTAACCTCTACAACCTCAATGTTACATTAACTTTTACTTGGATTGACTATCATAATTAAATCTAATTAAATATAGGCATGCCTGGAAAACTTGTTAGCAGGATGTCAGAAAGAGAATGCTTTACTTTAAGTGAAGCTGACACAGTTAAAACTGCTAGCCAAAGTCTACATGCAAAAAGAGTCGGCTCCATGCCAGTGTTAGATAAAAATAAAAATGTTATAGGTATTATTTCCGAGAGAGATTTATCTCAGTTAATCTATGTAGAAAGATTTAATATAAATCTTCCAGTAACTCAAATTATGACTAAAGATTTAGTAACCTGCGATTTAAACACTTCTGTAACAGAACTAATGGATGAAATGACCGAAAAAAAAATTAGACATATTCTTATCATGGAAGATAAAAAATTATTAGGAATTGTTTCTATTGGAGATGTTGTAAATCATTTAATTAATAAAATAAAAGAAGAAAATAAAAATCTTAAAGAATACATCAATAGTTATTAATAATTTTTACTTTCTTATTATTTATTAAAATTTCCTTGTCTTTATATTGAGTAAAATCAGGATCAAATAACTTGATCAAAGCAAAAGGATAGGACCCTCCAATTAAAACTTTTCCAATTTTAGTTTTATTAAACATTAGCTCACTTCCAACTTCAACTAGCCCATCTATTTTTATTGCTAATAATCTGCGTCTTAATTTATTTTTTAATTTTATTCTTGCAGTATTTTCTTGACCTACATAACAACCTTTTTTAAAATCTATAGCTTTAAGCTCTTCGAAATTAGCTTCCAGACCAAATAACTGATCTTTCAAATTTTGCACTCCTTTAATTGGAACTCCATTTAAATGGGCTATATCAAAATAAATATTACTATCAATTATTTTTAAATTTAATTTCTTTATAGTTAAATGAAGTTTTTCAAGTGTAGATAAAATCCTAGCACCTAATTTATTAGATCTCGAGTCTATAAATACTGGGCAGTCTCTATAAAATATTGTTTTAGTATTTTTATTTTCTTTAGACTGTATTTCATTAAATTTATCAATATTTATTATTCCTATCACAAATTTAGATGATACATCTTTAATCTCAACTTTAGATCTGAGCTTATACTTGGACAAATGATTGATTAGATCTTTTGTAGATTTACCATCACAATCTAAAAAAAACCCATTATTAGATTTAACTAAGAAAAATTCATACAAATATTTTCCCTGAGGTGTGAATAAAGCTGAAAAAATCGAGTTAGCTGAATTAACTTTTTCTACGTTATTTGTAATTATATTTTGAAGAAAATCTTCCGAGTCTTCACCTTTAATTGAGATTGTTCCTCTATCTTCTAAAATTATAATTTGATCTTTTTCCATTATTGCAAATTTATATTGTATAATATAATTATAAAATATGTCTGACAATTATAGTCTCATTATTAAAAACGGAATTTGCTACATAGACGGCAAATTGAACAAAGTTGATGTAGCTATTTCTGGTAATAAAATTAAAAAAATTGGTAAAATCGAATTAAATAGCTCAAAAGTATTTGATGCAACAGATAAAGTAATTCTTCCAGGTATAATAGACACCCAAACTCATTTCAGAGAACCTGGTTCTACTGATGTCGAGGATTTAGAAAGTGGAAGTAGAGCAGCTGTTCTAGGAGGAGTAACTTCTTTATTTGAAATGCCAAACACTAATCCTCCTACTTCAAACTTAGTAGAATTTGATAAAAAACTTCTCTTAGCAAAAGATCGAATGCATAGTAATTATGCCTTTTACTTTGGAGCTACTCCTGAAAATATTGATTTATTATCTAAACTAAAAAAAGTAGAGGGGTGTTGTGGTGTAAAACTCTTCGCTGGTTCTTCTACAGGAAAGTTATTAGTTGATAAAGAAGCAGATATAGAAAAAGTTATTTCTAATAGTGATCGAATTGTTTCAATTCATTCAGAGGATGAAGAAATATTAAAAAAAAGAGTTAAGTTTAAAAAAGTAGGCGATGTTCACTCTCACCCTGAATGGAGAGATGTAGAATGCGCAATGTCTTCAACTCGTAGAGTTGTAAAGATTGCCGAACGTTACAATAAAAAAATTCATGTTTTACACGTAACGACCAAAGAAGAGGTTGATTTTTTAGCAATGCATAAAAAAAATGTTACTTTTGAAATAACTCCACAGCATCTTACTTTTTTCGCCCCAGATTGTTATACCAAATTAGGAACCTATGCCCAAATGAACCCTCCAATACGTTCTAAAGAGCATTACGATAAGCTTTGGGTCGCAATCAAAAAAAATATAGTTGATGTGTTAGGATCAGATCATGCACCTCATTCCAAAAAAAATAAAGATAAAGATTATCCTAACACACCTTCAGGAATGCCAGGTGTGCAGACTATATTTCCAGTAATGCTAAATCATGTGAACAATGGTAAGTTATCTTTAGAACAATTAATTAAATTTATGTGTGAAAATCCTTGTAGAATTTTCGGAATTAAAAACAAAGGTTATATTAAGGAGGAGTTTGATGCTGATTTAACGATTGTTGACATGAATAAGGAAGTCATAATTAAAAATGAAATGATGGCCAGTAAATGTGGATGGACACCTTTCGACAACTATAAAGTGAAAGGCTTTCCTGTAGGCACAATTGTTAATGGTAATTTAGTAATGTCCGAAGGTAAAATTGTTTCAAAAGCTCGAGGAAAACCTTTAAAGTTTTAATATTTTATTTTCTATTAAATCAATTCTTATTTCATCTAAAATAGCTGGATCATCTATTGTAGCAGGCATCTTGTAAGGTTCATTATCTGCAATTTTTCTTACAGTTCCTCTTAAAATTTTTCCAGACCTAGTTTTAGGTAATCTTTTAACTATTATTGCCAATTTGAAAGCAGCCACAGGACCTACTTTATCTCTTACCATCTTTATACATTCATCAATAATTACTTTTTTATCTTTAGTCACTCCCGCTTTTAAAGCAAGTAAACCAATTGGGATTTGTCCTTTCAATTTATCTGCAATTCCAAGCACTGCGCATTCAGCAACATCTTTGTGCTCTGCTAAAACTTCTTCAATTGCACCTGTAGACAATCTATGTCCTGCAACATTTATTATATCGTCTGTTCTAGACATTATCCAAACATATCCATCCTCATCTATGTGACCCGCATCATAAGTTAAATAATATCCAGGATAAGTTGACATATAGTTTTCTTTATATCGTTTATCTGCACCCCAAAGAGTTGGAAATGTACCAGGAGGTAAAGGAAGCTTGACAACTATGTCACCCATTTTACCAGGACCTACTTCTTTTCCCTCTGAGTCTAAAACTTTTAAGTCATATCCTGGTACAGGTTTAAATGCTGAACCATATTTAACTGGAAAAGACTCTATACCAGTACAATCCGAAGTGATTGCCCAACTTGTCTCTGTTTGCCACCAATGATCGATGACTGGTGAGTTAGACAACTTTTCAAACCACTTTATAGTATCTGGATCTGCACGCTCTCCTGCAAGAAACAACTTATCAAATTTGCTTAAATCGTATTTCTTAAAAAAATCACCGCTAGGATCCTCTTTTTTAATAGCTCTAATTGCTGTAGGTGCAGTAAAAAGGGATTTTACTTTATGCTCTGATATCACTCTCCAAAAAACTCCCGCATCAGGAGTCCCTACAGGTTTTCCTTCAAATAAAACAGTTGTACATCCATAAAACAATGGAGCATAGACAATATAAGAGTGACCAACAATCCAGCCAATATCACTTGCAGACCACCACACATCATCTTGATTAATATTATAAATATTTTTCATTGTCCATTTTAGTGCCACAATGTGTCCACCAATGTCTCTAACAATACCTTTTGGCAATCCAGTAGTTCCAGATGTATAAAGTATGTACGCATAGTCGTTAGCATTCATTTTTTCACATTCTGCAGGCTTTATATCTTTAAGAGAGTCTTCCCAAGTAATATCTAATGTAGGATTAAGTTCAGCTTTATCTTTTTCTCTTTGAAATATAATACACTTTTCAGGTTTATGTTTCGCTAACTCGAGAGCTTTGTTAACTAAAGGTTTATAGTGAACAGTCCTACCCGGTTCATAACCACATGAAGCAGTTACAATTAATTTAGCTTTTGAGTCATCTATTCTGCTTGCTAGCTCATTAGCCGCAAAACCGCCGAATACTACTGAGTGTACTGCTCCAATTCTACCACAAGCTAACATGGTGATTACTGCCTCCGGTATCATTGGCATATAAATTATTACTCTATCACCTTTGGCAACCCCTTGATTTTTTAAGGCTCCAGCAAACAAAGCAACTTTTTCCTTTAATTCATTGTAAGATATTTTTTTTTGAATACCAGTAATGGGGCTGTCATAGATTATTGCTAATTTTTTTCCCCTACCATTCTCAATATGTAAGTCCAATGCGTTGTAGCAAGTGTTAGTAACACCGTCTTCAAACCATTTATAAAAAGGAGGATTATCGGAATTTAAAATTTTTGTAGGTTTTTTATACCAATAAATATCATTAGATACTTTTTTCCAAAAATTTTCTTTATCCTTAATGGACAAATTATAAATATCTTTATATTTTTGACTCAAATCACTTCTCCCTAAATGTTTATTTATTTCTACTATTTCACAATTATCCCCAAAAAAAAATCAAAAAACCGCTAAAAATAACACTTTTTTTCAAAAAAAAAGCTTCACTGTAACTTTAAATTTTATTATGGTTCGCTCAAGTTATTCAGATTGAGAAGAGTAAATCATCAATTTGAGTAGTTTAATATTAAACTAAGTAGAAAACTAACAAACGAGGGAGGTTTTCATGAGAAAATTAAGTCTAATTGCTTTAGCAGCAGTTGCTTTTTTAGGTATAACTAGCTCAGCTAACGCAGCAACAGCCTTGTTACAAACAGGTGATTTCGTAGGAATTTCATTCTGGCTTGTATCAATGGGTATGATTGCAACAACTGTATTCTTTTTTGCTGAAAGAAACAC
>MDTB01199901.1_pt1 | contig 85375 bp, 65 predicted proteins | sample 811161 | NCBI WGS metagenome assembly MDTB01 (sample SAMN05326650, study PRJNA326480) | marine metagenome | isolation source: seawater | place: Mediterranean Sea | collected 2009
GCGCTGACGGGCAAGACGGCGCTGACGGGCAAGACGGCGCTGACGGGCAAGACGGCGCTGACGGGCAAGACGGCGCTGACGGGCAAGACGGCACTGACGGGCAAGACGGCGCCGATGGCGCACAAGGCCCTCCTGGAACAATGCCTGTTGTAATGGAAATGACAATCACGGTTTCAGGAATGAAGTATCACGTCAATGGGATGCAACAAGCTAATATCGTTCTTTATAGGGGATTTACGTACAACTTCGACCTATCCTCATCTACGTTGGCAGTTCATCCATTCACTTTGGGAACGTCTCCTGAGGGAGGCCAATATACATCCGGAACAAGCACAGCTAACCAGATTTTGACATTCACAGTTCCCCTCAATGCCCCTGATGATCTGTTTTACTACTGCCAGAATCATAGCAATATGGGTGGCTCGATTGAAATATCCTCATTGGGAAGCGTTACCCCATAGATCGCTCCGAGGGGGCAACTAGGGCCAACCAAATGAGTCCCATGACCACTTGAATCAACGCCGTAACAGCGATTGTTTCTCGAAGACTCAGGACATCATATTCCATAACCAAACCGGCCCCCAACGCTGAGAAGCCCATCATGCCCGTTAGGAGGAAGTAATCCGTGCCTGCGACTCGACCACGCCATTCATCCGCCGTCCTCTCCTGGAGCAGGGTGGTACTGAGAACCCAGTTTATCCCACTACTTCCGTGAGATATGAAAACCAGCACTAGGATCGCCCACGTCCACTCAACAGCTGATATGGCGAGATAGAATGCACCTGCAATCAGAATTGACCATCCTAGGAGAGAAGGCCTCAGCTTATCCGATCGCATGAGTCTCCTACCCACGACGGGCCCAGTCCCAGATCCAAACCCACGAGCCATATACAGTATTCCAATGGACCCAGCAGCGACTGATCCGAATCCTGCCTCCATGCCGATAAGTATCAACAGGAATACCTGGGCACCGCCGCCAGCAGCCCACATCGCCTTGGCGAAAACAACTCTGCGTATGGGCGGATTCGACCTTATGTGCTTCCAACCATCCACGATTTCCACAAGACCGGTCAGTATACCCCCCTCACCTCGTTCTTCTTTACTAGGACCACCGAATGGCAGACTAGCGAACATCAGTGCGGAAATCAGGAATGTCAGCGTGTCAATCCAGAGCGCCATCTCAATACCCAATTGGGAGATTGTCAGCCCACCTAGGCCAGCACCTATGCCAAGAGAGGCAGACCATCCCGCACTCCCCATAGCATTCGCCGTCAGGAGTTCTTCCTCATCGCATATATTCGGAAGATACGCGGTTTCAGCAGGGTCGAACAGGACTCTAGCGAAAACCAATGTCGAGGTCAAGGCGTAAACTGACCAGAGACTACCCAGCAGGTCAAATGCTAGAAATGTCGTCAGAACTACGAATGATGAACCATTGGCAAGAACCATCAGACCTCTGCGGGAATACCTGTCTGCAAACATCCCGGTCAGCGGCTCCAGGGGCGCATGTGTCAAGCTGCGAACAGCCATCACGCCAGCTATGGCGAGTGGGGAACCGTCGGAGACCTCCCCCGCTACCAGAAACATCGAGATTATTGTGAACCAATCTCCGATGAATGATATCATATTCGCGGCAAAGAGCCTCCTGAATGGACGATTCCTTTGAAGGAGCTCCAGATATCCTATGTTTGCCACAATGCAAGCCGGAAGGAGCAGGTTATCATCTAATGCATCAACCCAATTGCTATGTGTTTTCAGCATGGCAACTCATAATATGCGCGAGCGGCGTTTGGTGTGGATCGACCTAGAGATGACTGGCTTACGCCCGGATGAGGGGGACTGCATAATAGAAATCGCCACGATAGTCACGGAGGGGGACCTCTCGCTAGTCGCAGAGGGGCCAGTACTTGCAGTAGCCCCCAGCGATTTGAGCCGTCTTGATTCCATGGATGAATGGAATACGAAGACTCATACATCTTCTGGATTAGTAGAGAGGATAAAGAGGGAAGGCGTCGATATATCGGAGGCGGAATCCGCAACTCTATCTTTCCTGGAGGAGCACTGTCCGCCGGGACTTCCACTGGCAGGATCTTCAGTTCACCATGATCGACGATTCATAAGAAAGGAGATGCCAGCTCTGGACGAGTTTCTCTCTTACCGGATTGTCGATGTTTCGTCATTCAAAGAGGTCATCAGGAGATGGGCGCCAGACCTCCCCAGACATACGAAGCCCCCCAACCACAAGGCTCTGGAGGACATAAGGGGCTCAATAAGCGAATTGCAGTATTACAGGGACTCGGTTTTCAAAATCTGAAAGAACCTGAAATATCAATCATAATCTAATTTATACAAATTCAATAGTCTACGAGATATAGGTAGCCAGCCCCTAAAATTGATAGTGAATACGACCGGTCAATGGAACTTGCTTTTTCTGCAGCAATCTTGATATCAATGCCCTTAATCATCATTCTAATCTGGTTTCTAAGGCCCCCATCACAAGGGGAAATCGACAGAGTGTTTAGGTGATACCTAGTCATTCGATTGGCATTCCGTCCGGATCAGTCAATACCACATTTATTGCCAAACCACGTTTGTGAAAGGCAATCAACTCCACCCCATGTATCCTGTGTCCAGTTATAGCCCGTCCGATCACCGGCCGATCCTCTTCGTCGGGCAGCTCAGTAAGAGGCCTTCTCACACCTTCTACATCATCGAACCAAGGAGCTGCTCCCTCAGGGGAAAACCAGACTCCAAGAATCAGGTCTACACCCTCGGTGAATTGGGCAGCCTCAGCATCAGCCCCGCTTGGAACCGCTGGAGCATTCGGATGTGTGTGTAGCCAGTGCGTAAACCTCCCTCCGCGTGGTCCCCTGTCTTCTGAGAATAAACCATCGACCCACTCTTCTGGAACATGATGAACCTCATAGGAATCGCCACGATTCACAAGATGCGGCCTCCCAACCAACATCCCCTGGCCCGCAAATAGGCTAGGCTCATCCGATGAACCGATATAACGAGCCAATCTATCTGAATAATCCATTTTCTCGGTATCGACATCCAATCCCACTAAGATCTCATCTGGAAGCGATCTGAACGTCCAATCGAGTATTTCAGATAGTGAATTCATCGGGATAGCCATCAGACCAGCATATGCATCTCGATTTTCAAGAGATGTTAGGTTGTACCTCTTAGCTGCAGTAAGCAGCCAATCAGGAATCGCTTCACGCATCATTCAACCCACATCCCCCTCATTCATAGTCGTGATGAGGAATTAGAATTACATCTAGCACCACATGATCCCATCTTGGCGCATAACTCTTGATTCGATGCATTGCCGATGGACGAATATCATAATCGTTCGAAGCAACTTGAATTTCCGATATCCAATTACTCGAATAGTGATCATAATCTCCTGAGGCTGCTAATCCATGCAGATGAATCATGCCCCCTTTTTCAGACATGGCTCCAATAGCAGCATCAACACCAGACGTAGCATCGGGAAGAAGCCCTAGGATGATTCGATCGACTTCTAAATCACTCGACGTCACCGTTTCTCTACAATCTCCTTCCAAGATAGTACATTGAGATTCAACGTTATTCTCCTTAAGATTCCATCTCAGTGCTTCTATCGCGGCATCATTCCATTCACAGGACCATACTGTGATGCTGGGGTCAGCCATGAGGGATGGAAGGGTGTAGTAGCCAATTCCCGCGAACATATCCAAAATCCTCTCTCCCTTTTTGGCTATTTGACGCATCCTCCTCCTCTCATTGACGTTTCCCGCACTCCACATGCACGACAGAATATCGTAGCCATACCGAATGCCATTTTCCTTTCTTACAGCCCATCCCCCTCTTGAGCCCATCAGCAAAGGCTCAATGATAGGCTTCCTCATCGGACCATCGATCTCCCCCTTACGGAAGACCCTCTCCGCCCCTAGGCATCTAGCCACGCAAACCCAGAGAGATGCCTCAGAAACGCAATTCCAGAATTCGCTGACGAAGGCCGTGGGCGGGAGAATCACGACGTCATCGAAACGCTCCCATTTCTTGGGAATGTCAGATGGAAGAGGAACATTCTCTGAAACTCCACTTTGAATCAATAGATTCCTGATACCCTCCTCCAAATTAGAGTGAGGGTCGAAACGAGCCATGAGTGGTCGGGAAGGCGCGATGATAAAGACGGTCACCCCTCTGAACAGTACTGTGGGGGCGAAATCCACTTCTGTTTTTCTGGTCGTCATAATGGCCATATCGACGGTTAGTGCAGACCCCCCACCCGGTTCGCCGGAGGTTCAGAATTCAGTTTGCGACACTAATGCAACCCCTGGGGGAATTTGCGACGACTATGACTCAAATCTGGATGCAAGCATAGGCCCAGATTGGTCACAAATCGCAGTTCAGCTGTCCATGGAAAGTGCGAGTGAGATTGAGATAGAGATATTTGTTGCAATGCATGAGGTAAGCAGAACACAACTCGGTCTACAAGAAGTAGATTTCGAAGGCGACTCAGGACCTGAGGACGGAATTCCAGCCGATCATATCAGGAATTTCTTCGATGAAGAAACAGGCGATGGGAGAACTGTAAGTGACAGGATGTTCGACGAGGTAGATCGAATGGTCGCAAATGTTCTTGGCGAGAATTTCGAATCTATAGGCCAGCCAGTTACGAACACAGTCAGCATCGTACCGAGAACACTTTCATCGAATCTGCAATGCACCGCAGATTCATCAATCGATTCTGCTGATGAAGACGAATTCAGGGACAACGATCCATTCTGGCCCCCCATATGTGTTAGATCGGCACTCTCAGTGACAATCAACGCCTCCTCAATCGGTATGGACGAAACCAGGGGGAATCTCGATAGAACCTTACTCGGCCTCCTGATAATGGGCGCCTCGGTAGATCTCGAATTCGACCTTCTAGTCGAGCCGGGCCAGTCCCTAGAGATGTCCCTCATTCCTCCACAATATGCTGAAGTAACTTCGGCAAGGCAAGACACATCTATTGTAAGCCAAGACATCGCTGATTTCAGAACACAAAGATTTGCCGTCATTGACAAGGACAGAATCGGGGAAAACTCGCTCCAACCAGCATCTCCTCTGACATTGGATGCAACAATTCGACACCTTCCCGACCAAACGCCCACCGTCGATTTGAGCCAGACAGATGAACCAGGGCTATCCATCAACCTAGTCGTTGATGCAGTTGATACATCTAGAGCCAGATTCGGCTTAGATATCGCCCTGCACCACTTGGACTCTTCAACTTTAGAGGCATGGTCAATCGATATTGAGCAGGACGGAGTCGAGGTTCCATGGGTCACTGCTGATGGACTTCGACTTCTAGATGAGGAAACAGACGTAGGGTTGAACCAAGTCATAAACGGCATACCGATGGATGAGATATCCGAATCTCTCAGCGAAGTCCTTGGAAACGATATACAACTGGAGACACCATTCTTTTCTCAGACCAATGAAACTGGCGGACTCGAGTTCATCCACACACCGGGCTCAACTTGTTCAGAGACGTCCCCCTCTCGCTATTGCCTAGTTGGGCCTAATTCGATGGACACGACATATCCAATCCTAATATCCGCATACAGTAACCCAGCTCCAATCGAACTCTCGAAGACTTTCGAACGTCTTCTGGAGAATAGTGGCATGGACGTTGCACAGATTGACATTTCTGCATTCACAGACGAAGATCTTGCAAGGATGATGTCAGTGCTATCAGTTGACCTCTCTCATGATGTCGGTTGGATAGCAGGAAGCCTTCCAGACATACTCCCCGATTCAGATTTACAAATACGCATAGATCTTCCAAGCTGGGTCAGATCGACCAGTGGAAATCCGTCAAACCTCATTCTCGATGTCTCTGAGGGAGACGCTATCCAACAAATTAGCGTTGAAGGAACCAGACAATTCGATTGGAGGCATGCAATATGCATGAATTCAACCCCCTGTACGGATGATAGCCAAGACGTGATTTGCAAATCCTCACAGTCCACATGTGTCGCGGCTACTATTGACTTCAGTATAGAAAGCATATCCATTCGAGAACTGTCCTCCTCAGCAATAGTTGACTTTGACCTTCGCTTCACCATAGACCTCTACAGAGTCGATGTGGACTTCGGGATAGAGGGGGTAGAAATTTCTCCAATGCCTTCTGATCTGATGAGACACGTCGTTAGCGTAGGAGACAGGGCTGAGGGCGGTATATTGAATGGGACTGAATTCAAGCGAATCGACTCCCCGTTTCCCAATGACAATCACCCAATAGATCTCGACATATCCAATGAGGGCTTGCAAGACCTAGCAGACGAGATGACGAACAGAATCCGTTTGCAGATGATTGAATTGAGCAAAGAAGAGGGTTCTGAAATTGAATTAGGAACTCTAGGCTCTGTCACTCCAATAATCGATCTCTCAGACGCCCCTCTTGATCTCTTTGTCGATAGATTCGAGTCATTGCAGTCGCCAGAACTATCTGATCAACAACCACTTCAAATCGGCGGCTCTATGTCTGACGCTCAAGTCAGAATTTCGCTTAATGACGATGAACTCGGTATCAAAGTGGCTGAGCAGACCGCATTTGGGACGTTCATATCCGCAATCAGAAATTCTATCTCACCAGAGATAAGCATGGACGGTATCGGGCCATTCTCAGGAGCAGTCAACGTCGTCCCCTTGGATGAGGAAACTGAACTTGGAACAATCAGACCAGTAGTAATCGAACGCATAAAACTCCCTAAATCGATAGATGTCCTTGTGTTTGAGAGCAGTATGCAAAGAGCATTCATAGAAAGATCAGGAGAACATACGACCCTTGTCTATCTGACTCCAGTCTTCGATTGCGAAGATGCGGGAGAACAATCTCCATGTGAGACGAAGAAAGACACCGTAGAACTCTCAATCGTGATATCTTGGTCACTAGTTCTAACAGAGGCCGTCCCCTATCTAATCGGGATTTCAGTAATCCTTGGTTTACTAGTTTGGAGGAGGCGTGTAAAGCGCATAATGAAGCGAAGAAAGAAAGCGGATGCGCTTGAGAAAGTAACCATGGAATGGATTGAATCGGTTGCCTAGCGGGCTAGTATTTGTTGAACGATTCCTGAATCCTTTTAGCAAGCTCTCTTCCTATCCCCTGGATGGCCTTTAACTCATCCACACTGGCATGCTCTATGCCTTGAATTCCACCGAAATGCCTCAGAAGGGTCTGAATTTTTTTTGCCCCGAGCCCCTCAACGTCCTCTAGAGGATTCCTCAGACTTCCTTTCGATCTCTTTTTCCGATGATAGGAATTAACGAATCGATGTGCCTCATCTCTCGCATGAACAATCATCCGACCCTTTCTATCTAGAACGAACTCCCTTCCGTCTTCTGTGAATACTGTCTCCTCTCTCTTCGCCAGAGCTATCACCGGGAAAACACCAGCTAGATCATGAGAATCGAGCATTCTCAGCACTGCAGACAAATGTGTCTTTCCACCGTCCAAGATGACCAAATCTGGCCATTCATTCTGATGTTTCAACCAACGTTCTACGACGCCAGTCATCATTCGAAGATCATCCGCAGCCCCGTCTTTAACACGATAGGTTCGATATTCTGACTTTTCAGGACGACCACTTCTGAATACGACGGACGCCCCTACTCGTGACTCTCCAAGAAGCTGCGCCATGTCGAAGCATACAACATGATTTAGACCGCTCATTCCAAGCAACTTGGCCGCATCCTCGGCGGCTTGATGTTCTATCTTTCCTGAAGATCTGCTCTTCGCACGTTCAACGTGCATCTCAGCATTCCGATCGGCCAAACGTCTGAGTTTTGCAAGCTTCCCTCTTTCTGGAACACGAACCTCCACTGCAGCACCGCGTCTTTCACACAACCACTCTTTGAGGTCCTCGCCGAGAGTCTTCGGTGTAAGGAGAATCTTCGGGGGCCTCTGGCCCGAATAATGCTCTGCAACAAGCAACGACACCGACTCCCCAATGTCCCCTCTGTGTATCATTGGATACGTAACCTGCCCCTGGATTACTCCTTCATCGGCTTGTATGATTACTGCATTACCAAAATCCCCTCTCGATGCGAATCCTATGGCGTGTACCTCGGTGTAGAATCGACTGCGTATGATTTGATCTGAAATTGTTTTTTGGATGACTGCTATCATATCTCTGAAACTTGCAGCTTTCTCATACTGCATGGTCTCTGAAGCGATATCCATATTCCTTTGAAGACCTTTGATTATGGAGGCAGCATCGCCATCAAGGACACTTTCGACCACTCTGACTCTGCCGATATAGCCTTCGAGTCCTCCCTGATCGTCATAACCAAACGGTATGTTGTCCCGCTCATCACGTATGCCGAAGTGCCTCCTGAGCAGTTTTATGACTCTCTTAGCCGCACCAGCATCTGGAAAAGGACCCCATATCTTCGATCCTTTCGGTGGTCTCCTTGTGTAAAGGATGCGGGGATATTCGTGTTTTGTGATTGCAATAAAAGGGTATGACTTGTCATCCTTGAACATTGAATTGTATCTTGGTTTGTGCTTCCTGATCAACTGCTTCTCAAGCACTAGAGCCTCACTAGGGCTCCCTGTCACGATGAAATCAACATCATCAGAACTAGACACTAATTGAGGAATCATCGCCCTGTCTGGATTTGGAGAGAAATATGAGCGAACCCTGCTCTTGATACTCGTAGCCTTCCCAACATAGAGAACTCTGCCTGAATCAGTCCTGAAAAGATAGACGCCAGGAGCATCTGGAAGGTCGAGATTGCGAGGTTCGAGAGGCATCTTCGATACCTCCTCCTAGGCCAAGGGCCATGAAGTGATGGCTTGACCCCTGCTATGTGCTGACAGGGCCCGAGGAGAGGTTGTTGACCGCTCTTGCAAGTGTAGAGGTAGATAGAAATCTACGTCGAGACTTCCCCCCAGCACTCTCATTGCCGGCCTTAGCAATGGAACTAGGCGTGGTCCGCTCGGCCCTCCACGTGCCGTCTGCCTCCCTCGAGTCAAAGGGATTGATCCAATCAATCAAGAGCAATATAATTGGAGCCACAAGGAGAAGAACAGTCCTTTTGATTACCAAAAGAGGACTGGAGTTAGCAAACGAGATGGGGATACTACATCATAACGATCAAAATGCCCCGGTAGCGTTCGGAAGGTCGGGCGATATCGAGACTCTTCAGAACTTACTCTCTGAGTCTGGAATTGTGACTCTCACCGGACTACCGGGGATCGGCAAGACAACTCTTGCACGAGCTGCTACATATGATCTGGATAAAGAAGGCAGGAGATTCGGATGGTGCACGGCCAATGCGGGAACTGATCTCAATCTAATCATGAAATCATGGACAAAATTTTCTTTCAATGAGTCCCCAAAACTCTCTGCATCGAGACTTGAAGAAGATTTTATCTATGTTCTCGATGAGGCACAGGAGATACATCGCCGACATGCAGATTCAATCAAATCTATGATTCAGAATGCTTCTCAAGCAACCATATTGGTCATAACGAGAACTCCCAGCATCTTCTCAACGATTCCTTCTGCTACCAGATATCCATTGGAAGGGGTAGATATCGAGGTTGCACCCAAAATAGCACCGCATTTGGAAAAGAAACGTGCAACCCAGATAGCCACCGCTCTCGGGGGGCATCCTCTGGCAATCGAGATGTGGAGGGAGGGTGATGACCTCCCGACACCCGAAACCCCAATTGCTGAATTTGTGACTTCTACTGTCCTAAGCAGATTGAGTATATCTGCCGTGAAAGGTCTTGATAAACTATCTTTGGAACCATTCCCCGTTGAGAGGAACCATTCCCTTTCCGATCAAACTGTTGACGATCTGGATGAGGCAGCTATCCTGAAATGGGGCGAGTCTGGCTTCGAAGCACATCATCTCATCAGGAATGTACATTCAGCCGCCATGGATGATATGACAAGAGAGTCAATACACTCCAATCTAGCCGCTCATTGGTCTACCATACAAGGTCATGAAGCACGGGCATTCGAAATGCATCACAAAATTGCTTCAGGACAAAGCCTTGACCTTGAGCTCGTAAACGCTGTCTCTCATGAATCTGAATCTGCCATAGCAGCGACATTGCTTAGCGATGCTCTAGAAAGAGAGGATAGGGAGGATTTACGAATAATCGCTGCAAATCTAGCGATCTCAAGAGGAGAAACGAATATAGCAAGAAAAATAGCAAGCGATATTGAGCAAGGCACAGATCGTTGGAAAATAGATCTCGAATGCGCTCGCATGAGCGGAGATGATAACGAGTGTTCCAGAATCGAGGAATTACTTCTCAATCGACTCCCTGACTCTGAAAGAGCAAGCATATTGGTTAGGGGGGCAATAGCAATGCATGATGATCGCTTACCTGGGCCCTTAGACCCGGAGTTAGCAATCAGGTTAACTAAAAGGCTAGCTAAAACAGAGGAGATATCATCTGAAATGAGCCCTTCCCTCATGGCTTCAACGTTAATTCTTCGATATATCATTGCTTCAGGTTCCAGCGATGTAATCCAAGCAGCCTCTCTCAGATCATCAATAGTCGAAATTCTCGGAGAGGGCCATCCCCGATTGGAAGAGATAGATTTGAAAATTACATTACGGCCTTGGAACGATGTCTCAGAATCGAGGCTGTTTGAATCTATTCAGGGCACAGTTGGAAGATACGCGCGACTCAAGAAAATCCACTGGGGGCTCGATTCATCTGCCCCCGAGACTCCACAATGGCTCATCAACGCTCATGATGCAGAATTTAACACCGAGGAGAATAAGAATAGGCCTGAGCATAGGAGGATTGATGCATTTGCATGGTATTGGAGTGGGGCCATCCATCCTGATGATCGGATACGGTTATGGGCAGAGGCAGCTCGAAGACTTAGAGCGGCAGGTTGTATGAAAGCTGCTTCAGAAGTTCTGGATGAAATCCATGTGGAAATCAGATCTCGGCACCGATGAGCGTTCGTGTATCGGTAATGCCCTCGATTGCACGAATATCTCCAATGACTATCTTTGTAATTCTGGACTCATCACCCGCTTCTACTTTGACTAGAAGATCGTGACTTCCAAAGACAACCCATCGACCGGATACACCGTCTATTGAGTCCAATGCATTCCTGACGGAGATCTCACTACCTGGTTCGGTAGTTATGAGCACGAAACCTACAGACATAGTCACACCTCGGCAGATATCAGAGTCTCAGTCTTTAATACGCCTGGTATCGCGCGCATTTCTTCAATCAGAAATCTAGTCATAGCGCGAGAATCTTCAAAATCAACCCTTGCTACAAGATCATACTCACCATAAACAGAGTGGGTTTCTACAACATAGTCCATTTGAAGGAGGCTCGCATAAACATCTCTCTCCTTCATCGGAAGGGCTTTGATCAGAACAAACGCAGTCTCGATATAAATCCCCTCAAATCATCGGGATGAAAGTCCGTTTATCATGCCTCCTAAAATCTGTACAGCGTACATAGCATGGCAAAGCATACAACGATAGCATGCTGTAATCGGATAGTGAGAGTGCGAGCGGAGGCGAATCGGACCCGTCCATGGCCCCTCTTCATAGTGGCAATAATGGTACTTTCTTTAGCCCCAACTGTCACTTCTTCAACCACACTTGTAGTTTGGTCTGGAATTGTGAATTTACCAGACGGGGCGGTTATCGATGATGATCAAGTGGTACAAATACAACCCGGAACGGAAATAAGAATTGGAGAGGGGGAATCGATTGAGATAGATGGAAGGCTTTCAGTTTTAGGAACAGAAAACCAGCAAGTCACTGTAAATTCAATCGATGGTAAACATGACGGCATACATTTCACCTCTGTCAGCCGAGGTCTTGGATCATCGATTTCCCATCTAAAAATTGAAAATGCTTCACGAGGAATAATAATCGTTGATTCTGATCCATTAATTAACAATCTCACAGTTCTAAATGCCGACTTCGTGGCAGTCGACCTATTCTCATCTGCAAATCCCCAGATCACTAATCTGACTATTTTGGGAGGCGGACAAGACGTACATGGAATAGCTGGGACATGGCGATATGGTATCGGCTTATCTCTGGGAAGTGGAAGCGCCCCAATAGTAGACGGCTTACTGGCAGACAGTCTAGTCACTCGAGCACTCAATGTATGGGGGGGCTCTGGCGGAGTGATCAGCGATCTATCAATCACTAATATCAGTGGAGCAACTCTTGCTGTTTCTTCAGGAATATGGATCGAAGATTCCGTTTTGTTGATATCAGACACAGAGATAGAGAAATCGGATAATGGGGTTTTCGTACGTCACATATCCGAGGGATTCACGACACGCCCTACTTTGGAGAATATCTCCATTTCCAATTCGAAGTACCGTGGAATCATGGTTGAACAGTACAATCGATCCAAGTGGAATGATTTGAATGTGAATGCAATTATCAGAAATGCTACTGTTTCGGGAACCGGGGGGCCCGACTCAGAAACACAGGGCCTCGCCACTGCTGCTGTTGAACTAAACACCAGTGGCGCTTTTATCGAAGGCTTGGTCCTAATCTCAAATTATGCTACAGGACTTAAGGCATACATGATTGATGGTACATCTGTTTTCAGAGACATCGCATCTTCCGATGACGGCTCAAGAAATCCCGGATCCGGCCCAGGGGAAAAGGCCGGCATCTATCTCAGAAGTGCTAGCTGGCCTGTAACCTTGGAAGATATTAGCGTGACGGGTGCGCAGGGATCTGGAATCCTACTCTGGAAGGGAGGGGCATCTGGATACAATTGGACAACTACTCAGAATGGTGGCGTAGGTATCGATGTCAGAGAGTTCCACCCAGAGGTAGTAGGACTCAAATCTTCGATGAATCAACTCTCTGGAGTACGAATAATGGATTCCTCTAATGTTTGGATAGAGGATGCTCTTACTTCGGGAAATGGCGCTATTGCGACGATAAATTCAGAGGGAGCAGGATTTTCATTTATCCGTTCAAACGATTTTATCAGTTCGGGTAAGAATGTGAGTTGTGTAAACTGCACATCCAATGGGGATGAAGTGGGCTTTTCCATAGTCGACAGCATAGATCTGCAGCTGATCGGGATTCGCTCTTTTTCCCCGTTATCCGGACTCGCAATATCTGGAGATGGGACTAATCTTCAGAGAAATGGTCCAGTTCTAATACATGGAGCAGATTTGCAGACAGATTCAATCAGTCCTGCTGTCGTAATGCAGTCAATCGACGCCCATCTTCTTGATGTATCGATATCCGGCATCTCTGGAGGGCTAGAATGGTCTCCCTCCAGCTCATCAGAATCGAGCATGGTCAACAGCCAGATCACAGGAGTTAGCGGATGTGCCTCATTCTCGGGATTCCACTCCATGGTTATCGAGAATGTAATCTTTAATTGCACAACTCAAAATCGGCCTTCATTCCACTCATCAAGCGCATCTATGAGCGATATCGAATTGATCGGGCCATCTTCCTTAAATCTCTCATCAGGAAGTATCGTGAATTGGATTTCTTCCTCGCCCATTAGCGAGCCATCATCAGACGATGATGACGATCTGCTAAACATCTCCTGGATGATTCAAGCAGAGGCAGTCAATCAAAACGGATATGGAATACCATATGCAGACTTGAACCTCTCATTTGATTCGCTTCAGCTAGACCAGACTCTGGTCTTACCCTATTCTGGCAGGTCAAATATCGGCCCATATGTGGGCCAAACCTGGAATAACAGTGCGGGCTGGTCTTCCGTAGCCAGTGTACAGGGCGTTTGCTCCTATGATGGTCACAGTAACTCAACTAATATCATGCTCCTGAATCAGGATATTTCGATGGTTTGTGAAATTGATTTACCCAATCAATCCCCATTCATTATCTGGGACTCACCACTGGATGGATCGGTATTCGGGAGTTCTGATGAGATCATCCTGAATGCCACTAATTCATGGGATATGGACGATGACCCACTCACATACTTGTGGTCAAGTTCGATAGATGGTATCCTAGCCGGACCGTCCACAGAATCATCGTACGTAACAGCGAATAGTGGACATGAGGCCGCTCCAAATCTAAGTGACGGCCAACATACAATCACTCTCGAAGTCTGTGATTTGACAGGCCTGTGTTCAATCGAACAACGTTCAATTGCATTACTAAACCTCCCTCCCTCTGTAACCGTCGAAGCATCTCCTCAAATCTCTCCGTTTGGAGTCATGAGTCTCGGCATGACAAGAAATGCGACTGTCGACTTGTCTGGGACCTATGATCCAGAAGACGACTCTCTCCAATGTTGGATTCGAACCAGCTACGGTGCCAACATATCTCTCAGCCCGCCTTGCAATTCGGTCTTCTCGGTCGGTTTTGACCCATCAGAAGATGCATTCACCTCTACAGTATCCGTATACGACGGCTCAAACCAGCCAGTCTCATGGACCTTTACCGTCGATCATTTCAATGAGTTGCCTGAGATAAATCATTCAATCACTCGATTAGGAACAACATCTGAGGATATGCTGGATATAAGCTTCGAAGGAACCTTTGATCCCGAAGGAGATACTTTGCATCTCTCAATAGGATCTAATTTGGATGGAATCATATGGTCTGGAATTGAGGGATCCGATGGCAACACGTGGCAAGGACGACTTTCGAAGGGTTTGCACATTCTAACGTTGAGTGCATGGGACAATAGCCCGGAGAACACCGGTCGAAAGTCCCAAGATCATGTAGAAATTGAAGTCACTAATTCAAATCCAAGATCCGTAATTGCCTTTCCTTACGAGGGTTACACCACAGACTCCTCAAATCTGATTGAATTCAGTGCGACCGGATCAGGAGATCAGGATTTGCACTGTTTGGACCTCCCTCAAGAAGGGTGGGGCTTACTCTGCTCCACAAGAGAGTCTTCAAATGATCTGGTCAGCGTTGTGTGGAACCTCAACGGCCAATTGGAACCGCTTTCAACCGAATGGAGTTTCCGATCGCGGCTTCCAGAAGGAAGCCATCTCCTATCTCTCATTGTGGATGATGGATTAGGAAACCCTGCATATTCATTTGTTAATGTCACTATATCCCCCTCTGCCCCTGTTATCGTGATAGATAGCCCAGAAGACGGCGAATCCTCAAAATCAAACGAGAAAGTTGTCTTCGATCTTCGCAACTCGTTTGATACGGATGCGAATCCCTTTTCCATGACGATTTATTCTGATGTGTTGGAGACCCCCATATTACAAGGAGTAAATCCCAATCAAGTCCATGAAAGACATCTTTCAACTGGACAGCACAATCTCACAATCATCCTAGAGGATTCCACAGGACTTTCAAGAACTAGTGAAATATCCCTACAAATTCTTCCAAGCGCCCCCGTCGTAACCATTGCATCCCCCCAAGATGGACGCTTCTTCACCCCCGGCGATCGAGTATTGCTAGACTCCACGGGGACTGTGGACTATGATGGCGATCTATTACTCTTGGAATGGACTCTTGTTGATGGGACAACCCTTGGTTCTGATTCAATTATAGAGGCTAATCTACCACCTGGGCAGCATATTATCATATTAACCGCTAAAGACTCAAGAGGAGCATTAGATCAAGACTCAATCTCAATAATGGTGGGTTCGAGTGCACCATTCCTCTCTTCTCTTTCAGTATCTCCGGACAGTCTGAACAGCAAACAGATTCAGACAATAAGGATAGAAGTATCCTTAGTCGATCTCGATGGGACGTCTGAGCAGGTATCGGCTGTCATAACAGTTTCAGGGAACCCCACCGTAGTCGATTTAAATGATAACGGGGCATTTGGAGATTCAGTGCCTGGTGACGGAGTTTGGACGAGGAATGTCCAGGTGTCGCCGGACGATAGTGATTGGATGAGAATCGACGTATGGGCAAGAGATGGCGAGACAGTAAGCCCTACGCTCACAGTCACTATCCCGATAGAGGATGATGATTCGGATTCAGAAATAATTCAGAGCATTCTGACTTGGGGCGCGGCGGCAATGGCCCTTCTCGGGATAATCGGCCTGGCCGTCGCTCGTTCAAGACGAGCCTCTACGATAGCAGACATAGAAATGATCGAATCATGGGGCGGATTTACTTCTAATCCAGATGATGAAGCGTTCGAATAGTCAGTTATCGCCAAGGCCCCAAGGGGTCCTTTCTCTGGTTAGCCCCATTCTAAGGGTGAATAGTGAAAGAAGATTGCCAAGCCCATCTCTCCATGTATTAATTTCAGCATCGCCAACTCTCGACCTATATGGCACGCTAACCTCTCTTCTTCGGTTGCTTGCTAATTTCGTCATACACCGAATCTTGAACTCTTGAGACATTGCCATTCCATCGTGCTTGGGTCGGAGATCCTTACGATCAAGAATACCACGTCTAAATACCCACATGCCGCTCTGTGAATCTGAAATGGGTGCGAAGAAGAGAAGTCTGGTGAAGAAGGTGAGCGTCTTATTCCCGAGACTGTGCAGCATCGACATAGAGCCATCTTCTGCCTTTGAAAGCCTGTCGCACGTGATAAAATCCAAATCTTCGTCAATCAGCATCTTGACTAGAGAAGGAATCTCTTCTCCAGGATATGTGCAGTCAGCATCCATTGTCACAATTATGTCCGCATCGGAGAGAGCGAATCCCGTCCTATAGGCCCGCCCATACCCTTTCCGCTCTTCCAAGTGAACTCTGGCACCCACTTTCTCTGCTAGCTCCCTTGTTTTGTCTTTTGAGTTTCCATCTACAACTATGAATCTAAGCTCACGACACCATTTTCCTGTAGGCACTGATTTGATAGTATCAACAATAGCTGCTTCTTCGTTCCTCGTCGGTATCACAACATCGACGCGCACGTCCAAAATGTCGTCGGCCATACCCTTTCCACTGATTTCCCCCACTTAACGACTAGTGGTGACCCTCATGCCGGCGAACACTTCATTTCTCTACGCCTTGAGTGAATGGTATGGGTGACGTCACGCGGCTGGGTACAAGCGGACTCAGATTGCGCACTGTTACCAACCTGGCTGTCTTTCTTTTCGTCGTGATAATCGGTATTAAGCAACTCTCAACAATAATCCAGCCAATGGTTGTAGCTATATTCCTATTTTTCGCAATACGCCCGCCTGCATCATGGCTTGAAGATAGATTCGGGCATCCGTTGTTGTCGTATAGCGCAATCTTGGTCACTTTCATGGGCGGCATACTCCTTGTAAGTCAGATACTATACTCTAGCCTATCTGAATTCTCAGGCGAGGTTGACAACCTGTCCCCCTTATTCAACGAACGAATCGAACAGTTGGAAGGGGTAGAATTCTACGGGTACAGCATTGATTTAGCTGGTTTGAAAACAGTGGTATCAATTGAAGAGATCAATCGCCTAGTCACTGAGTTCATAGGCTCTCTAGCGTCATTCACTGCCAATCTCCTAACTGTCCTGATATTCTTGACTTTCATCATTCTAGAAGCTGAATCTCTTCCTAGAAGAATCATGGCCGCCTTCCCCGATGAATCAGCACGCTTCGACAATATTGCGAGTAAGGCGGAGCAAAACATCAATGTATACATCAAAACAAAGGCAACTGTCGCCTTCGGGCAAGCAGTCATTGCAGGCATTGCATTGACCCTATTCGACATACCCGGGGCATTCATTTGGGCCTTCTTGGTGTTCCTCCTAGATTTCATACCCTATCTCGGCGCGCTTCTTTCTTTCATACCCCCAGTCCTTCTTGCATTCATCATACTGGAACCAGCTGGATTCCTAGCAGTCGTGCTTATCCTAGTTGCAAATCAACAGCTTTGGGGTAGCATCGTGGAACCCCAGTTAGCTGGGCAGAGGTTGGATATGTCGCCCATAGTCCTATTGTCCTTGGTGGCTTTCTGGTATTGGGCGTGGGGCCTCACGGGAATGATCCTCGGTGTACCCTTGGCAGTCATAATGAAGATTCTACTAGAGGCGGATGAGCGCACACTCCCAATTGCGATTATGCTATCGAGAAATCCACCATCATCTGTGGACAACAACAACCATGGTTCCATCAGTCGAGACTCTGAGTAGTGACGATTCTGAGACGTTGTGTAAGCCTCTCGTAGAGAGTGAGAAAAACTCGTCTTCAATCAACCACCTTCCACCTTTTAGCGTAACAGATTCACAAGGCTCAAGAGCAAAAATTGAGAAGTGATTTCCAGGTTCAACATCGATCAAAAAATCAATACAACCAGGAGCAACTCTATGACTCACAGTTTGACTGGAGTGAAGCCTCATTATGACTTCATCAGGCGCTTCTACGACTGACCCCCATATCCCCAGTTGATGCCCTTCGCATCCACCCTCTATCCCAATCACATCCATCTGGTCATATCCTTCATTGTACAGATATTTGACCGCCTTTGAAAAATCACTGGCTTCTTGATTTTTCAACTGAACCTTCGCAACTCCTTCGTGAGGATTTTCCATCGAGTCCAAATCGCCGAGAATAAGGTCTACTTGGACACCGGCTCTTTGTGCTCGATCGCAGCCTCCGTCGATTCCCACTATCAGATCGGCTTCAGAGATAACCGATCTCCAAATATCCTCAGATGGTCCATTCGAGTTAAGCCATAAAACAGCGCGCATTATCTAGACCTCGACATGTATTTTCCATCTACGACGAGGGCCTCACCATCAATTTCAATCGTTGGTTTGATGAGGAGCCCCCTGACATTGATAGCAACGTTTGCAGAGCCACCAAGACCTACATTATTGCCAAACGCAAACATAGCCCCCCCTCTCCAGCATTGATCCTCAAGAAGACCAAGACCCCTCATGGCCCTTGGATTCATGCCGAAACTGAACTCTGAGAAGGTTCTGACAAGATGCCCCCTGCCCGATCGCGTTCCCTCCGATGCCAATTTGAATTCCGATTCAATGTCTGCAGAAATAGAATCGCCCGTTGCAGACGATAGCAACCCGTCTTTGATCACAATCTGCAGCGGCTTCCCTAGATCGCTGCCTTCCCACGACCCATCGAGAACGAGTCTTCCCTGGGCAGTGCCTTCCTTGGGCATGACAAATACCCTCCCAGCAGGAAGATTTGTGACTTGCCCCGGACGAGTGCAAATGCCTGTATCCTCTAGTATCCATCTACCCCCCGCTTGGAAGCGTAAATCAGTTCCAAGAGAACTCGTGACTCTGACTTCACGCGCTCTTCGAAGCCTGGACCCCATACTCGAAATTTCAGTCGCTATTGCGTTATGGTCTGCAGTAAATCCGCCTCTGGCAAATGACTCAACTCCAACTCCTGGAATTGATGCTATTCTTGCACCCTCTCTTGAGGCGGCAGCCCTCGCCCTCGTATGCGTCATCGACTTAGTGGTCAGGAGAAATATCACGTCCTGCCTCTTCATCAGATCGGATACAGGGGAAGGCGGCTCAATCCCTTGCTCTTCGAGTTCCGGCATCATCATCATCAGCACTCTTGAAGTCACTTCAGAAGACGCCTCGTACACCGCTCTTGCAATTTTAGTCGTCTTGGTGTCGGTTACAATAAGCACATTTTCATGCTCTCGAACTTCCATGCATGAATGAATAACCGTCCTAGCAGATATCAGTAGGTCTTCCTCACTAACATCTATTTCACTTGATTCAGCCACGCGCGCTACACCTCCGATATACTGCTCGCTTACGGTCGACCTTGGTAAAACGTCTGTATCAAAATACGCCTCTCATCGACAAAAACATCTCCGGTTTTCTATCTATGGGGTAACTCCGACTCTCGACATTTCCTTTGAGATGGATAGTGTATTCGTGCCATTTTCTGAGACTTTCCATTTCGGCCTTCTGCCGCTCGAAGCCGCTTCAACCATTTCTGATTGGCGCAATTCTCGGAGATGGTGGCTGAGCAACTGTCTCGATATCGACATTTTATTCTGTATTTCCTTTCCAGTCAACCCAATTTGGCCTGATTCAGCAAGTATCTCCAATACCGCCAGCCGAGTTCCTACTATCGGACTCTGTATGCGTCCAATTTCCTCTTTAGATAATTTTGATACTGCATATCGCCTTAGTTTACCATCACGCCAAGAGATGACCTTTCCATGACTCTCGAGCAGATGTAGGTGATACGATGTCACTCCATTAGCAAGACCAAGACCATCTCTAAGAGCTGAGAAATGTATTCCTGCATTACCTTCTAGATAACCAAGAATACGCCCACGTGTCAGAATATCGTCGCGACTACTCTTCACCCCAGCCACTAGGGGAGAGATCAAAGCAGCTAATACAGCAACTTTCACAAATTCAAGAACAAATGAACCCAGTATCAGAGACCCAATAATTCCAATCCCGCCAGCCAGCAAGCCACTGGAGAGATAGAACTCAGAATAGCGACCCTCATTGGTGCCACCCTTGCCCCCGTCGTCTTCATTTGAATCGGCTGCATGTTCAGCCTCAAGAGTAAGATCATACGATTCATCATCCATCGAAAGAACAGAAGTTTCTGATGGAGAATATGTAATCCACATGCTGGAGAGTATCGCAGATATCGCAAATAAAGTCATGATTCTGACGACAGTGACGTCTTTCATTGACCTTTGAAATCCAACTCCCCCTATGATTGCCGTGGTGTGTTGATTTGACAAATAAAAAAACCAATCCGGACAGATTATTTGGATTATAAATCCAGGAATAACTAATAATTTGTCAAATCACAATACCAAGTCGTTCATATCTTACACTGTGTCAAGTTGTTTCTATGAAGCGCATCTCGACAATCGCTGTGATACTCGCTCTTCTGATGCAAGGATGCCTTGCATCGGTGAATCCGGATGATGAAGTATGGCCCTCTGATGGTGATTATCCTAGACTTGAACTATCAGAAAAATCCAGATCCAGTGCTGTTCTGCAAAATTTCAATGACTGCGACTCATTGCTACAGACACTCCAACAGAACCTCCTCGATGAGATGGCTGTTCGACTCGACCAGGAATCTTACTGGCACTGGTCTAATCCAATATTACGTGATTCCGGAGGAGTCTGGTTCGACGATGCTATGGCGGAAGGAGCAGACACCGCTCTGGATAGCAACACTGAATCATCTCCTTCAAGGGAGGGCGAGTATTCAGGAACCAATAACCAAGAATCTGGTGTAGATGAGGCGGATTTCCTGAAGACAGATGGTTTCCATACATACATGCTCAATGGTCCATTGTTGTTGATTATGGAGATACCCGAATTTGGTCAGATCAGCCTCCTGAGTACGATGGAACTTGAAGGAAATCCGATGTCTATGATGATTGAAGGAGACACCATGGTGGTCGCCTCCTCCGTGTACGGATGGCAGCTTGAAGAAGGCCATCCCTTGACACAAATCCTCGCTAGGGAAGACACCTATCCAAATTCTGATTATGTCTACAAACATTATCGATCTGATTTGGTAAAGTACTCAATCATCGACATAAGTGATAGGAATTCTCCCTCCATCCAGCATGAGATATACCTGGAAGGCTACTACAACACTGCTCGCTTGGTGGACGGTACTGTAAGAAGCATTACCCATGCACAGTTGGATGTCTGGGGCCTGGAGTATTATGTTGCGCTTCCAGACGAATACTGGTCGATTGAAGATATGTATGAGCGAATGGATGTTTGGAACTCTTCTCTTTTGCAGACATTGTCCGATAATCGTGACAGGATTCTAGCGCTCACACTCGATGACCTTCTCCCTCAAAGGTATGTGGTGGATGGTCTCAATGTGACCACTCTGCCATATTCTGTTAGTGAGTGCGGCGAGTATGCAGCATCGTCAGATAGCGTGGCTCGAGGCTTCTTGTCGATTGCAACCTTCGACATATCAAATGATTATGTATCGATGGAGGTCGATCATATAGCATCATCATGGGCCCATGTATACGCTTCTCCTGACGCGTTGGTTTTCGCTGAACCTGCAAATGACTGGTGGTGGTTTTGGGGCAATGACGAATATGAGGATGCAACTAATATCCATGTATTCGATATCTCCCAACCAGGAACTACATCCTATGTTGCATCTGGCAGAGTATCTGGAACCGTCCAGGATCAGTTTTCAATATCCGAGTTTCAAGGGGTCGTCCGAGTAGCCTCGACCACCGATGCATGGGGGCGTTGGTGGATATCAGATTCTACGGGCCCGGAAACCGACGAACCAGTATTCTCCGGTCCATCCAACAGAGTCACTATGCTAGAACCAACTTCATCTGGCGATCTAAACCAGATTGGCATAATCGAGGGAATAGCCGATGGAGAGAGAATATGGAGTGCTCGATTCATGGGGGACAGAGCATACCTAGTCACATTTGAAACCATAGACCCTCTTTGGGTTCTAGACCTGTCCGATCCTGTCAACCCCACCATACTGGGTGAGTTGGAGGTTCCCGGAGTCTCAACATACATCCATCCTGTTGATGAGAACACCCTCCTGACAATTGGAATCGGACCGGGCGATGACGGTCTCGGACTCGATTGGTCTATGACTCAAATATCGCTCTTCGACGTCAGCGATCCGACGAATCCGATATTGGCCGACTCTCTGCCGATATCGCCAGTTTACGCGGATGATGATTGCCAAAATATCCGTACCTGCGGATGGTCCTGGTCATGGTCGGAAGCAACATACGAACACAAGGCATTCACATATTGGGAGCCAGAAAGTATGCTTGCAGTACCCCTATCCACTTACCGATACGTGTACGATGAAAACTACTATGACGGCGGTTATGAACACATCTCGATGCTAAAGTTGATTGATGTAGATACGGAAAATCTGAGCTTATCGGAACATGGCGAAATAGACCACTCATCGTTCTACAATGACGACGATGGACCGAATTGGTGGTTCTACAGCACCAGTATCCGCCGGTCGATATTCATGGGAGACTACATCTATGCATTCTCCACTCTGGGCGTAACAATCCACAATACCACTGACCTGACTCACATGCAAGATATGCTAATTCCCGGATCGCACTATGCGGAAGATGTAGGAGAAGAAGAGTCTGAACAGGAGTCAAACGAGTCCTCGGGAGAAGATGAACCATGTCCCGATGGCCCTGAAGGAGATTCCTGCCAAGATTAGAATTGGTTGAACTTCAATACCCTTCCCGCAGAACCAGGTTCAGCCACAGATATTCCTTTCAGGGATCCCCCGATCTCTCGTCTATGCACTATTTTTCCATCTACGATGGTGTATATTGGCCATCCCGTCAGCTCCCTTCCCGCATAGGGTGTCCATCCTACCTTTGTCCATGTATCTTCATCAGACATGATTCTATGAGTCTCAAGATCAACCAGTGTCAAATCAGCATCATATCCTTCTATTATCGATCCCTTCTTCTCGATTCCGTAGACTTTTGCTGGCCCTTCACTCATCCATCTCACTACGTCTGTGACTCTACATTTCCCACCTACTGCGTGAGTGAGCATCACGGGTAGCGATGTCTCAACCCCCGGCATTCCAGCCGGAGCCATGGGGAAACCAGCCGATTTGGCTTCCAATGTATGCGGGGCATGGTCTGTTACAATGCAATCTATGGTGCCGTCTTTGAGGCGCTTCCAGAGGGTGTCCTTATCCTCTGTATACCTGATTGGAGGATTCATCAGGGCTCTAACCCCTAGTTTTTCAACATCATCTTGGTCAAAGGTTAGGTGCTGGGTACAAACTTCGGTTGTAATCAAATCACCTTTATTTCCAACTAACCAATCTGCTTCTTTGGCGCTGGTGAGATGTACTATGTGCAATCGATGGTCAAAATCACGAGCTAGACCAGCCGCGCGCTTCGTTGCTAGGAACGCACACTCCACATCTCTGCATTCGGCATGAGCGGCAATATCCGAGCGATGTGCGTACTCCCTTATTCTATTTTGGAGTCTAGTCTCATCTTCCGCGTGGGTTGCAATGATTCCTCCTGTATTGGAGAAGATATTTTCGAGATGCTTCTGTTCATCTACAAGCAGATCTCCTGTACTGCTTCCCATGAAAACCTTGATTCCACAAACTCCGTCCATCCCTTGTACGTTTTGCAAATCACTTACATTGTCCTTAGTCGCACCTACAAAGAAACCATGATGAGTAACAGTTTTCTTAGCTGCGAGAGCTATTTTTACATCAAGAGTTGTCCGATTAGTGGCATTGGGGATGTTATTTGGCATGTCCAAGAATGAAGTTACACCGCCGGCAGCAGCAGCGCGACTCCCACTTCGCAGATCTTCTTTTTCAGGCTGACCAGGCTCCCGGAAGTGTACGTGCGGATCAATAACACCCGGGATTAGATGCAATCCCGTGGCATCGATAGTATACTCGCCGTTTTGGGGTTCTAAGCCTCCGCCAGGTGCTATAGTAGCAATCGACCCATTGGTAACGCGAACGTCCCCCGTCGTCACTACATCAGGCAAAACTAACGATGCATTTTGAATCAGCATATGGCCGGTCATGTGTGGTTCCAATGCCGTCGTAAGGCAGCCATCCCAATACTGTTTTCATTATCGACATAACATTCTATCTCCCCGCTCGCTTCAAATAATCGATGGCATAGCGAACAAGCAGCGGGTTGGAGTAGTCAGGTTATCTCGTCGGGCTCATAACCCGGAGACCGGTGGTTCAAATCCACCATCCGCTACCACTTACATTTCAAAGTGAACGTGAGTTGAAAGTGAATTTTCGATAGACTGAGAGCAATCTGATTATTGAATAATATAGTTTTAGATAACAAGGGTCGATGCGTGATTCATATACCCTCGATGCTGGGAGGAGAATATGGCATCAAAGAAGACCACACAGAAAATCGAAGACGAAGAGATAGTTATCGATGCTGAAGATGAAGAACCAGGCATCGAAGACTTGCCAGGCGTAGGGCCTGCGACAGCAGAGAAACTCAGAGAAGCAGGATTCGACGAACTCATGACTATTGCAGTCATGAGTCCAAAAGAACTCGGGGACCAAGCAGAATTAGGCGAAGCCGTTGCATCGAAAATAATAGCGGGCGCTAAGAAGATGGTAAACGTCGGCGGTTTCGTAAGTGGAGTCTCTCTCCTAGAACGCCGTTCTCAAGTCCAAAAATTGACATCTGGAGCCGTCGCTCTCGATGAACTCCTCGGAGGTGGCTTCGAGACCCAGGCTATTGTCGAGGTTTTCGGAGAGTTTGGCAGTGGTAAGACGCAGATAGGACACCAACTCGCAGTCAATACGATCTTGCCTATTGCTCAAGGAGGATTTGATGGAGAAGTATTCTACATAGATACGGAAGACACATTCAGGCCTGAAAGAATTGCCCAGATGGCGGAAGGGGCGGGACTAGATCCTAATGCTGTGTTGGACAGAATTCACGTTGCTAGAGCATACAACTCTGCCCACCAAATGCTACTTGTGGACGAGATTAAGAGAATGTCAAAAAGCATCGATGTTAAGATGGTCATTGTTGATTCACTGACAAGTCATTTCCGGGCTGAGTATGTTGGGAGAGGCATGCTAGCAGACAGACAACAGAAATTGAACAAGCATCTCAAGGAGCTTAAGCAACTTTCCGATGTAAACAACGCACTAGTACTGGTTACAAATCAAGTAATGTCGAATCCTGGGACAATGTGGGGAGACCCAACTAAGGCGATTGGTGGACATATTGTGGGCCATTCAAGCACATTCAGACTTTATCTGCGTAAGTCAAAGGGCGGTAGGAGAATAGCTAGACTAATTGACAGCCCAAACCTTCCAGAAGGCGAGGCTGTATTTACAGTCACAGCAGAAGGAATTAGGGAATAATCGATTAAACAGAAAGCTCAGAAAGCGAGTTTCTGACCGAACTTACAAGATTCCCAATATGCCCCTCATCGAAGCTCAACTCGATGTCCGCCGATTCAAAAAGATGGGGAAGCGTGCGCGTATTCCCGAGTTTCATGGCATTCGCATAATCATTCAAAGCCTTCTCAGGATCATCGAGCTGAGTCATCCATATTTGCAAAGCTCCAAGTTGAGCTATGCCGTACTCGATATAGTAGAAAGGAGCTCCAAATAAGTGGCCCTGAGTCTGCCAAAAGAGTGCCTCATCTTCTTCGAATCCACTCCAGTTTGTCCCAGGTCCATATTTCGCCCTAAGGTCTAGCCATGCTTCCGAGCGGTCCTCACGTGTATGCTTGGGGTTTGAGTACATCCAGTGTTGAAAAGCATCAATCCTGCATATCCATGCTAGAAGGCCTATAATAGCCTCAAGATGCATCTTTCTCGCACGGTCTGTCGTTTCTTTCGAGTCATAGAACTCGCCCCAGTAGGGTTGAGTAAGAAGTTCCATCGACATTGAAGCAACTTCTGCAAATTCGATTGGATAGTTACGATCTTGTATGAGGTCATGATGACTACAATACATTGTATGGAAAGCATGTCCAGCCTCATGAATCATAGTCTCTACATCCCCCTGCTGACCCGATGCATTCATGAAAATGAAAGGAAGGCCGGTTTTTTCCAAGTTATACTGGTATCCTCCTGGAGCCTTTCCCTTCCTACTGTCAAGATCCAGAACCTCGCCATCAATCAGTCGGTTGAACATTTCACCCAATTCAGGAGACAGCGTATGGAAGACCTTCGAAGTTTTTGATACCAAATCATCTACATCTTCGAAAGGCTGTAGGGGGGGCCGGCCAAAAATATCGGGGGAATCCCCTGACTTCTCATTAACGTCCCAGGGCATCAACTCATCGTAACCGAAACCAATCCGCCGTTCTTCATTTATGATACGAATCAAAGGCATGCAGTGAATTTCTACAGCCTTGTGAAACGCTAGACAATCCTCCGGAGCATAATCAAACCTCTCCATAGAACGGAATGCATAGTCAACATAGTTTTCAAATCCTGAATTAATGGCTATATTGTGTCTTATGCGGACTAAGTCGTCCATGATTTCAGAAATTCTTTCAGAATCGATCATTCTTCTCTCTCTGATTTTAGTCCAAGCCAGACGCCGAATATCGCGATCATTGGATTCCAAGAATTTTCTCATCTGAGGCATCGTACGCTCTATGCCATCGAATTCGACAGTCATAGCACCAGTAATCTTCTGGTATTCCGTAGATAGCCTCGTACATTCCACGGATAGTGGGATATTCTCCTCCCTGAATATGTCGATCGAGTTCTGCATACTTCTTAGAATTAGATCATAACGTTCTGGAAGGCTCCCTAGGAAGTCAAGATTTGCTATTTTCAAATCGATCTTATTCGAAATCTCTGACATTTTTGGACGTATATTCTCCACGAATGACATGAAAGCAGATTGCTTCTCTTCGTTTTCAGTATCGCAAGTCATCCCGATGTATAATTTTGCACCGGCTTCAGAGACATGCTCCGCCATGTCGGATATATCTTTGAAAAGAGATTCCAAATCACTTGCATCTTCAACTGAACGCTCTAGAAGATTTGTAGCCACGGGCTCCAAATCATTCCACGAGGTTGCATTGAAATCATCTGTGAGGGGAAACATCTTCATTCCTCAATTGCGATGGGAGTAGGGCCCGATTGGAAGTGGCCCATCCTCTCTAGAATACTTTTGACGCTTCCATTTGTTGGCCGCCTCATGAACCGTTTCTCTTATTTTTTCCAAGTCTGGGTGATTAGGATTCTCTTTTTCAATCCAACAAGCGGAGCAGTATCGTACTCCGGCATGATCAACAAAGTTGTTGGGAGTGCAACCAATACCGCATACAGAGCATTTCCCGTAGCCAAGGAATCTGGACATTGTAGGTCGCAGAACAGGCTCACCTATCAGATTGACTGATTCAGTTAATGACTGAATTAGAAAGATGTACTATGAATGCCTCTTCGAGAGATACAAATTCACTCTCATCAACAGAACCTTTGATCTTCTTTAGGCCGCTAAGTGTTGGAATCGGACGTTCAGGAATCAATACCCCTCCGAGATGCCCAATTAATAGATCAGCATCATTGCTGAAATCGTTGTAATATTCTCGTGAGATATTCATCTCATGCAGTGGTGAACCATTCGATTCTTCAGGGAGATAGAATAGCCAAGCACGTGAATCTCCTTCGCCTAAACCCGAACGCTTGATCCCTTCAGTGATTTGCCTTGTCCCGCCAACGATTCTCATAAATTCCGTTTCAGGGCTTCTGGCCATACTGTCTCCACGGGATTCCAGCCTCCTAAGTGCCATCCATGCTGACCAGGCATGATTCTCACTGGCAACGACCCCATCTCCTATCAAACCCCACCTTTCGCTGGGTCTCCATTCATGCAGAGACCGAAGAAGGTCATGGATGATAATGGGTTTATGAAAGCCGATTCCCCATACTGGGAACCATGGAACCAAGGCAGTCATGACTGTCCCAGAACATCACACAAAATCAAGCCTTTCTATTCATAGCTTTAATTTTTGAAGACGCCTCTTTCCGGATATTGGTAGCCAATTTGACACTCCAACCCTGAAGCGTAGATAGCTTGTTGATATCCGAATCAGTCATCATTGCAACATCGCTAACTGACTCTAGAGACAACTTCTCAACCATGTCTCTAGCTCTTGACCTGCCAACTCCACGAATTGAAACCAGCTGAATTATGTCAGATCTACATCCATGTCTAATTCTGATTTGTATCTCCCCGAGAAGTTCAGTCAACGAATCAGCAATTGAACCACTATCCACAATATTCTCAGAAGACTCTGCAAGAATCCTGATAGAAGACCTCAGTAACCACTCCACACCATCTACTCGAGACCTAATATCCCCTGGTTGAACACCCCAAGAGGACTCTAGTTCACCCATCGATTTTTCCTCGATCCAGTCTAATAGCATTGAAGTTGATTTAACCCGCTCAAGCTCCTCAGTGACATCAAGACCAATGAGCCTTTCTCGCTCACGAATGCTCGATCGAATTTCCATATCCTCTAGCTCACTCCGTTTTACCCATAGCTTCTGAAAATCAGGTGTTGAAATCGCCAGATGGATGAGTGAGAATGGAGTAATCTGCCCTACATCATCGACACCTGAAAGAATGGCGCCAGCTCTAGACAAACCATCAGATATTATCCGACCTGAAATCGGATTAAGATACAGCCTTGCCACGGTTCTTCCAAGCCCTGTTGCCCGATACGTCATCGACAGAGACTCAGGTGACTCCAGCACTGCCCTTTCAACATCACTAGCCCGACTGAATCCGAAGACAGCAGGCCCCTTTCTCGGACTTATCACACGTCTTTCCAGTGTTTCTCGTTGAATATTCTCAACTCTTACCAACCCTCCTGCAACCTGTGCCCAATCCGGAAGATCATCTCCCCAGTCTTCTACCGACTCCTCTAAAGATTCTAACTCAGATATTCTGTCCGAGACTTTACTATCTTCCCCAGCTCTCTCTAACATGCCGTTGTTTGCCAACCACACGATTGACCGATCGATTCTTGTTTCCATCTCCTCCCTATCTAAGGAATCTGCAAGAAATGTCTGAGATAGGAACGAGCCCAGTGCGAATCTGTCATTCAAACCCCCTGTCGCTATCAGTGCCAACAGATGGGTCAATAGGGACGGATCTTCCTCAGCGATGGATGAATTCGGATTTGCAAGTTTGGAGACAATCGGCTCAATCCCTCCAAGTAAATATCGATCCACAATAAACTGCTCCTCGTCCGAATTCTTAGCTAATATCATACCTTCACCATGGGGGTCATAACCTGGCCTGCCAGCCCTACCTAGCATTTGACGAACCTCGATTGCTCTAATCGGCATTGATCCCCCCGCAGCGGAATTCCATCTCCTATGATCTCTTATTACGACCCTTCTCGAAGGTAGATTCACTCCTTGTGCCAGGGTCGGAGTGGCCACAAGTGCCCTCAAAATACCCATTCTGAATGAATCTTCTACAATTCTCCTCTGCCGAGAGGAAAGACCAGCGTGATGAAATCCAATTCCACTTGAAACAGATTCAGCCAATGCCTTGCTCATGGTAGTCCCCTCGCTGGCACCAGTAATCGACTTCGAAATACTCCCCCAATTTTCTATTTGAGATCGTATATGTTCATTCCCTTCCTTTTTGGAAATACGCTTGATATGTTTAGATAATTCTCGAGCCTCTTTTTGCGCTGAGGCCCTTGAATTTACGAATATGAGAGTTTGTCCACCAGTTTCCATCGCATCAAGTACCAATGCCCTAAGGTTCTGATTGGGGTTGCCAGAAATTTCTCTAGGCGAGGGGAGATCTCTCTCAATCATCCCATCTATTCTGTGAATCTTCAGGTCTAGCCCATTCACAGTGCCCGACTGAAGCTCCACAGGACGCCATTCAGATTTTACCAGGTCGGCCTTGAGCCAATTCGCTACTGAATCTGAATTTCCAACGGTAGCAGATAGGGCTATGATCTGACATCCAGGCCTCTCATGCCTTATCCTGGCAATTATGATCTCGAGCGTAGGGCCCCTGCCAGGGTCATCAAGAAGATGGAACTCGTCAATCACGATCGCTTCCGCATTATCTAGAAAATTTGGACGGGTCCGGATTAGAGAATCAAGCCGCTCACTAGTACAGACAAGAACGTCCCAGTCATGTAGTGAACCCATCTCTTCTCCTCTATCTCCAAGAGCAAGACTTGCTTTGAGGCCAACTCCTTCGCATAGCGCATGTATCTCTTCGTGCTTTTCACTAGCTAATGCCTTTAGTGGAACCACGTAGATACCTCTCCCGCCGTCACTCGAAATTACCCTCTGAAGCATACATATGTGTGCAACTAGAGATTTCCCGCTTGCCGTGGGGATTGATAACATCAGATTCTTGCCTGTCAAGCCATGCCTGAGAGCCTCCTCTTGAGGGGGATAAAGAGAATCTATTCCGAGTACATTCTCAACCGACTCAGCCAGTCTTCGATCAATGCCGAGTGAGCGAACTCTGGCCCCCGAACCAACTTCCATCATGACCATGCTTCAAGTCAGGGCGCTAAAGGATGCCGAATGCATGAAACATCTATTTTGAATCAAGACCATCTGTGAAATGCTGGATGACCTTCTTTAACCGCAACAAAAAGTCCCTTCCCTTCTGCACATAGGATTCCATCCGCTTCGAGAGTCATCTCGATTTTTATCCTATCATCCCATTTTGATTCATCCACTGTCTTCGCCTTGATAATCAATTTAGAGTCTGAAGGAGTTGGCCTTCTTAGATTAACAGTGTAACTAGCAGTTACTGTGCAAGGAGGCTCATCCAAACCATCTCTGTCCATGATTGCGATTGCAGCAGCCCAATTACCATGACAATCAAGCAGAGTCCCTATTATGCCGCCATTAACCATTCCTGGAAATGCTTGATGCTCAGGTGAAGTGTCAAATTCCATTATGAGACCTTCTTCCGAACGAAAAGACCGAATTCTTAGCCCGTTTAGATTGGAAGGGCCACAACCAAAGCAGATGCTGTTACTTGCATACTTTTCTTGGACAGACATGTCGCCTATATCGACCATATCTATCGTTCAAAAGAATCCGGTTTCAATCATTGCGGAACTAATCCGCCCTCAGTGCCACTTATCTCGGACCCCCACCTCCCAGGGGCGTTGAGTGGCAATCCTGGGACTGAAGATTCCAAAAAAGGAGTCAAACGTGCTTCGAAGAGGCGCAGATCCCCCCTGAAGGTGGTAAACCAGATACCCAAGAGGAGACGAAGGGAGATTGAAGACGCAAGTGAAGAAAAATCTTCCAGCCCTGAGGCATGGTCTCGAAAATCTGGTCAGAAAAATCACAAAATTGAACGTAGAATGACTAAACCGGGCGTAGTTCGCACCATACCATTCGATTTGATAGATACTGAGATCGGTGAATCTTGGTCGATACCGATAACCGTTGTCAATGGGATTAGGCCAGGACCAACAGTAACCCTTCTCGGGGCCGTGCATGGGAATGAATTGGTAGGCCCACAGGCACTCACCTTCCTTCAATCGAGCCAGATACTGGGGGAAGGCAAGGCGATTGATGCCGGTACGATGGCAGGAACACTGAGGATAGTACCGATCGTCAATCTCCCCGGTTACAGGAGGAGAACACGATATATCCCTGATGGGAGAGATTTGAATCGATTCTTCCCAGGTAGAGATGGGGGGAATACCACGCAGAGAATAGCATTGAGATTGTGGGAACACATTGTCAAGACTAGCGATTTCATAATCGATTTACATTCAGCAGCAAGCGGCAGGACGAACCTGCCCCACATTCGGGCTAATCTTGCCCATCCGCCCAGTAGTACGCTTGCAAGGGCCTTTGGAACCGAAGTACTTCTTGACGGTCTCGGACCAAGAGGTTCTCTTAGAAGAGTCTCCAATGAGCATGATCTTGGATGCATAACATTCGAAGGAGGCGGTGCAGATTCACTAGATTCAGATGCTGTACAGGTTGCAACATATGGCATATTGAACATACTACGATATCTGCATATGATCCCTGGGTATTCGAGTAGTCCAAGATTCAGACTCTTAGCATCCGGCTCAATATGGATAAGATCAGATCACGGAGGACTCCTTGATGTATTGGCTCCTGTAGGCTCTGTAATAGAAGCAGATGAAATCGTTGCTACTGTAACTGATCCAGAGCATGCCAGGGAATCTGTAGAGATTCGTTCCCCGGTAAGAGGCCTGTTGATCGGAATGGCAACTCACCCATTCGTTACATCCGGGACACCCATAGGGCATCTTCTGCCGTTAAAGAAAGGGCTATCGACAATAAAAAGTAGACTAGACGAAGACGATGTTCTAATGCTTAGTGGAGTGCTCGAAGACCCGATCTGGCGAGAAGAAGATACTGAAGACATAGATCTCGAGTCAATGGATGAACCTTCACCAGATGGGTGGGCCAGCGTTGATGATCCGATGCTAGAAGAGGAAGATGATTGAAACGATAATATCAGTCACGATTGAAATCTGGAGCACGAGGTATATTCTGCGGAGCCGAAGCCTCGTGAATATGCTGTTCTGAGAATCCATAGGCCTCAAGTGCCTCTTTCAGGACAGCTCTTCTTCTAGAGACCATTCCAGTGACTGCAACGGTTATTGCTAGAATTAGTATGATACAGCCGATAATTGCGAATCCAAGGGGCCCGCTAATTACATCCAACAATTGCTCAGACAGGGTCGGGGGTTCAGACCAAGTCCGAATATCGAGACTCCATACAAGAATCGTCTGAATTCCAGAATCAACTAAGCGGAGCTCAAGCATATGTGGTTCGGGCGATTCGCACAGACTACGGAGGATATCCTCTTCAGCACATCTAAGGGGGCCGATTTCGATCGAACTAAGATCTCCTGTTTCATATTGGTTGAGTGGAATTCCATCTAATGACCAATACATGGTTGCATTGACTCCTTCTGGGATACTCGGGGCCGTTATGACCATGGAGTCATTAGACGCCTCCCATACAATTGCAGCGCCAATAGTATGTCCAAGTTCTGAAAAGCGATTGATACCTTCATCCACCAGAGTATTGCAGTTCTGATCCAAACCATCCCAAAGCTCATTCGCATCAGGTCTTATCTCGGGGTCAAGGTCATCACAATCATCGAACCAGTAGAATCCGTCCATATCTTCATCGGAGTCGAATGATTTGGGATCGGTTTCGAATAATAACACCTCATCCCCGTCACTCATTAAATCGCCATCCGTATCGTAATCCAATGGCTGAGTATCGTGGATGTGTACCTCATCATAGTCTGAAAGGCCATCTACATCGCTATCCAAGTCAATGAAATCCTCGTCGGAGAAACCATCGCAATCATTGTCTTTCTTATCTAAAATTTCTACTCCAACGGGAGACGAGTTCGCATCTTGATCATCACAGTCTTCGAACCAATAGAAACCATCAGCGTCCTCGTCTTTATCGAAAACAAGGGGGTCGGTAAGACTTGTACTGATTTCATGTCCATCCGAAAGGCCATCTCCGTCAGAGTCGGGATGGAATGGATTAGTGAATCGTAGATTGAATTCCTCGTAGTCGGAAAGGCCATCTGAATCCGAGTCTGTATCGAGATAGTCCTCATCGACTTCATTATCGCAGTCATTATCTATTCCATCCAAATATTCCAAAGCATCTGGCGAGATTAGGGGGTTTGAGTCATCACAGTCTTCGAACCAATATCTGCCATCAGCATCTGAATCCTCATCAGCAATTAGGGGGTCTGTGAAGTAAATTAGAACCTCATTTCCATCCGAGAGCCCGTCATCGTCTGTATCGTGATCGAGATAATCCGTACTATGGATATGAAATTCAGGCCAATCTTTCAATCCATCACCGTCTCTATCGGTGAAATTGTATCCCTCATCGATCATCTGATCACAATCGTCATCGATACCATTCAAAATGTCCGGTCTACCGGGGTTCACACCAGGATCCGAATCGTCACAATCGTCAAAATGATAATACAAATCACCATCAGAATCTGGATCAAATATCAGTGGGTCACTTCCGTAGATTGCGATTTCTTGACCATCTAGTAACCCATCCCCATCAGTATCTGAGTTCAGTGGATCCGTAAGGAAAATTTCCACTTCGTCGCCATCTATTAATCCGTCAATATCGCTATCGGACACGAGTGGATTAGTACCACCCCCAACTTCGAAGGCATCATCGAGACCATCGTCATCAGTGTCTGAATCATATGGGTCAGTACCGTGAAGATTGATCTCATCCACTGTCAGAAGGCCGTCATCATCATGATCGCTCTCAAGGTCAACCCCATGCAGGGTCAGACTCCATGAATTCAGAGTCCCCGTAGTTCCTGGAGAGGAGTCTTTCAACCTCAATGTCCAGTTCCCTGCAGAAGACTCCCCCCAATGATGGACACTTCCATAAACCCAATCCTGGATATCATCACCGGTATCGTTATTTGAACCTCGGAGGACCGAAATGGTCCCAGAAGGCGACATCAATTCAATATCGAGGTCCCCTCTGTTAGAATGTGAGATATCCACCATGATACTTACCGATTCGATACTCATATTGTCTGTAACTATGAATTGAGATTCGACCCATCCGCTCTCTTCAGAGATTGATAGAGAAGTCGTTGTCGGCCCATATGTAGAGTTCGACTCGGGTACTAGATTGGACCAATTCAACGCCATTGAGGTCGCTGCCCCTGCATCTATGACCCCAAACCCATACTTGTGCGAAACGAGATGACCTGCACCATTAGATGCCCAAGATACATCGCTAATATGATTCTTTTTTGAGGTTAGAACTATGATCTCTTGAACATCTCTCCAAGATAGGTTCCCATTCGCCTCAAGCATTAGTGAGATAACACCAGATACCAGAGGTGTGGCACTAGAAGTCCCTCCAAAGGAATCTGTCACATCTCCTTCGTTATACCCTGAAGAACCCGCTACGTCTGTTGTAGTTATGCCTTCACCATCCCCGTCCGAGGGGGCAGCGACAAGGATATTCGCTCCCGGTTCAGCGTACCACGATTGTACACCATTGTGATCCACTGCTGTTACAGCGATTGTGAATCTATTGTTTGTGAACCCATCCGCATTCGAGTCATCATCATTCTGTAGTCCATTTCCTGCTGCGAAGGTGTAGATATTCCCCAATCCCCCTCGTCCATTGTACGCCCCATTCTCGATTGCTGAAAGTGTCAATGGACCCGGCCCCGAAATAGTCGCACCATTATCGGAGGGACCCCATGAGTTCGAGTAGATGTCGATATCTTGAGGCATGTATCCAAGTGCAGAAGCATCCAACGAATCACCGCCCCAACATGCAATTAGCCTGCTTCCTGCCAGATTTGCCCCGAATCCCGCTCCTGTGACATCCACTCCATTATTTCCTGTGGCTGCCGCCACTCCCCCTGCAGCGGTTCCATGAGCATCGTTTCCAGATGGGGTGGGGTCCGAGTCCGAATCACAGAAATCATAGGACGTCGAGGCTTCATAATTAGGGCTGAGATCTGGATGCGAATGGTCTAGGCCATCATCGATAATCGAGATGGTCACCCCAGAACCATTGTAGGAGTTCCACACTCCTGTGATGTTCACATCCTCCCCCTGCAATCCACCTGTCTGTCCTGTGTTAGAGAGGTGCCATTGATCGGGAAAATCAGGATCGTTTGGGATCAACCTGGGCGTCTTCTGGTGCTGCTTATCGGGTATGAATAACTCGATGAAATCTAGATCTTCGAGCCTCTCAAGCACTTCCAAAGATTTTGCAGATTTGTAGGGCGTCCACACATATGTTCCATCCATCCAATCTACGGCATCCAAATGTCCGCTCGGGAGGACATCAATGAGGAAATCTGCATCCTCTTGACTCAGAAGTATCCAACTACCATTGTGCCCCTCATATGAATCATGATCCGAGAGGGCTCTTTCGAAGGCCGCCGAGACCCCTGGAGAAAACTCTTGTAGAATCGCGTCACCGTCAAAAGAATCGTCGGAAACCAATCCTCCAGCTACGCTTCCAATGGGCGATAAAAACAGGATGAAGGCCATCGCTATTGAGGATCGCACGTCCTCAGGACTCCTAACATAGTAAAAATCAGACCGCTTCTTTGTGCGTCTTGATTGCAGAGAAGACTTCCTCCTCACTCATGAGTCTTCTTTGTGATTTTGCTACATTGAATAAATGGTCAACCAGTGACGAAGACTCTTCAATGTCGTGTTGATTTAGCCAGTGTATGATATTCGATCTACCGCTCATGTGTCCAATTCTTATGACCTGGTGAAGGCCAAAGTCACCTGCCGGGACTCCAGAGTAAACTCTGTCCGCAAGCCAATCATCTCCTTTCTTCATGGCTTTGATGACTGCAGAAGCATGGACCCCGGTACCAGTCTCAAATGCATCATCTCCGAAGACTGGATAATTTCTCGGCAATGGCACTTCGATGTACTCATTAGCCTTCTTCATGTAGTTGTTTAGACCGGTCAAATCATTCGAAATAACACCCATGAGGCTTAGGTTGACGAGAGTCTGGTCAATAGGGGCATTACCCGATCTCTCACCCACCCCTAATGCAGTGCCATGTATTACATCGGCTCCGGACTCAACTGCTGCGAGATTGTTTGCAACTCCAAGACCTCGATCTTGATGACCGTGCCAGTTTACTTCTATATCACGACGTTTTACTCCTGAGTCCGGTATCACTTCTTGTTCTATAAATGACATTAGGTTATGCACTCCACTGGGAGTGACGTGACCGCAAGTATCACAAATGCAAATCCTATCTGCCCCAAGCTCAATTGCTCTTGTGTAGACTGCCTTGATATCCTCCGGGCGACTCCTAGTCGTATCTTCAGTAACAAACATCACAGGAATGTCGTTGTCGATTGCAAATTCGACTGCGTTCTCCGCAGTTTTCATGATTTTATCCATCGTCCAGTTTTCAGCATATTGGCGAATAGGGGATGTACCGAGAAACGCACTTGCTTGTATCTGACGTTCATGTTTTGCCTGCAGATCGACAAGAGGTTCAATGTCTGAAACTAAGGTCCTTACGGCACAACCAGGGCGTATCGAGTAATCATTCTCTCCCATATGTCCAAGCATCGAATCTATGTGCTCAACATGATATGGGCCCGCACCCGGCAGACCAAGGTCAACTTTCTGAATCCCTAGTCCTTCCATGCAATCCAGAAGTTCGATTTTTTGTTCTATCGTAGGATTTCTAGCACTCGGACTTTGCAGACCATCTCTGAGCGTCTCATCATCGAACCATACAGGATGAGGGTGATTGCTCGAATTCCTCTTGAATTCAGGCTTTATTTTGTTCCAGTCGTAGATCAATTCCCGCTCGTCCATCTTCTACGCCGTCTGTTCAACCGTACTGGATGTGTTTCAAGCATTCGGAGGAAATCACACAAATGGATTCCCTGTTTCTGAGAATTTTTTCTCACTCCTGACTATAATCAAAGCAGCCAATATCGACCCAATAACCGAGCCAAAATCCCCTGACGATGCAAATAATGCCATGAGGAACATGAGTCCAAGAAACAGTTGGGACACCCAGAATGAACGGGCTGCCTTCGGCATCCTGCCCGTCTTATCCATCTCTTCATTATGATCCAACATGAAAAGAGTCCTGATATACCATACTGCTACGAATAACGAACCAATTAGAAAAGATATGGATGCTATTGAGTCATTTCCGGAGAATATCAGGTACGGCCCAATGAGTGAAGTTAGAAGTAGAAGAAACCCATACACACGCATCTCAAGGATTGTTCTTTTCGACCCCTTGACACCAGGCATCATCGGAATCCCAACATCATGATATTCCTTTGATTTATACAGGGCCAAGGCCCAGAAATGAGGGGGCGTCCAGAGGAATATCAGAGCTACCATGTAGTATGGGACAAAACTTCCAGTATCCAAAGATGAACTAATCAATGGCATTACTCCAGACCAATCCAAGGAAGATGGGCCCGAGGCCACCCACCATCCTATCAGAGGGGGAGTTGAACCGGCAAGACCACCAATAACTATGTTCTGAACAGTACTTCTCTTGAGCCATATTGTGTATACGAACACATAGAAAAGAATGCTAAAAGCAGCCCAGAAAGCTGCGATCTCGCCACCCATTAATGTGAACCAAACAACACCTATTACAGAAATCGATATCCCAAAAAAAAGCGCTCCATTTGCACCGATAGCCCCTGATGGAATAGGACGCTTACTCGTACGTCTCATTTTGGGGTCTATATCGCGATCATACCACATATTGATCGCGTTCGCCCCCCCTGCTGTTAGGTAACCTCCCAAGATGGTTATGCCAACTGATTGCAGGGTATGGCCAAGGCTGGGCCTGGTGTCAAGTGTCAAATCATGTATCAGAACGGCGCAGACTGCAGTGACTTGTAGGAGTATTACTACTCCTGGCTTTGTCAACCGAAGCCATGCCATCATGTTCAGCGACTCCCCCCTGCGCCTATGAAGAGATACCATCGGGAATGGACGGCATGTCTTCACGACTCGCAATCCAGATAGTCGCAAGAATAAGGAATGAAATAGATCCAATCAGCAGGTGCAAAAGTGATAGGAATTCCCAGAATGAATTGGTGCCAGGATCGTATGACACCACATATAGGCCGCCCAATAATCCATTGAATAGGAAAACGCCCGTGGCAAGAGATACCCACTGCGCTAACCTCCTTGATTCAGGCTCAAATGAAACACGTTTCCAGGTTGTAAATGAGGCTATGAGGAGCGCAACTCCTTCTAAACTCACGATTACACGATGAATTATCTGCGAATCAGCAGCAATGTCATCCACTGGAATCAGTAACCCGCCATGGCATAGCGGCCAACTTTCGGTAATTCCTGCTACACCGCACCCATAATTTGCACCCTCTGTCGTAGAGACATAAACTCCGATGAACACGGCCGATAGAGCCCCCATGGATGATAATGCGACCATCCTTCTCTGTTTTGAACTCGCATATATCTTCATTACTTCTGGTGTTTTATCGGTCTCTCTCCAACGTGACAAAAGTAACCACAAGATGCATAGAGTAAACGCCAGTGCGCTTACGAGATGAAGAGCAACCGACCAATGTTCGTTATCCATCCTCACTGTGAGATATCCCAAGAAGCCCTGCCAAACTATCAGAATAAGGCCCAAAAAACCCGCATTCCTAACTTGTCTGTCCGTACTTTGAACACGAGTACACACCCAAAGTAAAAACATCATCGGACCAAGTAAGGCTCCAGCCAATAGACGATGGAACCATTCAGTAAAAATCTCGAAAGTAGTGTACCTGTGGGCAGCTCCGCGTGAATCCTCTTCTTCCGGATTCTCATCCCACCAAGCTTCCTGTTCATCTTCAGAGATATCAAATCCCCATGTTCCAAAGCAAGTCGGCCAGTCTGGACAAGACTCCCCTGCATCATAGATACGAATCATCCCGCCCATTGCTATGACTGATGCAGTTACGGCTAGAACGGCTATGGAGAGAGCCGTTATTGGAACGCTCTCGGCGAGATTCCTTGCACCCATGCCCTCACCGAGGCGACGCACCTGCTTCAATCACTCGTTGTCAGCAGCTTCAACATCGATTGGTATTCGATCAGTTTCATATTCGAGAGTTGCAATCTTGAGAGGATCAAGGACGAAGCGAACTTTTGCTTCCTCGGTCCCATACAGTTGGATAAGCTCATGCATGAATGCCTCACGGAGCTCTTCTTCAGAGACGTAAAGAGGAGCACCCATGCTAATTTGAAGAGCACGAGCGCCGAGAATACGAGCTTTCTCAAACCTAGTATGTGTTCGAGGCATAGTTCCAGCCGATTGTATGACGCTCATAAGGCCACCGACGTGTAATCATCAATCTCGTGAGACCAACATCCCTACTGCATTTCCGCCACCGAGGCACAGTGTGACGATTCCGAGAGACCCTCCAGTTCTTTCTAGAGCATTTAGCAGACTCATCAGGCATCTAGCCCCAGAAGCCCCCAGCGGGTGACCCATCGCAACAGCACCCCCATGCACGTTGAAACAATCATGATCAATCCCAAAATGTCCACGTATGCCACAAGACGCTGTAGCGAATGCCTCATTGTGCTCGTAAAGATCAATATCTCGAGCCTCTAGATCATTTCTTTCCAACAGAGATTGTATGCACGGTATTGGCGCAGACATCACCCTTGAGGGTTCGACCCCGGATGTTTCAAAGTCAATGATTCTAGATATAATTGGCCAACATTCCCGTTTTGCGGCCTCTTCAGAACAAATCAACAGTGCTGCCGCACCATCGCTCACCTGACTTGAGTTCCCAGCAGTAACTACCCCTCCATCCAAGAAGGCCGGCCTAAGGCCGGAGAGAATCTCCATTGTCGAATTATCTCTTATGCCCTCGTCCCTACTTAGGTTTGGCATTGTTATCGCTTCTTTTTCCATCCATCCACTGCTCCATGCGGTCGATGCCCTGCTGTGGGATTGAAGTGCATATCCGTCGGCATCAGATCTCGATACCCCTTCTTCAATAGCGATGTTTTCTCCAGTAATGCCCATTGACTCGCCGCTAAATGCGTCCCTCAATCCATCATGTTGCATTACTGATACCAGGCTTGAGTATTCTACAGACTCCCCTTTGGAAGCGTCCCGGGCTATCATCGGAGCATTCGTCATTGACTCCATACCGCCTGCGATTAAGACATCAGACCGACCTGCTTCAATTTCCGATGCAGCTATCATGACTGCCTTCAATGAGGAACCGCATACCTTGTTCAGGGTAGTGGCAGGGGTCTTTAGGGAGAGCCCGGCACCTAATGCGGCTTGTCTGGCCGGAGCCTGTCCGGCACCCCCTTGCAGGACCATCCCCATGTATACGCCATCAACAACTCCAGATTCCGGAGGTATTTCCATGGATTCTAGCAATCCAGATATTGCCATCGTGCCTAACTGTACGGCGGAATATTCCGAGAGACTGCCCCTATACTTGCCAAAGGGGGTGCGGGCATAACCCGCAATCACTGCTACCGTCACGGGCCACCCTAGTAACGAGCCGATTTCAATAGTACGGTCACAAAGGTAAGCGGTAATAATCAGGTTTCTTCACTCGGAATCTGAAGAGAAACTGTAGAATTCCGGACTTTCAATCTCTGGCCTCAGTTCCGGCCTGACCAAGACTGTTCGAATACCCCACAAGTCTGTGAATATACGATAGGTTGCTGTAGCATCAAGATAATCGACGCCAGATGATCCTCCCGTGCCTACCCTTCTACCGATAATCCTCTCAACCATCCTGGCATGAGCATGCCTCCATTTTACCATGGCCTCTTCAAGCTCCACAACAGCGTCTACAAGTGCTCTCGGCCAAGTAAGAAGGGGTAACTCTCGATACGACTCTATGAATAGGAGCCCTGCTCTAGTTCTATCCAACTCACCATCTGGAAGAAGAAACTCCCTCACTTGGACTCTAGCCCCCTCAAATCTACCTTTAATAGCCTCTGGAGGCATATCGCTGGATTGAAGCATGGCCTCCTCTTGATGCTTCGAATGCCTTTCAAATGCATCTAGATGGTCGTTGATATATTTTGAAACGACGTCCACATCCCCCTCATCGTCGGGATTAGAGCCCATAATCGGAGTTCTGTGCACCCACGCTCTTACCGCCTCATGTAGGGACGGCTTCTCACTGGCACGAATGAGACGATCAAGAGCATGTTTCTGAGTCGGATCCCTTTCTGCAATTTTCCTAAATTGAAGAAGCGGGTCGAAATTAGAACCTCTCATTTCAGGCGTGAGCCCAAGAACAATTTCCAACTCTCTCATTTGATACGATTCAAAACCTGATGCCGTCCCGAGTCCATCTCTGAATGCAAGAAAGCCCTGCGGGGTAAGAGTTTCAAGAACGCCCCACTGGTGAGCCATTAATTGGAATATCTCGGTTATACGGCGCATCCCGTGGACGCAGGATGGGATCGCCTCTTCTGGAACTGAGGAGGCCCCAAGTTCGTCTCTGACCCCTTCCAATTCTTTGATGACTTGTTTAAACCATAACTCAAACGTCTGATGGACGATAATGAAGTGCATTTCATCTTTCGAGACTCCTCTTTCATCGCCCTGAAGCTGTAATAAACGATCCAACTCGAGGTAGGACCCGTAGGTCCAATTGCCATCGGACTTGTCTCCGGCCATGGCTGTCGAGAGACGCCACACCTTATCAGTTGAGTCCGGTATTTACTGAACCAAATCTGCCTAACCAGCTTACCATGGCATTCATATTCTCTCGATGCAACCAAAAGACGTGATTTACCTCCCAGATGCTATTCCGGTGTCTGATGATCTCAATCTAAGGGCTGCTAGACCCGATGATGCTTCAGAGCTGTTCAGGGTTGTCAATAAAAATAGAAAATTCTTGAGAAAACATTTGCCCTGGCTCGATGATACAAATAGCATATCCGAGGAGACTGACTTTATCCTCGACCAATCCGAGAAAGCCAATAGAATGGAGGCCATGCTATTACTGCTTGAATACGGAAATAGAATCGTGGGGACGTTGAGCATAAATCGGATCGATCACGGAAATAGAACTGCGTGGATAGGCTATTGGTTGGATGAAGATCATTGTGGAAATGGCTTGATGACTAGATCGGCAGGCGCATTGATAGATGTTCTACTGAACGCCTGCGCATTCCATCGAGTTGTGATAGAAGCAGGAATCGATAATCAGCCATCCAGAGCCATACCTGAGAGGTTAGGCTTCCGAGAAGAAGGCGTGAGCGTCCAGAGAGAATGGCTGTATGATCATTGGATTGATATTGTTCAATATGCAATAACCGCTAGAGAATGGAATACTAGCGATTAAGCATTCAGAAGCCCGTGATCTATCAAATCACAATTCCCCGACGGTAGCGCAGCAAGAACTTCGCCATGATCAAGCCCAGTGGCCTTCGATATACGCCTCGCAACATCTTCTTTTTTCTCTCTTCCCGGGGTTATCTCCGCCCAACGATTGCATAAGTTGCTAATTGCAGATGTGGAGCCAGGCACAGGCATAGGGATGCCATTAATCGTCCCCAATCCGATTGCCATTTTCAATACGAGGTCGCGATGCCATCCCCTGGTGCCCCGTACCACGAATGACCCTCTCCCGAGTGCTTCTCCACTTTCTGTGGCCTTGCTTACCTGAGAGGGCCGAACATGGAATGCTGTCGCTGCTGCCGAACCAGCCCCCCATGCTCTTGACCAGCATGCTGCTAACGCTGCGGCTTCTTCTTTCTCATCCTCTGAGAGCATCTGAAGGTCTTCAGGAGCCCCGTTTATGGACTGTACGATCCTGAAGTTACAAACTCCTTCTGGAGCTATATCGTCATCTCCCCCCAATTCCAAACCATCTACTCTCTTGAGGGCACATGAGGCTGCTCCATGGAGATCGGCATGAAGATAGAGATCGCCTGTTGAAAGATGCTTTTTCACCACCGCATCGTTACCACGGGCATCTCTCCCGCCCACGATCAACCTACCTGGGCCCACTATGCCCCATCGGTAGCGCTCAAACCAAAACCTCCGAGTTCTACGTACTGAAGCTACCTTACCCTTATTACGCTCCTTTTCAGCTTTGGAAGAAATCTTCTTTTGTTCATTTTCCGTTCTCTGTAGTGCCTTCTTAGCTCCTTCTGCCTTGGCCTTCAGCGTATGAGCCCGTTCGAAGTAATCTTGGGCACTTTGATGCACTGTGCCCTCTATTGAAATCAAGACCTCTTGACCAGGCTCGCCGTTGGAATCAGGTAAGAGTACCTTGGCGTTTTTATTGGCCGGATCAATATTTGAAATCCATTTTGAATTGGATGCTTGTTCTGATGTCTTAGACCATCCGACCTTCGAAACTTGTTGTTCAATCTGAGATCTTACTTCTTCAAGATGGGCCCATGCTTCGAGCATGGAAGACCCTTTCTTCTGTACTATCGAAGCCTCCTCTACGAACGATTCTATCCCCTCTCGTTGCTGGTTTGCCCTGCGAGCTAGCCTGTCATCATCCCTGCCACCTTCTTCTTCCAGCACTGCTTCTTCGACCCTTCTGGCCAGAGCCTTTGCATCATGTTCTCCATAGATTGAGTCAATGGCTGCACATAGGGACTCGACAGCCTCTCTGACGAGACCTCCCCCCGGTGAATGAGTAAACGGTGAGAACAACTTGTCAGAGACCCCTTCATCTTCAGACCATACTGAACCTTCCCCTATTCTGTCAGACTCTTCCATGAGCGTTTGGATGGTTTGTATAAGCGAAGAACGCTCCTCTTCGCCAAGATCTGAGATTGAAGATCGTGGATCAATTTCTGAAATTCTACAGACCAATTCCGCATACCTCCTCCCGAGATTTACCCTCCCCGCGAGGGTACGCTCCAAGTCGCGATCGCCCTCTCTGAAGAGTTCCGATAACCCCTTCTCATCAAGTGTACGGGGGTCTGTAGCCGAAGGAGGCGGCGCGTAACGCTCTCCTCTTTTCAGCACCCTGCTGCTGTAGGCTGCACTGGTGAGTGGTTGGATGATCACGTCCTCATGGTCAATTAGAATCGCATTACCATCTCTGAACATCTCGATAATAAGTGAGATTTTTCCTCGCCCATGCTCAAAATCAAGTCTCAGAACTCTATCAAATCCTATCTGGAGAACTCCAATCAATCTTGCATTTCCGAGGTATTTCCTCAATGTCATTGCAAAAGAAGAGGGATTCTGGGGCATAGGACGATCTCGTTCAGAGAGATAGATCCTCTTACCTCTGACAATCACAAGATCAACCGGGCGCGAGCCGCTTTTCTTCATCCTAAGAACGACCTGCTCATAATGTGGCTGGTATGCCTTCTGGGCACGGGCACCAACCAGTTGCTCAAGTTCGACGCGCACTCTCGCCACATCAAAGGCAGACATTGGGATTTCAGATACCATATTCGCCCCCCTCACACGGTCCTTACGGCCACCGAAGATGCTTCCGGTTAGATGAGCACGCTACAACATACCCTCCCATCGGCCCTGGAAGCGCTTCCAATGCCCCGTCGCATTCAGGACAAATCGCTTGTTCAGCCAACTCTTCTAACCATGCCCGGCGAGTTTCCATCTCATCCCCCTCCTCTCTCAGTCTTCTGAGTATTCTCTTTACCGGATCTGAAGGGGTTAACCCCCTTTCCTGCCAAGGATCGATTCCAATCGGCATCATCCCCTGTGCTTCATTTTGCTCAAAATCCCCTTCTAGCGGAACATTGCCACTTCGGGCGATCGGCCTAGTAACAATATACGCGCCGAAGAAACCTCCTACATGTGCAAGATGAGCAATTCCCGTTGACTGCCCCAGACTTTCCAACTCGTACATAGTATAGATTTCAAATCCCAATTTGATTAGAGCAATCAACCATATCGGCCATGCTCTGATTAAGAACAGAAGAGGGAACTCGATTTCGTCTCTTGGCCAACCCGCCATGTACGCTCCGAGCAGTCCGAACGCAGCGCCACTCGCTCCCAAAGATGCCCCTGGATCCCCGATATGAGTCCCAACCCATGAGATATTGCCTGCCAGCAGCCCAACAAAGTAGATTGCCATCCACCTTTTACCCCCCAGTCGTTGTTCAAGAGGAACACCGACTAGAGCTATAACGAGAATATTTCCAAGAACATGAACCCAATCAGCATGCAGCCAACCCGCTGTAATCCATCTGTGGGCCATACTAGGATCGAAGGCAATAGCGGGTATCAGTGAAAGAAATGCAATCGGCTCAAACGCCAATCCCAGTAAATCTACTCCGGCTTGGAAGAATGTAACTAGCAGGAGAGACAGAACAGTGGCAAGGGCAAGACTGACCCCTGAGCGGAGAGCATAGACATACGGGCCGAATGCGAAAACCAAGAGAACACCGAGCGTGAAAAAGTCACCCGGCGTCAGGTCGCTCCAGTATATCTCCACCCTTCTCCCCGGATCAAGACGGTTGAAGCCCGTGAATAGCCCCTCCGGCTGTTTACGGTGCAATGAAATGACCCTCCGTAGTGGGACAGCACGTGTCGTACCCCGTGCTTCGCGTTAAGGGAGCCACCGTGCTAAGGGGTTCTCGAACTGTGTTGGAAGACATAGATCTCGATGTAATGTGTGGAGAAATACTGTGTCTTACAGGTCCAAATGGATCTGGAAAATCAACGCTGTTGGAGACATTCGCAGGATTGCATGCTCCGAGGTATGGTGAGGTGGTGGTCCCTCTCCCTGATCAGGAATCGATACCTATTCGAGATTCAGGAGGCAGGAGAACACCAGTACCGGGCCTCTCTATCGCACTACAGACTGATGGAGCATGCTTGGACGAAACGGTGATGGAGAGACTCAAAACTGCATCTATGGTCGCCGGGAAATCGCTTACCGATGAAATAATCCATGCTGCCATGGAAAGGTGGGCGTTGTATCATAGGTCTGAAGATAGACTTGCTGTTTTGTCTCAAGGACTGAGGAAAAGAGTGTCGATACTTGCTGCCATACTCCCCGCCATGCAATCCAGTGAACCAAGAATCATACTTCTTGATGAGCCAAGTGAAGGTCTGGACTCAGCATCTCGGAACCTCCTTCACGAGTCGATATTTTCTCTTAGGGAGAAAGGCCATTCAGTTGTCATAGCAACTCACGACGACGCCATAATCGAAATTTCTGACAGGATAGTTGAGATATCTGCAAGCACCATATCAGTGTCCGGTCCGGATCACCCTGTCGACGACATTCCGTTTACAGATGCTATTCCCATCAGTGGCGCGATATCAGCACTTGGCAGATGGATACTGGCCCTCGAAATGAGGAACCCAGTAGATACAGTCCAGCGAATCGTTCCTGCCCTTCTAGCACTCTTCTTGCTCCGTTCAATAGGGTTAGACGCAATTTCTGATGGAGCCCCCTCATCACTCGCATTCTACATCCTGGCCCCTGCTTTGATTGCAATCCTGGTGCGACCTGCACTCATCGACCGCCTCAAAGAGCGACGCTCAGGGGATTGGTGGCGAGCCCACCTCGGTCGATCGATAAGGCCACTTTCATCAATAGTCGGCTCACCGTGGATTCTGCCGATTCCACTGACGTATCTATCTTTCATCGTACTCTCCAACAGCTCATCTGATATCGATCCTCATGCATATGCTTGGTTGTGGCTCCCAGCACTTTCGATGTTGGACATAGGAGCTGCAGCGACTGCAATACACATGCTTGTGTCTGGCTTTGAACGAAACACAGCAGTCGCAGCATCCCTGATGATGGCTATACTGATATGGCCATTTCTTATGCTGGTAGATGCTACAACCGAGATACTCCACCAAGGAATGTATTTCGAATTAGGGTTCGATACGCCCTTGGGTCTAATCATTTGCTCAAGTTTAATCTCTGCATCAGTCTGGGGTGCAGCTGTTATCATACCCGACGAATGAAGGCATTGATTCATTCATGATGGCCGTGACGGTTGACCCATGGTACGCATCCCTGCTCCGGCCATTGCCTTACTGGCATTAGGGTCGGGAGGCTTAGTTGTGACCATATTACTTGGAATCACATGGGCCCCTGACGTCAACCCGAGCCAGTGGAGGGCACCTGCTGCATATCGGATAATATTCCTCCACGTGCCTTTCGCTTGGACGTCCTTTCTTGCATTCGGTATGCTCTTTTTGGGATCACTAAGATGGTACTTGCGTCGCACTGAACATTCATGGAGATTGGTTCAATCCGGATCTGATTTAGGGCTTCTATTCGGCATCGGAGTCATAACTTCAGGACCAATATGGGGCATGGCTGAATGGGGCGTCCCCTGGGATTGGGCGGACCTTCGGCTCAATACCTTCGCACTGTTAACCGCCCTCGCACTATTCATCGTGATGGCGAGGCGATCGCAACCGGATCATGATTCAACAAGGGATACTATAGCTGCAGTGGGCCTATTCGGGTTCATACTAGTTCCCATCACGGCAGTTGCAACGACCCTATACCAGAAGAGGCATCCGGGAGTTGTAATCATAGAGAGCGAGGAATCCGGACTCGATCCGGCCATCCGTACGGTGATGATCTTAGGATTCGTTTCTGTCACACTCCTATTCATTGCATTCACGATAATCTCTGATAAACTATATTCTGCAGAGGCCGAGATAGAATCGAACCTCAAGGCTCTCGATGAAATGAAAGGGGGCGAGTGAATTGGCAGGGGAAACACATCTCATTGTAGCATATGCCATCTTAATCGGCTCTCTGGCACTTTATGGGAATTGGTTGCGGTCAAGATACCGTAATGTCGTAAATTCACTGGCCAGCACCCTTGAAGCCCGAACCCCCCACCCTCGTGATGGCGAGGACTGATGGCACAGGAGTTCTGTATCGTATGTGGGGCCCCTCCGCCTGTATACGCCGGCCGTCTTTGCGAGCCTTGCCTCCGGGACAGAACGCATCTATCCAAGATACCTGAACGTCTACAGCAAGCAAGATGCTCCAAGTGCAGGCTTCACAATGTGGGGAAGAGTTGGAGCGATAATGACGATCTGTCGATAGCAGAAATTAGAGTCCAGGGCCATCTCGAGATTCTATCTGAAGCAGAGGACGTTGATGTCGGCCTCACTGTCGAGATAATTGACGATAGAACCTCCAGGATATCCATAGATGTCAGTGCAACGGTGCACGGCCTGCCCTTCGATGACCAGCATACAGTACTCCTCCAGACAAGCGACACAATCTGCCAGACCTGTTCAAGAAAAGATGGCGCCTACTTCGAGGCAGAGTTCCAGATAAGATCCACAGGAAGGAGGCTGTCCAAGGATGAAATAGGCGTCATCCGAAACACTCTGAATGAGATGCTCGGAGAAGGAACCAATGACCCACTGTTCTTCATTACGAAAGAGGGACCAGTACAAGGTGGATGGGATCTTCAGTTGGGCTCTAAATCAATGGCAAGGATGTGGGCGAGGAGGCTGGCAAGCCGCTTCGGAGGCACCATCAAGGAAACCTCCACTGTAATCGGCGTCAAAGACGGTGCGGAGGTAACGCGTCTCACCGTTTCCTACAGGAAGCCTGCTTTCTCCATAGGAGACGTCCTAAGGCTGAAGGACAGACTCTGGATAGTCACCTCTTGGCAGAAAGATGGACCTATCCTTGGTTCGTTTTCCTCCAATCAAAGAAGCGGAAAGACTTGGAGGGACATGGAAAAATCTTCTGTGATATGCCCAACTAGCGATCAGATACCAGTTCAGATACTCCATCGCGATGGATCTGCAGCAGAAGTCCTGATACCAGGCGATTGGAAGATGGCCACCGTCGCGCTCCCATTTGACTACAATGGAGAAGATTCGATTCGTATTGGATTGATAGACCATCAATGGCTGGCAATCCCGTATGCAGCGGGAGGAGGGCTCGGAGATGCCTGATCCGATTGAACTTCTGGCGCAGTACGACAAGCAGGACATGGCGGGGTTTACCCGTAGTTTCGTAGATGATCTGGAAAACGCCTTTCAGAAGGAAATCGGAATAGTTGGTGATGATGATTGGGTCGGCGTGCTGTGTATCGGAATGGGCGGCTCAGGTGCGGGCGGAACGTTTCTGACATCCATTGCAGATAGGCAGGCAGGCCTTCCCGTGCTCCATTGGAGGGACTACGGGCTCCCATCTTGGTGGGGACCGGAATGGCTCATCATCGCAACCTCATATTCTGGAAATACAGAGGAGACCTTGGACGGAGTGTCAATGGCCCTGGAAGAGGGGGGCAGCGTCATAGGAATATCCTCCGGGGGCAAATTGGAGGAGCTACTTTCCGACAGGGAGGATGCCGTGCACATCGAAGTTCCCAGCGGCCAAATGCCGAGATCGGCCTTCGGCCACCTCATCGGCACGCAACTCTCAGTACTCTGGTCCATGGGTCTACTCCCAGCTCCGAAGGACGAAGACATTGGGGGCATGATTGGCAGATTGAGGCGACTCTCGTCGGATTGGGACCCATCGACTGGATCAAGACTGGCATATGAGGTTGCTAAATCGATTGGCGAGAACGGCATCGGAATAGTGTCTCCGAGCATAATGGGGTGCGCTGCTCGCAGATTCGTAAGCCAACTGAATGAGAACTCAGATCTATTCGCCCGCTCCTCAGAGGTGCCTGAGATGAACCACAATGAGATAATTCCGTGGACAGAGCGAGCATCAGAGAACCAAGCTCTAGTAGTGATTAATTCCAGTCTCTCAAATGATAGGACCTCATCGAGAATGAAGTGGTTTGAGAAGCACTCTGGCGGCACAGCAAGAGTGGTTCTGAATGCCACGGGAGAAACCCTTGTCGAGCAGTTGCTCGGCTTGGCGCACATAACGGATTGGATCAGCATAATGTTGGCGGTTTCCCGTGGCGTAGACCCATCCGAGATGGCTGCCATCCCCTCGCTCAAGACGCATCTAGAAGAGATTCAGTAAATCGGTCCCATCACCATTCTCGGATCAGGATATTTGGCAAGCGCCTCTTCTCTGTGCGCGGGATTGACTACACCCGGCATGTCATGGGTCCCAGGATCGGACCACGACAGCTGAAAGTGGAGATGAGGGTCCCAGCCGCCATTCTCATGTTTATCGCCCATCCAGCAGATTACCTCGCCTGCAGATATCTTCTGTCCAACCTTCTTGTCAGTAATCGAATCTGAATTTAGATGTCCGTAAAGAGCCCATATCGGACGGCCTTCGATGAGATGTTTGGTGACCAATACATTCCCGTAATCTCCATCAGCGGGGTTGTATCCAAAGTACGATACCTCACCTTCATCAAATGCCATGCAAGGAGTCCCTACAGGACCTCCGATATCTATGCCAATGTGTAGGAATCTACCATCAGAGAATAGATCAGTAGAATACATGCCAGGACGTAACTCATCGTATTTGCCTATGTCAAATTCGAATTCAGAGGGCACATATTCGCCTGTCGTAAAATCTCGAACTTCGTATTCTTCGGGCAGATACACGACGGGATGATAACCTCCAGCACTACGCTGTTCTTCTTTAGATGATGACGTCAAGATACTACCTCTCTTCATTAGCTTCTTCTGCGAGCTTCCTGACACCACTCTTTTCACGCAATTCTTTCTTCGTTTTTGCACCAAGTTCACGTAACATCTCTGTTTGACGAATTACGTTCCCGTCTCCACTAATCAGCCTTGTACGTGCTGTTTCGAATGCATTTCGGGCTTGATTAATTTCGAACCCAACTTCTTCAAATGACTCAAGGAACAAGACAACCTTGTCGTGAAGGGCCCCTGCTCTGTTTATTAGCTCAATTTGATTTCTAGTTCGATTTTCACGTTTCCAAATATCTTTGATTAGCAACAATGCGGTCACAATGGTCGCCCCTGTGACTACCTTTACGTTGATATTTCCTGCTAAATCCATATACAGTTCTGGATTTTGCCGCATGGCGGCTCCAAAGGCACTTTCTAACGGTACAAACATCAAAACAAATTCAACAGAGTTCACTGATTCCATATCTTGGTACCTCTTTTCTGCCAAATTCTTTGCATGAGTTGCTATCGAATCACAATGATCCTTCATTGCTTTCTCCGCTTCCAGTTCATTTTCTGCATTAACAAATCGATCCCAAGCCTTTAGCGATACTTTAGAATCGATAATCACTCTACGATCATCTGGTAAATTGATGATGAAGTCGGTTCTCTTACGCTTCCCATCAGGAGAAGTTTCTGAAAGTTGCTTGACATAATCTCTTTTTTCAACAAATCCCATTGATTGCAGGAGATTTTCTAAAACTAGTTCTCCCCACGCACCCTGAGCTTGTGAGTCCGCTTTTAGAGCATTAGTAAGGGACTTCGTATCCTCACTTAATTGAATTCCAAGATTTGTCACTTGCTGAATTTCACTTTTTAGAGCCACATCACGTTTTATCGTTTCCCGCTCAAATCTCTGGATATCCTGGGTAAATACGAGCAAATCTTGTTGTAATTTTTCAGTGGCTCCCGTGAAAGAAGACTCTTTTTCTTCATCTGCTTCCTTAACTGCTGATTTGAAAGCCTCTTTCGCTACCAATCTATACGAGTCTATCATTTGATTTTTCGACTGTTCGAAAGCAGTTTCTTTCGCCTTTAACATGGCCCTCGCTTCAATTAGCTCCGACTCAAACTCCTTCGAATTGTTCTCTTTGACTCTCACGGCGATTATCCAACTAATTATCGCTCCAGTAAAACTGCCTGCGATGATTAGAGCAATACTTGCTAACTCCATACTATCCGTTGTACAAGTGGGAGTAAATAAAAACGCACATGAATAATCAAATCGAGGAAAGATAAGAATTGGAGAATCCCAAGTCAATGGTTGTGCGAACAAAGCATCTTGCGATGAGAATCTCGAAATTAGATGATTTCACCTCGCCAATGATCGAACTTGAACAGTATACTACCAAGGGAAACTTAGCAGCCAGATGGATACGCCTCGCGAAGGATATGGGAGATATTCCAATGGGCTGCACAGTAGCAGATCTAGGATGTGGTACCGGGGTATTGGGTCTTGGCGCGTTGTTTTGTGGTGCTTCGAATGCAATTATGATTGATATCGATCAATCTGCGTTAGACATAGTGCACAATAATGCAGTCAGCGCAGGTTTCTCCGAGAATATCGAAATTATCTGCTCAGATGTTGCTGCAGTGACTCTTGAGCATACGGACCTCATCCTCTGCAACCCCCCGTGGGGAACACAAAAGATGGGTGCCGATGCACCATTCTTGCAAGCCATCAGAAATGCTGGCGTGCCAGCATACTTGCTCCATTCCAGTGATGCTAAGCATGTAGCGGCAAGATTCGATTCATGGGGCTGGCACGTCCATGAGGCATTCAGTGCGCAATTCGATCTGGGATCCTCGCACGCCCACCACACAAGGAGACGAGCGACGACCCAAGCCACTCTCTGGAGGCTCCTACCCCCGGATGCAACATCGCCGGACCGTTCATAGGCGACTCTCAGGTGGCGGGCATCATGGGAACCCCATCTGACGCTGTCAGCCCGGGGCAGCTCACCGACATAACTCCTGATTCTGAGTTGGGGGCGGGGTTGTCTGCATCCGATCGAGGAGTGGTAGCTCTGGTCACAGGAACCCTGCATCAGGAAGATGGGACATGGTACGTAAAGGAATCAAACCTCGGAGTCAATAGCCTGGAGGTTGGCGATGATTTCATCGGAGAGGTACACGGATTGCAGCCGAAAGTCGCTATAATCCGGATATTAAGCGTCGAGAAACCCGGTATGGAAGCCAAGTCCCTCCCAGCAGAGGAACTCTTTGCCGACATAACCGTCACAGAACTATGCGACCGATTCATGCCGTCGGCCGGTGATGCAATGAGGAGACGAGACATAGTTCGAGCCCGTGTCACATCTAATGACCCCATGATACGCGCAACGACCAAGTCCGCACACACGCTAGGTGTCCTTCATGCGATTTGTACGGCTTGTGGCGAACCGCTACATGCCAGTGATTCAAAACCCGACTTCAACGTGGCTTGCAGACGATGCGACTACACGGGCTACAGAGTACTGTCATCCGAATTCAATAGGCTCGATGGCATGGACTCTTCGAATCTGAATCGGGAGGGCACAAGATGGTCTCCTGAGGCCGAGGGAATGCTCGGTCATGATGGTGCACGCCCATACCTTTCCCCTGTTGCAGACCACCGGAGAGGATGGTCGCATGAGATGCCGAGAGAGGCTGCGAGATCAAGGTCGAGACAGGGGCGAGATCGTCCAAGGAGGGAGATGCATGATACGAAATGCACTCTCTGCGGTAAAGACACCAAGGTACCATTCAAACCAACGATGGGCAAGCCGATTCGCTGTAGAGAATGCCTTGAGTCCGTCAAGCAGGGGGACGCAGATGAGGAGAAACTAGCAGCAGAGAGAAAGCTGCTGATATCCCTCAGAAAAGAGGCTGAAGCAAACGCTCCTCTGAGGCTATTCGTGGGAAGGCTATCCAGAGAGGCTACGGAGGCTGACATCAAGAAAGCATTCGGCGAACACGGCGAAGTCGTCGACTTCCATATGCCAGTTGACAGGGATACCGGCAACCCACGTGGATTCGCATTCGTCACACTGTCTCCGAAATCTGCTGGAGAAGCTGCCATCAAAGCCCTAAACGGCGCAGAGTTGGCAGGAAGAAAGATCGTTGTAGAGGCCAGCCAGAGAGAGGGCGGTGATCGCCGTCGAAAGCGGCGATGACTGCGAAGCATCAAGCACGAACCCCTTCTCGAAAGCATATGGCTGGTGCTTGGCTGGTCTTGGATGGTTACGAGGACGAACCTGCTGCGTTCGGAGTCCCGAATTACATCGGCTTCCACGCCAGATATATTTGCGGTGTCCTTGAGGAGAGGGGAATAGATTACAGATATTCCACGATTGATGATTTGAGGCTTAGAAGGCGAGCATCGCATCATACGGGTGATGATTCATTGATGCCGGATGCCGAAGAGATAGAGGGAGTAGTCATTCTAGCAGGCGCTGTAGTGCCTGGTAAATATGTCAGGGGAACCCCAATCAGCCGTAAAGAGGTAGACTCCATACTGCCTTCAATTCCATCTGGATGCCCGATTCTTATTGGAGGGTGGGCTGTGCGGATATGGCGTCAGGAGGGGTGGACGCCCTTGAGGAAGAACCTCTTCCTTTCCCTGCAGGATACCGATGCTACTCTAGAGAGCTTCCTCGTAACAGGGGAGTGGTCTCATCGCAGAAGGACATCAGAGCAATGGTCAAGGTGGGCATTTAGAGGAGCATCTTCCAGGGCGGTAACCGATCATCCAGACATCATCTCCCCAAATGGAGGCCCCGGCCCGCTCACCTACGAGGTTGAATTGTACCAAGGTTGTGTGAGGTACAAGAGGGGCTGCAAGTTCTGTATAGAGCCCAAGAAAGGGGTGCCCCTCTGGAGAGATGAGGAGGATGTCATAGCCGAGGTAGAATCTGCGGCTGACGCAGGCATACGGAATGTTAGGATTGGAGGAGCCACGGATGTGTATACCTACAAGGCCGAAGGAGTGGTAGACCTCGAGTACCCCATTCCGAATCCTGAGCCTATTGCGAAGGTACTGCACGGGATACGAGATGATGAGCGAATCGAGGTTCTTCATGTCGATAATGCAAATCCCTCGATCATAGCTGAGAATCTGGAGCCATCCGGGCAGATAACGAAGACACTGGTGAATACGCTCACTGATGGCGCCGTTCTTTCCTTTGGCTTGGAGTCTGCTGACCCAGCGGTGCATGATGCAAACTGGCTGAACTGCAATACTGAACAGCTTATGTCTGCAATCAGGCATGTGAACGAACATGGTCGAGAACGTGGTCCAAGAGGCCTTCCGAAGATGCTCCCCGGATTGAATTTAATCGCCGGTCTGAATGGCGAGACGGAAGCCACCTATCAGATGAATCTGAAACTGCTCAAATCTATTCTCCAAGAGGGCTTAATGCTCAGGAGAATCAACATAAGACAGGTAGAGGGGGCCGGATTTCAGGAAGTCCCGAAGAAGGCTTTCTCCGCATTCAAGAAAGAAGTCAGAGCCACAATCGACACCCCCATGCTTGAACGACTCCTCCCAGTCGGAACAATTCTGAGGAACGTTTGGTGGGAATCCAGTGGAGACAGAATAAGGCTGCCTGAGCAGGTAGAGAATCCCTCCTACAGAGACGTATCAAGACACGGGCGACCAGGGATAACCTTCGGAAGGCAGATCGGCGCTTATCCAATTCTAGTGGGTGTTCCCTATCAGATCCCTCTGGAGACGATGTCTGATGTCCTAGTGACAGGCCATGGATCTAGAAGTGTTTCTGGTGTTGAATTGGGGCTGGACACGATGAAGGCAACAGAGGCCCAATTCAATTCCATACCCGGCATTGGAAATAAGACCGCGTGGGCATTGGTCTCCACACGGGCAAAATCACTATCCAAGAATAGGCCCATTCGCAGTACAGAGCACCTATTCAGCGAAGCAAAGGCTCATTTCCCCGATTATGCCAGGGAGATACTCGAGCACCCTACTGGATAGGCTCCCACTGCACGTTCATCGAACCGTTCGGAGCGACACGTAACACAGGCCGCCATTTTGCACCGTCGGTTCCCTCGGGTATCGAGGATCGTATCCCGCGCAATATTTCGGGATGCAGATCGACCGACAGAGCCGACGAACTCGACTCATACCTGCCATCCCCGATATTCACTCTTTCAATCGGGACTGGAGGTGGTGGCGATGAACTACCTTCCTGGTCATCATCCTCGCCCTCGCTTTCCTCGGATTCGACGTCTTCATCGTCATCCTCAGTCTCATCCGCCTTAGCCTCGATATCCACCATATCCTCCTGTGTCTCTTTAGCTTGGACACCTCCTGATTCATTCGTTTTCCTGAGTCCGATATCTTCTCGGATAACCCCGGAGTCCTCCTTTGCTGTGCCAATGCCCAATCCTCCTCTTGAAGCATAGAGGACACCCTGTCCAACCAGCGACATTGCCGCAGCGAATAGCATCACGACGAATACAAGATCATTTTGACTCGGGACGACCATGAACCCCAAGGGCATTCCAATAAGCCCGAAACCCCTCCTCCAAGATTCGTCTCTGGAGAATCCAAGCATAGAGTGATGCGCCGATATTGTAAGCACCAGTGCAGGAAGAATCAGGCCAAGGCCGTTAATTGAGTAAGCATATCCAGCTACAAGGGCCCAAACACTCGAAAACTTACTGAGCTCTTCTCCCTTCTCGGATATCGATATTTTACCGATCATCGAAGGCCCCTTCCATCCAATATAGATCAAAGCCAGGCACTGTAGGATTGGTATCAACAATAGCGTCTCTTCATTGTAACCGAGATCTTCATACCCCATTGCCGGCCATGCTATCGTTTGCAGCAATATGCCGAGATAGAGCAGTTTCTCACGTCCCGACACTATCCCGTCCACAGTCATTACTACGGACGATATGACCCATGTGACGAAACCGATGTCCCATGCGAACCAAAGCAGGAAATACATCCAGACGCGACTCGTAAGCCCCACGAGGGCCACAGGATCATACGACTTCTCTATGCCCCATCCCTCAGGCAGATATTCTTCAAGTTGGACATCTTCAGCATCATAGTTCTTGGCTAGAAGGCCGCTTCTTTGGATAACTATCTGAATACCTGAAACAACTGCGCCAATTAGACATCCTATCGCAAATATATCGTTCCCACTAACACCGATCCAGGAATTATCGAGCATCCACTCGAGCATGGCCCACACGCCAAAAACAAACGATAGAGGAGCGACATTGAACCACCAAATTATTCCATTTATCCATGCCCATGCCCACATCCCTACAGCTATGAAAATCCATACTAATCTGAAGTCGGGTACCAGTAACGCGAAAGCAAGAACGGCTGCAATTCCAATGCTGAACCTTTCCTCAGCACCCCATCGCGTGTCCCCATCAGGCCGATCTTCAACTCGAATAGCATAGGCTGAAAGGCCAATCTGTAACATGAGCAGAAGACTCGCCCATCTCGGGATATCCATCACCCCAGATTCCTCTCCGAGGAAAGGAATGCTATCAAGTATGTAGACGAGAGTCATTTCCGGAGCAACGCCCCCGATTAATATCCCTGCATAGATCGCGGCAGCTAACGGGAGTGCTAGTAATATCCACGTATTTACGTGGGTAGTCGCGCGATAGGCGACTATCGCAAAGACGGGTATTGCGAGTAGACCTCCTGAGACGTCTGTGGCACCGATCGCAATCAGGGATAGTAGAGTGAAGGACCCTATGGTCCGCGCCTCCTCAGATAGGTCCTCTATAGTCTTGAGTAACCTGTCTACAACAACCAGCGGGGCCACCACCACGATGTCTCTCAGCACCCTTTCAAGGAATCTTATTGACTCCCCATCATATTCTGGATTGGCATTGAACTGTGTTGCTGAAATGATTGCAAAGACTGCCATGCAGACTGCCCCTGCAAGTCGATGTAGGGGGCTGACACGCCCCATGGCCCCGCATTCCGCAACGAGAAGGCCACCTGCCACTGCGATGTGGAATATCGCTAACCTCCACTCGAGTATGTGGACATCCGCCATGGTCCCGCTTCCGCTGAAGCTGTCTGAATGGGTTATGTCTCCCGGTATGGCAAGCATCGAAGCGAGCACCAAGAACAACGAGGTAAACCCGAATGGCGTCAGTAGTATGGAAGCCGCATCTCTCTTCCGCGAGCGGGCCTCAGCGTAGATAGCCAGCCCAACCACGAGGGGGAGCAGATTGGCATGAGCGAATTCTAGTGGAACGGCGCCCCTGTCTCTGATGGCAACTATGGATATCGCAAGAGCGAGAATAGGAATGCATGCCAAATTCCACCATGAACCGACAAGAGTGGAATTTTCATCCCATATTTTGTTTTCCCCCCTGCCGATATCCGTCCTCCGCAGCTGTACCAATGCTACGACGATCAGAATTATTGGCAGAAACACTCCAGCCTTATCAGAAAGTGGTACTAGGGCCCCTGCCAGAATCGCAACCGAGGACCCGCTAGAAGAATTGAACCGGCCTCTCGATTCACTCCATATGCCTAGGCCGATTAAGACGGGAAGCAATCCCAGCCCAAGCGCATGTGCATTACTAATCTCGACGCCCCCGATATCCAGGAAAACGCCCCCCTGGCTGCTCGCTATCGCTGCAGAGATGAACCATGCTGTGATCATCGCCCAATATGTCGATCGAACAACCCAGTCCCTCGCATGATCGCGAGTTTCTAGGTAAACGAATGCACCGATTCCTACGACCCACGCGATCAATGCAGCCTCAGCTTCCAACAGCGAAAGTGCCAATGCAAGACCTATGGGCATAGCGGGAGTCCTTTGCATCGTTGTTGGTGCGAACCACCCCGCGAGTAAAGCAGCCCACAGCCAGAATGAAAGCCCGAAAGGTTGCTCAGTAATCGAGAAAGAGCCTAACACAAAGTTAGCTTGGTCAATTGATGCAACAATCTGCAACAGAAGAAGTCCGAAAATAACAAACCAAGAGCCCTGCTCTATCATTTCTCTGGATAGGCCGCGATCAGTGGCAGTCATCCCTACGATTACTACCATTATGGTCATCCAACCCCCAGATTCCACACCCAAGTTCATTACCACAAGCGCTGGAACTGCCATACTAGCCCCTGCAGATATGAGATACAGGATCGATCGATCGAGTCTAAGTGCATGAATCATCGCAGAACTCAGTAACAAAACGTGTGAGATTGTATTCCACTGCTCGAAAACTCCTCCGGCATAGTCTACCCATATCGAAACCGCCGATAGAGAGAGGGAAATCGGTGCAAGTATGACGATAGTTCTGGGGAGAGTTCCCAGATTATGCCGATTGATCATTCTAGTGGATATTTCCATGACTAATAACATGAAAATCGTCTGTGCTATCGCGAGCTCAACAGTGGGCGCCCATTGCCCTTCAATGAACTGCCCATCGTAAGCTCCAGCCTCCTTCAGGGCGAAAGCAGAGTAGCGAGAAAGCCAGATTGATGCAAGTGCACCCGACAATACTGCGGTGGAAGCAACATAATCCTCCACCATATTTTGATTCCGATCTCCACCCTCTTGGCTGCGCCGCCACTCGTGGAAACCTATGCACCCTACCGCAACGGCTCCGAGCATGCCTCCCAAAATCAGGTAAGAATGATCACTTTCAGCCGTCAGTTCGAATGTCACGTAATAAATGGCATATGCAAGGACTGCCGCACCCAAGCCTATCGATGCGTAGAACCCCGCCTTTGCCTCATCAAATCCCCCGCTGGATATCGTCGCATTTCGTGGCCCGGCTTCTTCCATGATGGCATATTCAATATTAGAGGTATAGATATTGAGGCGACAAATGCTGAATTAGCGTTTGACACAGACGTTCAGCGTCTCAGAGAAGAATCCTAAGCTCCATTTTCCGCCCTCTCGCCCAACTCCGCTATCCCTAACTCCCCCGAATGGGGTTCGAAGGTCCCTGTGGAGCCAAGTGTTGACCCAGACCATTCCTGTTTGAATACCTTCAGCGACCCTCCTCCCCTTTTCCAGATCTTCAGTCCAAACGCTTCCCGCTAAACCGTAGCGTGTACCATTGGCAATCTCGATAGCCTCTTCCTCGGTCTTGAATCGATGTACTGTGACGACAGGGCCGAAGATTTCCTCTTTGGAGCATCGCGAATCGGGAGATAGGCCCCCAATGACGGTTGGAGCCATCCAATAACCGTCCTCCAGATCTCTAGATAGGGATGATTGAATTTTCAAATCGTCCCCTCCAGTGAGGAAAAATCCCCCTTCATCTCTTGCGATGGAGACATACTCCTTGACTTTCTGTAGATGGTCTGAGGAGATAAGGGCCCCCAATTCCGTAGATTCCTCAGAAGGATCACCGATTTTCAAAGACTCAACAGAATCGATAAAGCCCTCCATAAACTCGTCATAAATTGATTCTTGAACAAGAATTCTCGAGCCACAAAGGCATATCTGACCTTGATTTAGGAATGCTGCCCTGCCGACCCCTTCAATCGTTTTGCTGAGATCACAATCTGCAAATACGATGCTTGAATTCTTACCTCCGAGCTCCAGACTTAGTTTCTTGAAATGAGGGGACGCTGAAGCAGCAACCTTGGCCCCTGTGGACGTACCCCCTGTAAAGGAGACCAGATCTACACCACGGTGAGATACCAAACAACTGCCTGCCCCATTTCCGTTTCCGTGAACTAAGTTAACCACTCCTGGTGGAAGTCCGATTTTATCGATAACCTCCATGAGAAGATTCGCCGTCATGGGAGTCATCTCGCTGGGTTTGCATACCACAGTGTTCCCCATGCCTATGGCTGGAGCAACTTTCCATGAAAGCAAGTATAGGGGCAGATTCCAAGGAGTGATCAACGCCCCCACACCAACTGGCCTGTAGGTCACGAAATTGTCGGCATCGGCCATTTCGAAAACTTCTCCACGATGACTCCTAATCATATCAGCAAAGAATCTGAAATTGGCCACCGATCTGTTTGCATCAACTGCTCTTGCAAGCGATATTGGCTTCCCTGTGTCCCTACTCTCCAGAGATGCAATATCTTCGTATCTGGATTCCAACTCATCTGCTATGATTTCCAGCCAGTCTGCTCTTTCTGAATGGCTGAGGCCCCCCCACTCTGGCTGTGCCCTCCTGGCTGCAAGAATCGCTGAGTCTACATCTGATGGCGATGAAAGGGGGACTCTGGCAAATTGCCTTCCAGTGGCAGGTTCGACAACATCGAGCCACTCTTCCCCAGTATGGGCCTGAAACTTGCCATCGACATAATTCATAAGATCCATCAGGAATCACCGATTCCCTCGTTAGAGAATGGATCTGATCTGGTCATCGCAGAGGTGTAATCTTTCCAATCCACGGAGAATCTGTCTCTGTCGGGGTCCCATTCGTCCCATGTGACGATTGACTCCAATGCTGAGGAGTATTTCTCGGGAACTATGCCCGGCACAATGAATGCCTTCTGGCGGTGAAGGGGGTACGGATTCCTGAGATTGACCCCCAATACGCCCAGTACGGCCCTCGCCACATACCAAGTCGCTTGACTGTTCCATCCATGCGCAATTTTGATTACTATTCCGAGCCCCTTTGGCCAGTCGTCATGAACTACAGATAATCCGAGTAGCCCATCAGCTCCTTCTTTTGCTACTATGCGACCCCCACCAGCCTTCAGGCAAGTCGAGTCCAATCTGTTGAAACCGCCGACCAGATCGGGATTACGATTCATCGCCTCCCATATCCAGTCATCATTGCGTCTAGCAACTAGATTTGCGAACATCAAGGCCAATTCGTTCACCGTATTGGAGACTGTGGGAAATCCGCATCCATCTTTCGCCACTCTGAGTGGCTCCCAGTCTGGCTTATTCATGTATTCTCGAAGAACATCCAAATACAACGGAAACCAATCTGAACTAGGTAAAGTGTAACCAGCCCTACTCATGCCCATGAGCCTCATGCCTTTGAGGATAGCAGCATGCTCCCCAGAGCATGTGTGGAACCATCTCCTCGGCCTCCTCACCTGACGCCCGAATTGAATCAACGGCACGTCCAAGGGACATTGCATCAACCCCCACTCAGATTCAGTAAGCAAAGACTGAGCGGCTGCAACGTGTTCCGTATCCCCATTATGCGAGGAGCAAGAGATGGCCTTTTGCTTCCAATCCAAGTCTTCCAAGACCTCAACAAAAGGCTTCATCATCAAAGGTTTCATCATGGAGCGGCCATAGACCAAGACATTCCCTCCGAAAGAGTGGATTATTTCATCCCCATGCGCCCATGCCACCGCGCCATGAATTGTGTTCTCTGAAACATCCATCCGCCTAAAATCAACGAGAGGCTCCCATTCGACATCTCGTCCAGTGGGTATATTCTCAAATTTTTCTCCAAGAGGAGTCGTTGGATACACCGCTGAACCAGGCCTTCCAGCTGATACGGAGGAAGGGCGGTCATTCGGATTAATCCCCTTCATCCCTCAACCCCCCTATTCACGAGGGGGACGACTTTTGTCATGAATGCCTCCATGTTACGCTTCACACGTTCGTTGTCGTGATTGAAAAAGTCGAACCAACACATTATCCGATCATCGGGATGGAATCTTTCCATCAGTTGTTGAGCCACTTCGTCCACATTCCCAATAACTGCATTGTCAACTGCCTTCTCTACTTTACCTGGGTCTATGGTTCCCTCCAAGGCATTCCAATAAGTCGAAATCGACGACTTAGATTCCTCTAAAGCATGGGCAGATCGCTCCACGTCTGAGAGCCCATCTTCATCATTGAGAAATACCATCACGGTTCGAGGCATCATAGAACGACTCCAAACCCCTCCATCCCCGTGGTAGCAGTTTCTCATGCGCTCATGCGTAGCTTCAATGATATCCGGCGGGGTTATGCTTAGGTTGAATACCTGTACTGGACGCCACTTATTGACTTCGACTTGGAGACGCTTATCATGGCTGCCAAGAACGAGATTCAAGAGGTCTCTCCTCCATTCCTTGGGTATCGTGGCGATTGACTCAAACTCATAGCGCCGGGGGATAAGGACTTCTTTTGGAGAAGTAGAGAGCCCCCATTCCGAAATTGCCGATTCTTGGACGACGCGCCAGTCTTCATCGCTTCTGAAATTGTCGCGTGTAAGCCTAGTTTCCCTTATCATGGATGAATCAATCACCTCGCCTGATAGGAGTCTAAGGAAAATTTCACTCGCTTCAGCGAATATCTGACCACGCAATACCGGCCATGCAGCCTCTTCAACAGGATCCCTCGGAATGATCCCATACGGACGCGCCATGAATTCAAATCGACCTGCAGAGAATCCGATATGAAGTCGGCGTGACTCTTTTGGGTCCACTCCATGGATCGCGAGAAATGCTCCAACCCGTTCAGCTTGGGCGATCGGCCCTCCAGATGCAAGTATCGACATCACTGCGCTCCCTACCTCCATACGTTTTGTTCGAGCCATGACCGCAGCAGCGATTTGGAAGAAGTCAGTGCACAAACCAACTTCGCCGGGATAGTGGGGAACTACTGGATCAACATTGCTTTTCTGAACTTCCGTCGAGAGATGAGCCTGTGCAACCCATCCAACGCCAAACCCAAGCTCATCAGCCTTCTCAGCCTGGTCTAAGAAATTGGAGAACATCTCCATCTCGCTGGGCTTGTAACCGCTTGAATCCGGCGTCTGCGAGATCGAGAAGAAAATATCGAATTCCATACCATTACCCATCAGATAGAGCGCATACGCCCGCCATCTACAGCTAGACTAACCCCACGTACCGCCCCGCTCGAAGGAAGACACATCCAAACCACTGCCGAAGCAGTTTCTAGTGGATGAACAAGCCTGCCAATAGGCGCTTGATTGCGCCAATCATCGTAAATCTCTTCCACGCTCATGCCAGTTCGCTCACTCTTTGACTTGGACAACGATACTAGGCGATCAGTATCTGTATACCCCGGGAGTATGTTGTTTATGGTTATGCAAGGAGCTAATTCTTTGGAAAGAGACTTACTCCATGATGCCATAGCCCCCCTCAAAGTATTGGACAGGCCGATTCCTTCCACAGGTTCGCGAACCGATGTAGAAATGATGTTGACAATCCTCCCGCTGCCATATGCCTCCATCCCGGGTGCAAGATTCTTGACCAAAATGTGCGATGCGTGGAGATGGCGTTTGAAAGGTCCATCGAAGTCCCCCAGATCATTTTGAAGTAGCGGACTGCGAGGCGGCCCGCCTGCGTTGTTGACCAAAATCGTAATTTTTCGATCCGCCAACGACTCTGCACAAGCGCGAACAGCATCCGTGTCCTCTAAATCGAGGGCAAGAGCTTCATGCCCGGAACCATGCATCTCAGAAACTAGCCCCTCAAGCAACTCTTTGTTGCGGGCACAGGCGATAACCCTCGCCCCGGCCCTGGCAAGAAGCAGCGCGGTGGATCGCCCGATTCCACGAGAGGCACCGCAGACCAATGCAGTCTTGCCATCAAGTATGTTTTCTGAGAAAGGAAAATCTTCACCTAGGATATCATTCATCATCATTCACCTAATCCACGTAATGCGCATATGTTTGCTCACTTAGCTTCTGATATACGACTTCCAGAATTTCATCCGGCGCGTTTCGGAAGGTAGGGTGGCTACCCTCTCCCTGTGGCCGTCGCATTTCACCCCATCGCCCTTCGACATACGCAATCATGGCTTCTTTCATGAGAACTCCTGATAGAACAAGCGTTTCATAGCACAGATCCTCGTAAGTCATGCCTTTTTTTACAGATACTTCTCTCCTCAGAAGCAAGTCGCCAGTGTCTACGCCATTGTCGCAGAAATGAGTTGAGGAACCTATCGGTATGTCATGGTAAACAGACCAAGCAGGAGAAGCTGAACCTCTGCATTCTGGGAGTAATCCGGGATGTGAATTAAGAACGCCGTCTTTGGGGAAATCTAAGATATCTCCCCTGATTATCCTAGTTCCGCCGAAGACAATCAGATCGAGATCGAGATACTCTATGTGGGGCATCACATTAGGGCTGTCGTGCTTGCCCACTTCGACATGAGGCACAACGAAACCATCCACAGAAAGCTTGGCAATCTGACTCTCAATGGTCGGAGCGACTGGATTACCCTCAATCCTCTTGAGAAATTTTTCGCGCTCTTCATCGCCAATACGCGAGTCCTCTGATATTATTATCGAGGGGATGAAATTCTCTGACAGTAACTGGCTCAACATTTCCCTCCCGTAGGGGTGCTCCTTGAGCAGGAGATAGGCGAATTTCGGCGTCGGACTAGGTGGCATGTTACACTCTCCTGAGGAGTCATTGGTACCCATCATTTTCGGTCATATCAGGTTCTCACCATCCAGCTACCTCGGGTTCGCCCGCCTCTTCAATCGCTAGATGCCTTCCTCTGCCATGCAGATTGGCTCCTACAATCACCGGCGATAATGGGAATAAAATCACGTAGAGTATCATCATGATGAAGAAAAACAAACCTTGGCCGAATATCTCCTCCATTACGATACTAAATGGTATGAATCCGATAAAGAGAATCGCAGGCACCAAGAACATCAGCCACCGCATACATGGACAATGGTGACAAACTACTAATGTAAATTTCCAGCGTTCGAGAATCGTGGCCAGTCAGAGAAGATATGACATCGATTGGCTCAGAGTAATTCTGTTTGGTCTTTTGATACCCTTCCATGTGGCCATAGGCGTGTATTGGTCCACATATGGAACTGAAATAAACCCGAATGTCGGAGATATCGAGGAGCAAGATCGTTTGGAGTTTGCAGAAGCGAATAATGACTACAGCGCAGAGTCTGTTACCATAGAGAGCATGATACTCCATTGGATGCACCAATGGAGGCTTGCAGCACTGTTCATGATTTCGGGGATGGGGACCGCTTTCGCATTCCAGAGGAGGGTATGGAAGACTTTCCTAAAGGAGAGAGTCAAACGCCTTCTCATCCCAATGTTCTTTGGAGCTTGGACTATGGGCTTCGCAGGACAACTAATCACCGGTGAAATCGATTTTAACTTGTCAGAAATGACCTCTGCCTTCCTCTTAGGTATAGTCTGGCGTTCTCTTTCCTTTTGGATCCCCATCTTTGGAAAGTTAATCGCACTCGGCCATCTGTGGTTCCTGTGGAATCTATTCCTCTACTCCCTGATCCTGACCCCGGTTTTCAACTCAGTTCGGAATAACCCCGAGGGGTTATCGTCAAGGGCGATAAAGACCATATTTTCTATGAAATACAGTATCGGGCCATTCCTGCTGATGCCTCTTATTTTAACGATATCAGAGATCCTGTTCAAGCCCTTCTTCCCGGGTTTCATAGGCGTTGCATATGAATGGTTCTGGTTCTTCATATTCTTTGCAATAGGATTCTCATGCATCGTTGCCAAGAAGGAATGGTACGACTTACTCGAGACTCGAAGGACCCTCATAACTGTTCTAGCCTTCCTCTGGACTCTTGCTTTCGTATGGATCCGCCTCGAACAGCATTCCACCGGAATTGCATATGTTGATGGCGGCTGGCTACTTGAGAAACCATACATTCTTCATAACTCCACAACTTTGGCTGCCTGTGCGATCCATAGCTTCCATGCATGGTTTTGGTGTCTTGCCGTATTCGCTTGGGGCGCCCATCTTCTAAATCGACCTAGTAAGCGATTATCATATCTTAATCAGGGAGTGTACCCATTTTACATCGTACATATGCCCCTTGTATTTGCAGGCCTCCGCCTGTCATCCGAGCTAGGGCTCCGAGACATACCCGCAGTTTTGGTAGCCACTGTATTCACAGTCTTCACTTGTTGGATATTCTTCGAGATCGTAAGAGTCTCGCGTTCCTCCAGATTCCTCTTCGGCATCAAGGATAAAAAAACCAAGTCCAGCGTATCGTAATCACTACCGACGTTAATGCTGGCAAGGCTTGATATCCCGTGTCAATATCAGGTTAATATGGACCCTTCAATCAATGTCCTTGGAACCACTTTGAAGACCTGCAGTGCAGATCCCCTCACTGGATGGTTCAGAGACGGTTGTTGCAATACCGATTCAAGAGACCGAGGAACCCACACAGTTTGTGTCGTGGTCGATGAGGCATTCCTGACGTTCAGCGCAAGCGCAGGGAACGATTTGACGACTCCGAGACCAGATATGCGGTTTCCAGGCCTAAAACCAGGGGATAGGTGGTGCCTCTGCGCAAAAAGGTGGAAACAGGCACTCGATGAGGGCTGCGCGCCTCCTGTGGATTTGGAAGCGACGCATCGCAAGACCCTCGATATCGTCGAATTATCGGTTCTGGAAATGCATGCTCTTTGATTAGGGAGTCACTCTGGACCTATCTCTAGGGAAAAGAACCACTTCTCTGACATTGCCGGCCCCAGTCAGAACCATCAGTAGCCGAGCCACTCCAAGCCCCCATCCAGCATGCGGCGGTGCGCCGTATCGGAAACCATCGGTGTAGAAAGAGAAATCATCGGGATCAAGATCCATGTCCTTAAGATTCTGCTCTAGAACTTCCACACGATGCTCCCGCTGTCCTCCGCTAGTCATCTCATCCCGGCCATAGTTCAGGTCGAAACCGCGACTTAGTTGGCTGCCCGTAGATCCCATTTCTCCTTCCTTGTGGTGGATGTAAAACGGTTTCATCGACATAGGCCATCGGGGGATAAAATGGAAACCAGGGTATTTGGAAGCAATAAGGTCACAATGATGGCTCTCTATGTCGTCACCCCACTCAATATCCCCTCCCCCTTGTTTCACGATTTCTATGGCATCGTCGTAAGGTATTCTTGGGAATGGCAGTTCGGGGACCTCTACGATAACTGATTCCAGCCCCTGGGTTTGTCTGTAGGCATTGATGATGTCCACAAGATCCTGATCATCAGCCGCAACCCTGCTCCATATTGAGTGAATCATGCGCTCTAGCACGCCCATGACATCCCCGTCATCACACCATGCTGCTTCTATGTCGAAGGAGACGAATTCATTCAAATGACGATATGTGTCATGTTTTTCAGCACGGAAAGCCGGTCCTATCTCAAAGACCCGCTCAAGCCCTCCAAGAACCGCCAGTTGCTTGTACAGCTGAGGAGATTGGGAGAGGTATGCCGGGGTATCGAAGTACATCATTGGAAATAGGTTCGTTCCCCCCTCGCTCGCACTAGCGATTATTTTCGGGCTGTTCATTTCACTGAAACCCTCTTCGATTAGATGCTCTCTTCCGTATTGAAGTACCTTCGAGCGAAGTTGGAACATCGCATTGACATGGGCTCTTCTGACATCGAGGTGGCGATTGTCCAGTCTGATGTCCAGGCCTACGTTGACATCATCAACAACCCCTACTGGAAGAGGCGCATCCGCAAGAGCCAGGATTTCTGCAGAGGATACGCTTACCTCGTATTCGGGCGGAGGCGGTGAAACCCCTTCAGGGGTCTTCGGGGGTCTTTTTTGAGCCACAACGCCCGTAACTGATATTGTAGATTCTCGACTTGAAGATTGAATTGATTCGAATACCGACTCGTCCATGGCATCCCTCTTCAGGAAAGCTTGGATTCTGCCAGTTCCATCTCTTAACATCACGAAGCAAACACCCCCGCGACCACGTACAGTTTCGGCGTAACCAGCGAGAGTAACCTGTGAACCGACCATATCGCCCCCATTTGTTACAACCTGTCCTATAGTGTGGGAACGATATGCTGTGGGCAACCACTCGCTGCTGTCTCTCATACCCCTGTCGTGTCGGGGTTGGGTTTTGAATCATATCGGGCCGCGAGGCAAAATAATCCTACAAGTTAGACTATTCAAATCAATTACTTTTCGGCAACAAGCTGTTCGGCAGCAATAAGGAGAAACGCCGTATGGCCTATCGGTTGGTTGCCGGGACGAACTCCTCCGCGACTCGCCTTGGACCAACGACGCTCAATCACTTCCCCAGCCCATTCAATGTACAGGCCCGCCGATTCGCAAGCCTCCCATGATTTCTCCAATTGTATGCTGGTCGGACAGTAGCAACCTAGCCGCCCACCAGGCCGTAGTAACTTCGAAATGTCGCTCACTACAGTCCAAGGTTCTGCAAGATCTAAGATAACAGCATCAAGATGGTCTGTGAGGGTTGAAACCTCTTCACTACAAGATGTGAGGTCCGACTCAAGAAGATGCCATTCGGGGAACTCCGGGAGAATCTCTCTCAGTGTGTCCATGTTTTCACGCCCAACAGTGGCATGCTCCGGCCTATTTTCGACAGATATTAACTTCCCAGAGCCTCCAATCACCGATGCTAAATGCATTGCGAGTCCAGCAGATCCATGACCTCCTTCAAGAACTTTTGAGCCCACTCCAATGCCCATTCTGGATATCAGGTAACCTGCATCCTTGGCAAGGATGACTTGTGCTCTGCGCTTCATGGCCCTTCTGGCTTCGGGAAGTCCCGGATTGACAACTCTGAGCGTCTTCTGACCAATCACGAGTGAGTCGCCAGGCACAACGTCCCCAAGTGTGTCGTCCACATTGAATCGGCCTAGGCCCCTCACACGAACTTCCCCTGATCCCCTTTGAAGCAAATAGGCCCTGCCATCCGATTCCACCAGGGCTAGCCACTCGTCACTCATTGTGCGGCGGGCGCTGTTATGTGTTACAAGCACTTCCGGTCTCAAGTTAGAACTTTGAAATACGCCTCTGCAGGTTTCATTGATAACTCAGTACGGAACCCGAGGTTGGAATGCAGTTGGGGAATAGGTCGCTCACATCGTCGCTCGCAGTGATAATTATCTTGTTAATTTCAGTGTTAACTCCAAGTCCATGGGCTGATGAAGGGACTTCTGATGAGCTCACTGAGCCAGCACCGATGATGGAGGCAGTAAGCCCCGGACATACTGTTTTCGGGGAATATGTCGGCGCACATTGGTGCGGCCCTTGCATGAGCAGTGCATCTCCCTCGCTTGACAATCTGAAGACCTCCAATCCAGAAGACTTCACCTACATATCTTTCTTCGAATCATCATCTGGCGGCTGGCCGAGTGATGGCCCAATCAATCGAATGAGTCATGTCACAGCTTCTTCATCCGGATACCCCACATTCTCGTTCGCCGATCAACAGTCTGGTGCTTGCTACAAGGTTGGAGCAGGCGGAACAAACTTCTACGATCCAGAATACTCGGCTGGTGGATGCATGGATATGTCCTCCAATGATTTCCAATTAAAACTGACAATGTCTTTGGATTCCACGACAAATGACGTCACAATAACTCTCGAATCGAAGTATGTGGGCCCCTTGTCATCTGTAAACGTCTACGTTTACGGCGCGGTAACGGAGAAGATTGGAGCCGATTCCTACGACAATGGCGTCAAACCACATCACAACTGGAGGTCATGGCTCCTCGATAGTACGAGTTCAGGTTTCCAGCAACTTACCCTGGACAAGAATGTCGCGGTCGAGCACACATGGGTCAAATCTGTCAATCTAGTCAGATCATCATCAGGATATTCCCAATGGGAAAATTTCTGGCCAGTCTTCGCATTGATGGACGGCCCGCACACGACATACAACCAGATGTACGCTGCAATCGACCCGGATATGGGGCCACTCGTGGATTTAGGTGTATCAAATTTCCAAGCAGATATCGACGGGGGCCACCCCGGGCTCATACCTGGGGATGCAGTCTCATTATCTGCAACAGTTGAGAATAATGGCGCTGAAGACCACCCAGATGGAGCTGAATTGGTAATCTCGTACATGGACGGACTAGACCACGTAGAGATAGAACGCCATGATTTGCCATCCATGTACCCTGGTCAAACTATCACATTCCAGTCCACATTCGACTCATCGGTACTATCTTCAGTGGCATCAGGAGCTGCTTCTCTCAGGGCTGCGCTCGAAGGAAGCGATTCAGATAGGGTCGATTTCAATGATAAGAATGAGATTTTTATCCCATATGATCTGCCCCCCATAGCAACTAGGCCGACGACAGTAGATGGTTCTGAAATATACCGCGGCGCCTCTCTTGATTTTGAATTATCAGCAATTGCAAATGATGCAGTGGATGACATCACCACCATGACTGCTGAGCTTGAGTACAGCCGTTTCGGACAAAATGATTGGACATCTGATTGGACAGATTGGATTGGTCAGATGGGTGCTGGAGGCAATCTCAAACTGATTCATTCCCTGCTTACGCCCCTCGACGCTCCAACAGGAGATTATGATACGAGGGTCAAATGGACTGATGCACGAGGCCAATCAAGCGAGTGGCTCTACACCGAATCTGCATTTGTACTAAGGAACGCTATTCCCCAGGTGATATCCCCCATGGACCCCCTTCATGCAGGTATGCCCACTGCGAAGGTGGAGACGCAGGAGACCATCTCGTTGGAAGGACTAGTATGGGACGCCGAGACTTCCATTGAAAATCTGGAAATTGATAGTCAAGCCCCACAGTTTAGAAGTTGGAATCCTGATACTAAATCGGTAACTGTAGAATTCGACCGGATAATATACGACTCAACCGGCTCGCCGATTCCACAGGGCCTGTTCATCACAATAAGCGACGGAGAGGACTCCAATACAGGCACACTACTGTTCAATGTAATCGAGAACGGTGCACCGAGATGGTCATCAATATCGCCACAATCGTTCGATGAAGGCGAATCAGCAAGTCTGATCCTCACTCCTTTTCTTTCAGATACCAATGACGAAGGCGCACCCTCCAATCCATCTCTACTGAACCTCAATCTGGAGAGCATAGAGCCACAGGAATTCTTCGATGCGATTATTGTAGGCCATACTCTTTCTGTGAGTGCTGTGGATGAGGACTTCGCAGGAATAGCCACAGTCACGATCAGTGCATCTGATGGAGAGCAAATAACCGAGACCGCAGTCACGTTTGTCATAAACAACATCAATGACGCCCCAAGGATAGATTCCAGTGGAATCAAGCGCATTGTCGCCAAGGCAGGGAGTACATTGACAGTCTCGGTACCGGCGCATGTCTCGGATGTAGATCATGAATTTAGCGAGTTATGGATCGATGTCGACACATATGACGCCGGTTCTGCAACATATGACTTTGATACAGGCTTAATCACGATGAAATGGGATGAAGCCGGGACTGAACTTGTTACCATCACAGCGATTGATCCTGAAGGCGAGTCTGCAACTCACATCATTGAGATAGAGGTCGTAGACTCTTTGCCTCTGGCGTGGGAATCCATGGGAACCCAGGGGGATATCAGCGCGTCTTTTGACACGATGGATTACTCTACGAACCCCGTAGCCACTGTCGCTGAATTGACGAACCATGGCCTCACCAATGTTGAGATCAGATGGCAAGTGTGCAATAGTCTGACAGGGGTGTGTACCGACATGGGGGCCGCCTTTGGGTTTAGCCCGTTCACCGTCCAAGCCAACGAAGGCGTTGGATTGAGAGTTGGCGACTACATCGGCCTCACTGTAAAGGCCGTCGACTCCTCAGGTTTCGATAGGAAATCCGAGATGCTCAAGACATATGCATTAGAGCCGTCCGACATCAGTCAAGAGCCAATTGGCGAAGAAAACCCGAGCAGCGAATCACCAACCTCTTCGTTGTTCTTGGCCGCAGGCGCCGCAGGCGCTTTAGCTCTGATCGCCGCCACAGGCGTCATCGTTACTAACCGTCGAAGGGAGCCCGAGACCCCCACAGCCATGCTGGTTGACGCACCCCTCCCCTTACCACCTGAGGGACTCCCGGAGGGGTGGACAATGGAGCAATGGCAGTACTATGGGCTTGAGTATTTGCGCGGAGAACGTTGAATTGGGTGGTAACGCACCTTCAAGAGGGACCGGTCAGAGGGAGAATATAGGAAGTGGCATAGCATGGCTGGCAAAGATCCTGTTCCAGATCCACTAGATGACTGGGAAGAAGGCTCAGCATTCGGTGTTTCTGAGGATAAAGATCCTGTTTGCCCCACTCCTGTGGAAGAATGGGTCCTCGATCTCCCGATAGAGTCCACAGTCGATGTGCCTATCCCTGAAAGATTGGTGGACCAGGTAATCGGTCAAGACGCTGCCTCTATCGTAGTTAGGAAGGCCTCAGAACAGAGACGTCATGTGATTATGGTCGGGGAGCCAGGAACTGGCAAGTCGATGCTAGCTCGCTCAATGACCGAGTTCCTTCCGCTCGAACAGCTTGAGGACGTCCTTGTTTACCGTAACGTGGAAGACGAGAATGAGCCCAAGGTAAGGACTGTACCAGCAGGAAGGGGACACAAAATAATCTCCGAACGCAAGGCAGCAATTCGCGCACAGAGGAAGAAAACGAATCAGATGCTGCTCTTGATTGCACTTGTGGTAGGTGCAGCATTGCTTCTTGCAACTATTCAAACGGGGGATATGTTGACATTCATATTCGGGTCCTTCCTCTTGATTTTCGGATACTTTTTCCTTAGGACGAGGTTAACTGCTGGTGACGAATCTAATATCCCCAAGCTGCTGATTAAGCACGAACGTAGCGAAGAAGCGCCTTTCATAGATGCAACAGGAACACTGTCCGGCGCACTCCTCGGCGATGTTAGGCACGACCCCTTCCAGTCTGGTGCTGATTTGGCCACGCCTGCCCACGAACGCGTCGAACCCGGGGCCGTGCACAGGGCCAACAAGGGGGTTCTCTATATCGATGAGATACGCATGCTTCGGATGGAAGAGCAACAGGCACTCCTCGTGGCCATGCAGGAGAAGGCACTCTCAATCAGTGGCCGCTCGGAGAGATCTTCAGGAGCGCTGACGAAATCAGAACCCGTGCCCAGCGACTTCATATTGGTCGCAGCCGGCAACTTGGACAGCATTCAACAAATGCACCCTGCCCTCAGAAGCCGAATCAGGGGTTACGGATACGAGGTTTACGTCAACACCGACATGAAAGACACTGAGAGGAACCGTCGGAAACTAGTGCGTTTCGTGGCCCAAGAAGTTCGTAACGAGGCAAAGAGAGACACAGGGAGATCAATCCCCCATTTCGACCGCGCAGCCATCGGGATGATACTCAAAGAAGCACAGCGCAGAAGTGGTAGGAGAGGCAAGCTTTCCCTCAGGCTGCGTGAACTTGGGGGACTCATCAGGATAGCAGGAGATCTTGCATCCGAGGATGGCAGCCCACTCACGACCACGGTACACGTCACCAGGGCTCGTGCAATTGCCAAACCGCTCGAACAGCAAATCGCAGACAGGTATCTAGAGCGCCAGTCCGAATATGCGATGCTCGTTAATCGGGGCAACAGGATTGGCAGAGTAAACGGTCTTGCAGTCTTGGGTGCCGATTCCGGCCTGTCGGACTTCTCCGGAGTCGTTCTTCCTGTCGAAGCCATGGTCACGCCCTCGCAAGGGAGAAGCGGCCAAGTTATCGCAACAGGCGGCCTCTCCGACCTAGCCAAGGAGTCGGTTACGAATATCAGTGCGGTGGTCAAGAAACTGACTGGCAAGGACATCAAGGATTACGATCTTCACGTGCAATTTCCAGGCACACACAATGTCGATGGCGATTCGGCATCAATCACTATGGCCACTGCCATAATATCGGCCTTTGAAGGCGTTCCCATCGATCAGAATCTAGCAATGACTGGATCGCTGTCCGTACGGGGGGAGGTCCTTCCAATAGGCGGCGTGTCCGCGAAGATAGAGGCGGCCGTGAAATCTGGTATCGAGAGAGTCATAATACCAAGGACGAATCTTCAAGACGTTCTAATCGACGAGAAATATGAGTCGATGGTGGAAATCATCTCCGTAGACAGCCTAGATGAGGTTCTGGAACATGCTCTCGTCGGCGAACAAGAGAAGGTTAGCCTCGTCGAGAGGCTTGCCAAGGTTATCGATACATTCTCCTCAGTATCTGATTCAACGCCAGCTTGATATCCAAGCACACTCAACTTGAAGACCCTTCCACCCTTCTTGTGGTTTATGACAAGGCCAAATGGCGCAGCACCTCTGACAGTGCTCTTCTTAGTGGTCTTGATTGATATGATTGGATTCACCCTCGTGATTCCCTTTCTCACCTACTTTGTGCAGGACCTGGCGACAGGTGACGGATTCTCTGACATAGGCGCCCGTGACCGTTGGGTCGGCATTGTGCTTGCTTCTTACACTCTCGGCCAATTCCTATTCACACCTCTACTAGGGTCCCTTTCAGATAGGTTCGGACGACGTCCGATACTCATGTTGGGCCTAGCATCTAACACAGTTTTTCTAATCATCTTCGGTCTCGCTTCGACACTATGGATGGCATTGATTGCCCGCTTTCTTGCTGGAGCGGGCAACGGGAACATAGCTGTAACTAGGGCATATATTGGAGATATCAGCGATAGGGAACAATTGCCAGGCCGAATGGGCATGATTGGAGCCGCTTTCGGACTCGGATTCATGATAGGCCCACTTCTGGGCGGAGTGTTAACGGATCCAGCAGAGGGATTTGGCGGACCGTTTGCAACAGAATGGTGGACAGACCACCCATATTTCCTGCCTTGCCTATTCGCAGCAATGCTATCCCTCATTTCATTGATTTTGGCCAGTCGCATTCTCCCAGAGAGCCTCCCTGAATCTGAAAGAAAGACTCGTCCTAAGTCGGGCGGATTGCGAAGAGTCCTTTCAAATCTGATTGGCGTCAGGGACTTGACCCCTGTTGTCCGTCGATTGATCCTCACAAACGCGACATTCCTTCTTGCCTTCACGATGTTGCACGCGACTTTCATTTTATTCACTGCAATGCCCGTTGAAGACGGGGGCCTAGGCTATGACGAGCGAATGAATGGCTATATTTTCGCATATGTGGGGCTGGTGGGCGTTGTGGTACAAGGTGGACTCATACGCCCTTTATCAAAGCGATTCGATGTGAGATTGTTGATGATCGTCGGCACCACGCTCACTGCAATTGGTCTTGGTTGGATACCCTATCTAGAGCCCACCCCCCTTGCAGTTGGATTACTTGTCATGACGTTCATAGCGGCAGGAAATGGGCTGTTCCAACCATCACAGTCATCAATGCTGACAACAGAGGCAAGAGATTCTGGAATTGATTTAGGTAGGGCAATGGGCGCACAGGAAGGATTCGGCGCCCTATCTCGAATAATTGGACCTATTCTTGCAGCATTTATCTGGGCTGAGACTGTCAATGGAACAGGTCTCTGGACATATCATACGGTTTTCAGAGTAGCAGGACTAATCGCCTTGATGTCTGTATTAATCCAATTCGGAATAAAGAAGTCCAGCAGAGACCAGGAGGCGATGATCAATGGCTAAATTGGCTATAATCGCTCATGGGGGCGCCGGTGCAGACCCTCAGAAGAAATCGAATATAGAGGATGCAATTCAGAAGGGCTCATCACTCCTCGAATCAGGCTTATCTGCCGTTGATGCTGCTGTTGACGTCTGTGTCATCTTAGAAAACGACCCCATATTCAACGCAGGAACAGGAAGCGTAACTAGGTTGGACGGATCGGTACTAGTCGATGCATCCATTCATGTCAGCGATGGGCGATTAGGCTTCGTGACCTCCATGCCTGAGACTCCAAATCCGATAAAAGTGGCCCAAACATTGCTCGATGAAGAGATAAACGGCCTAGGGGGTATCGGAGCCAGGGAGTGGGCCGATCAGAGGGGCATACCGAGGTCAGCGGTAATTCCGAGGACCACCGGAGAGACTGCCTCTGGCGACACAGTAGGCGTAATAGCCATGGATTCTGAAGGAGTCATGGCTACAGCAACTAGCACTGGGGGCTGTAGTGACCGGCCCGCGGGACGTATCGGAGATGTCCCCCTCCCGGGATGTGGTTTCTGGGTGGAGTCCGGTGTTGCTGTCGCTGCAACAGGGATAGGTGAAGCGATAACTCGGGAGATTCTTTCCCACAGGGTCCACGGATGGATTTATCGAGATGGCATGCCCATGGTGCATGCTTTCGAGAAGGTGATTGAAACACGTTTTGACGAATCGACAGATATTGGCCTGATTGGAATGAGTAGCGATGGTTCATGCGTCGCTCGGGCAAATACGAACATGCCATGGGCTAGCTGGAACTCAGACGGCATCAGGGGATGAGGTTAAGCCAAGTTCCTTGGTGGGACGGCTGCGTGGTGAGCCTGATGACAGATATCGAGACCAAGATTCAGCAAATAGCCACAGTACTCGGTCAGCTCGAGGATACACAAGTTCCGAGGAACATACGAAACTCAGTGAAAGACGCCGTGGATAAGTGGCTGCTCAACGAATCGAAGGACATGGATGTCCGTCTCGGCATGACTGCTTCGATGCTGGACGAGATATTCAACGATGCCAATTTGCCCATACACTACGGGCCGCTTTGCCTCCAAATCCAGACAACTCTCGAGATACTGCTGAACGAAGTCCGCCAAGGGTAGTCATCCCAGCCATATTCCCATCGCTACCAGTAGCATGGTAATCCCGACTCCGGCATCGATCCACTTCCAAGTCCGGGGTTCCGATATCCTATGCGAAATCGAACGAGCCCCGAATCCAAGTGAGAAGAAGAAAACGAATGACGCAAGCGCAGCCCCGGCTGCAAACGCCACACGTTCATCGCCTTCCAATCCAGCCGCACCCCCGCCGATTAGCAGCAGAGTGTCCAGGTAGACGTGAGGATTAAGCCAAGTGAAGCCCATTGTAAGTACAGAAACCTTGAATGCAGATTCCGAATACTCCGGGGAATTCACATCAAGGCCACTGGAACCAGCGTAAGCAGCTCGGAATCGAGTTAATGCATACACTACCAAGAATGCCACCGCTGCAATCTCGAGGATATCCGCATTGCCGCTCTGTGAAACCAATTCACCTACAACGAAGACGCCGAGTATGATCAGTACCGCATCGGAAATCGAACAAATCGAACATACGAGTAGGACGTGTCTGCCGGAGAGGCCCTGCCTAAGCACGAATGCATTCTGCGCACCTATGGCCAGAATAAGTGATAGGGATAGTGCGAATCCAGTCAGTGCATGAGCGAGGAGCAACTCAAGTCGCCCTTCTCTCTACAGCCTTCTGCCGCAGCCCGGTATAGCCGCACTTCCTGCATACCTTGACGCGATATCCTCGATGCGTGGCCGAGCAACGCATACAGATCAACTTCCTTAGAAGCCGCTTCTCTGCCTCGGGGAATCGCTGTGCCATGGAAGCGAGCCACCCAACCACCCTTCATAACCCATTCCCAAAAGAGCCGATGGGGTTTGAATACCGTTAATGCCGCAACCAATGAGTTCATACACCCTCGTCAAAGGTGAGTGATACGGTGCCAGCGACAGTTATTCTTGGAGCCCAGTGGGGCGATGAAGGAAAGGGCAAGGCAATCGACCAATTAGCCTCCAGATACGGGTGGACAGTCCGTTTCCAGGGAGGCAACAACGCAGGACACACCATTGTCATAGGGGACACGACTCTGAAGTTACATCAGATACCGTCCGGCCTCCCGACTCCTCATTGCAACCTTGTTCTGGGGGACGGGATGGTAATCGACCCATGGGTTCTCGAAAAGGAACTCGATGCGTGGAAGGCCCTCACCGGCGAGGAACCAGAGGGGTCTAGGCTATTCATATCCGAGCGCGCCTCAATCATTCTCCCGTTCCACAGGTTGTATGACTCTGCAGACAAGGTCGTAGGAACAACTGGAAGAGGCATAGGCCCTGCTTACAGGGATCGGATAGAGCGGGTAGGCATACGTTTCGCAGACATAGAGGGCGTACTCGAAAACAGCCAGTCACTAAGCGCATCAGCTTCCAGAATGTCCTCGCAACTTGCTGCTATCGGTATCGATCAGGAGATCTCTGCACAAGACCTCGAGAATGATTTGAGATGGATACTCGACAGATACGGTAGCGCCATAGCGCCAACAGGGCACATGTTGGACATTGCACTCAGAAATGGCGAGCAAGTACTTCTCGAGGGGGCACAGGGGGCGATGCTTGACATCGACCAGGGCACATACCCCTTCGTAACGTCCTCCGTCACATCAAGGGCAAACGCGTCTCACGGGGCGGGAATACACCCCGGACACATAGGTCCGTGCCTCGGGGTAACCAAGGCATACACAACTCGTGTTGGAAACGGGCCATTTCCGACAGAGATACCCTCTGAAGACCCATCTGGCCAGCATCTCGCAAAAGTCGGCCATGAGTTTGGCACCACTACTGGCAGGCCAAGAAGGACAGGGTGGCTAGACATACCCGCGCTAATGGAGGCAAATAGGGTGAATGGGTTCTCGGGGCTTGTCCTCACCAAACTCGATGTGTTGGCCGGACTAGATGAAATCAAGATCTGCATAGGATACGAATTGGATGGGCGTCCGATTACCATTCTGCCCGTCCGTGCCGAGGATGTCGCACGCTGCATACCTGTTTACGAGACACATCCAGGATTCGAGGCAATAAGCGAAGATGAGTGGCTTGCAATGGCCCAGAAATCGCATGAGGAAAAATCCTGGTTAGAAGCTCTCCCCGATGCTGCAGCATCGATCGTCACGAGGATAGAAGAGCTATCCGGCATCGAGGTCCAGTGCGTGGGGATCGGCCCAGATAGAAGATCCACGCTCTCAAGGCCGGGCGGTATGTTCGATCACCCACTTGATTTGGGAAATTTCTAACCGTGTAACCATGAGGCGATGACATGGGATTCAAGTCGCGAGCTAAGAAACTGAAACACGCAGCCGATGCTGCGAGACCACCCAAAGAAGACTCAGGGGATGACGATGAGGGCGTGACCCCCTGCGACGTAAGGAGCTGCAAGAATTGGGCTGACAAGTCGATGGGCGGTCGAAGACTGGCATTCGATAGGGCAGCAGATGTCTGGGGCGAGGATGGACTCGCATCGGACGGGAGAAGGCTGTCCGTGTGCAAGCAATGTTACAGGGAATGGAAGAAAGCCAAGAAGGACGATCCTGATGAGTGGTCTTGATTCGGCCCAATCATGAAAATCACGGGATACCGCTTCAAACATCGAGAAGCCAATACCAATATTCAATACCCCATCACTCGACACTGCATATAGGGGAGCTTAGCGCTGAGAGGTCGCCTTCGGGCGACGACCCTTTGACCTGATCTGGGTAATGCCAGCGGAGGGAGAGAAATGGAAACGAATATCGCATATGGATTGATGATTGCAACGCTCGGTATCTTCGGCTACATCGGATACCAGGCATCGACTGACAAGGAAATCGGGGCAGACGAGTACCTCTCTGCCAGAGGATCGCAGGGCTGGCTTCGGATAGGGCTGAGCCTCTTCGCCTCTGGGATGGGGATATGGATTCTATTCGGCCCTTCCGAGAATGGCTACTACGGCGGATTCTGGGATGTGGTCGGATATGCAGTATCGGCAGCAACGCCATTCCTCCTTCTGGCCTATGTCGGCCCGAAGATACGCGAGAGGCTACCGCTCGGAGTGACTCTGGCAGACTACGTGCGAATCCGATTGGGCAGGCCGATGCAGATCTACGTGGGCCTGATTTCAGTCCTGTACATGTTCACATTCCTATTCGCTGAATTCACTGCAATCGGAAAGGCCACTGAAACGCTGTCTGATGCTGAGCCACTCGTTCCGATGCTCTTGGTAGGGGCAGTCACTGCAGCCTACACGTCCCGAGGGGGACTCCCTGCGTCCCTTGCAACCGACCGCATTCAGGCTTGGACCATTCTATTCCTTGTCGTGGCACTGTTGCTGACTCTCTTCGGGGGAGACATCGACGGACTCATTTCAGACGCCAAGGCGTACAACCCTGAAGGAGACATAGATTGGAGCATCGGCTCAATGTCGTACATGGACTCTTTCAAATCCGGATTGGCCTTGGTGGTGGCTATCACCGCTGCAGAGATGTTCTCTCAGGGGAATTGGCAGAGGGCATGGGCCTCCGAGTCCGACGAGGCCCTCGCCAAGGGGGCATGGCTTGCCGCGGCACTCGTCCTGCCACTGGTGTTCGTCATGGGTGTGCTGGGCACCGTTGTAGCGGGACAGGGTAACGCGGAGGACCCCTCTGCTGCCTTCTTCTACCTGATCGAGGATGCCGGTGTTATGTTCGTAGCCGCATTCATCGTCCTCGCAATCGCCCTGGTATGCTCCAGCGTCGATACCCTGCAGAATGCCGTAGTGGCTTCGATATCGAGGGACCTCAGTGATAACAAGATGAGCCTGGAAGATGCAAGATACCTGACAATCGGTCTGATTCCGATAGCGATCTTCCTGGCCACCGGACCCACCGTCCCGGATATTATGCCGCATATCGGAGGATTCACCTTCGACGCAATCGGCGTGTTCCAGATATTCCTGTTCGCCGACCTGCTGGCCGCGGCCACGGTCATGCCGGTGCTCCTCACGCTGTGGGGGGAAGTCTCCTCGAGAGGCGCACTTCTGGGTGCGATCTCCGGCCTTCTATCGGTGATAGCTTACGGAGCTTGGACAGGAGACCTGTGGACGGGTGTTGAGTACATCTTCTCCCCTACGAACGAGTTCGGTCTGGCGAATCTCTGGGTCTTCCTGTCGGCGGTCATTGGATCTGCTGCTGTGACTGTGCTGGGTTCATACGCTCTGCCCGATGAGTAGGCCCATGCGTTGGTTCAAGCCATGGACCGGATTATGGGCGCCCATTTGGGTCAGGAGAAGAGGCATGGGCGGGTACCGCCTGCCCCTGGAGATTTTTCTGATCGGCATAATCATCGTTGCAGTGCCCTACTTCGTAACCAACAACATCGCGAACGCATATCTGGACACGGTATTCGACCCCGAGATAGCACTCGACAGGCAGATCCCCGTCTGGAACTGGACCATCCTCCCATACGCCCTCCTGTACATGTTCTACCCAGCAACGCTCCTGCTCTGCCCAAAAGACGACCGCGGTTATTCCGAGCTCGTCGTCTTCATGCAGATGCTCATCATGGTGACGGCGTTCTGCTGCGTCATATTCCTCGTCCTGCCCGCTGAGATCGACCTCAGGGACCAGATAGACTGGGACTCGATGAATGCATGGGAGACCATCCTATTCGAATTCATCCACATGTCCGACAACCCCTGGAACGCGTGGCCCAGCCTGCACATCGTGCATTCCTACCTACTCGCCAGGGCGATGACCGTGTGGATCATGAGGAAAAGGGGCGGATCCCCGATTCTATGGAATGCCGTCTTGGTGACTGTTTGGACCGAATGGACGCTCCTGTCGGTCAGCATATTGACCACAAAACAGCATTATCTGTTCGATTTGCTGGCTGGGATAATCGTCGCGCACCTGGCATGGTTGGCCCTGCAGAAAACACTCTCTGAGATTAATGACCTAGGGCCGAACCAATTCGCCAGAGAATACGGCTGGACCGATTAATCGTATTCTGGAGGATGTTCTCCAAGGTCATCGACATGGTCGAAGAGGTGGGTCATGACAAATCAGCCCACTGATATAGAATATAGATGGGATTGGAATATAATTAGATATCTGCATCAATGAAATTTAACACATCGCTCATAATATATTTCCAAACTATATTTCATAATTTAGAGAATTAATCCTTGTCTAAACATTGTGTTCGTAGGATATAATTTTTATGTTAAGGAGATATATATAATATTTAGATTATTAATAAATGTTAATACTGAAAGCAATATCTAAGTATATATCCCAGTGCTATGTCCCAATATCATGGCCTTGAGTGGGCGAGCGAAATCAGAGGTCAGGAGAATCCAGATTACCGGAGGCTCGACGTATATAGTCAGCCTACCAAAAAAATGGGTCACTGAGCACGGACTTGCCGCAAAAGACCAAGTCAGAGTAGAGTGGAGGCCTTCTGGAAATCTTAGAGTAATTCCTGAGGCTTCATCAATAATCAGAAGGAGAGAGATTGAGATTAATCTGAATGATATTCCAGGTGACTTTATACTCGATCACTTGATAGGTGCCTATCTTTCAGGAGCACAATTAATCAGAATCAGATCAAAGGATGGTTTCGATAGAACCAACCGCAAAATCTTCAGGTCCTTTATACAGACAACAAGGGGAATCGAAATCACTACTGAGACCGAAAAAACAATTGAAATGTTAAGCCTACTGAATCCTTCGGAGATGCCACTATATTCAAGCATAAACAGGATGTATCTACTTATCTCCAGTCAAATTAGGGATATTAATGAAGTCTTGAAAGGGGCCAATCCATCTATTTTAGAGGACGCCGAAGAAAGAGAGAAAGAAATCGATGCCCTTAGGTTCCTCATGGAAAGACAGGTCGGATTAATACTAGAATCTTCAAGATTAGAGGATTCCATGGGGACAAATAGATGGGAAGCTTCTGAATTATCGAGAATAGTAAGGACATTTGAGAGGATGGGAGACCACTCTTTCAGGATAAGCAATCTGATTATGGAATTCGAAGGAGACAATCTGCCCAATGATTCAGTATTGATGTCCATAATACCAATGTGGCAGAGCTCAATGAAGCTCCTGATATCAAATCTCAGGAAAAATAAGGTCGCTGAGGTCCATGATGCAAAGAAACATCTCAACTCAGCCATATGGGCCATGGAGGATTACGAGTCGAATCTATGGGATGATAAAGTTGGAAGGGTAAATGCCCTATATCGATACAGATTGTCTGAGTCTCTCAGGAGGATATGTGCTTACGCTTCAGACATGGCTGAGATACTAATTAATATTCACAACCACAGATCCTCCGTCGAAGTAAATATGTAGTTTGATTACCTACATACTTAAAGGAGTTCAGAATCCTCCAAGATCAGTATATATATTGGCCTAGAAGGCATACTGAGGATTATAGTCATTTAATTATATAGATTCTATATGATACGAATCTCTATTGTGTCTATACGGCTCTCTTTCATGCCGAGTACTAAACACGCGTAGCCCAACGGAGATGAAATTCTTGAATGATAAACTAAAACCTATGATAATGACTTTAATTATGCTGACGGTCCCCCTGGCAGGTTGCCTCAGCGGATCGGATGATAGTGATGATGAGCCTGCTCCCATTGACATAATGGGGTGCACGGATAATACGGCGAATAACTACGACCCAAGCGCCACGTCAGATGATGGCTCCTGTACTCACGACAACAACAACGGTGGCTCAGATGATGTTATGGGATGCATGGATGATGCGGCCAATAACTACGACTCAGCAGCGACTGTTGACGATGGCTCCTGTGAGTTTGACGAAGACCCGACGGACATCGACTTTGACGGGATAGCAGGCTTCGATGCCAGTTCCATCCAGTGCGGACCTACTGGAGATATCTCGATAGCGGGTTCTAGTACAGTTTTCCCAGTTGCTAACCTATGGGCCGAGGCCTACCAGAAGTATTGCAACGGCGTCGCAATAACCGTGGAAGGCGGTGGAAGCGGAGCAGGTGCAGGTAGAGTATGTGCTAACTCCGAAAAAGGTACGCCAGTCGACATTGGAGACATGTCCAGGGGATGGAAGTCCTCCGAGGCATCTACCGATGATGGATTCACCTACGATTGCCTTAAGGGCGACACATCCAGATCTGCTATACAGATTGATGTCGCTATCGATGGACTTTCTGTAGTAATGAAGAAGGGTGGAGCAGCTGACACATGTGTGTCCGGAATGGGCGGCCTGTCAGTTGACCAGCTTCGATGGATATACAGTGATTACACAGCAGCTGAGCTGATTGCAACTGGATGGGACGCCAGCTCCCTTTCCAACAGCGACAACAACGACGCTACTCACCTATGGAGCGAGCTGGATACATCCTGTCCCAATGCGGAAATCAAGATATCCGGGGCAGACTCCGAATCTGGTACTTATGAGTACTTCATTGAGACAGTTCTTGCTGATCACGACAATGGAGAAGCATTTGACGCCAACAGGCCAGATGGATACACCAACAGCGCCGAGGATGAAGTAATAGTAAACTATCTAGAATCCAACGAAGA
>MDTB01066011.1_pt1 | contig 85071 bp, 81 predicted proteins | sample 811161 | NCBI WGS metagenome assembly MDTB01 (sample SAMN05326650, study PRJNA326480) | marine metagenome | isolation source: seawater | place: Mediterranean Sea | collected 2009
CAGCCTTAGTTAACGCTAAACAAGTAGTGCAACCAGATAAACCTGATCCAACTACAACTATATCAAATTTTAAATTCATATATATATATATATATATTATATATATAACCATGGAAAGTAACTTTGAAAGATTAGATGCTTATCAGATAGGAAAACTGATTAAGGAAAATAAGTTAAACCCTTTAACTTTATTAGAGTTTTTTATAGACTTATATAAGAAATCTAAAAAGGATACACAAAATTCTTTTTGTGATTATTTTATAAAAAATGCTTATAAAGAAGCTGAACTTTCTAGAAAAAGACAGATTAATGATAGCAGGTTATCTATTTTTGATGGAATTCCAACGGGTTGGAAGGATGTGATTGACATTGAAGGATGTCCAGCTTATGGAGGTTCAAAAATAATAAAAAAAATTAGGTTTAATGGAAAAGTAAAAGATGCTGAGATAGTAAGAAATGCAAAAAGCAAAGGAATAGTTTCCCTTGGTAAAACAAGTACTGTAGAATTTGCTTTCGGAGGCTTAGGTATAAACAATTCCTGTAGTTATCCTACGAATCAAATGATTTCTGGTAATTATTGTCCAGGAGGTTCTAGTAGTGGTAGTGCTGCAGCTGTATATTCAGGGTTAATTCCTTTTTCTATAGGCACTGATACAGCTGGTTCTGTACGAATTCCTAGTGCATGGCATAGTCTAATTGGTTTTAAGCCAACATATGCAAGTATATCTTGTAAAGGAATTTTACCTCTGTCTAAGTCATATGATACTGTTGGTACAATATGCAAGTCAGTGAGAGATACCAAAATATTGTTTAATTTACTATCTAATAATAATTATAAGTATCCCGATATAAGTAATAAAAAAATAGTATTGGGTTTTGTTGAAGATTTTACTTTTGATTCTATGCTTGTTAAAGATAAAGAAGCTTTCCTAGAACTTATAGAATATTTATCTAAAATAGGTGTAAAAGTTAAAAAAATTAAAATACCAGAATTTAAAAAAATTAATAATTTAATACATTCAAAAGGAAGTATAGTAAATTACGAAGCCTGGAACTATTGGAGGAGTATTATTGTGAAAAATTTAGCAAATATAGATAGGAATGTTTCTTCTAGGTTTGCATTAGGAAGAAATATTGATAATTTACAAATAAAAAAAATTAAAAGAGAAATTATGGGGTTAAAAAAAAGAGTATATGCAAAATTTGATGGAATAGACTCTTTTTTTATGCCTACACTAGGCTTTAAGCCTCCAAGCATAAGAGAAATGTCAAATGAAAAAAAATACATAAAATATAATACGCTAGCATTAAATAGTACTAGAATAGCGAATATTTTTAACTTATGTGCTATAACAATGCCTATAAAAAAAGGAAACTGGTTGTCATTTTCATTATTACAAAAAGAAAATTATGATGTAAAACTTTTATGCTTAGCTGCTTTATTAGAAAAAAAAATAAAAAAAAATAGAATTAATGTCCTTAATTAAAAAAAATATAAAAAATATTTCAGAATATCCTTTTACAAGATTAAGACAACTTTTAAAATGTACTGGAGAGGATACTTGTTTTGCCGATCTATCTATAGGGCAACCCTACCATAAAATACCTTTATTTGTAAAAGACTTGATCTATAAAGAAAAAGACAAATGGAAATTATATCCACCAATAAATGGGATAAGTCTTATAAAAAAATCATATCTTAATTGGTTAAAGAGAAGATTTAACGTATGTGGTTTTTTTAATGAAGAAAATATAGTGCCTTTGTGTGGAACAAAAGAAGGTTTATTTTCTATTTCTATGATTCTTAATCTAAATGTAATTTGTATGCCTAATCCTTTTTATCAAGTTTATTTAGGTCCTGCTATAGCAAATAATATGAGAAAGATTTTTTTGAATACAAATAAAAAAAATAGTTTTTTAATTGATTTAAATAAATTAAAAAAAACTTTATCAATAAACCCAGCATTAGTATACTTTTGTTCGCCAACTAATCCTCAAGGTAAAATAGCTGACTATTTTTATTTAAAAGAATTAATTGAGATCATAAGATATTATAAATCAGTTTTAATTATTGATGAGTGTTATATTGATATTTACTATCAGAAAAAACCAATAGGAGCTTTAGAAGTTTGTAAAAAATTAGGTAATAATCTAAATAATATTATTATATTTCATTCTTTATCTAAAAGATCAAACGTTGCAGGTTTAAGATCAGGCTTTGCTTTAGGAGATGAAAAAATAATAGGATACTATAAAAAATTTAGAAGTTATTTTGCACCTGTCATGCCTATTCCTATTCAAGTAGCATCAGCTGAATTATGGAGCGATGATAAGCATGTTGATAGTAATAGAAAAAAATATAAAAAAAAAATGGATTTAGCAAGTAATATTTTTAAAAATTATAGACATTACCAAAGTCCAGAAGCAGGTTTTTTTATATGGCTTAAAGTTTCGAATGGAGAAGATTTTACAAAAAAAATATTTAAAAAGCATTCAATTAAGGTTATGCCAGGTAAGTATTTAGCTGCAGGTAAGTACAAAAACCCTGGACAGGACTATATTAGAATAGCCTTGGTACATAGCTTGGAGAAAAATAAAAAAGCCTTAATTAAAATTGCAGAATTTTTAGTATGATAAAGCTTAAAAATAAAATAGATTTCAAAATATTAGGTTATAAATTATTTCATTCAATTTTATTATTATTTATATTTAATGTATTTCTACTTAGTTTAATTACATATAATGAATTTGATCCTTCTCCATTTAGTGTAGGCGAAGAAGAGGTGTCGAATTTTTTAGGTTCTTTTGGTGCTAATATAAGTGCAGTATTATTTTTTATATACGGGCAAGGTGTATGGCTATTATTGTTAGGGTGTATTTTATTATCTAGGTTAATAATAATATCTAATAGTTACATGTACTATTTTTTTCCAAGATTATTTTTTATTTTTATTTTGACGTTTCTAATTTCACTTTCTTTAGAAAATTTTTCCTATAACCCCGGTATGTTAGGAAAAGCTTTTTTATTCAAGTTTAATAAATATTTAATAAAGCATGAATTACAATTTCAATCTTATCTAAGTATTATATGTCTTATATTTTTTGCTTTTCTGTACTTGGTATGTGTTTCAAAAAATCTGAAAAGTTTAATTAATGCAATATATAATTTATTTAAATCCATTTTAATGATAAGTATAAGTTTAATTAAATTTTTTTTTAAAAAAAGAAAAGTAAAATTAAGTAAGCAAAAAAAAAACGAGATTAGAAAAAAACCTTTATCTAAGTTAAAAAATTTATCTTTTAATCTTCCTTTAATTAGCTTTCTAGATACAAGTAAATTAAATGTTTATAGGAAAAATGATAACATTGAAAATAATGCTAAAGAATTAGAAAAAGTATTAGATGATTATGGTATAAAAGGCGATATAGTTGATGTAACTATAGGCCCTATAGTAACAAGATATGAATTAGAACCAGCTCCCGGAACTAGATCTTCAAGAGTTATTAGTTTATCTGATGATATAGCTAGATCAATGAGTGCTAAATCAGCAAGAGTTTCTGTTATTTATGGAAAAAACGCTATAGGAATAGAATTACCAAATAAAAATATAGAAAAAGTATTTCTAAAAGATATAGTTTCATCTACACAATTTAGTAATAATAAAGGAATTATATTAGCTCTAGGGAAAGATATTTCCGGTAAGCCTATAACAACTGACTTGAGTAAAATGCCCCATATCCTGATAGCAGGTACAACAGGTTCAGGTAAATCTGTAGCTATTAATGCAATGATTTTATCATTGTTATATAACTTTACTCCTGATGAATGCAAACTTATACTTATTGATCCGAAGATGTTAGAGCTTTCAGTCTATGAAGATATACCACATTTATTACATCCTGTTGTAACGGACCCAAGAAAAGCTATTCATGCATTAAAATGGGCAGTAAAAGAAATGAATGAGAGATATAAACATATGGCGACTTTAGGTGTTAGAAACATTGATAGTTATAATAAGATAGTTTCTAAAAAAGACAATAAACAGGACAAAATTTTTAAAAAAGTACAAGTAGGATTTGATAGTTCATCAGGAAAACCTATTTACCAACAAAAACAGATTGAATTGAATTTATTGCCGTTTTTAGTAATTATAGTGGATGAAATGGCAGATTTAATGTTAACAGCGGGTAAAGAGATAGAAATATCTATTCAATCACTAGCACAAAAAGCAAGAGCTGCAGGAATACATTTAGTTTTAGCAACACAAAGGCCCTCAGTAGATGTTATTACAGGAACTATTAAGGCAAATTTGCCTTATAGAATAAGCTTCCAAGTAACATCAAAAATAGATTCCAGAACTATTTTAGGAGAACAAGGTGCAGAACAACTTTTAGGAAAAGGAGATATGCTTTTTATGGCAGGGGGAGGTTTTACAGAAAGGATACATGGGCCATTTGTCAGTGATCAAGAAATTTTAAGAGTAGTTGAATTTATTAAGGCTCAAAGTAAACCGGAATATCTTCATCATATTACTGAAGATACTAGTCAATCTGAAGAAGATTTAAAAAATGATATTCAAGAGCAAGATCCATTGTATGAAAAAGCGCTATCTTTAATTATCAGAGAAAATAAAATTTCAACTAGCTTTTTACAAAGACACTTTGCTATTGGTTATAATAGAGCTGCAAGAATAGTTGATGTTTTTGAAAAAAAAGGGATTGTAAGTTCACCTAACGCCATGGGAAGAAGGGAAATTTTAACAAATAGAGATGATTAAAAAATATAAAAAAAAATTAATTTTAGTAAAAATAATCTACATTTTTATTGTTACTGATTTATATGCAAGCGATATTTATCAAGATTTGATGAATTTATTAGAAACTAATTATCCAGCCGAAATAAACTTTAGACAATCTAGTGGAGACTCTTATCAAGATGGATGGATGATAATAGCAGGTAAAGGAAAAGCAAGAACTGAATTTACACCACCTAATAATATTTTGATAATAGCTGATGGCAAATGGATTATATTTCATGACCCAGAAATAGATAGAACGACATATCTTCCTTTAAATAATGGAATTTTACAGGCGTTATTAGACCCTAAAGCCTTTAAAAAAAAGAAAGATTTAAATGTAACTAAAATAGTAGAAGATAATATTATAACTTTTACGATAAACTTTAATGTGAATAATCAAAATCAAAAAGTATTTATACATTTTGAAAAAATAAGTCGTAACTTATTAGGTTGGAAAATAATAGAAAGTGCAGAAGATGAAATACTTGTGGAAGTTACAAAAATCAAAAAAATTAAAAATAAAAATATATTAAATGAAAATATGTTTAAGTTTACTGATTATAATTTAAATAATAGCCCTATTTATTTAGGTCCTTATAGTGAGAGAAAAATAAAAAAAGTCAAAAATAATGGAAGACTAGATCAATAATTTATAACCTTTCTCATTTTTTAAAATTTTAGGACCATTCTTTAAATAGCTTAACTTTTTCCTTATCTTAGAGACTAAGGTTTCTACTACACGAGAATCAGAAATCTCAGTCTCATCTTTCATATTAATTTTCCATACCTTTTTTAGTAAGTTTTTTTTTGAAATATATTCACTTTTACTATCTAATAAATAGTATATGAAATAATACTCTTTTTCAGTTAATTTAATATTATTCTCTTGATTTAAAAAAAGCTGTAAGGTTGACCTATCTAGTTGCCATTTATTAGATTTTTTCGTATTATGTGATATTCTATTGCATATTTCCTCATATAAATCATAAATTTTTACTGGTTTATAGAAAAACTTATATTTCTCATTTATAAAAAGTTCTGCATTTTCTTTCTTTAAAATTATAAAAAATTTATTATATTTAAGATCGTAAAAATATTTAATAATTTCTTTAAAATGCTCAGTGCTATCATCTAAAAGAACGAAATCACAACTCTTTAGCATATTTTCTTTGAAATCATTTTTTTGAATTATAAAACTTCCAGTATTTAAAGAAATTTCTTTTAGTGATCTAAAAATATGAATATCATTACCCAAAAAAAATACTATTTTCTGATAAATTAAATTATTATTAATACTTTCTTTTACCAAAGATAGATGTTCCTATTCTAATATTCGTTGAACCATATTTTATAGCCTCAGCATAATCATTGCTCATTCCCATACTTATATCATGTATATTATTATTAAAACATATTTCATTCATTAATTTAAAATATTTAGGATTTGATGAAATAGGAGGCAGACACATTGCTCCGTCTATTTTTATATTATATCTTTCTTTGCACATCTTGATAAAATGTCCTACATCTGATATCGGTACGCCTCTTTTTTGTGGTTCTTCTCCAATATTTATTTGCATATAAATTTTAGCTTTTTTTTTATTTGGGTTGTTGATTATATATCTTGCTATTTTATTTGCAGAACTTTCTGTGTCTAGAGTTTCTATTACGTTGAAACTATTTAGTATGTCTTGTACTTTTTTTGATTGTAAAGCGCCTATATAATGTAAAGTTATTTTATCATTCCTAATGATGCTCCATTTATCTTGAGCTTCTTGTAGAATATTCTCACCATAGCAATTATGATTATATTTTAATAATTCTTCAATTTTTGATTTATTCTGCTTTTTAGAAACTGCTACAATATTTATTTCAGAAGGGTTACGATTTATTTTTTTACAAATATTAAATATATTTAGTTTTAGGTTTTTATAGTTTTTTGCAATGTTTGATTCCATAAATAAAAGTATAACAAATAAAGGTTTAAATTTATTACTAAAGGAAATTTATAACCTTTCTCATAAAAAAAATAAAGAAGGCATTCTATATTGGATCTTTTTAGATAGTGAAAGAATTGAGGATTATAAAATTTTTTTAGATTCTATACCTGCTAGTAATAAGATAGGAGTAGTAATGAGACAAAAAAATAGAAAGAATTTATATTATAAATCTAAATCTTTGTTAAGAATATGTAAAAAAAAGCGTTTTAAATTTCTAATTTCATCAAATTTAGCTACAGCAAGAGCTATAGGAGCTGATGGAGTTCATTATTCAAAACAAATAAATTATGCAAAAAAATATAGAGATATGATAGTTAGTTGCTCTTGTCATGGTAAAAATGATTTCAGAAGAGTAAAAATATTGAAAGCTGATATCGTATTTATATCTCCTCTATATTCAACTGAGAGTGATAAAAAGAAAACTCCATTAGGTTTAAAAAAAATAAGTTTACTTGCAAATTATATAAAATGCCAATATTCTGTACTAGGTGGAGTAAATTATAATAATATTAAAAGCTTAAGAAATAGAGGAGTTTCTTCTGTTTCCGGTTTAGGCTACATATATTCCTTATTTAAGTAAAATGTTAGAATTAAAAAAAATATCAGTACAATTTGGGGGAATAAAAGCTTTAAATAAAGTTAGTTTTAAGATAGAAAAAGGAACACTTTTTTCCATAATCGGGCCAAACGGAGCTGGTAAAACTTCTTTACTTAATGTAATTTCGGGCAGATATAAAGCGCAGAGTGGGAGATTATTTTTTAATAAAAATGATATTACAAATTTACACCCTAATAAAAGGCCAGAGCTAGGAATTGGAAGAACATTCCAAAATTTAGCTCTATTTAATCATATGACAGTTTTAGAAAATATATTTATAGGTAGGCATCACCTTCTTAAAAGCAATTTTTTTTCAGGTTCACTTTATTGGCTTTTTGGCGCTCAGAAAGAAGAAATAGAAAGCAGAAAACAAGCAGAGTTAATATTAGACTTCCTAGAAATTAGTAATATAAGAAAGTCAGTGGCAGGTACTCTTTCATATGGTCTTAGGAAAAGAGTTGAATTAGCTAGGGCAATTGCAATACAACCTAGCCTAATTTTATTAGATGAACCTATGGCTGGCATGAATCAAGAAGAAAAAGAAGATATGGCAAGATTTATAATAGATTTGAACAGGGAATGGAATATTACAGTTGTGATGATAGAGCATGATATGGGAGTGGTAATGGATATTTCAAAAAAAATAGCGGTTCTTGATTTTGGAGAAAAAATAGCTGAAGGTTCTCCAAAAGAAATTTTAAATAACAAAAGAGTACAACAAGCTTATTTAGGTGAAGAAAAGTAATGATAGAATCATTTGATACCATACCTCATTTAGTAAAATATAATTCTTTAAATTATCCTAACGATATAGCGCTTAGAGAAAAAAAGTTTGGGGTATGGAGAACAAAAAGCTGGATTCAATGCTATGAAGAAGTAGAGAATATTACGTTAGGCTTATTATCTTTGGGTGTAAAACAGCAACAAACTATAGCCATTTTAGGGAATAATACGCCTAGATGGGTATTATCTGAGGTTGCTATTCAATCTTTTGGAGGAACTGCTCTTGGATTATATTCCGATGCATTAGAAAGTGAAATAGTTTACCTGTTAAAATTTGCAAGCTGTAAGGTAGTTTTTGTAGAAGATGAAGAACAAGCTGATAAATTAATGTCTCTTCCAGATTCAGATACTATTATAGATTTAATTATTTATGATGAACCTAAAGGAATGAATAAGTATGACGATGATAGACTCGTTTCTTATGAAAAATTGATTTTGATGGGTAAAAAATATAAAAATAATAATGATAAGAAATATACTAAAATGCTAGATGATATAGATGAGAATAGTATTTGTGTTTTATGTCCTACCTCTGGAACTACTGCTAATCCAAAATTGGCAATGATTAGTCATAGGTCTTTGCTAAGACATGCAAGGAACTACTTAAAGTCTGATCCAAAAGATAGTGAAGATGAATATGTATCGGTCTTACCTTTGCCTTGGATACTAGGGCAAGTATACGATATAGCAAAATGGTGTATCAGTAGGATGAAAGTTAACTTTGTTGAAGAGGCAGATACATTATTTGATGATTTAAGAGAAATAGGTCCTACTTTTGTACTATTTGCTCCTCGAGTCTGGGAACAGATGGCGGCCGATATTAGGTCAAAAATTATGGATTCGTCTTTTTTAAAGAGAGGTCTGTATAATGCATCTATGAAAATGATGTCATATAAAAATATTTTTTTTAAAAATATAATTTGTGAATATTTATTAAATAGATGGTTAAGAGATCAGCTGGGTTTGTCATATTTAAAATCTGCTGCGACTGGAGGAGCAGCTTTAGGACCAGACACTTTTAAGTTTTTTGTTGATATTGGTATTCCTTTAAGGCAACTTTACGGACAAACTGAACAGATAGGAGCATACACTATTCATAATAAAGATGATGTAGACTATGACTCTGTAGGATACCCTTTCGAAGGTATAAAAATTAAAATTGATAAAGCAGACAAAGAAGGAATAGGAGAAATTATTGTTAAAAACCCTAACAGTATGAATGGATATTTGAACGTAAAAGAACCATTCCTAAACAAAGGATGGTTTTATACTGGAGATGCAGGATACATTAATAAAAAAAATCATTTAGTAGTTATTGATAGAATGTCAGATATGTCTTATACGTCTGATAAGTTAAGATATTCACCTCAATATATAGAAAACAAATTAAAATTTTCATCATACATTGCAGAAGCCGCGGTTATAGGTTCAGGAAAAAGTTTTCTATCTAGTATTATTTGTATTAGGTACTCAGTATTATCCAAATGGGCAGAAAGTAAAAGAATTGCTTTTACAACTTACTCAGATTTAGCAACAAAAGAAAAAATTGAAAAATTGATAACTAATGAAACTTTAAAAGTTAATAATACATTACCAGCTAAACAAAGAATTAGAAAATTTGTATTATTATACAAAGAATTTGATGCTGATGATGATGAATTAACGAGAACGAAGAAATTGCGCAGAAAATTTGTAATAAACAAATATAAAGATATTGTAGATGCTATGTATAGTAATAAAAATAATATAGCTATAAATACATCTATAAAATTACAGGATGGTGGAACTCAAAAAATAAAAACAGAACTTAAAATAATTAATTTGGAGAATAAAGATGGAATTTAATTTTTTAACCCAATTATTAGTCAATGGTTTTATTATTGGTCTTTTATATGGTGTAGTAGCAATGTCTTTTGTTCTTATCTATAAATCTAGTCAAGTAGTAAACTTTGCCCAAGGAGAGTTTTTACTGATTGGAGCTTGGGCATGCTGGTGGCTTTTAGCAAAATTTTCGTTACCTTTTTATTTGGCTTTCATTATGACATTAGTTTTTATGACACTATTTGGTATTTTAGTTCAATTAGTTATATTACGGCCATTAATTGGCGAGCCAATTATCTCTATAATAATGGTTACAATAGGACTTTCAATTTTTTTCCAAGCGTTAATGAATTGGATGTTTGGAGTATTTACTGAACCTTTTCCTGAAATATTTAGTCAAAGTAGTATAAATATTTTTGGTTTGAATGTACAAACAGTTTATTTGATGAGCGGACTAATAAGCATATTAATTATGATAAGTTTTGCAGTATTTTTTAAAAAGTCAAAATTAGGACTCGCCATGAGAGCAACAGCGTTTGATCAGCAAGCAGCACAATCTTTGGGAGTTTCAGTAAAACAAGTATTTGCAGCAGCATGGGCTATTTCTGCTATGGTTTCTGCAGTAGCAGGAGTAGTATTTGGTATTGTAAATGGTATTTCTTCAGGTATAGCTTTTATGGGGATAAAGGTTTTTCCCGCAGTAATTTTAGGAGGTTTAGACTCTGTTCTAGGAGCAATTTTAGGAGGATTAGTTATAGGACTTTTAGAGCACTTTGCTCATTATATTGACGTACAATTCTTAAATGTTGGCAATTTAATTAGAATAGCCCCTTTTTATGCTTTAATAATAATTTTGATGATAAAACCATATGGTTTTTTTGGAACTAAAGATATAGAGAGAGTATAATATGAATTTAAAAAACAGTAGACCTTGTGGAGATTTTAGAACTACATACAAGAAAGATATGTCTATGTTTGAAGATAGAAAAAGTTTTTATTTTGTTTTATTGGGTATAGCTTTTTTAATTTTCAGTCCATTATTTCTTGATTCATATTTAATTTCACTTTTGATTTACATTGGCTTTTATTCTATTGCTGCATTAGGACTTAATATTTTAGTTGGATTTACCGGTCAGATTTCTGTTGGGCATGCTGTGTTTTTTGGTTTTGGAGCATTTGCTTCAGCTTGGTTAAATAATAAATTTTTAATACCTGTTTTTTTTACAATTCCATTAGCAGCATTTCTAACTGCTTCTGTGGGAATACTATTCGGAATTCCAGCTGCAAGAGTTAAAGGTTTATATTTAGCTATTGCCACACTCGCAGCACAATTTATTATGGAAGATTTTTTTTCTAGAGCTGCATGGTTTACAGGGGGGGTAGATGGTGCTTCAGCAGATCCTCTTAAAATATTTGGAGTCTTTTTTGATACAGATGAGAAATATTTTTTTATAGTATTATTCTGGTTAATAATTAGCTATATAATAGCTACTAATTTTATGAGAACTAGAGATGGAAGGGCTTTTTTAGCAGTAAGAGACCATTATTTATCTGCCGAAATGATGGGAATAAATTTAACAAAATATAGAATTCTTTCGTTTGGTATATCCTCTTTTTTTGCAGGATTAGCAGGAGCATTATATGGTCACTATTTAAATTTTGTTTCTATAGAAGAATTTAATATTCAACTTTCAATATCTTTTTTAGCAATGATTATAATAGGTGGATTAGGTTCAATAAGAGGGTCAATGATGGGTGCAGCTTTTATGGTTTTGCTTCCTGAAATTATGGATTGGCTTACTAGATCTTTATCCGGAACTTCTATCGATAATTTTCTTTCTTTATCAGAAGCTTTACCATTTATTAAAGAAGCTTCAATAGGCTTAGTTATAATATTATTCTTGATTTTTGAACCTAATGGATTAGCCTATCGTTGGGGGCAAATTAGGGCCTGGTTTAAATTATATCCTTTTTCATATTAGTTATTAGGAGGTAACAATGATAAAATTTAAAAAATTACTTTTTTTGATAATTTACTCAATTTCAGTATCTTTTTTTTCTAATAAAATTATTTCCAAGGACATTCCTGTGGGACAACTAGTTGATTTTACAGGACCAACTTCAAGTGTAGGAAAACCATTTGGACAAGGACATATTGATGCCATAAAATGGATTAATAAGAATGGAGGAATTAAAGATAGAAAAATAAGAGTTGATACTGTTGATTATAGTTATAAAGCTCCCAGAGCTGTTGCTACATATAAAAGATGGAAGTCTAGATTAAAAGTTATAACCGTTATTGGATGGGGTACTGCTGATACAGAAGCTTTAATGGAGACTATAGCTAGGGACAAAGTTCCATTTTACTCTGGTTCTTATGCGGGACAATTAACTGACCCTACTGGGAAAGCTCCTAATTCATTTAAGGCAGCTCCATATAATTTCTTTTATGGCCCATCATATTCTGATGCTTGTAGAGGATTAGTCTCTTGGGCATTAAAAAATTGGGAATCAAAAGGTAAATCAGGGAAGCCAAAGTTCGTCCATATGGGAGATAATCATCCTTATCCAAATGCCCCAAAAAAAGCATGTCAAGAATATGCTGAAGAAATTGGATTTGAAGTGCTTGCAGTTATAAACTATACACTTGCTCCTGGAGATTTTACAGCACAATGTCTCACATTAAAACAAATTAAGGCTGATTATGCTTACTTAGCCAATTCTTCAAACTCAACAACTTCATTATTAAAAGCATGCAATACTGTAGGTGTCGAAGTTCAATTTATGACAAATGTTTGGGGTGTAGATGAAACTGTTATAAAAGCCTCAGGTAAAGCGGCTGATGGAGTAGTTTTTGCTGTAAGAACCAGTTCTGTTTGGGGTGAAAATAATAAAGGTATGGAGCTTGTTAAAAAAGTATCAGAAATGTCAGGTAAAAACCAGACTTACAGATCGGTACATTATATTTCTGCTGTTTGTTCAATGTTTTTCATAGCTGAGGCAATGAAAATAGCAATGTCTGAAAATAACTTTAATGGAGAAGGAATAAGGAATGCTATGTATAAGAATAAGAACTGGATACCTGAAGGTTTAGATGGGGTGTGTTTGCCTTCAACTTGGAAGAATGATGACCATAGGGGATTAATGGAGGTTCCTATTTATAAAGTGAAAGTAAATGATCGTACTGATAAGAAAAGTGTTGATGAATTAATGAGTTCTAAAGTAATTCAGTTAGTTAAAGAAGACCAAATTACACTTCCCAGAAGGCCAGAATGGAGAGGTTATTAACAGGTTTTTATAATAATTTTACATGCTTGAAATCAAAAATATAGAAGTTGTATACAATGAGGTTGTATTAGTAATTAAAGGACTTAGTCTCATTGTTAAAGAAGGTGAAATAGTATCTCTTTTAGGAGCAAATGGTGCAGGAAAATCTACAACTTTAAAAGCTATATCGGGATTATTAAAAACTGAAGATGGAGAAATTACTAAGGGAAATATAATATTTGAAGGAAATGACATTACAAAAGCTAACGCCTCTACAATTGTTAAAAATGGAGTTTTTCAGGTTATGGAAGGACGAAGGTGCATTGCAGACATGACTGTTGAAGAAAACCTTAAACTTGGCGCTCATACTAGAAAAGATAGAAAAAACATAAAAAATAATATAGAAGAAGTGATGAGTTTTTTTCCGAGGCTTCGAGAGAGATCAGGTTTGTCAGGTTATTTATCTGGAGGAGAACAACAAATGTTAGCTATTGGAAGAGCATTAATGGCAAAACCTAAAATTATACTAATGGATGAGCCTTCGATGGGCTTATCTCCTATGCTGGTAAAAGAAGTTTTTGATATTATAAAAAAATTAAATAGAGATTTGGGGATTACTATTCTGCTTGTGGAACAAAATGCTAAGTTAGCCTTAGGTTTGTCTTCACGATCTTACATAATGGAAAATGGAAAAATTGTGATGGAAGGATTGTCGACTAGTTTGCTAAATAATGAGGATGTAAAAGAGTTTTATTTAGGAGGAGGAGGAGATGGAAGAAAGTCCTTTAAAAATTTAAAATCATATAAAAGAAGAAAGCGCTGGCTATGAGTATAATAAATAAAAATAATTTTTTTAGCCCATTAGAAATACAAGATGTAAGGGAAAGAGAAAATAATCTTTTTAGCAACTTTTCTGAAAAATTAAATTATATTGTTTCAAAATCAAAAGGTTGGAGAAAAATATTAACCGGTTGTAAAATTGATGCAATAAATAGTAGAAAAGATTTAGAAAAATTACCAATTACTAAAAAAACTAGTTTAATTGATTTACAAAAAAATAATTTGCCATATGCAGAATTAAATACAAAAGATTGTAAGGATTTTCCTTTCATTTTTGCTTCACCTGGCCCTATATACGAGCCAGGAGAAACAGGTGATTTTTGGAATATGGCAAGTAGTATGCATGCCGCAGGTTTAAGAAAAGGTGACTTAGTTTATAATACTTTTTCTTACCATTTAGGACCTGCAGGATTAATGATGAATAATTCAGCTAATTTTTTAGGATGTACAGTTTTGCCAGGAGGAGTTGGCAATACTGATATACAAGTAGCAACTATAGAGTCTTTAAAACCAAATTTTTATTTAGGAACACCTTCATTTTTGAAAATTTTATTGGAAAAAATAAAAGAAAAAAATTCAGAATTTTCTTGTTTTAAGAATGCGTTAGTGGGTGCAGAAGCATTTCCAAAAGATTTAAGGGAATATTTTTCTAATGACTATAATATATCTCCATTACAGATGTATGGAACTGCTGAAGTAGGATGTATAGCTTATGAAACAATAAATGAAAATAATAAAATTAATGAAGGCATGGTAATAGAAGAAAATATTATAATTGAAATAGTAAGACCAGGAACATTAGAACAAGTTAGTATGGGTGAAGTTGGTGAGGTAGTAGTAACTAAAATAAATTCCAATTACCCAATGATTAGGTTAGCTACTGGAGATTTATCAGCTTTAATTAAAGAAGAAAGCCCTTGTGGTAGGACTAATTTAAGAATTAAAGGATGGATGGGTAGAGCTGAACAGTCAACTAAATTAAAAGGGTTATTTATAACACCTAACCAGGTAGGTATGGTTTTAAAAAAATTTAATGATATTTTAAAAGTAAGACTAGTTATAGATAGAAAAGATTTACTAGATTATGCGATATTATATTGTGAGGTAAAAGAAGAAGCCTCAATAGATACAGAAATAGTTAAGAGCTTTTTTAAGCAGGAATTCAAACTTAATATTAAAGTTGAATTAGTATCGAAAGATACAATCAGAAATGATGGTATTGTAATAGAAGATAAAAGAAATAATAATTAGATTTCATGAAAAATAAGCTTTTATTAAAAGTAAAAGGTTTAGATTGTAAGAGAAACGGGTCTAGTATTTTCAAACCTATATCTTTCTCTCTTTTTTCTAGAAGTATTGTAGTGATTAGAGGTAGTAATGGATCAGGAAAAACTAGTTTATTGCATAGTATAGCAGGACTAATTTCTTATAGTGGAAATATAGATTTTAAAATAAATAATAAAACAATAGGTTATGTCGGACATAAACTTGCCCTAAAAGAAAATGATACAGTGATAGAGTTTTTAAAATATTGGAAAGAGCTTTATGGATCTAAAAAAGATTTAAATAAAATAATTGAACAATTTAAGGTTAGAAATTTACTTTATACGCCAATTTCATTTCTTTCCTTTGGTCAGAAAAAAAGACTGGCCTTTATCAGACTACGTATGATTGAAACTAAATTGTGGCTTCTAGATGAACCATTTTCAGGAATGGATAATTTTAATAAAAAATTGTTGTTAAATATTATGAATGATCACTTATTTAATAAAGGAGGAATAATAATGGCAACACATGAGTCTTTTAGACTATTAAACATAAAATATAAAAAGGAAGTAAAAATTGTTTAAATTTTTTTTTATTTTGTTAAAGAAAGATTTAACAGCAAATTTTTCAGATAATAAAGCTTGGTTTACCATAGCATTTTTTATATTATGTTTATTAGTTTTCCCTTTATCTTTTTTTTTTCAATCTACTCTGCAGCTAAATATTAGCATTCCAGCAATTTGGATATCAGCTATTTTTGCAAATTTAATATCACTAGATCAGATGTATAAAGAAGATTATAATGATGGTACGTTAACCTATTATTTTATAAATGATGTTCCCTTTTTTTCAGTTGTTTATGCAAAATGCTTTAGTCATTGGTTTTTTAGTGGGATTCCTATTATTTTAATTGCGCCTTTTTGTCTGTATTTACTATCAGGGGAAACTGCAAATATAAAAAACTTAATACTGGCATTGGCTTTAGGTACTGCTATAATGACTTTAATAGGCTCTCCAATCTCTGCCCTTATGTTAGGTTCATCAGCTAGAGGAGCAATGCTTACATTCATAACATTGCCTTTTTATTTACCAATAATCATATTTGGTGTTCTAGGAACTAATGTTTTACAAAATAATATAAATGCTGAAATTTATTTATTATCAGCTATTTTATGTTTAGGTATATTGATTTTTCCTTTATTAACTATAAAAATATTAAGGAACATAATATAATAATATGATTAAATACTTACATAAATTTGCCAATCCAAATAATTTTATGAATCTAATGAAGCCTGTAAGGACAATAACTTTATATGGGGCTATTTTATTCATAGGGTTAGGCTTATTATTTTCGTTATTCTTTTCTCCACCAGACTATCAACAAAGTGAAACAGTAAGAATTATGTATATTCATGTATCCTCTGCTTGGTTAAGTTTATTAGCATATATGTTAATTTTTACTTTTAGCTTGTTTTATATTATATGGAAATTTCCACTTTTTGTACTTATAGCGAAGGAGGTAACTATTATAGGAATGACTTTTACAATTATAACTATAATAACAGGTTCTTTGTGGGGGAAACCTACATGGGGAACATATTGGGTGTGGGATGCAAGACTTACATCATTTGTGATATTATTATTTATTTACATGGGATTAGTATTTATAGATAAGACATATAAATACTCTAATCAAGGCAATAATCCATTTGCTTATTTGGCTATAATTGGTGGTATTAATATACCTATCATAAAATTTTCGGTCGACTGGTGGAATACGCTTCATCAGCCAGCAAGTGTAATAAGAATTGATGGGCCTACAATTAGCTCTGATATATTAATTCCCTTACTAATAATGGTTGCAGGCACGTTTTTTTTATTTATTTTTTTAATTTTAACTAATATATTTTCAGCTATAAAAGAAAAAAAAATTATAGCTTTAAGTTCTCATGAATAGATAGAAGAATGGATAAATTTTTTTTATATTTAAATATGGACGGATATAGCTTTTATGTTTGGTCCTCTTACTTTTTTTGGTTTTTACTTTTATTTTTCTTAGTGATAAGTGTGATCTCAAGGAAAAAATCTATCGAAAAAAAACTAGAGAGTTTTAATAAAATAATAAAAAGTGAAAAATAAAAATAAAATAAATAGATTTTACTTTGTATCATTTCTATTAATAAGTGTTTCTTTAGCGGTTTATTTTGTTTTAAAAGCACTTGAAGACAAAATAGTTTTCTTTTACACACCTACAAATATTTTTGAAGAATCCGAAAATATTAAGGGATACATTAGACTAGGCGGATTAGTGTCGGTAGATAGTATAAAGTTTAGCCAAAATGGCATGGATGTTAATTTTAGTATTACTGATAATAAAAATATCATTAATGTTACTTACAACGGAATATTACCTGATTTATTTAGAGAAGGACAAGGTGTTGTGGTAGAAGGCAGAATTAATCATAGCAGAAAACTATTCAAGGCTGAAAAAGTTTTAGCTAAGCATGATGAAAACTACATGCCACCTGAGGTTAAAAAAGCAATAAAAGGTACCTATAAATGATAGCAGAAGTAGGACATTATTCTTTGATAATAGCATTTACTGCTTCTATATTACAGTTACTTTTTTCTGCTAAATTAAGCTTTTCATCGCATTCTGATGAGGATTTTTTTATCTTAAGGAATTTAACTTATAGCATAAGTTTTTTTCTGATTTTGTCTTTTTTTTTATTAATATTAAGTTATAGTCTTTCTGATTTTAGTGTATTAAATATTTACAATAATTCTCATAGTAATAAACCTTTAATATACAAAATTTCTGGTACATGGGGAAATCATGAAGGTTCTCTTTTAATGTGGTTGGCTATTTTGGCTGGATATGCTTTTTTCTTTACTTATTTTGCTAGTAAAAATTCAATAGCAAAGTTTACAAAAAAAATTTTATTTTCAATTAGTTTAATAAATATAGGGTTCATAGGTTTTACAATATTTACATCTAATCCTTTCTTAAGAATTAGTCCAATTCCACAAGAGGGTAATGGTCTTAATCCAGTACTACAAGATCCTGGATTAGCTTTTCACCCACCTTTATTATATTTAGGCTATGTTGGCCTAACAATTCCTTTCGCCTACTCTATAGCAGCTCTTTTAGAAGGAAAAGTCGACATTAACTGGTCTCGACAAATTAGACCCTGGATACTTACTTCTTGGATATTTTTGACATTAGGTATTTCATTAGGCTCTTTCTGGGCATATTATGAATTAGGTTGGGGAGGCTGGTGGTTTTGGGACCCAGTAGAAAACGTTTCATTATTACCATGGTTGTTATCTACTGCATTACTTCATTCTAATAGAGTTACAGAAAAAAGAGATACTCTAAAATCATGGACCATACTTTTATCAATAGTAGCTTTCTCATTGACCTTATTAGGAACATTTATAGTAAGATCAGGTTTGTTAACTTCTGTTCATGCATTTGCATCTGATCCAGCTAGAGGTATTTATATTTTGAGTTTTTTATTTTTTGTTACTGCCGCATCTTTAGTCTTATACGCACTAAAATACGATAGTATTGAGAATAACGCCAAGCTGAATTTAGTATCTAAGGAAGGTGGCTTATTACTTAACAATATTTTTTTATGTGCTTCTGCTGCTACTATTTTATTGGGAACATTATGGCCACTGTTTGTTGAGGTTTTAAGTGGAAAAGATATATCAGTTGGTGCTCCATATTTTAAATTAGTATTTTTACCATTAATAATTCCAGCAGTTTATTTAAGTGGAATAAGTATAAATTTAAATTGGAAACATAATACATATGATATAATAATTGATAGATTAGGAAAGATATTGATTATTTTTATATTTTTAATAGTCGTAGTTTTATTTATATATCAAGGGCCAATAATGTTTTTTATAGGTGTTTCAACATCTATATGGCTATTTTTATCTATAATGGCAGATATTTTAACAAAAATTGAAAATAAAGCTTTATCTAAAACTTACAAATTTAAAAAATTATTTTCAATACCTATCTCTACTTATGGGATGTATGTAGCACATTTAGGAGTAGCAGTTTTTATTTTAGGTGTAGCTATTTCAGATTTTAAAAATAAATATTTTGAAGGAATTTTAAAAAATGGAGATGAAATAAAAATTGCAAATTATAATATTAATTTTCATAGTATAGATATAGTTGAAGAGAATAATTGGATAGCTGAGAGAGGTAAATTTGATATAGTTACTAAGAAAGAAAAATTTTCGATGTTTGCAGAAAGACGCATTTATATTGATACAGGAATGCCTTCTACTGAAGCGGCTATACGCCGGAATTACTTTAATCATTTGTATATAGTTATGGGCCAAGAGCAACCATTAAATTCTGGTCAAAGGATAGTAAGAGTATATTATAATCCATTTATTATATTAATTTGGATAGGTGCTTTTATCATGGCATTGGGAGGTTTAATTTCTATATTTGATAAAAAAAGAAGGAAACAGCATTGAATTGGATAAAGTTATCTCCATTATTCCTATTTTGTATACTTTCTTTTTTTCTTTACTGGAAAGTTACTCATATAGAAGAAAGTGAACAATTAAGTTCAGCATTAATAGATAAAAATTTTCCAAAATTAGATTTAGAAATTATAGAAGGTAATTCTTCCTTTATTGATTTATTGGGAAAAGAAACTTTTGTATTAAATTATTTTGCATCATGGTGTGCACCATGTAGAACAGAACATAAGGTATTAGAAGCATTTAAAAAAGATTATATTATAGTAGGTATAGGATACAAGGACACAGAAAATAATATTAAAAATTTTCTTTCAGAACTTGGGAATCCTTTTAGAACAGTTATGCTGGATAGTAATGGTAGGGCAGCAATAGAGTTAGGATTATATGGAGTACCAGAGACTTATTTTATTGGAAAAGATGGAAAAATAAAGTATAAACACGTTGGTCCAATAACAAAAGATAAATTTAATAAAATTATATCTTTAGTAAATAAATAATCATATATTTAAAAAAATGAACTACTTAAAGCAATTTATTTTACTTTTTTATCTTATGAGCTTTTGCACTACAAGCTTAGAAATTCAGCATAAAGAATTAGATATTAAATTAAGAGAACTTTCTGCTGAATTACGATGCATGGTTTGCCAAAACCAGTCATTGTTAGACTCTGACTCAGACTTAGCTAATGATCTAAAAAAACTGATATATCAAAAATTAAAAGAAGGAAAAAGTAAAGACGAAATTAAATCTTTTTTAGTAGATAGATATGGAGAGTTTATTCTATTTAAACCTTTATTTAGTTACACAAACTTGATTTTATGGATGGCCCCTTTTATTTCTATATTAATTATAGGGTTTATAGGTTTTAGGAAAATAAAGCAGCAAAAATAGTTATGGGTTACAGTTTTTTATTTGTTATAATTTTTACTATATTAATAATATTATATATATTTAAAGATATTAAAAAAAAAAATATAAAAAATATAAAGTAGAATTTTTTATAACTTTTATTTCATTTACTCTTATTGCTTTTACGTTATATTTATATAAAAGTAACTATTGGGTAGGAACCAATATCTTAGAAAAAATTTCTAATAATATAAATATTATAAAATTAAATAATATTGATCCCAGAAGTATTTTAAATATGATAAGTTTACTTGAAAATGAATTAGAAAAAAAACCTAATGACATAAATATAATAAAAAAAATAGCAAAAGCAAAATATCTGATAAGAGATTTTTCAGGAGCATTAGACTCTTACCAGTATGGAAGAAAAATCGATAGTTCTGATTTTGAGCTATTGTTAGGAGAGGCAAATACAAGATATTTTTTGGAAGAGAATACAGTAAGTAAAAAAACTATACAATTATTTGAAGAGATATTAATTGTAAACCCTGAAAATATTATGGCACTAATAATTATAGCTGATTATTATAGAGAATTAAAAAAAATAGAATTAGCAAAAGAATATTATAAAAAATTATTGGAATTACTTGATGAAAATAGCTTAGAATATAAAGAAGTATTGAATAAATATAACAAACTAGAGAATTTAAATGAAAATTAAGGTTTCTATAGTAATTCCAGTATTTAATGAAGAAGGAAATATATTAGAATTAATAAAAGAAATTTCAACAATAGTTAAAAAACAATTTGAATACGAAATAATTGTTATAGATGACTGTTCTAATGATAGTACCTTAAAACTTTTAACGAATTACAAAAAAAAATTTAAGAATCTTTTAATCATTAAGCACGAAAAAAATTATGGACAAAGTATTAGTTTAAAAACGGGTATTATGAACTCTAAGTTTCATAATATAGTAACTTTAGATGGAGATGGACAGAATGATCCAGCTGATATTTTTAAAATGGTAAAAAAATTTAAAAATGATAAAGATTTTATGATGGTCATAGGCAACCGAATTAATAGAAATGATAAGTTTACTAGAAGGGCAGCATCAAGATTAGCCTTTAAAGCTAGAAAAGTATTATTAAGAGATGATACGCCAGATACTGGCTGTGCTATAAAAGTTTTTAAAAAGCATGATTTCTTAAGATTACCTTTTTTTAATCATATACATAGATTTCTACCATTTTTTTTTAAAGCTTTTGGAGGAACAGTTATTTCTGTTCCTGTAAATCATAGACCTAGGAAAAGTGGAGTATCAAAATATTCAAACCTTCAAAGGTTTTTAGTAGGAATTAGAGATTTATTTGGAGTGATTTGGTTAAAAAGTAGAATAAAATGGCCTATAAATTCTAAAAAGGTTAGTAATTTTAAAATCGTAAAGAGAGGTAAATATGGAAATTAGTTTAAGTTGGTTAATAGTAGGATTTTTAGGACAGATTTTTTTTTCAGCTAGATTTATTTTGCAATGGATCTATAGCGAAATTAATAAAAAAAGCATTATTCCTTTAGGTTTTTGGTTTTTTAGTATCTTAGGAGGGCTTACTTTACTTATTTATGCTATTCACAGAAAAGATCCTGTATTTATTATGGGACAGGCAACAGGTTTATTAATTTACGGAAGAAATTTATATTTTATTAACAAACAAAATAAAATTAATTTAAATTTTAAAATAATTATCTCGAAGATAAAAATTTTTTTTAAAGATATAACTAAATTAATATCAAAAGATTAAAATATCAATGCCAATTATGCATTATAAAAATATTAAATTCTCTTTTTTTATTTTTATATAGGACTTTATAAGAATAAATTTTTTCATAGAAAGTACTCTTTTCTATCATACTTTTAGTAGGCTTAGTCCTGGTTAAAAGCAATACATCTTTACCTGAAAGTTTATTAACATCTGTAGTTAGTTCATAATGGTCACTTACTTTTTCATCTCCATTCCATTTTGCTTTTTCAATATTTAAGTCTCTAAGGTAATAAAGCATAGAAGCATAATCTTCTCTATCATCCGCTATAAAAGCTAAATTAGATCTGGCACTTATTTCTTTTTTAATTATTTGGGATAATTCACGCACATGTCTCAATTTATAAAAAGGATCAAAACTATCAGAAATCTTAAATAAAATAAACGAAACAAGGGTAAGTGAAAATGTTATTTGATTAAATAGACAAAGCTTAATGGATTTGTTTGTATTATTCTTAATTAAGCTAGCTAATAAAACACAACCGAAAGGATATCCTACTACGGCCCAGTTAGCATTAGCTCTTGATATTATGGATAATACTAAAATGACTGCAATAGGAATAGTAAAGTTTAGTAATAGAAATTTCTGTAACTCTGTAAACTGTATATAACTCTTAATACTTTTAATTAAAAAATAAATTGGTATTAGGCCAAAAATTATAGCTTGGCTTAATAAAAAAAAACCTCCTTGATAAAGATTAAAATTAAATTGTTTCAGATTAGCATTTGAAGCTGTATGAGTAAAAGTTACAAATTGGTTATTTATATTCCATAAAATATGAGGACTAATTAAAAATAAAATAAGCAAGATACTAATTAAAAATTTAATATTTACAAATATTAGTCTATTTTTCTGGTGTAAAAAAATAGATATTAATATACTTAAAAATATATATGAGGTAGCATACTTAGCCAATATACTAAGGCTTACAGCAATGGAAAAAAGCAAATAATATAAAAACTTTTTCTCTTGGGATAAATATAATTTAATAATGATAAGACAAATAATAGAAGAAAAAAATAATAAAGGAACATCAGTTGAAATCATAAACGAAGAAAATGTTACTCCTGGCATTAAGATGAATAATAGACCACCAAAAAAAGATTTTTTGTAGTTGTCAGTAATATTGAATATTGAGTAACTTATTATTAATGTTGTAAAAAAATATAATACTGGAGAGAGAGACCTTAAACAATTTTCAGTGTCTCCACATATGCTTGTGGTAAAATTTATAAATATAGGTAAGATTGGTGGCTTAGAAAAATAACCCCAGGCTATATTCTTAGACCAATCCCAATATTGAGCTTCATCGAAATGAAGAGGCAGATTTATAAATATATTTATTAATATTTTTAATAATAAAATTACAGTTATTATAGATATGAAAGCTATAAATTTAGATTTTTCTGTATTAATAACTATAAATTTTATAAGACTCATTTACTATCTAGTATTGTATCCCAATATAGAAAATCATTCCAAGTGTGATGTAAATAATTAGGCGGGAAGAGTTTTCCGGCTTCTCTAAGGTCATAAAAAGTAGGTTTTTTGGGTTTTCTTACTAAGCTCATATTGGCGTCTTTATAACTAATACTGCCTTTTTTGTTATTACACTTAAAACATGCTGAAACCACATTATCCCAACTGGATGATCCTCCTCTGGAACGAGATAAGACATGATCAAAAGTTAGTTCGGAGGCTTTAAATTTTATATTACAGTATTGACATTTAAAATGATCCCTTAAGAAAAGGTTAAATCTTGTGAAAGGTATGTTTTTATTTAGTGGAATAAATTTCTTTAAACTTATAACACTTGGTAAATTTATAGAAAATGAAGAAGAACTCACTTTTAGTTCATATTGAGCTACAATATTTACTCTTTCAAGAAAGACTGCTTTTATAGTATCTTGCCACCCCCATAAAGATAATGGAAAATAGCTTAGTGGCTGATAATCAGCGTTTAAAACTAAGCAGGGACTATTTTCTAGTTTATGTATTTTGTTTCTCCAATTTTGTAAAATTAAATTTTAAAAGCTCTTTTTTTAATAAATTGAATACCTTCTTTTAAACCATCTTCATTAATTGAATGCTCTAAATTGTCATATACTTTATATTCTATACTTTTTGCTATATCTTTTAAAGTGTCATGTGCTTTGTACATTCTTTCCACTGGTACTATTCCATCATTTTTACCATGTATTAATAAGAAATCATTCTTAATGTTTGGCTCTTGTCTTAAGCTACCTAAAAATGCACCTGAGTATCCTATTATTCCTTGTAATTGTTCTTTCATAGCCACATGTAAAGCCAGCATAGTACCTTGACTAAAGCCCACAAGAAAATAAGAGTCCTTTTTGAGATTATATTTTTTTAAATGTTCACTTATATATATTTTTAAGTCTAGATAAGACTTCTCTAGACCATCAAGCATATTGTTTTCATTATTACTTAATATATCAAACCATTGTCTTCCTAACGGATTTTCTGGACAAGCATCTGCCCCATTAGGAGCAAGAAATGTAATATTATTTAAAATTTCATGCCACTGATATCCAATTTGAATTAAATCGTCTCCATTTGATCCCCAACCATGTAAAAATATAATAAGAAATTTAGTTTCATTAAGCGCTTCCAATGAAGGACCATTTAAATCTCTAGTTTTAGTCATAATTATTTTTCTATACAATTAATAAATTTATATTATATATATATATATAAACAAAAGTAAGGCAAAAATGGAATTTATTTTAAACTTCGGCGTAATTATATTTTCTATAGGAGTTTTTTTATCTCTTACATTAGGAGTATTAGCGATGGCAAGAGGTGACAGCTTTAACAGAAACTGGTCTCAAAAACTTATGAGAATGAGAGTGCTTTTTCAGGCAATAGCAGTTTTGTTAATAGTAATTATTTTTGGATTTGTAAATAATTAAAAAAATGAATTTTATTTTTCGCATATTTTAAATTTATAACTTGAATTATTATGAAAGTCTTAGTAGCAGTAAAAAGAGTAATAGATTACAATGTAAAAATTAGGGTTAAATCTGATAAATCTGGAGTAGAGACAGATAATGTAAAAATGTCTATGAATCCTTTTGATGAGATAGCTGTTGAAGAAGCAGTTAGAATGAAAGAGAAAGGAATAGTAGATGAAATAATTGTAGTTTCAATAGGAAACCAATTAGCACAAGAGACTGTAAGATCTGCACTAGCTATGGGAGCAGATAGAGGAATAATAATTAATACTGAGAGTGCTCTTGAACCATTGGCAGTAGCAAAATTGTTATCTAAAATAGCAACTAAGGAAAATATAGATATAGCAATACTTGGTAAGCAGGCTATTGATGATGATTTTAATCAAACAGGACAGATGCTAGCAGGATTATTAGATTGGCCTCAAGCAACATTTGCATCTGCGATTAATAAAAAAGAAAATAGTTTACATGTTACTAGAGAAGTAGACGGAGGTTTGCAAACTATTGAAGTTAACATTCCTGCTGTCATCACAACAGACTTAAGATTAAATGAACCCAGATATGCTTCTCTTCCTAATATTATGAAAGCTAAAAGTAAAGCTATAGAAATTATAGAGATAGATAGCTTAGACGTTCAATATGCCAATAGGTTAAATGTATTAGAGGTGAAGAGTCCACCAGAAAGAGGAGGGACAGTAAAAATGCTATCTAGTCCTGAAGAGTTAATTGATATTCTTAAAAATAAAGAGGGTATAATATGAAAGCATTGGTTTTTATCGAGCAGGAAGATGGACAGCCAAATAGGCCTAGCCTAGCTACAATAAAGGCAGCACAAGAAATTTGTAAATGTGTTGATATTTTAGCTTTGGATGGTTCTAGTTTAGAGGAAATAAAAAAAATATCCGGTATCAGGTTTATACATACATTTAAAAATAAAGAAGAAAATGTTTTAGCAGAGAATCTTGTCTCTTTGATTAAAGAAATTACTAAAAGCTACAATTATATAATTGCTCCATCTGGAACTTTTGCTAAAAACTTTATTCCTCGTTTAGGAGCAATTTGTGATGTACAACCTATTACTGATGTTATAAAAATTCATGATGGTGATACATTCGATAGGCCAATCTATGCAGGAAATGCTATTGCTACGGTAAAATCTAATGACGATTTGAAAATTCTTACAATAAGAGGTACAGCTTTTGAGCCAGTGAATTATGATAATGGTGATGCTGAAATTAAATTTTTACCAGATATAAAATATTTAAATAATACAAAATATATAAGCAGTGAAGTATCAAAAAGTGAAAGGCCTGATTTATCCTCTGCTAAAGTTATTGTTTCTGGTGGAAGAGGAGTAGGATCAAAACAAAGTTTCACAGTAATTGAAGAACTGGCTGATAAAATAGGAGCAGCTATAGGTGCAAGTAGAGCTGCTGTCGATGCAGGTTACATTTCTAATGATTATCAAGTAGGACAAACTGGAAAAGTAGTAGCTCCTGAGCTATATATTGCAGTTGGTATATCAGGAGCAATTCAGCACTTAGCTGGAATGAAAGACAGTAAAATTATTGTAGCTATTAATAAAGATGAAGAGGCCCCTATTTTTCAAATCGCAGATTATGGTTTAGTAGGAGATTTATTTTCAGTTATACCTACAATTACCAAACTACTTTAGTAGGTTAATTAAGTGAACTTTATTGGTATAGATTTAGAAGGAGTTTTAGTCCCTGAGATCTGGGTTGCTTTATCAGATTTCACTGGAGTTAAAGATTTAAAGCTTACAACTAAAGATGTAAGTAATTATAGGGATTTAATGAAAATCAGAATAGACTTGTTGAATAAACATAAAATTAAATCAAATGTTCTGTTTAAAATAGCTAAAAAAATTGAACCATTTGAAGGAGCAAAATCATTTTTATGTGAAATAAGAAAAAATTACCAGGTAATAGTTTTATCTGACACCTTTTTTAATTTGTCTTCTCCTATATTTAAAAAGTTAAATTACCCTACAGTTTTTTGCCATGAGCTAGTAATCGACAAAAAAGGTATGGTTAATGATATAAACCTTTGTATAGAAAATCACAAAAAATTAACTTTAAAATGCATGAATCAAATGAATTTTAATACAATTGCAATTGGCGATAGCTTTAATGATATTGGTATGTTAAATGAAGCTAACTATGGTATTTTATTTTGTTCTAATAAAAATATACAAAATAAGTTTCCAAGCTTTGATACTTGTGATGATTATAGTGCACTTTTAAATAAAATTAATAATTTTTTTCAATAGGAGTATTTAAATGAAAAAAAATATATCTAGAAGAAGTTTAATAAAAAGTTTTGGCGGACTAAGCCTTCCCTTGATGATTGGATCAAAATTTTCTTGGGGGCATGATAATAAAGTTGATGATACGAGAGACTCTAACTATGGAAAGGATTTAGATGCCTTAATAGTAGTTGATGTACAAAATGATTTTTGTCCAGGAGGCTCCTTGCCAGTAGCTAAAGGAAATAAAATTATTCCTATTATAAATAAATTACAGAAAAAGTTTAATTATGTATTTTATACACAAGATTGGCATCCTAAAGATCATTCTTCTTTTTCCACAAATAATCCAGGACAAAAAGCATTTACTACAATAGATATGTATTATGGTAAACAAGTAATATGGCCTCCCCATTGTATATTTAATACTAAGGGAGCGGAGTTTCATAAGGATTTAGATACAACTTATGCCAAAACCATTATACGAAAAGGTTATAGAAAAGAAATTGACTCTTATTCAGGTTTTTTTGAGAACGATAGAAAAACACCAACAGGTTTAAAGGGTATTTTGGATAATTTAAAATTAAAAAGAGTATTTATTTGTGGTTTAGCACTTGATTTCTGTGTGAACTATACAGCTTTAGATGCTAAGAAATTAGGATTTGATACAATAGTAATTGAAAATGCTACTTTACCAGTAAATATAGGAGATTCTGTAACAAAAACCTTAGATGGATTTAAAAGAAATAATATTGGTTACGGAAAAATTGAAAGTTTTATTTAATTTTTGAATAACCAGTTAATAAAGCTTTTTCTATCCCATTCAATTATTCCTTCAACTTTAGCAAATACTTTAAAGTCTTCATTTACTATAAATGTAGTGGGCAATCCTCTGATATTAAAAAATGATAATACTTTTTTATCAATATCAAAGTATTTCTCTAGATTTGTATAGCTATTTTCTATAAAAAACTTTTTAGCTAATTCAATGTTACTATCCTGACTGATAGTAATAACCCTTATTCTGGACTCTTTTTTTTGTAAATTATCTAAACTTTTCATTTCCTTTATACACGGCGCACACCAGGAAGCCCAAAAATTTAATAAATAGTATGAAGCTTTTTTATCTTTAAGTAATACTGAATTTTTTTCAAAATCATGAAGCTTTAATGTATCAATGAAATAGTTATCTTTAATTATTTGTATTTTTTTTATATCATTGGAATATGAATTTATTGTAAAAAGAGTTACGATAAAGGAAATTAAAATGAGTATTTTTTTATATTTTTCTATCATAATATTTAAAATTTAATCTAACTTAAGAGAATAAATGAAAAAAAAAACAAAAACAAACAATAAAAATAAAAAATTTTGGGACGGAAGATTTATCGATGGGCCCGCAAAAACAATGACAAAAATTAATGCATCAATACATTTTGATAAAGAATTATACAGGCAAGATATATCAGCATCAAAAGTTCATGCAGCAATGTTAAGTGAGCAAAAGATAATAACAGTATCAGAGAAAAAAAAAATAATTTCAGCACTTGATAAAATAGAGATTGAAATTAAAAAAAATAAAATGCAATTCAATGATGAACTGGAAGATATTCATACTCATATAGAGAGTAGATTAATAGAAATTATAGGAAGTACCGGAAAAAAACTACACACGGCAAGGTCTAGAAATGATCAAGTAGCAACGGACGTTAAGTTATGGATCAAAGAAAAAAATAATTTACTTGGAGAGTTACTTAAAACACTTCAAAAAACTCTTTTAGACAAAGCAGAAAATCATGTTTTAGATATAATGCCAGGTTTTACCCATTTACAAGCAGCACAACCCATATCTTTAGCCCATCACTTGCTAGCTTATGTAAATATGTTTGGTAGAGATATAGATAATAGCAAAAATTTAGTACGTAGACATAATTATTCTCCTCTAGGAGCAGCGGCATTAGCAGGGACAACTTTTAATATAAATAGAGATGAAACTGCAAGCAAATTAGGATTTAATGGTTATATGAATAATTCTATAGACGCGGTTTCTGATAGAGATTTTATTTTAGATACATTAAATTTATGCTGTTCTATTTTTATCCATTTATCAAGATTGTCAGAAGAACTAATTTTATGGAGTTCTCCTGGCTTCAGCTTTATTAATTTGCCTGATACCTTCTCTACTGGTTCTTCCATAATGCCGCAAAAAAGAAATCCAGATGCAGCAGAATTGATTAGAGGAAAAAGTGGCCGTATATTGGGTAATTATGTTACATTATACAATGTAATGAAGGCATTACCTTTAGCATATTCAAAAGATATGCAAGAAGACAAAGAACCCTTATTTGATAGTATAAAAAATACCGAAGATTGTTTAATTGTCATGGCTCAAATGATTAGCGAAGTTTCTTTCAACACTGATAAAATGCTCGAAATGTGTAGCAAAGGACATTTAGTGGCAACTGATGTAGCAGATTGGTTAGTAAGAGAATTAAATTTACCTTTCAGAGATGCGCATAAAATTACTGGAAAAATAGTAGCATTAGCAGATAAAAAAAATAAGCAAATTCATCAATTAAGTCTAAATGATTTTAAAAAGATAGATAAAAGAATTGAAAAAAATATATATAAATTTATTACATTAGAAGATTCTATAAATAATAGAAAAAGTTTAGGAGGAACAAATCCTGATAATATTAAAAAAGAAATAATTTTTGCAAAAGAGAAGTGGTTGAAATGAAGAAGTTTTTTTTTTTAATTGTTATTTTATTATCAGTAGGTTGTGGAAAAAAAGGAAAACTGTTTTTAGAAGAAACTGAGAAAAATTTACCTAGTGAAATCATAGAAGAGAGAAATTATAGGTTTTAAAATGAAATATTTTAAATACAAAAACAATAATTTATATTGTGAAGAATTAAAAGTTGCGGACATATGTAATATTTTTGAAACTCCTTTTTATCTATATTCATATAATGCTATTATTAACAATTTTAATAAGCTCAGTAGCATGCTTAAAGGAGCTAATACTGTTATTGCCTATTCAGTAAAAGCAAATTCTAACCTATCTATTCTTAAAATTCTTGCAGGAATGGGATCAGGCGCAGATATAGTTTCTTCGGGTGAACTTAATAGAGCTTTATTAGCCAAAATTCCTAATGATAAGATTGTTTACTCGGGGGTAGGAAAAACTTATAAAGAAATCTCTGCAGCATTAGAAAGCAAAATTCTTCAATTCAACGTTGAATCTTTAGAAGAGTTAAAAAAAATATCTGAGATAGCAGTTCAAAAAAAACTTACTGCTAATATTGCATTAAGAGTAAATCCTGATATTTCAGCTGGGGGACATCCTAAAATATCTACTGGAAAAAAGACTGATAAGTTTGGGGTTTCTATTATAAAATCTAAAGAGATATATCAACTAGCTAAGAAACTTAAAGGTATTAGAATAGTTGGCGTTGATATTCACATAGGCTCACAAATACTAAATATTAAACCTTTTAAGACAGCATTTAATAAAATTATTAAGTTTACTAAGGAGCTAGAAGCAGATGGACATGAGATAAAAAACATAGATCTAGGAGGAGGAGTAGGAATAAACTATTTAAACTCAAAAGAATCAGATATTTTTTTGAAGGATTACACTGATTTAATCAAGTATGTTTCAAAAAAAACTAACAAAAAAATTATAATTGAACCAGGAAGATACTTATTAGGTAACACAGGCATTTTGGTAACTAAAGTCTTGTATAAAAAAACAGAAGGAATTAAAAAATTTCTTATAGTAGATGCCGGAATGAATAATCTTATGAGACCAGCTTTATATAATGCTGTGCATCAAATAGGAATGATAAAGAAAAAAATAATTAAAAACTATAATTATAATAAATATGAGGTAGTAGGGCCTATTTGTGAAACTGCTGATGTCTTGGTTAAAGATGCAAAACTTAATAGAGCTGTTAAGCAAGATGATATACTGTTTATTGAAAAAGTAGGAGCTTATGGATCTTCTATGGCTTCAAGTTATAATAGTAAAGATTTAGCTAATGAGGTTATGGTTAACAAAAATAAGTTTAGTTTAATAAGAAAAAAAATTAGCACTGATAATTTATTAATATTTGAAAAAATGCCACAAAAATGGTTAAAAATAAAATAAAGGAAATTAAAAGAAAATTATTACTTTTAGTAATAAATATTTTTTATAATCTAGAAAAAAATACTAAATCCATATTAATTTTCTTATTATTTTTTGAAATATTAGGTGCGTCAATATTATTTGGTATGTGGAAGGTATTGGGGGGTTTTGGACATATAATTTTTTTGTTTGCTTACCTGCTTTCTTTGATTGCATTTATTATATTCTTAATAAAAAATTTAAAATACCATAATATGAAGGTTGTATTATTTTGGTTAGAAAAATTAAACTTTAAATCCATTAACCCATTGTTGGCTTTAAAAGATAAACCGGTTAATAAATTTGTAAGTACAGAGATTTGGATACTACATAAAAAAAATACAACAGAAAATTTAAAAAATTTAAAATATTTTTTTCCAAAGTTATCCTTCGATAAACAAGATCCCTTAAAATTAAGATTTTTGAGTTTTTTTCTTTTGATAATATCTTGTTATTGGGCAATACAAAACAACACTATTAAAGAAAATACTTTAGGATTATTCGATATTCATTATAAAAAAGAAAATGTAGAAAATTATATAATTAAAGGCTGGATAGATCCGCCTTTTTATACAAATTTACCACAAAAGTATTTAAAAATTGATAGTCAAATAGAAGAAGAAATAGATGAACAATTAGTTCCTATTAATTCTGAGTTAAATATATTAATTGATACAAAAAATAAAAACTTTACAATAACTGATACTAAAGAAATAATACCCTTTATTGAAAAAGAAAAAAATAGTTATGAAATAAAATACAAAATTAAAAATAAACAAAATATATCTATAATAAATAATAATGAATATCTAAAAAAATGGACTTTCAAAATTATTAATGACAAGCCTCCTATAATATCTTTTTTATCTGAGCCAATTACAGTTAATAACTCTGCTTTATCATTTGTCACGAAGACAGAGGATGATTATGGAGTAAAGAAAATGAGCGTCTTCATTAAAAAACCTGATGCTTATAAGCATTTCGAAGACAGTTTTATTAAATATAATTTATTAGGCAGTGAAAAAAATAATAAGAATAATAGAGTTGAAGAAAATTACTTCTATAAGAAATTATCGAGCTTAGTGTGGGCAGGTAGTAAAACTATATTAATAGTTAAAGCAAGTGACCATTTAAAGCAAGAGTCACAATCCATTAGAAAAATAATAATTCCTAAAAGAGATTTTACAAATGAAATAGCCTTAGAAATTCTAAAAATTAGAGAAGAGGTAGCAAAAAAAAATATGACAATTTTGCTTGCTAAAGAAAAAATTATTAACCTAATAAAGGTAAATAGCCTTAATCAAGACAAGCTCGTTAAAGAAAAATTTTTTTCCGCTCTAAAATTAATAAATGAGGATAAAGTATTTTTATTTAACCTTTCTAATAAGTTTTTTAAAGAGCTTTATGAAATTTCAGAAATTATAGAAGATAAAAAGCTTTATATTACAAAAAAAAACTTAGAACAAATAGAACAAAGTTTATTTGATAGTGTTAAGCAAAAAGAAACAGATAAGATTAGCAATAATATAGAAAAGTTTAAGGAATCAATAGAAAGCCTACTTAATCTTGATGAAAATGAGAATGGTACTAAAGATACAACAAATCAAGCAGAAAAAGATTTATTTAGACAGGAGATTAATAAACTGACACAACAAATAGAGGACCTTTTAAATACAGGCTCTAAAAAAGAAGCAAATAAAAAAATACAAGAACTAAAACAATTATCAGAAAATATTAAAAACCATAAAAAAAATAAAGAAGGAACTCAAAAAACACAAAAAAGAGAAGAGTTTATTAATAAATTATCTGAGTTATTAAATGACCAGGAGATAGTAATGGAGGAAACTTTCAACAGAGCTGCTGATAGAGGAAAGTTTGAGCAGAGCTCAGAGGGAAGCGGAGGAAAAAGCCCAAAAGAAAAACAAGAGGAACTCAGAAATACTCTAGGTAATGTAATGAGAGAAATAGGAGCATCTGAAAGCGAAATCCCTCAGGAACTAGGTAAGGCAGATAGAGCTATGAGACAAGCTTCAAGAGATCTTGAAAATGGTAGACCAGATGATGCATCGAATGCTCAAGGTAGAGCAGTTGAAATGATCCAGAGATCTATTAACAAAATTAGATCTGAAATTATACGCAATCAAAGCCAATTTGCTAAAAAAGGAGAAGAACAAAAAGGTAATAGTGACTTTAAAGATTTTTTAGCGGAATCTGAAAATATAGAATATCAAGGTACAGCTGCAGGTGGCTATATAGATATTCCTCAAGAAAGGAAGGTACAGGAAGCAAAAAAAATAGCTAATACCTTATATAAGAGGTATAATCAAGAAACTAGAAATTTAGAAGATAAAGATTATATAAAAAAATTATTAGATTGGTATTAAATTACCTATATATTTTAAAATACTCTTCCAATAATTTTCTATAAAATCTATAGAGTCCATGTTGAAATAAAATGCTAAAGCAGTAAAAAATATTATTATTATATTCAATATAATTAGAAATCTATAACTAGGTTTAGAGTGTTTATCTAACTTTATATCACTAGTATTTTCTATTTTTTCATGTATCCATACATTTGAACAAACACTGCATTTAAATTTTAGCTTTTTATTAACTAAGATAATGTCATCAATCTCAAAAATAGTATCGCATTTATTACATTTTATATTCATCAAAATAACTTTTTTATAAACTATAAATATTTATTATGTTATTGATTATAATACTATATTTAATAAAAAGGTAAATATTTGATAAGATTAGAAAATTTTACTATTACTGATAATAGAAAAAGGGAAATACTAAAGGATGTAAACATATTTATACCTTCTGGAAGTATAGTATCTATAGATGGGGATCAAAGTAAGGGTAAAACTAGTCTATTGAAGGCAATAGGCTTAGTTAATAAGCCTAATAAAGGTTCTGTATACTTATTAGGAAAGAATGTTAAAAAGCTAAATAGAAACGAAATTTCTGATCTTCGAAGAGAAATAGGTATCGTTTACCAGGAAAATAACTTTTTTGAAGATTTTGACCTAGAATTGAATATCACTTATCCGTTAGTTTTAAAAAGAGGTAATAAAAAAGATATAGATTTAGCGCTAAGGGAACTAATACCTTGGCTAAGTTTAGAGGGTTTAATGAAAAAAAGTATATTAGAATTAAGTAATGCAGAATTAAAATTAGCCCAATTTGCTAGAGCTATAATAGGTAGACCTAGAATTTTATTATTAGATAATTTTTTTTTAGACCTAGAAAAAAATATACAAAGCAAAATAAATTATTTAATTATTGCTTTAAACAAAATAGGAACATCGGTCTTAATTTTTGGACCTAAGCCTTTAGGTGATACAATAAAGTTTTATAAAAAATATAGTATAAATAGTAAAAACCTTATAGAAACTCAAAAAGAAAAAGAATGAATTATGAGATATATTAAAATAAAATATTTTCCAGCAGATTTTTTTTATTATTTGAACTTTCTTATTTTGAATTTATTATTTTTAATAATATTTATAGGACAGAATTTGTGGTTAAAAGTTTCTGATAAAAAAGAAATTAATAAGTTTAATATTATCCTGTTAATTCCTAAAACATCTCAAGAATTTGAAGAAAGAAAAGATTTAATATTTAATCAATTAAGTTTAAATAAAAATATAATATCAGTAGATTTAAAAAATCCCGAAGAAGTCAAATTAATCCTTTCTAATATCTTAACTAACATAGAATTAGATGATGATTTGATACCAGAAGTGTACGAGTTAAAAATAAAAAATAAAAACAATTTCAATCTAGAGAGTATTAATTATAAAGTGTCAGAAATAGATTCAAATGCTAAAATTTTCACAACTAATTTAAATAAAAACAATCTAACTAAATTTATTTATGTATCTTTTTTAATAAGCAGTTTAATATTTATTTTAGTTAATAGCCTATCTATTAGAAATAATATATATAGAATAAAAGATTATCTAGCTATAGGAAGGGCTTTTGGAGTAAGGGATTACACTATAATTAAAAATATGAATTTAGGACATTTTACTATAATAGTTATAGCATTTTTATTAAGTATACTTGTATTCTATTTTTATTTAAATACAACACTTGATTTAAAAAATTACTATTCTAATTTTCTTTATATTTTTTTTACTTATACTTTAGTATCTTTGGTTAATTTTAACTTTTTTTTAATTAGATTTTTAAAAATTTTTATTTAAAGAAAATGAGAAGACTTATTATACTTTTATTAACTTTTATTTTAATTTCTCTTAGTTTAGGCTTCATATTTTTTTTTAATAAAATACATTATAAAGATACTCATTTAAATAATAATATTAAAGGAATAGCTGTTTTAACAGGAGGAAAAGGAAGAATTAAATTAGGCTTACAGGCATTAGGAAAATATCCGCATGCAAAGTTAATTATATCTGGAGTAGATAAAAAAGTTTCTGATGAATTTATAATTCCAAGTTATATAGAGGATAAAAAAAAAAATTTATATTGATAGACTTTCAGAGAGCACCATACAGAACGCTAAGGTAATATCTAGTTGGGCAAAAGAAAATAATATTAATAATATTTTAGTAATAACCTCATATTATCATATACCGAGAAGTATATTATTACTTGAAAGTTATTCACCAAACATTAATTTTTATCCTTTTCCTGTAAAGAGAAAATCTATAAAGGAATTACATTTTATAAAAAAACTTAATATTTATCTTTTTTTAACGGAGGAGTACATTAAGTATTTATTAAGTCATTTAACTTTTGTGATAAATTAATTATGTTTTTTAGGTCAATCTTATTTAATATTATATTTTATATATCTATTTTATTTTTTGGTATAGCATTTTTACCTCTATTAATTTCAAAAAAGTATACTTCCAGCGTGGTAAGGCTTTGGGCTAATTTTATTCTAATATGCTTAAAAAAAATATTAAATATACAGATTAATTTTGATAATAATTATATTAATGAAAATGAAGGTATGATTATAGCAGCTAATCATAAGTCTGTTTTTGACACTATATATTTTCTAGCGGAATATAAGAAAGTAATTTATATAGTAAAAAAAGAGCTAAAATACTTACCTATTTATGGTTGGTACGCAATAAGAATGGGTAATATTTTTTTAGATAGGAAAAAGAGGTTTGAATCTATAAAGAAACTTTCTAATAATATTGAGACTATGGTTAAAAAGGGATTTAAAATTGTAATATTTCCTGAGGGTTCTAGACAAAAAAAAAATAGAATAGGTGAAATTAAACCAGGAATTTTTTTAATTCAAAATAATTTAAAAAAACCGATATATCCTGTATATATCAACTCTGCTGATGTTTGGCCTAAGGATACATGGAAAAAATATAGTAATAATATTTTATTAAAAGCACTTAAACCTATAGAGTATGGATTAGATAAAAATAAATTTAAGAACAAACTAAAAAAAGTTTTCGAAAGAATGGACAATGGATATTAATAATATTTTACTTAGTAGTTTTAAAAAAATAAAAGGTTTTTTAGTAATATTTTTCATCGCTTTACTAGTTTTACTTATATTAAAAATAACAAAAAACTCGAATAATTTAAATGAAGAAAGTACGCAGCCAGTATTTGTAGACACTACTAATATAGATCTAGGCAATCATAAACCAGAATATATTTTTTATGGAAATATTAGAGGAGTTAATTATATAGATGTAATAGCTAAATTATCAGGAAAGATAACTTTTGTTTCACCAAAAGTTAAAAATTCCTCTTATTTTAAGGAGAATGAGATAGTTTTTCAACTAGATGATTTTAGATATAAACAGGAGGTTATACAAAAGAAGGCAACACTTAATGATCTAGAAAACGAGTTAAAATCTACAAATCTAAAGTATGCTGAAGTATTAAAGCAATTAAATTTAAATCAAAAAGATTATGAAAGAAAAAGTAAACTTTATGGAAGTATAATAACTAAAAAAGAGTTAGAGGACTCAGAATTAACTCTTTCTATGACTAAAGCTAGAATGTTAGATGAAAAAGCTAGATTAAATTCTCTTTTATCAAATATTGAAATTGCTAAAGCTCGATTAAAAACAGCAAGGAGAGATTTAAATGATACAAAATACAAAGCTCCATTTGATGGGAAGGTTTCAAATAATTTAATAGAAATAGGGACGGAGGTAATTACTGGAAAGGTATTAGGATCTCTAATTAATACAAATTCTCTAAATGTAGATTTTTTTGTTGGAGAAAATACATACACTACATTAGGAAAGTTTATAAATAAAGATGTTAATGTAATCTGGAAGAATTCTAAATATAAAAATAAGTATAAAGGAAAAATATTTTATGTAGACGGTAGTATCAATAAAGAAAGATCAGGGCTTAATATTAAAGCAAAACTAGAAAACATAGATAATGATGATCCTATAAAGCCAGGTGTTTTCGTAGAAGTGTTACTGTTAGGAGATAGTATAGAAAATTCTTTTTTAGTAGAGGAAAATGCTATTTATGATGATAACTTTGTACTTATCTTAAAGAATCAAATCCCTATAAAAAGAAAAATATACATTAATGGTACAGTAAAAAATAAAATTATTATTACTGGTAATATAAAAAAAGGAGAAAAATTAATTCTAACAAGATTAAACAGTATAAATGGTAAACAAAAGCTTTTATCTAAGAGCAAAAATGAAAAATAATCTTGTATTTAAAGCATTAAATCATAAAACAGCAGCAAATTTATTCCTTATGCTAATGTTAATACTAGGTTTATATGCATCAAAAGAGTTAAATACTCAGTTTTTTCCTAATTACTCTATTGATTATGTCACTGTTGATATGAATTGGAAGGCGGCCAGTCCTGATGATATTGAAGAATCTCTAATTAAACCTATTGAAGAGAAAGTCAGATATATAGATAAAGTTAAAAGCACAAGATCTACTGCTTTAGAAGGGAATGCAAGAGTATTACTAGAGTTTGAGTCAGGTACTGATATGAAAAGAGCTTTATCCGATGTAGAAAGAGAGGTTAATTCTATTACTTCTTTTCCAGCAGATTCAGAATTACCAGAAATAAAATTAATAATACCATATGAACAAATAAGTTTAATTTTAATAAATGGAGAAGCTAGCGAATTAGAGTTAAAAAGGACGGCTAAAAATTTAAGAGAGCGCCTTTTAAATCAGGGAGTAGATAAAATAGAAATTGATGGTATTAGAAATCAAATCATTTATATCAATATTGATCCTTTAGCTTTATTTTCAAATAAACTTGATCCCGAACAAGTGGCTAATAAAATTAAACTAGAGACAAAAAATATACCTTCAGGAATTTTAAGAGATCAAAATTTTTTACAATTAAGAACTTCTAGTAAAAAAGATAGCGTAAATGATATTGAAAATTTACAAATTAAGAATAATCAAGGAAAAAAAATCAAAATCTCTGAGATAGCTAGCGTTTACGAAGACTTTAATGAAAAAGAGAGCCAAGGTTTCAGTAGAGGAGAGAGTGCTATTACTTTAAAAGTTTTTAGGTCTCTAGGTACAGATGTATTAGAAAGCACAAAGGTATTAGAGAAAACGGTGAATCAATTTAAAAATAATCTACCTGAAAATATAAATATAGCAATTTACGATTTATCTTCTCAATACATAAGAGATAGAATAAAACTTTTGTTGAAAAATGGGATAGGAGGATTATTTTTAGTTTTAATAATTTTATTTCTTTTTCTCAGGTTTAAAGTTGTTTTTTGGGTTGCTGTAGGAATACCAGCTGCTATTTCTGTTACTTTAGCTATTATGTATATTACAGGGCAGTCTATTAATATGATAAGTCTTTTTGCACTTATAATGATGCTAGGAATCATAGTTGACGATTCAATTGTAGTAGCTGAACACATTGAATATCAATATGAAAAAATAGGAAATGCATCAGATGCAGCATATAGTGGGGCAATAAGAATGTTAGGACCTGTTACAGCAGCTTCCTTAACTACTATTGCTGGATTTGCACCAGTTTTTTTAATATCTGGCGTAATAGGCCAAGTTATTGAAGCTATTCCCTTAGTTGTTATAAGTGTAATAATAGCAAGTTTTTTTGAATGTTTTTTTGTCCTACCAGGACATATAAAGTTAGCGCTTAGTTCTAATGATAATAAAAAAATAAGGAAAAATTTTAATCTAAATATATTTTTAGATAAATTTAAGAATGGTTATTTTATTAAGTTTTTAGAGATTAGTATATTGCACAAATATAAGACATTTTTAATAATTATATCTATCTTAGTGGTTAGTATTTCTTTACTTAGGATGGCACACGTAAAGTTTTATTTTTTTCCATCGCCTGAAAGTCAGATTATTTTAGTAAACTATAGTTTCTCCCCAGGAGCTTTAAAGCATAAAACAAAAAATTTCTCTGATGAATTAGAAAAAAGCTTGAGAAAAATAGATGAATTTAAAGTAGTAAAAAACGTATATAGTACCATAGGAAAACCTATTTGGGGTAGTAGGATATCTACTTCAGAAACTGGAGATCATGTAGGCGGAATGATAGTTGAATTAACTAGTCCAGAAGAAAGAAATATTAGAACCAAAAGTTTAATTGAAGAATGGAAAAAATATATTGATTATCCAGCTGGTCTAAATAGTTTTACTATTCTAGAAAGAAAAGGAGGGCCTCCAGGTTTAGATATAGATATTAGACTAAGATCTAAAGATACTGATATTAAAACATTAAAAAGTGCTGCTAACTTTGTAAAACAAGAATTAAGTTACCTAAAAGGAGTTACAGACATTAGAGATAACCTGCCTTTAGGTAAAAGAGAGATATCTTTTAAATTAACAGAAAAAGGTAAGGAATTAGGTTTTGATAGCAATTATCTAGCAAATAAAATAAGAGCAACTTTTGATAGCGTATCTGTAAATAAGTTTTTTAGAGGTGACGAAGAAATAGAAATAATAGTTAGAAATAATCCTAAAAAATTAAACCTTAGTTTAATTAATTCTTTTTTAATTTTATCTCCTACTAGTCAGTTAGTACCTCTTTCAGAAATCGTAGAAATTAAAAAAAATCAAGGTTTTTCAGTTATAAAAAGAAATAACGGATTCAGAGAAGTAACAATAACTGCAGAAATTAATGAAGAAAAAGTTAATCCAGATGATGTAATAAGAGAAATAAAAAATAAAGTTTTTTTATCAATAAAAGATCAGTATAATTTGGAGGGATTAATAGCAGGTAGAGCAGAAGAACAAGCTGAAACTTTTGGAGATATGAAGAAGGGAGGTATATTAGCTATTGGTGTTATATATATAATTTTAGCTTTTATATTTCAGTCCTATTTTTTGCCATTATCAATAATGTCAGTCATACCGTTTACTCTAATAGGGGTTATTTTTGGTCACTGGGTTACCGGTTTTGATATAACAATATTGTCTTTAGTAGCAATATTTGGATTAATAGGTATTGTAGTAAATGACTCTATTATTATGGTGTCTAATATTTATGAAAAACTTAGATCTGGTCTAAGTATAGATGAATCAATAATAATGGGATCGCAAGAGAGACTAAGAGCAGTAGTTCTAACTTCTTTTACAACAATTGGTGGATTAACTCCTTTGCTTTTTGAAGGCAGTATACAAGCACAGTTTTTGAAGCCTATGGCGATAACTATAGTTTTTGGACTTTTATTTTCCACAGTTTTGGTTTTAGTTTTTATACCTGTTATTTTAAAAATCGGAGATGATATAAAGAATCTATTTAATCCAAAATTTAGGAACTAATAATATTAAAAAAGCAAGAAACTCTAGTCTACCCATTATCATTCCAGCTGCTAAGGTTAACTTAAGACTACCATTTAATTGGTTAAAGTTTTCTGCTGGACCTATGATATTACCAAGCCCAGGGCCAACCACAGCTACTGAAGTAACAGCTGCAGAAATTGATGTAATGAAATCATAACCATGGTACGAAAAAATACTAGTAATAATAAATATACTTATTAAGAAACAAAAAATAATTATCATTACTGAATTAACAATTTCCTGATTGATATTTTTATTGTTATAGTTAATTGAAGTTATTGATCTAGGCGAATTTATCATTTTTAACTCTTTCAATATCATCTGATATATAATTTGAAGTCTAAAAACCTTAAGTCCGCCTGTAGTAGAACCAGAACATCCTCCGATTAGCATTATAGTAAGAAAAATAGTATTAGAGAAAGATCCCCAGTTTGAAAAGTTAGTTGTTGAGTATCCGGTACCTGTCATAATAGAGACACCATTAAATAACGATAGTCTCATTGCAGTTAATATATCTAAATTATCTTTTAAATATATCCATACAGACAAGGCTAATACAAAAAATATAATTAAAAATAAAAATAATAGAACCTGATTATCATTTAATATAGAGTAATTTTTTCTTAAACAGGATATATATAAAGTAAAAGGTAAACTAGCTAGAAGCATACCTAAAACAATCACTAATTCAGTAAAAAAATTATTATAGTTTCCTATCGAATTATTTTGTGTAGAAAATCCTCCTGTTGCTACCGTAGTCATAGAGTGGCATACAGCATCAAAAAATGATAGCCCGCTCAAAAGAAGCAATAAAAATATAGTAAATGTAAATATAAAATATATCCCACCTAACAATTTTGCTAATTCTGATGATCTATAATGCAATCCCTCAGGTTTTTCACTCCAGTCCTGTGTAAAAAGCTTTATACCACCTATATTAAATATAGGAATAATAGCAATTGCAAAAATTATAATACCTATACCACCTATCCACTGTAGTATAGATCGCCAGATCAAAATCCCATTTGAAAGGCCTTCAACATTTTGATAAACACTTGCTCCTGTTGTAGTAAGCCCTGAAGTTGCTTCAAATATTGCACTCGAAAAAGTTGATAAATTTATTCCATAATAAAATGGTAAACTAGAAAACAAAACTAATATTGGCCAAGACAGTGTTGTTATTAATATAGTATCTTTAAAATTAAATTTTTTTTCTTTCTCTTTAAATGCTAATACTAATGTAATTCCAATAAATAATGTAAAAAAGGAGCTACCTACAAAGGTTATTAAATTAGTACTAGAAGAAAAATACTCTAATAGTATAGGAATAATCATTAAAGAACCTATACCTGTGATAAGGATTCCTAAAAAAAAAAATATAATTCTATAGTTTAACATACTAACTACAGCTAGAGTTTCCTAGTACACAAAATTGAGAACAAAAAGGATGATTTAAATAAACCTTTTTATCAGCATTTTTCAAGTTTTTTCCTAATTCAAAATCTTTATGTTTTGTAACTAAAGTACAAGCTAATATTTTTGTATTAAGGTCTGATTTTTTTTTTACTACCATTCTTGAACTAGAACACATTAAATCTTGAGGCTTTTTTTTTAAAATTTTCCAACAATTTTCAGTAATTTCTAAAGTATTTTTTTTAGAATCAATATGCGGAAATATAATTAACTTATTTCTATCATAGGTATTAAATTTTATTTTTAAATCATTAAATAGTTTTTGAAAGCCATCTCTTATTTCTTCTTCTGAATCATTTTCTTCTAATCTAGAGGCTATGTTTACAATAAAGTTTTGTTTATACAACCACTGAATATTCTTTAATAGTTTTTCCCAAGTATTACTTCCTCTAATTTTTTCATGGTTTTCTTTTTTATGGTGATCGATAGATATTCTTATAGTGAGATTTTCTTTAAAGGGCAAATTTAAAAGATCTTTAAACTTTATTTCTATAGGACGTAAACCATTTGATAAAACTAGTACATTAAATTTATGCTTTAAAGCATAATTAAGAATTTTTATAATATCAGGATTCATAAATGGTTCACCACCAGTAAAGCCTATAACTTTAGTTTTATAGTTATAACTTATAATTTCACTTATGTACTTCTTTACATCGTAAAACTTTATATATTCTAAATGATCATTTATAGGAGAGGATTCAATATAACAACCGCTACACTTTAAATTACACAAAGTTCCCGTATTAAACCAAAGAGTTTCTAAATCTCTCATTTCTACAAAGGCTCTTCTAGATCCATCTGTAGTAATTTTTTTGTTTAAAAAAGTTGTTTCATTCATCATAATATAAAAAAAATAGTGAGATAAAAAAATAACACAAAAATTAAATTTAGAGAAAAAAAATATAAACTTTGTTTCTTATATAATTACAGCTTTTAATAAAAGAAAGTATGTTAGTAAAGTTATAAATGCTCTTGTTAATGAAAAGGGGACACATAAAAGGGAATACATTGTAATTGATGATGGTTCAGAGGATAGTACTTCTTTAATTTTTAAGAATCTATCAAAAAAGTTGCCAGGTAAATTAAAAATAATTAAAAGAAAGAATTTAGGAGCTTCTTATTCTACTAATCAGGCAGTGAAGGAAGCCAATGGTTATTGGATTAGGTTATTAGATGGGGATGATCTGGTGACTTATAAATCAACAGAAATAATGTTATTTTTAGCTAAGCAAAAAAAAGTGGGTTTTGTTTATGGACTAATTAGTGAAAATATCAATAGAGAGTACGATATATCATATAATTATAAATTACAAAGTAGCTATGAAGGTCTTATGAAATTTATAAAAAATTGTCCGGCTAATTCTAGTGCATTATTAGTTTCTAAAGAATTTTATTTCAAATCTGGAGGGTGTAATGAAAACTTTGTATCGCCAGACCAAGTTTTATTCTTAAGACTTTTTTCTTCAGGACCAGGAGTTTTTTTAAAAAAAATAGTAGCTAAATTACCTAAATCTCAATCTTTAGATAGATTATCAAGTCAAATAAGCAGAAGCCGTTATGAATCTATCTTGGCTTTAATAAATTTTTGTTCAGAAAACTCAAATACTGAAAAAATTATTTTAAAGAAGGCTTTCCAGAGAGCTTTATCTAGGGCAAATACATACAATAAGTTTTTAAATAACAGATATCTATCAAATCACTTTTTTAACTATGTTTTATCTAAAGTTATTTTTCCAAATAATTATAAAAAATACATGTATAATTCATTAAAAGTTTTTACTGGAGGTAAGAAACATAAACCAAGAAATTGGTATACTGGTTCAGAAAAAATGGCTATTTCTAAGAAATATATTAAATAAGCGTTATGTGCGGTTTTGTAGGAATTTTTTTAAATGATTCTTCTAGTTTAGAAGAGGATAGATATAGAAATATTCTTAAAAAAATGTCAGAAGTTATAGAGCATAGAGGACCTGATAATCATGATATATTTTTACATAATAAAAATAATTTAGGATTAGCTTTTCAAAGGTTAAGTATTATAGATTTAAATAAAAATGCTAATCAACCAATGATATCTAGGGATAAAGATTGGATAATAGTTTATAATGGTGAAGTATATAATTTTAATAAATTAAGAAAAGACGTCTGTAGCGATAAAAGCTTTTGGAGAACTAGTTCTGATACTGAGGTTGTACTAGAGTATATTGCGAAATATGGATTTTTAAACTCTATACCTAAATTTAATGGTATGTTTGCTATTGCAGCTTATTGTTTTTCAAAGAAAACACTCTGGTTAGCTAGAGATAAATATGGTGAAAAACCTCTTTATTATAATTATACAAATAAAGAAGGAATAATATTTTCATCTGATATAAGATCTTTATTTTTATATCCTTATATTAATAAACAAATTAGTAGTGAGTCTTTTTCACAATACATGAGATATGGATTTGTCCCCGAGCCTTTATGTATTCTTAAAAATACATATAAAATAGAGCCAGGTTCAATTATTAAATATAATAAAGAAAATTTAATTAAAAAATTAAAATATTGGGACAGCTTTGAAAGATATACTGAAAGTAACAGTAATAAATTCAAAGGAAGTTTTAATGATGCCAAAAATCAATTTAAAAGTTTAATTGATTCGTCTGTGAAAGATAGATTAACTTCAGATGTTCCGTTAGGGGTTTTTTTATCCGGTGGGGTAGATAGTTCTAATTTAGTATTGTCTCTAAAAAGGCAAAGAGTTGATACAAAAACTTTTTCTATAGGATTTAATGATAAAAAAACAAATGAAACTTTTTATGCAAATAAGATAGCTCAAAAATTAAATACTAAGCATTATGAAAAATTCATTAATGATAAAGATTGTCTTAATGAAATTACAAATATAGTAAAAGCATATGATGAACCTTTTTCAGACCCTTCTCAAATACCAACTTTTTTATTATGTAAATTTGCAAAAAAAAATGTAACAGTTGCTTTATCTGGAGATGGCGCCGATGAGTTATTCTGTGGTTATCCCAGGTATTATGATACTTTAAAATTTTGGAGCAAAATTGAGAATAACTCTAAATTAATATCACAAATTTATAAAGCGTTAGCTATAAAATTAAGCTCTTCAGAAAATAAAATTTTGAGATCTATGGGTAAGAAGCTTAGAAAAAGAAGTCACAGGTCATTAGAAAGCATTTACCGAGATCAAATGTCAAGATGGAGACCTGATGAGTGTATTTACGATTATAATATTTTAAAGAACAGCAATTATGATAAAGCCAGTAGTTATAATAATAAAATTTCTAAATTAAGGTTCTTAATGTTAATGGATATTATGACATATTTACCCAGTAATTTATTAGTAAAAATAGATAGAGCCTCGATGGCAAATAGTTTAGAAGTTAGGAGCCCATATTTAGATGCTGATATAGTAAATTTTACATGGAGCTTACCTGATGATTATATATTTAGAAATAATGAAAAAATACTTCTAAAATCAATATTAGCGGAAAAATTTTCTGATGATATAGTCCATAGAAAGAAACAGGGTTTTGAACCTCCTTTATATAAATGGTTACAAGGACCACTTAAAGGTTGGACAGAAGATTTAATTTATTCACAGGATAATTATTTAAATAAAAAAACCTGTATAAAAATTCTAAATAGACTCCAATCAGGAGAAAAAAAATTGACTTACAAACTCTGGACTATAATAATGTTTAAAGCTTGGAAAAACTTATATTTCTCTTAAGAATTAAAAAAGGATTAGATGTCTATAAATAAAATAAGGAATTTTGCAATCATTGCGCATATTGATCATGGTAAATCAACTTTAGCAGATAGGTTAATAGAGTATTGTGGAGGGTTGTCTAGTAGAGAAATGAAGCAGCAGGTACTTGACTCTATGGAAATCGAAAGAGAAAGAGGAATTACTATAAAGGCACAATCAGTAAGGTTAGAATTTTATGATGAAAATAACGAAAAATATATTTTAAATTTAATTGATACACCTGGGCATGTAGATTTTAGTTATGAGGTTTCACGTTCTATGGCAGCTTGCGAAGGTGCTCTTCTTTTAGTAGATGCTACACAAGGTGTTGAAGCTCAAACTTTAGCAAATTCATGGTTAGCTATAGAAGCTGATTTAGAAATTATACCAGTTTTAAATAAAATAGATTTGCCTTCAGCTGACCCTGAAAAGATAAAAGCACAAATTAAAGAAATTATAGGTATTGATGTCAATGATACTATTTCTGTTTCTGCAAAAACTGGAGATGGAATTAAAGATGTATTAAATAGACTAATTAAAAAGTTACCTCATCCTAAAGGCAGTATTACGAATCCTTTAAGAGCTCTATTGGTTGACTCTTGGTATGATACATACTTAGGTGTAATGGTATTGGTTAGAGTTGTAGATGGAGCCATAAGAAAAGGAGATAGAATTAAACTACTTTTATCTGGATATGAATATCAAATTGATAAAGTAGGGGTTTTTAGACCTAAACCAGAGGAAGTAAAAGCACTAGAAGCTGGTGAAGTAGGTTTTATAACTGCAAATATTAAAGAAACTTCTCAGGCTTGGGTTGGTGATACTATAGTGGAAAGCAAAAACATTTCTCAAATTAAACCTTTACCAGGTTTTAAACCTAGTACGCCAGTAGTCTTTTGTGGTTTATATCCCATAGATGCTAGTGACTATGATCATTTGAAAGAGTCACTAAATAAACTTAAATTGAATGATAGTTCTTTTACATTTGAAACAGAATCTAGTGTAGCTTTAGGACTTGGTTATAGGTGTGGTTTTTTGGGATTGTTGCATTTAGAAATAATTCAAGAAAGATTAAAAAGAGAGTTTTCATTAGATTTAGTTGTTACTCCTCCAAGCGTTGTATATAAAATTAAAAAAACAGATAATACATCTTTGGAATTACATAATCCAGCTGACTGGCCAGAAAGAACAAAAATTAATGAAGTAAGTGAGCCTTGGATAAATGCTACTATCTTTTCGCCTGACAATTATTTGGGTAGTATACTTAAGTTATGTATAGAAAAGAGAGGTATACAGAAAAATATTAGTTTTACCGGCAATAGAGTAGTAATAAACTTTTTATTGCCGTTGAACGAAGTAATATTTGATTTTCATGATAGAATAAAATCTATTAGTCAAGGCTATGCTAGTTTTGATTATGAAATTATAGATTATAAAATAGGAAAACTCGAAAAAGTTAATATTTTAGTTAATGGTGAAAATGTTGAAAGCCTTTCCTTTATAACTCACACAGATAAGGCTGTTACTAGAGGCCGAGCTATATGTAATAAATTAAAAGACAGTATACCTAAGCAATTATTTAAAATTGCAATTCAGGCTGCAATAGGATCAAAAGTGATTGCTAGAGAAACTATAGGGTCATTAAGAAAAGATGTTATAGCAAAATGTTATGGAGGAGATGTAACGAGAAAAAGAAAATTACTAGAAAAACAAAAAGCTGGGAAGAAGAGAATGAAGCAAGTCGGAAATGTAAATATTCCTCAAGAAGCTTTTTTAGCTGCTATAAAACTTGATAATTAATTATGAATAAGATTAAAGCTCTTATTATTTTACCAGCTTATTCAGTGGGAGGAGCTGAAAAAGTAATGTTTTCCTATTTTAATAACTTTAAACACTCTAAAATAGATTTAAGCTTATTAATCTCAAATAGTAAAAGAAAAAAAAAAATAAGCGATAGCAAAAATCTAATGGAATTTAACTATAGAAAATTTATTTTTATGATACCTAAACTAGTTAGTTTAGTAAAAAAAAACAATTTTAGAGTAATTATATCAACATTTCCTAACGTATCTGTATATTTAATAATTTTAAGATGTTTAAAAATAATCAATTCTAAAATAATTATAAGACAACCTAATGTTATAGGTCAGTCACTCAATCAATCAATAAAACTTAGGTTTATAAAATTTATTTATATATTAATTATTAAATATGCAGATGCCGTTATAGTAACATCAAGATATATGCAGCAAGAAGCAATTAAAAATAGAATATCAAAAAATAAAATATTTTTTTTAAAGAATCCCATTGATCCTAAAAATATTAGAAAAGGTTTATCACCAATTAGATTTCTTGATGAAACTATAAAGCTAATTTTTGTTGGAAGATTGGTTTATCAAAAGGGCATTGATAGAGTATTAGGAATAATCAAATCAATTAAACAAATTAAGTTAATTATTATAGGAGAAGGTAAAGAAAAAAATAGATTGTTAGAGATGGTAAAAAAGTTAAAAATTGAGAAAAGGGTAACTTTTTTAGGTTTTAAAAAAAATCCTTTTAAGTATGTATCAGGAGCCGATTATTTTTTATTGCCTTCTAGATGGGAGGGATTACCAAACTGTGTATTAGAATCATTAGCTTTAGGTACACCAGTTTTAGCTTTTAATCAAATATACGCATTAAATGATTTTGAAGAAAACATTAAAAATAAATCTATAATTTTAAGTAAAAATGAATATGATTTAGAAAAAATATTAAAAGAACTTAAAAAAAGAAAAGATTATAAAAAGCCTAAATTAAGGAAAAATTTATTAAATAAATATCTATCACCTAATGAATATAAAAAAAAAATTAATGCTATAATATTAAAATTAAATGAAAAAAAAAATTAAAGTTCTACATTTTATTGCAGGTTTAGGAAATGGTGGCGCTGAAAGACAACTAATTGAATTATTAAAGTATAATAGAAATCACGGAGTCGTTTTATTTACTAATGCGGGTGTTTATAAAAATACTTTAAAAGAATTTAATATAAGAGTATGGGAAATAAATATAAGAAAAAAGTATTTGATTTTTTTTAAGTGTTTTTTTTTTAAAAAAATAATAAAAGAATTTAAGCCAGATATTATACAATCCTGGATGTATAATACCTGCCTAATTTTAAGTATTTTTAAGAAATTAAAATTTTATAATATTCCCTTGATATGGTCTATAAGGTGTTCTGACATGAATACAAAAGATTATCCATTTTTTTTAAAATTAAATATATTTTTTTGTAAAATATTATCTAATATACCAAAAAAAATAATATATAATTCAAAAGCAGGTCTTGATTATCATGAAAAAATAGGCTTTTTTAAAAAAAAGAGTTATCTCATTTTTAATGGTGTAGATTCAAAAAAATTTAAACCTAATAAGGTTTTAAGAAAAAAACTTAGATACCAATATAATTTCAAGGAAAAAGATATAGTAGTATTATGTGTTGCCAGAGTTGATCCTATGAAAAATCATACAACTTTACTTTCAGCGTTTAAAAACATAAAAAAAAATAATCCAAATAATAACTTAAAATTAGTATTAATAGGCAAAGGTACTGAGTTGTTTAAAGAAAAAAAAGTTTATTTATCTCTAGGTATGAAGTTAAATATAGAACGTTTTTATAATCTAGCTGATATTATAATTCTGCCATCAGTTTACGGCGAAGGTTTTTCAAATGTTTTAGTCGAAGGAATGTTGACTAATTTATTACCTATTTCTTTTGATGTAGGAGACTCTAGGAGTATAATAAACAATTGTGGTTATGTTATGAAAAAAATTAATGAGATTGAATTAATAAATATATTTAATAAATTATCTAAACTTAAAAAAGACCAAATTAAAGGTTTAGGTATAAAAGCTAGATCAAGAGCTAAATTATTATATACCCCACTAAAAATGATTAACTTATATAATAAGGTTTACTTGGAGGTGTTTTAATTGTGTGTGGATTAGCAGGACAGGTAAACATTAATAATTTAATTAGAACTGAAGAGTTAGATAAAAAGTATAATCAAGCTTATTTACATCTTCAGCCTAGAGGACCTGACGCAAAAGGAAATTGGGTAGATAAGAATTGTTATCTAATTCATACTAGATTAAAAATTTTAGATTTAAGCCCTTCTTCAGATCAACCTATGGTAAGAGGAGATACTGTAATTTGTTTTAATGGAGAAATTTATAATTATAAATATTTAAAAGATAAGCTAATTAAAAAAGGGTATTCTTTTAGATCTAATGGAGATACTGAGGTTCTTCTATACGCTTGGCAAGAGTGGGGAGAAGATATGTTAAATCTCTTAGATGGCATGTTTGCTATAGCTATATGGAATAAAAAAGAAAAAACTCTTTTTCTTGCTAGAGATAGATTTGGTAAAAAGCCTTTGGTTTATTCTATAGAAAATAATAGTTTATATTTTGCATCAGATGTAAAGAGCTTGAGTTGTATATCAGATGGAGGAGGTATTAATAAAGAGGCTATTCATAGCCTTTTTAAATACAGGTTTGTATATGAACCTATAACAATTTACAATAGCTTTAGAAAGCTTCCGCCAGGTAACTTTCTAAAATTTAATAAATATGGAGCTAGTATAAAAAACTGGTTTGAAATAAAGCCTGAAATTAAAGCCAATTATAAAGATACTAAATTAGTTAAAGATTTAATTGTAAAAGCAGTAGAAAAAAGGTTAGTATCAGATGCTCCTTTAGGAGTTTTTCTTTCCGGAGGATTAGACTCAGCGGCAATATTAGAAGCTTTGGCTCAAATAGGAAAGAAAGTTCCCACTTACACAATAGGATATGATAATGAAATTAATTATTATAATGAAACAGAAAGTGCTAAAAAAATTACTAAGCATTTTGGTTTCGATAATAATACAATAAATTTAAATTCAAAGGACATTATAAAAAATATTAATGACGTTTTAAGTTCTAGTGATGAGCCATTTGCAGACTCTAGTGCTATACCTATGTATATGATATCAAAGTCAGTAAAGAGTGATATTAAAGTAGCTTTAACTGGAGATGGGGGTGATGAGTTATTTGGAGGATATAGAAAATACATAGCTTACAGATGGGCGCCATTTACTAATTTGCTTCCTCAAAATATGAAGAATTTTTTTATTAGGAGCTTATCAGATAAAAAAAATAACTTTTTTTTAGATTTATCAAGAAAGTTAAAAAGATTATTAATAAACTCAAATACTGATATAGAAAAAATGCAAATGAATTTCTTGGATCAGTTAAGTAATAGTGAATTTACAAATTTATTCGGTATAAAAAAAATTTTTCCTTTAGACGATAAATTTTTCAATAAATATGATGGCTTCGGTAAGGATTTAAACAAAGTCTTAGCAAGAGATTTTAACTTTTCATTATTGGGAGACATGCTAGTAAAATTAGATAGATTTTCTATGTCTAATAGTTTAGAAATAAGATCACCTTTTTTAGACAGAGACTTAGTTGATTTTTCTTTTAGCATACCTGGTAGAAAAAAAATAGGTTACTTTGAAGGCAAGAAAATTATAAAAAATTGTTATAAAAACATCTTACCAAAATGGTATTTAAAACTACCTAAAAAGGGTTTCGAAATTCCTCTAGATAGTTGGCTAAAAAAAGATCTTAGATATTTAATTGAAGAATCAACAAAAAAAAATGTATTAGATAGCTTGGAAATAAAAGAACCTAAAGTTATATATAACTGGAAAAGAGATTTTTATAATGGGAAAAATGACAACTCTTGGAAATTATGGACTTTAATTAGCTACTCGGAGTGGGCAAAAAATAGGAAGCTTATTTAATTAAAATGAGAGTGAGTAAAAAAATATTATTTTTTGTTACTGAAGATTGGTATTTTATATCACATAGAATAAAAATGGCAGAATATTTGGTAAATAAGGGTTTTGATGTTCATGTTTGTTGTAAAGATACAGGGAAAGCGAGTCTAATAAAAAAAAAGAATATAAATTGGCATAATTTAAATATTAATAGAAAGTCAGTTTCATTATTTCAGTATTTCTATGAGGTTTTTCTCTATGTAAAGTATTCTAGAAAAATAAAACCTGATATAATTCACTTTTTTTCAATGAGACCAATTCTTACTGGTTTTCTTGCCTCTTTATTAATAAAGAGTAATTTTTTAGCAACATTTACAGGCATGGGATTTATCTTTATTAAGAAAGGGGTTAAAGGTTTTATTTTAAGAAAATTAATTTTGATTTTTTTAAAAATAACGCTACTAATTAAAAAAATAACTTTAATAGTACAAAATGAAGATGATAGAAAATTCATTTTAAAACACTTTATTTTTTTTAAAGAGAAAGTTAAAATTATAAGAGGGTCAGGCATAGATATTAGAAAATACAAGTTTACACCAGAACCTAAGAGTAAAAAAATCACTTTAGGTTTTGCTGGAAGGCTATTACAAGATAAAGGTATTGATTGCCTAATACAATCTTTTATTCAGGCTAAGAAAAGTGTCAATAATCTTAATTTACTTTTAGCAGGTCCTTTAGATCTTAATAATCCCACAGGAATATCAGAGAAAAAATTAAATGAATTTTTAAGAATTAGAGGTATTTACTACTTAGGTAATTTAGAAGATATAGTAAGTTTATGGAAAAAATCAAATATAGCTATTTTATTGAGTAAAAGAGAAGGTTTGCCTTTAAGTTTAATGGAAGCAGCAGCCTTGGGGCGTGCAATTATAGCTACAGATGTTCCAGGGTGCAGAGAAATTGCTTTAGAAGGGTATAACGCTATAACTGTATTTCCAAATGATGTAAAGGCTACTACAAAAGCTATTATAAAGTTATCAAAAAATAAAAATCTTAGAGAAAAATATGCTATAAATAGTAGAAAATTAGTAGAAAGTGATTTGAAACTTGAACATATATGTAAGCAGCATTACAAATTGTATAGTAATTATTGAATATTTAAATTAAGTAAAATGGTAAAAAAAATAGAAAAAATTTCCATAATAGGTCTCGGTTATGTAGGGCTACCTTTAGCAGTAGGTTTTTCTAAAAAATTTAAAGTAGTCGGTTATGATATTAATAAGACAAGAATTAAACAGTTAAATAATGCTGTTGATAGTACAAAAGAAATAATAAATAAAGACGACCTTAGAGGTAGAAATATTACTTTTACTTGGAATATCAAGAATACCAAAGAGTCAGATTTTTATATCATAACAGTTCCAACTCCTTTAACAAAAAAAAAAAACCAGATTTATCTATTATTGAAGAGGCTGCAAAAAAAGTTGCTTTAGTATTAAATAAGGGTGCAATAGTAGTTTTAGAAAGTACAGTTTATCCAGGAGTTACTGAAGACTTTTTAATACCTATTTTAGAAAAGAACTCTGGATTATTCCACAAGCAAGATTTTTTTGTGGGATATAGTCCAGAAAGAATTAATCCAGGAGATAGAAAAAATAATCTTACTAGCATAAAAAAAGTCTTAGGTGCAGACAAAGAAAGCACACTAAAAAGAATTGCTAAAATATATAACAGTATTATTAAAGCTGGGGTACATAAAGTTTCAAGCATTAAAGTAGCTGAAGCCTCAAAGGCAATAGAGAATGCTCAAAGAGATATAAATATTGCTTTTATAAATGAGGTTACTATGTTGACTAAAAAATTAAAGATTGATTCTAACGAAGTATTAGAGGCAGCAGGTACTAAATGGAATTTTTTAAACTTTAAGCCAGGTTTAGTAGGAGGACATTGTATAGGTGTAGATCCATATTATTTAGCTGAAGCAGGAAGAAAAGTAAAATTTAAAACAGAAATTATTTTAGCAGGAAGAAAAGTCAATGATAATATGCCTAATTATTTACTTAAGAATATTAAAACAGAAATTAACATAAAGGCTAAGATTCTATTATTGGGATTATCATTTAAAGAAAATATAGGAGACATAAGAAATTCTAAAGCAATAGAGTTAGCAATTAAAATTAAAAATAATAACTATCGTTTAGATTGCTATGATCCTAATATAAATAAAAAAGAGCTCTATTCAGAATACGGATTAGTAATGAAGAAGCCTAAAGGAAAATATAATTGTATTATTTTAGCTGTGGCCCATGAGGAGTTTAAAAATTTAAAAAAAAATAATATTTTAAATTTTTGTCATAAGAAATCATTTGTAGTAGATATAAAAGGAGCTTGGAAAAAAAAACTAGCCTCCGTTAAAAATATTAAAGTTTGGTGTTTATGAAAATCTCAAATAGAAAAAGCAAGATAAAAAACTTTTTTAACTCTGAAAGTTTAGATAGAAATAAGTGGTTAAGAAAGGCTAAAATATTTCATAAAGAGGACAGAAAGTTTTTAAAAGAGATAATCCCTGAGAATTGCAAAATATTAGAGTTAGGGTGCGGAAATGGACAATTGATAGCTTCATTAAGTCCTTCCTATGGTTTAGGAATTGATTTTAGTAAAAGCTTAATTAAACAAGCAAAAAAAAACTATTCTGATATAAACTTTTTAGAAGCAGATATAGAATATCTTCCTAGTAGTATAAAAAAAAATGGACCTTTTGATTTTGTAATTATTAGCGATACAATCGGATATCTAGAGGACATAGAGGAAACTTTAGAAAAGATACATCAATATTTTGGAGAAAATACTAGATTGATTGTATCTTATTATTCTCCCTTATGGATGCCTATTTTAAATTTAGCTTCTGTTTTAAATTTTAAAATGACAAATATTAATACTACCTTATTGACACCAGCTGATATAATTAATTTTTTACATTCTGCAAAATTTGAAACAGTAAGAACAGAAAGAAAAATATTAATCCCCTTCAATTTATTTGGGTTAGAGAGATTTATTAATAGATATATAGCCCCTCTACCTATTATATCACTTATATGTTTAAGGCATTATAATATTTCAAGATCATTAAAAGCTATAAATCATAAAAAAGAGAAATCAGCCAGCGTTATAATACCTTGTAAAAACGAATTAGGTAATATTAATAATGCCATTAATAGATTGCCAAGGTTTACAAAAAAGCTGGAGATAATTTTCGTAGAGGGAAATTCTGATGACGGTACATGGAAAGAAATTCAGGACGTAGTAAAAAAAAATAATATTAAAAAAAGTGGTATTAGTATTAGAGCTTTTAAGCAACCTACTAAAGGAAAAGCAGAGGCAGTTTTTTTTGCATTTGAGAAAGCATCAAATGATATTCTTATAATTTTAGACGGGGATTTAACTGTAGCGCCAGAAACTTTAAATTTATTTTGGAAAAAAATATCTTATGGTGATGCGGAATATATTAACGGTTCTAGGTTAGTTTATCCTATGGATAATAATGCAATGAGATTTTTAAATTATATAGCGAATAAAGCTTTTTCCTTTTTATTTACATGGCTTTTAGGACAAAGATTTACTGATACCTTATGTGGAACAAAAGTTATTAGTAAAAAAAATTATCTTAGAGCAAAAAAAAGAAATCAGGATTTAGGAAAATTTGATCCTTTTGGAGATTTTTTTATTATTTTTGGAGCTTCCAGACTTTGTTTAAAGATTACTGAAGTACCTATTAGATACAAAGCAAGAGAATATGGAGTTACACAAATATCGAGGTTCTCTCATGGATTATTATTAGTTAAAATGTTAATTATAGCATTCTTAAAATTGAAAGCTATTTAAGAGCTGTTAATGAATTTTATTACTTTAACTTTATTAAATATTTTTGATTATTTTTATAAGAAGAAAATTTTATTAGAATTAAATAGAATATTTAAAAATGAAATCGGAGTGTTATTTGATGTAGGGGCTCATAAAGGTGAAACTATAATATTTCTAAGTAGAAACTTTCAATTAAAAGAAGTCTTTTCATTTGAACCAATAGATAATAACTTTATAAAATTAAAAAATAATACAATAGGTTTAGGGCATAAAATAAATTATTTCAATTTTGCTTTGGGAGAAAAAAAAGAGGTTAAGCATATAAAAGAGATGAACGAGTCTTCTTCTTCAACGTTTAATTCAATCAATACTAATTCAAAATATTTTAAGAGAAAAAATTTTTTATTAAATTTCTCTTTCATAAAAAAACCATATAAAGAAAAAAAAGTTTTTATAGAAAGAGGAAAAAACATAGTTCTGAAATATAATTTAGAAAATATAGATCTAGTAAAAATAGATACAGAAGGCTTTGAGCTATTTGTTATTAAGGGTTTTGAAGATAAGATAAAGAATGTAAAAGTAATTTTATTTGAACATCATTATGATCAAATGATTCAAAAAAAATATAAATTTTCTCAGATAAACTCTTATCTGAGTTATAAGGGTTTTAAATTAGAAAAAAAATTTAAAATGCCTTTTAGGAAAACATTTGAGTATATTTATACTAATAAGAGGTATTAAAATTTGAGTTTAAGTTTTTATTTTTTTTGTCTTGCTCTCACAGTAAGAGTACTTTTCATTATTTTACAGGGACCTAACCTAGAAGATAAGTTAATAGAAGATGAATTAATGTATTGGAATAATGCATTGTACTTTTTTGAAAAAGGTAGTTTGTCTGAACAAGTCTACTATGAAAGAATGCCAGGAATTTTTATTTTTTATAAATTATTATTATCGATTACTTCAAAAAACCTTCAATATATTTTAATTATACAAGCATTGATTGATACTTTAAGTTGTTTTGTAATTTATAAAATCTCTTCTATAACCTTGAGTAAATATAAAAATTATATATTCTTTTTTTCTGCTATATCACCTTTAATGATTATAATGGCTTCTCAGGTTTTAACTGAAACAATTTTTATGTTCTGCTTTGTATTATATTTGTATTTTGCTTTAAAAGGTATAGAAAAAAGAAATAGTTTATTTATAAATTTTTTTTTAAGTGGATTATTTTTAGGTTTTTCTGTTTGTATAAGATCAATTTCATTTCCCTTAATTTTATTGTCTATCATACCTATAGCCATAATTCTTATTAATAAAAAAATAAGCATTATTAATATAAGTTTATGTATCGTAATATTTTTGTTTTCTTCTATAGTTCCTGTTTCGAAACGTATAGTGAATAATTTAGAAAAATTTGATACTTTTTCTCTAACTTCACAAACGGGAATTCATCTAGCCTATTGGGTTACACCACTAGTATTATCTGAGACTAAAAATCTAAATAGAAAAGATGCAATTAAAATCATTGAAGAAAGAAAAAAAAAATATGATATGCAAGGAGATATTTTTCAAAATGACCTAATCTTGAGAACTATTGGGTTTGAAATATTATCAGAGATAAGTTTAATTGATTTAACATATTCTTGGATTAAAGGAGCATTTATAAACGTAACTGCGCCTTCGTTGTTACTAGATAAAAAAGTAAGAAATTTACCTCATCCGTCTTATTATCAAGATCCAAACTTAAAAAGATGGACTTATAATTTAATATATAACAAAGAATATCATTATTATTTGGCTTTTTTAATGGTATCATTAATTTCATCTTTATTTACTTTATCTTCAATAATTATAGGACCTTTTTTATTATTGAAGGAGAACAAAACAATATTTTATTTATGTTTATTATACGTGCTATATTTTTTAGTTATTACAGGCCCAGTTTTGTCTCCTAAATATATTTATCCTATTCTTCCATGTATTTTTATTTATCAATCTTTGACTATTAAATATTTAAAAGATTTCTTAATAAGATAAATATTTAAAAAATTATACTTTGAGTATATTTTTTTTATGTAACTCTAAAAAATCTTTTATAGTTTTTTTAATACCTGTTTTAATATCAATTTTTGGATACCAACCTAAGTTCTGAAGTTTGGTAGTATCTAGTCTTTTCAGCATAGTACCATCGGGCATATTATTATTAAAAATAAATTTTCCTTTCCACCCTATAATATCAGATATAGTTTGAGCTAATTCTTTAATAGAAATATCTTTTGATGTACCTATGTTTATATGTTCATGATCTGAAAAGTTTTTAGATAAAAATATAAGTGCATCTGCTAAATCATTTACGTGTAAAAACTCTCTTCTAGGTTTTCCAGTACCCCAAATTTCAACATTCTTTATTTCTTTTAGTTTTGCAGTTGCTATTTTCTTAATTAAAGCTGCTAGAACATGAGAAGTTTCTAAGTCATAATTATCGTTAGGACCATATAAATTAGTGGGCATGACAGAAATAAAATCTTTATTGTATTCATTATAAAAATAAGAACATAGTTTGACCCCAGCAATTTTGGCTAAAGCGTATCCTTCATTTGTTTTTTCTAAGGGCCCTCTTAATAGCGCTTTTTCCGAAATAGGTTGAGATGTTTCTTTAGGATAGATGCAAGATGAACCTAAAAATATTAACTTTTCAATATTATTTTCTGCTGCAGCTTTAATTACGTTATTTTGAATAGTTAAATTTTCATATAAAAAATTGGTTTGATTAAGGCTATTTGTTAAAATTCCTCCTACTTTAGCTGCAGCTAAAAAAACTACATCAGGTTTTTTTTTTTTTATCCATGCAGAAGTATCATATTGATTTAAAAGATTTAATTTATTTTTCTCAACTGTAATAACATTACAGTTTTCTTTCTTCAACCGACTTGTTAAAGCTTGACCTACCATACCATTATGTCCTGCTACCCAGACTGTTTTATTTTTAAGCTTAAACTTATAATTGGTTGCCATTTGAATATTTTTTTACATTTTCAATATCTGATTTCACCATTTCGGATATCATTTCTTTTATTGATATTTTTGGTTCCCAATCTAATTTTCCTTTTGCCTTTGAAGCATTACCTTCAAGATAATGGACTTCTGTGGGTCTAAAATACCTTTTATCAATTTCAATTATTTTATTACCATTTTTTTTGTTTATACCAACTTCATCTATACCCGAACCAGTCCATTCAAGGCCAATTCCGATCTCATTAAATGCCATTTCACAGAACTCTCTTACTGTATGGCTTTTACCAGTTGCTAAAACAAAATCATCAGCTTTCTTGTGTTGTATAATTTTCCACATTCCTTCAACAAAATCTTTTGCATGTCCCCAATCTCTTTTCGCTTCAAGGTTTCCCAACCATAGTTTTTTTTGTTTTTCTAAATGAATAGAAGCTACAGCTCTAGTAATTTTTCTAGTTACAAAAGTTTCACCTCTTAAAGGGCTTTCATGATTAAATAAAATGCCATTACTGGAAAAAATTCCATAAGCTTCTCTATAATTTACAGTTACCCAGTAAGAATAAAGTTTTGCTGCTGCATAAGGACTTCTCGGCTTAAAGGGAGTTAGTTCGTTTTGAGGTGGCAGTGAACTTCCAAACATTTCTGAAGTTGATGCCTGATAAAATCTAACTTTGTTTTCTAAATTTAGTGTTCTAATAGCTTCCAATACTCTGATTGTTCCTAGTGCATCAGAGTTGGCTGTATATTCAGGCGTTTCAAAACTAACCTGAACATGACTTTGAGCTCCAAGGTTATATATTTCATCGGGTTTAACTTTTTGGATTATTCTAATGAGGTTAGAAGAATCAGTTAAATCACCATAGTGCAAAAAAAAATTAGTTTCATTTTCATGCGGATCTACATAAATACTTTCTAGTCTTCCAGTGTTAAAAGAGGAGGATCTTCTCTTAATACCATGTACTTCATAATTTTTTGATAATAGAAAATTAGATAAGTAAGCTCCATCTTGTCCAGTTACTCCTGTTATCAAAGCTATTTTTTTATTCAATGAACTTTTCCTCTATTTAAAATATGATATTATTTATTATAATACATTATTTTAGTTAAAATTCTACTTAAGGTATATATTTTGGGAGACAAATTAAATACTATTATTATTACTTCTTTTGCTGTATTGGCTACGTGGATAATACTTGCTGCTATGCCATACTTCAGGTTAACTGGTATGATACCACAAGTAGATTCTCAAATTATTTTTTTACATGGGTTATGTGGCTTAATGTATTTTTATCTCGCTTTGAGATTTTTATTAGATAAAAATATTTTAATTAGATTCAATAGCCCATTAATCTTAATACCTCTTTTATTAGCAATACTTGGAATTATAGCGGGATTATTAGGAAAAAATTTAAACTTGTCTTTTTCAGGTTCCCCACAAATTGGTCAAGGAGTGTTTTGGTATTTTGATTTAGTTATAATGTCATTGCTTTTTTCTCAAGTTGCTTATTTAAAAAATATAAGATTTATACTTTTTCTTAATTTGTTACTTATTACTTCATTTGTTACTTTGTTTACTTTTTACCCCTATTGGAAAGGGTTCTTTATAAGTTTTTATTATTTTACAGATTATCTTTGTTTTTATGGTGTTTTAGTTTTTATAATGATAACAACATTAACAAAACATCATTTTATAAGCATCCTTAGTTTCTTATTGTTGGGATATTATTTTTCACTATTGGATAATAATTCGGCATTACTCACCTGGGGCACATCCTTAGCCGTAGGAGCCACATATTATTTTTTATTATTATTTAGAAAGTACAGTTTTGCTGAACATTTAAAAAGATTTTTATTTTCAGAACTGATGTTTGTTTTTATTATTTTTTTATTTTCTTTTCTGACAGTATTTAGCTCACTATATTTTTGGTCAAATGATTATAATCTAGCATCTAATATTAAGGATACTCCATTTGGATCTTTAATAGTTAGAGGAAAAATTATAGAAAATAGCCTTTATTCTTTAGATAATTTAAAAAATTTAATCTTTGGTACAGGATGGGGAATGATACCAGATTTATTATTAGAAAACATGTCTTCATGGCAGTATGATGAATTGAGGTTGGGGTATAATTTACATTTTCATACACATAATGAATTAGCTGAACATATTATTTCAGTTGGTTTAATAGGAGGAATATTATTCCTATTATATATCTACTACATTTTTAAAGAAGCTAATAATTTTAGCTTTTTATCAAAATTGGGTTGGTTATTATTTTTTAAGATAACTTGCTTTTGGTTTTTGTGGACTGGAACTATGTCACTTTTTGCAATAGTTTTAAGTGTTTTTATTTCAGTTAAACCTTTATCTAAAGTAAAAATAAATTTATTAAAAAATCTAAATATTAGACAACAAATTATTTTTTCATTATTTTCAGTAGGTATTGGTTTTTTCTTGTTTTATGGTGCACACATAACATATTCAACTACTAAAGTTTATCCAAAAATTTCTTATGCTAAAATTATTGAGTACTTAAATGAAAAAGAAAAAGTCAATAATGATGATAGTTGTCTTGAATTTTATAATGATTCTAGTAGAGGGGGGTATATGTTAGGAAGGTTTTTAGATGGCTACTCATCTTACGTTTTAACTGTAGGTGATAATGAGTTGAGCCAAGAAATGTTAAATGTTTTAGAAGAAATGCAATGTAAAGCTAATTACTTAATTGAAAATAACCAAGCTAGTTCTTCTTTATTGAGTACTTCAATGCTTATAGATGCAAAATATTATTATAGATTAGGAGAAACAAAATTAGGTAAAGAATATTTTAAAGAAAATTATAAGAATTGGTATAATAAAGCTTTAAAGATGAGCAAAGAATTACCAAAAAGAGGAGATTTATTATTTCCTTACTTATCCTACGCAATTAATAATAATAAAAGTGATGATGCTGCGGTTATATGTGAGTCTAGAGCAAAAGGTATTGAGGCTTTTTGTGATTTGATTTTTGCTTATCAACTTCTTAAAAGTAATAATATTGATGAACAAATAATAGAAGAAAGTATTTCATTAGTAAAAAAATCTATAGAAAAAGGGATATTTAATGAGCTTTTGTACGGTTTTTGGTTTAAAGAAGTAAACAATAATAAAACTGAATATGACTATTATGGGATACATGGGATACCTCTTGCACCAGATATTTTGTTTTTGATATCTGATAATGAAAAGTATGAGTTAGAAAAATTAATTAACTGAACAGTTTTAAAGTTAAAATACATTTAAAGTATATCATGTTGTATAATTACAACACAAAAAATTAATTTATATATAACTAAAAAAATTCTTTTAAATAATAATTAGCTTGGCTATACTAGTGAAGTTTAAACAATTGTTTAGGATATAGGAGATATATATGAATATTATTAATAAAGTTATAATGCTAGTGCTTATGTCAATAAGCTTGATAGCATTTAGCATGAAGTCTTACGCTGCTACCTCTGGTACGTCAGCTTCGGCTTCAGCAAATGGTGACTATGGACTTAGTTGTACTAATACAGCTTATGGTACTCAACATGGGGGTATCTACATAGCAGCTGGTAATAACTTGACTGCAAATAATGCTGGAACCAATGGTGATTCTGGTTATGGTGTATATGTAGGACAAGATTGTGTTTATGCCGGTGCGGGTAGAACCAATAGTTCAGCTATAGTTGGTGGAGAAATAGCTAGAGCAGCTGCGAATGCGGTTGTTGGAGCTGTATCAAATAGATTATCAACTGCAATGTCTATGAATAGTGATACTGCAGCACATATGTCATATTCAAATGATGGAAATGGAATTGGAATGGCAGCTAACCACATAGTCGGTGGATTGAGTGTTTGGACAAGTTTTTCAAGTTCAAGTTTTGACAACGATCAGTTGTATTCAAGTGTACAATTAGATAGTAATCAATTCGATGGTGACGCAAGCGCTGTAACATTAGGTATAGATAAAGCATTTGGAAATATTATCGTAGGTGCATCTTACACAGGTTTTGATTCTGATATAGAAACTAAAGTAAATGGTGGAGATATTAAGACTGAAGGTGAGACTATGGGTATTTATGTTGGATTTAATACTGGCCCGCTAATCATTTCAGCAGGAGCAGGTACAGGTGAATACGATATTGAGACAACTAGAAAAGACTTAGGAAGTCTTGCTACAATTACAGCTAAAGACATTACAGCTGATGTAGAGTACTATCATCTTAATATTTCAGGTACTGTAAGTAGAGGAAGATTAAGCTTCTCACCAAGAGTGGCATACAGATCTTTTGATTTAGATCTTCCAGCATTCACAGACATCGTGCCAAGTGATACTAACACCTTTATATCTGATACTTCAACATCAGCAGACGATCAAACAACTGCAGATGAGGCAGTAGCGGCTAAAGGTTTTAGTTCTGATATGTCAGAAGTTGGTATAAGCATTGCTTTATCAGCAAGTTCAAAGCTAATACCTTTCATTGATATTGCTTATGTAAACGAAGATACTACAGGAGCAACTTATGGAACAGAATTAGCAACTGATGATGCTAGTGAATTAGATGCATCAAATCCAGATGGTTATATGACCTATGGTGGAGGTGTAATGCTTAATTTATCAGGTAATATTAATGGACATGTAACTGTAACAGAGACTACATCAAGAGATGATTTCTCTGAGACAACTGTATCAGGAGCTATAAAGATTAAGTTCTAGTTTTATAGATATAGTTAAAAGGTTAAACCCTCTCTGCTTAGCAGAGAGGGTTTTTTTTTAGTCTTTAGATTTGAATTTAGATTTTTGTATTATTAAAATAGTGGCTAAAGGTACCAACAAAGTAATCAGTAGAATGCTTATTAATAAATTATCTAAGTTATTGTAGTCTGCTTTTTCTAATACATTTTCTAATTTTACATCTTTAATCTCTCTTTTTATTACAAAAATATTATTTAAATAACTAGTTAATAATTCTTTTGCAGAAAGAGCTAAATTTGTAAATGAAGCAAAAACAGCAAAAAAAGTAGCTTTATACTTAATAGGAGCATTTTTGGCTATCCAGGCCAGAAGAGGAATCATTGCTATTTGAGATAAGGGAGACTCTGCAGCTGTATTTAGTATAGCTATGAACTGCGCATCTACCATTCCATTAGTCAATACACTAGTTATCTCGTGAATGCCATAATACATTAATATACTAGGTAAATATAATACTGCTGAAATTATACTTAATATAGTAAACAGCCTAGCTAAAGATGTTTTTATCATAAAGTTTTTAAATATAAGAATTCCTATCAATGTTATAGTTGCTGATATAATTGAAAGCAAAGCAAAAAAACTTTGATTAAAACCTAAAATATCTATTTCAAACCAATTTAGTCCTGCTCCAGGTCCAGGCATTGATCTATAAACAAATATAATGATTGCCGTGCCAATTATTGTATATTTTTGGTCTTTACTTAATTCTTTCATTAATAATTTTATTATTATAGATATTAAGACCAAGGATGTTACTAATACTATTTCTCTTGAATACGAAAAGTTTAAAGTGCCAAGCAGAATAGCAAAAAAAACAAAAAAACAACTACCAAAAAAAATTTGATAATCTAATTTACTTATTGGATATTTTTCTATTGATCCTTTCTTTTCTCTTTTAGCTAATAAACCTCCTGATATAGATATGATAGGTATAATTAACGCCATTAGATATATATTTGCATAAGCCTTATATAAATCATTAGTTTGTTGACTAATATTATTAAATACATATAAATTTATAATACCTACTAAAAGGGATCCAAGAATTATTGCGAACCTGCCATATAATTGAACCATAGTGTGTTCAGCTTTAATAGAAGGATTATGTAAATTTTTTTTATTTTTTCTAAAATCAGGTTCTACTACTTCTACAGTCATGGCATCTGCCACTACATCTTGAAGAACATATCCTATAGGAGTCAGTATAGAACTAAAAATAAACCATGTAGTAATAGAAAAATATAATTCCATATATTCTCTATTAGCTAATATGTTATACATTATTAAAAGGCTTAATGAGATTAGCAAAGCTCCAAAATAAATAAATAAATATTTTTTAGACCAATATCTATCTATTAAAAAACCTACTGGCATTTTTAAAGCCCATGGTATCCCTGCCCAAAAACCTATAGATGCTATAAATGAAGCTGATAGATTTAAATAATCTTTTAAAAAAAAAATACCTACTATACTGGTAAGGCCAGAGATACCTGCTGAGGTATAAATTAACAAAGGTGGAAAATAAGCCCTTTTAAATTTTAACATAGTTTATCTACTATATATATCTTTGAGTCTTTTTATATCGTCTTCTTCTAAATAATTTCCTGTTTGTACTTCTATCATAATTAAATCACTTTTATTTCTATTTTCAATTCTATGGATTTCACCTTTTTTTATAAAAGTAGATTGATTAGTTTTCAAAATAAAAGATTTTTTTCCTTTAGTTATTAAAGCAGTTCCTTTAACAACTACCCAATGCTCAGATCTTTTAAAGTGTTTTTGCAATGAGATTTTTTGCCCAGGTGCTATCAAGAGTTTTTTTACTTTGTAACCGTTACCGGTTCCTAGATTAGTAAAGCTACCCCAAGGTCTGTTAGACGATACTTCTGATAATAACTCTTCTCTATCTGTAGCTTCTAATTTTTTTACAATACTTCTAATATCTGAAGACTTACCTTTTTTTGAAACTAAGGTAGCATTTTTTGTATTTACTATTATTAAATTATTTAAACCGGAGGTCACGAGTAATTTATCATTAGAATAAGTAAAACAATTTTTTGTATTGATGTTTATAACGTCTCCAACAGTATTTATAGATTCGTAAAGAGATTCATACGTACCTAAATCATTCCAAAATATGTTAAGAGGAACTACTAACTTTCTAAAGTTTTTTTCTAAAATTTTATAATCAAAAGAACAAGAGTTAATTTTTGTCCAATGTTTTTTTTCAAGAAAAAAAAACTCATTATCTTTATACGAATTTTCTGCTGATAATTGACATTTTAAATATAAATCCATTGCGTATTTTTTAAATAAATTTATGAGTGTGCTATTTTTTACTATTACTATGCCTGAATTCCAAAAAGCTTTTTCTTTAAATAACTTCTCAGCCTTTCTTCTTTTAGGTTTTTCTATAAATTTATTTACTTCATAAAAACTTTTATTTTCTCCTATATTCTTATATGTTATGTATCCATAATTTTCATTAGGACCACTACTTTTTACTCCCAATATTACTAGATTTCCTTTTTCGGCAATATTGCTAGCTCTTCTAATAGTACTTAAGAAAGTATTATTATTTTTAATGTAATGATCTGATGGAAGAAAGCATAAAATTTGGTCTAAGGAACAAAAATTACTAGCCACTGCAAAAGCCGGAGCGGTATTTTTTGGGGAATCTTCTAATATCAACTTATCATATTTTACTCTATGAGCTCTAATGTTTTTAAGAATATCAAACCTGTGCTCTTTATTAGATATTATTATAGGCTTATCAAATATACTATTCTTTACTCTATTAAGAGTTTCTTGAAATAGATTAGTCTCTTTTTTAAAAATATCTATAAATTGTTTAGGATTATTTTTTCTTGATATTGGCCATAATCTAGTACCTGAACCTCCAGATAAAATTATAGGTTTAATTTTCATTATTTCTTGAGTTGGATTCTAAATATTTTAACGTATTTATTAATTTATTTTTATCTTTTATACCTCTATAAGACATCTTAGTACCTTTAGCCCACTCTTTTGGGTTTTCTAGAAATAAATATAAATTTAATAGAGACCAACTATTAGTATTCTCCCTAAGGGCTTTTGAATATTTGTAACTATTTATTGATCCAATTTCTCTGTTTATAATGTTCGCTAATGAAGGACCTATCTTATTTTTCAGAGGTAAATCAAAATCATGACAAGAAGCACAATTTTTTTTTATAAAATTTTCTCCATCTTGAAGGTTAGCTTCTTTTAATAAAGCAATAATACTATCTTTATCTATTTGAGTAGATACTTCTTCTTTAATTTCAATCTCTTCTTTAGTATTATTTTTTGAATCTTCAATAAAGTAAGATAATGAAACTTTCTTGTCATTATCATTTTTATAAATTAAATCACCAATAAATGAAGTTAGAAGATAAAAAAGCAACACTGTTAAAACAGCACATAATAATTTGTTAGATTCATAAGACATTTAGTTTCCTATTATATATATTATATATTATATTATTATAGTGAATTTGATTTTAGGTAAAGTTTAAAAAATTTATTTATGAAAGATAGTATAATAGTTATTCCAGTGAGAATGGGATCAAAAAGATTTCCTGGAAAACCTTTAATAAATATTAATGGTAAAAGTATGGTTAATTGTGTTTGGGAAAATGCAAAGAAAGCAAATGTTGGAGATGTAATAGTAGCTTGTTGTGATAATATAATTGAAGAACACCTTATAAAAAAAAAAATACCATATGTTTTAACTGAAAAAAATTTAAAAAGTGGAACAGATAGAGTTTATGCGGCACTTGAAAACTCTGGTAAAATAAATAAATATAATTATGTAGTAAATTTACAAGGAGATTTACCTAATATATCTTATTTAGATATTAGGAAACTGGTTTTTTTAGCTAAAAATAGAAAATCAAAAATTGCTACATTAGCAACAAAGATTTTAGAAAAAAAAAAAATATACGATGCTAATATAGTAAAAGTAGCTTTAGCTAAAAATTCTAGCTTTCATAATGCTCTCTATTTTAGCAGAGCACCTATTCCCTTCAATTCCAGTAATTATTTTGAACATATCGGAATCTATGCATATTCTTTTAAAGCATTAAAAAAATTTATTTCTTTAAAGCAAAGCGAACTAGAAAAACAAGAATCTTTAGAACAATTAAGAGCTCTAGAAAATGGTTTTAAAATAGATGTTAGTTTAGTAAAAAATGTACCTTTTAGCATAGATACGCCAAAAGATTTGAGTAATTATTTAAAATTCTTAAAGAGTTAGATATTATGAAAGAGAAAAAAGTAGCATATCAAGGAAAGCCAGGAGCTTATTCGCATATGGCTTGTATTAAAGCATTTCCTAAATGCTCACCAGTATCATGTGACACATTTGAAGAAGTCTTTGAAAGTACATCTCAGAAAAAATCAGATATTTCTTTTATTCCTATAGAGAATTCTCAAGCTGGTAGAGTAGCTGATATTCATAACTTGCTCCCAAAATCAAGATTAATGATTTCTGGTGAATACTTTCATAGGATTAATCATAGTTTATTAGCAATAAAAGGAAGCTCTTTAGAAGTAATTAAAACAGCTGAAAGTCACCTTCAGGCTTTAGCACAATGTAGAAATTTTTTAAATGTCAATAAAATAAAACCAATAGTAAGTGCAGATACTGCTGGGTCTGCATTGGAAATTTCTAAAGCTAATGATATTACTAGAGCAGCAATAGCTTCAGAATTAGCAGCAGATATTTATAATTTAGATATAATTAAATCAAACATTGAAGATGCTACTCATAATACGACTAGATTTTTAATTATGAAAGAAAAGCTTGAGTACGAGGGTTATGAAAAAAATAAGGATTATATTACTAGTTTTATTTTTAGAGTTAGAAATATCCCTTCAGCTTTATTTAAAGCATTAGGAGGATTTTCAAGTAATAAGGTAAATATGCTTAAGATAGAAAGCTATATGTTAGAAGGTTCATTTAATGCTACACAGTTTTACGCTGATATTGAAGGACACCCAGACAAGGATAACGTTAAATTAGCATTTGAAGAACTGGGTTTTTTTTCAGAGGAGGTAAGAATTTTAGGGAGTTATCCAGCATCGCAATTCAGGAAAAAGTAGTTTTTTCAGTCCAACTTTTTATAAGACAGTAAGCTATCGCGTACTTTTTAGGTAATAATACCTTTTTTTCATTTTGCAGTCTTATTAATTCGCTTTTTTTTAACCAGATCGCATCTTCTATCTCTTTATTATTTATCTTAAGTTTATAATTAATTGCTTCCGCAGTAAAACCAATCATAAGGTTATTCGAAAATGGCCAGAATTGAGAAAATACATACGATATATTTTTAATTTTTATTCCTACTTCCTCGTAGGTTTCTCTTATAACAGTTTCTTCCATAGACTCACTATATTCACAAAAACCAGCTAAACATGAATATAGTCCTTTTTTCCAATTTTTATTTCTTGCTAATAAGATTTTGTCTTTGTAAAATACAGACATTATAACTGTGGGGTCTATTCTAGGAAACTTTTTATTGTTGCATATATTATTTGAGCATGTAACCGAATGTCCAAAATCTGTAACATAATTGATTTTTCCACATTTTGAACAAAACCTATTATTTCTGCTCCATGCTACCAGACTATATAAAGATGTTAAATAGGGAGCAACTTTTTTATCTAATATTCCAATGCTTTCCCTAATATTAAATAGTTCATATTTTTTTTGATTAAAAATTTTATTTAAAAGTCCTTTTTCTAAATCGTATCCAATTAGAATACAGTTATCTAATTTGCCTAAGAAGAAAGGGTTTATAAGTTCATTTTTATACGAGTTTAATAATCTATAGGATATAAAAAAATTATTTTCACTAAATGATATAATCTTCTTGTCATGTATAAAGGCTATTTTATATTGATATTTTTTCAGGTTATTCTTGTTATCTATATGATAAGAAAGCTTGTTAATAAATTCATTTTTATTATTTATAGAAAAAAGATTTAGATATTTCATCGCTATTACTAACTATTATTAAATTAATTTACATGATATTATAAATTTTGGAAGGTTTAGTTGGGTATATATAATTATAAATCCAGTCAGGTCTGAAAAGAAGCAGCTGTAATATTTATGTGTAGGTCGACTTACCTTCCTAAAGGAAAATTATGGCTGATTATAAAGTATTATCTAGAAAATATAGACCTAAAAAACTAAAGGATGTAATAGGACAAGGTTTCTCTACAAAAGCCTTAAATAATGCGTTTGTTCTAAATAAAATAGCTCATGCATTCATATTTACTGGAATAAGAGGGGTTGGAAAAACTACAATAGCAAGAATAATAGCAATGGGTTTAAATTGTGAAAAAGAAAAAAGTCCTACAGCTAATCCTTGTGGTAGTTGTAATAATTGTTTGCAGATATTAAATGATAGGTACGAAGACGTTCTAGAAATTGATGCCGCGTCCCACACAGGAGTTGATGATGTTAGAGAAATTATTAGTTCGTTGAAGTATAGACCTGCAAAAGGTTCTTTTAAAGTTTTTATAATAGACGAAGTTCATATGCTATCAAATTCTGCTTTTAATGCTTTGCTTAAAACAATAGAAGAACCACCAAGTTATGTGAAATTTATTTTTTGTACTACTGAATTAAATAAAATACCTATTACCATAGTATCCAGATGTCAAAGGTATGATTTAAAAAGAGTTTTAGTTGAAGATATTAGCTTATTTTTAAAAGAGATTATTAATTTAGAAGGCATCCAGACATCACAAAAAGTGATAAATATTATTGCTAGATGTTCAGGAGGTTCTATTAGGGATAGTTTAACTATACTAGATCAATGTTTATTAGGCTCTGAAGATAATTTAATTGATTTAGAGCAAGTTTATCAAACTGTTGGCATAACAAATAATCAAACATTATTAGGTTTATTTTATCAAATTATTAGCGGAAAAATGAAAATTTCTTTAGAAAAGACTAAAGAATTATATCAAAATGGCGCTGAACCAAAACAAATCATAGAAGATTTATTAAGATTAAATTATAATTTAATTTTATATACTGTAAAAAAAGAAAAAAAATTAGATGATTACTATGATGAGGATATGCTAAAGCTAATTTTAGAAAAATGTAATTTGCCTTTTTTAAATCAGATATGGCAGATGCTAATAACAGGTAAAGAAGAAATGCACAAAGTTAACCATCCTATAGAAGCTTTAGAAATTTTAGTTGTTAGGTTGGCATATACTTGTAAATTACCAAGTTTAGAAGAGGTCGTAGATATTGTAAAAGATAGAAAAAATTCTATCAATTTGGATGTTAATGATAAAGAAGAAATAGGTGACGATATTAGAAAGATATTAGATATTTTTCCAGAAGGTAAAATATTGAAACAATAAATATAACATAGGAGAAAGTTTATGAAAAATATGGGAGGATTGCTTCAACAAGCTCAACAAATGCAGAGAAAAATGTTAGAAATAGAAAAAAAATTACATGAAATGGAGGTAACTGGTTCAGTAAGTGGCGGCCTTATTAAGGTAATAATGTCTGGAAAAGGAAATGTAAAGTCTATAAAAATAGATCCTAGTCTTAAAGAAGATACTGAAGTTTTAGAGGATTTAATTGTAGCTGCTATATCTGAAGCGAAAAAAAATGCAGATAAACTATCAGAAAGTGAAATGAAGTCTGTTACTGGAGGAATGCCTATGCCACCTGGAATTAATTTTTAATAATGAGTTCTTTAGAAATTGATTCATTAATAAAATTATTTTCTAACCTTCAAGGGATAGGACCTAGATCTGCTCGTAGAATTGTTTTGCAACTAATTAGCAAAAAAAACTCTTTAATGAAACCTTTAGGAAATATGATGATCGATGTTTCTAATAGGATTAGTAATTGTAAATTTTGTGGCAACTACGATTCTAATAATCCATGTACTATATGTACTGATTCTAAAAGAGATAAAAATATTATTTGTATAGTAGAAGAAGTTTCAGATTTATGGGCATTAGAAAGAAGTAACTTTTTTAAAGGAACATATCATGTTCTTGGAGGGACTTTGGACGCATTAAGAGGTATTAGTGCTGATAAACTTAATCTAAACAGTTTTTTTGATAAAATAAAAGAAGGAAATATAAAGGAAGTAATTTTAGCTACTTCTTTAACAACTTCTGGACAAACAACAGCACATTATATATTAAATAAGTTAAAAAAATTAGACATTAAAATTACTAGACTTGCTAGGGGCTTGCCAGCAGGAGGAGAACTCGATTATATTGATGAAGCTACTTTAGGACAAGCAATATTTGAAAGAACTTTAGTACAAGAAAAACAGGATAATGAATAAACTAAAAATAATAGTAGCTCCAGATACTAGGTTGAACCAAATATCTAAAAACGTAATCTCAATCGATAAAGATGTAAAATTAACATTAGATAAAATGCTAGAATGTATGTATGAAAGCAATGGAATAGGATTAGCAGCTCCTCAAGTAGGAATATTAAAGAGATTAGTAGTCGTTGATTGTAGTGATAAAAAAAATAAAAAAAAACCATTAAAACTAATTAATCCTGAAATAGTAAAGTTTTCTAATAGATTAGCAGAATTTGAGGAAGGGTGTCTATCACTGCCCACTCAATTTGCTTTAGTTAAAAGACCAGAGCAAGTAAAAATAAATTTTATAGACGAAGCTGGAAACCCTTGTACTAATACATTTGAAGGACTTGAAGCAACATGTATACAACATGAGATAGATCATTTAAATGGAAAACTATTTGTAGATCATATTAGTAAATTAAAAAAAAGTATAATTTTAAAAAAGTTACAAAAGTATAAAAAGAAAAACCAAAATAATGTCTAAAAAACTTAATATAGTCTATATGGCTGGAGGTGATGAATTTACTTTAAAACCTTTTTTCTCTATTTTGAATAGTAAACACAATTTATTAGCAATTTATACAAAAAAAATAAAGCTAGTGGGTAGAGGAAAAAAAAAACTTAATAATTCTTTAGCGCTATTAGCTAAAAAGAAAAATATTCCTATTTTTAATATTGATAAATTTAATAACAAGGAAAACAAAGAACATCTTGTAAAGTTAAAATTAGATTTTATAATTGTATTTTCTTTTGGGGTTATATTACCTAAAGAAATTTTAGAAATTCCTAAATTTGGTAGTATTAATATACATACTTCATTGTTGCCTAAATGGAGAGGGGCGTCACCTATACAACATTCTTTATTAAATAATGAAAAAGAAACAGGTATAACTTTGATTAAAATGAACGAAAAATTAGATGAAGGAGATATTGTTTATTCCAAAAAAATTTTTATATATGACTTTGATAACTATCAAACTATTCTTGATAAACTTACAAGCTTAGCTTCTTCCAATTTGATAAATGTTTTAGAAAATCTAATATTAAATAAAATTAATTTATTGAAACAAGATAATACAAAAGCTACATACTGTTTTAAAATAAAAAAAGAGGATACTTATATTAAATTTGATAATTCTGCAGAAACTGTATTAGGAAAAATCAAGGCTTATAGTCCCAAGCCAGGAGCTAAGTGTTTTATTAAAGGTGAACAGGTTAAAATATTAGAAGCTAAGGTTGAAAATAAAAATATAAAACATGAAAACTACAGTGAGGTATTAGATAATAGGTTGCTAGTTTCATGTAAAATTGGTTCAATTAGATTAACAAAAATTCAAAGACCAGGAAAAAATATTATGGACGCTTTACAGGTATTGAATGGTTGGCAAATAAAAAAAGGTTTAATGTTAAATGAAAATTAATAAAAAAATAGGAAGAGTAAATTGGGTAGGAGTTTTTACTCTTTTTAGAAAGGAAACAAAAAGATTTCTTAAGGTTTACCAACAAACCATACTGGCTCCTGCTTTCACATCCTTATTATTTTTTTTAGTAATATCTTTAGCATTAGAATCAAGGGTTTCTTATGAATTTGATTATAAAAATTTTCTAGCCCCAGGACTTATTGTAATGGCTATGATGCAAAACGCATTCGCAAATACTTCTTCCTCTATACTAGGGTCGAAAATGCAAGGTAATATTGTAGATTTATTAATGCCTCCATTAAACCCTAATGAGATTGTTTTTGCTTATGTAGTAGCAGCAATAATTAGAGCATTTCTTATAGGCATATTAACATTTGCATTTATTTTTCCATTTACAAGCTTGTTAATTAGTAATTATTTTATTCTTTTATTTTATTCATTAGCAGGGTCAGTGTTCTTGTCTTTATTAGGCTTGATAGTAGGAATCTGGTCTGAAAAGTTTGATAATATGTCAGGTATAACAAATTTTATAATCACACCACTAACTTTTCTTTCAGGTACTTTCTATACTATTGATAGATTACCGGACCCATTTTATTTTATTTGCTTGCTTAATCCTTTTTATTATGTAATAGAAGGCTTTAGAAGCTCCTTTATTAATGAAACATATGATAATTTGGTTTATGGCATTACTTATATAAGTATGTTAAATATAATTATATATGTTATCTGCTATAAAATTTTAAAAAAAGGCTGGATGTTAAAATCTTAGTAAATTAAAAATGTCAGATTATATTTTACCTACATATGCTAGAATAAATATTAGTTTCACTCATGGGAAGGGCGCTTGGTTATTTTCTAATAAAAAAAAATATTTAGATTTTGCTGCTGGAATTGCCGTTAATAGTTTGGGACATGCAAACCCTGTTTTAAAAAAGGCTTTAATTTCACAAGCAAGAAAATTATGGCATACCTCAAATCTTTATAAGATTAACGAACAAGAAAAGGTTGCTGAATATTTATGTAATTTATCATTTGCTGAAAAAGTTTTTTTCTGTAATTCAGGAGCAGAGGCTACGGATGGTGCAATCAAAATTATGCGTAAATATCATTATGCTGAAGGAAATAAAAAAAAAAATAAAATAATAGTTTTTGAAAATGCATTTCACGGAAGAACATTAACAGGAATACTAGCAGGATCAAACATTAGTCATAGACAAGGATTTCTGCCAAATATTAAATCTACTGGAGGTTTCTTAAGAGTTGGTTTTAATGACATTGAAGCCTTTAAAAAGTCTATTGATAAAAATACAGCTGGAGTATTTATTGAGCCTATACAGGGAGAAGGAGGGATTAATGTAGCTTCTATAAAATATTTAAGAGAAATAAAAAAAATATGTAGAAAAAATAAAGTTTTATTAGCCTTTGATGAAGTGCAGAGTGGAATAGGAAGAACAGGAAAGTTTTTTGCACATCAATGGGGAAATATTAAACCTGATTTATTAACATCAGCTAAGGGATTAGGAGGAGGTTTTCCTGTTGGAGCAATACTAGTAAATAATAAATTAGCTAAACATATGAAGCCAGGAAGTCATGGTTCTACTTTTGGAGGAAACCAGCTAGCTAGTGCAGTTAGTTTAGCTGTCATTAAAGAAATATCAAAAAAAAAATTGTTAAATAATGTGATCTCATTAGGAAAATATTTAGAGAATGAAATTAAAAAAATAATTATATCTAATCCATCAAAAATAGACGCTATTTTTGGAAAGGGTCTTATGTTAGGTATAAAATGTAAAGTTTCTAATATTTTACTCTGTCAAGAATTTAGAAAAAAAGGTTTATTAGTGGTACCTGCTGCTAATAATGTGTTGAGACTTCTTCCTCCTCTTAACATATCAAAAAAAGAAGCTACAATAGCTATCAATAAGATTAATGAGGTAGTTAGTGGATTATAATAAAAATAATTTTTTAAATTTATCAGACTTGAATATTAGTAATTTAAATAAAATAATTAAAAGAGCTATAAATTTAAAAAAATTAAGATTTAAAAAAAAACCTTCAAAAAAGTCATTAGATGGTATTAATTTAGCTATGATTTTTGAAAAACCATCAACTAGAACTAGAGTTTCTTTTGAAATAGCAATTAAAGAATTAGGAGGACAAGTAGTTATTTTAGATGAAAGCAATACACATTTAGCAAGAGGAGAAACAATTTCTGACACTTCTAGAGTATTAGATAGATATTGTCAAATTTTTATGATAAGGACTAACGATCATAATAAGTTATTAGAATATAGCCAACATGCAAAAGCACCAATAATTAATGGGCTTAGTAATATTTCCCACCCTTGCCAAGTTTTAGCTGATATCATGACTTTTCAAGAAAAAAAAGGAAAGATAGAAAAAAAAAATATTACCTGGATAGGAGATATTAATAATGTTTTGTATTCATGGATAGAAGCGTCTAATATTTTTGGATTTAATTTAAAAATTGTACATCCTAAGGAAATTAGAGCTAACAAAAATGTGATAGATATTTCTAGAGGTAAAAAAAATATAACATTCACTAATAAAATAGACGAGGCAACTAACAAAAGTGATTGTATAGTTACTGATACTTGGTTTTCTATGGGGAATAAAAAAAGTAAGAAAATTGAAAAATACTTTCTTCCTTATCAAGTAAATAAGAAGCTTTTAAAAGAAGCTAAAAAAAATGTAATTTTTATGCATTGTTTACCTGCAACTAGAAATAAAGAAGTTACAAATGATATAATTGAAAATAAAAATATTTCTGTGGTTTGGGATGAAGCTGAAAATAGACTTCATATACAGAAAGCTATATTAGAATGGTGTATGAATAAGATATGATTTTAAAAATACTTAAAACTATCATAGTTATGCTTTGGTTTACTTTAATAAGTGCATGCTCTTATAAATATGAAGAATATTCAAACAGTGAAGTAAATAATTATAAAGTAATCTCTATTAAAGCAGGTTCCTTAAAAATAAATAAATTGAATAAGAAACCAATTGAAGAAAAAGACGAAATATTAATTATTATTAATAGAACTTTAAACGAAGGGTTTGAAGAATGGGTTTTTAATAAATTTAAAATTAAAAATTCTAATAACGAGGCTAATATTAATATACATTCTATAGAAGGAAGCTTAGAAGAAGTAATGGTAGAGGAAGGTGTAAAATCAATTTTTTTTGGAGAGGACAAAAAATTTAAAATGTATTTAATATTTGATATTGAATTTTTGATAGATAATCAATTCAGAAAAAAGCTTTCAATTAAATCAGAAATAGAATTTAATTTACGAGATAACCTAACAATAGATAGTAGAAAAAAAATAATTTATTTAACGACTAAGAAGTTATTATTTACAATAGACGAAAAGGTAAATAGTGAGTTAAAAAAAGATAATTTTAAAGAGTTAGTAGATTTTATTTAATACAATCTTCTATTAGTAATAGAACTTTATCTTTTCCGTATACTTTAAAAAATGATCCTAATCTTGGGCCACTATCGGATCCAAAAAATATCTGATATAAACTAGTAAACCATTCTCTCAGATTATTTGGGTAAAAATCTTTACCTATATTATATAAAATTTTTTGATAATCTTCTGCAGATGAGTCGGTGCTGAAATTAGTAAATTTTTCTAGAACAGCAGCTAAAGCTTTTTTTTCGTTATCATTGGGTTTCCTTTTTTTTATATTCGGAAGAATAAAATCTTTATAATAATTTATTGCTAGATTAATAATTTGATTTAATTCATCATTTACTTCTTTAGTATCTTCGAAATTAATATAAATCTTAATAAAATCTTTAATAGTTGTCGCTTCTAAACTATTTAAAGCTGTTACTAGGTTAAGTAAGGTAGAAAAGTCTATAGGATAAGTAATATTAGGAACTTTTTTTTCATGAATATGCCACATAGGGTTTTCAAAGTTTTTAATTTTGTTATCATTAGTATTTTTATAACTTTCAAACAGTTTTTTATAATCATCCATACTTTTGGGTATGCAATCAAAATATAGTTTTTTTGCTCTTTTAGGATTATTATACATAAATAATGATAAACTATTAATTGAACCATATTTAATCCACTGTTCTATGCTTAGACCATTCCCTCTGGATTTAGATATTTTTTCACCTTTATCGTCTAAAAAAAGTTCATAACTCATATTTATAGGAATTTTATTATCTATGTATTTAGAAATTTGCTTAGATAATTCAAATGATGGTATTAGATCTTTCCCATTCATTTCATAATCAATATCTAAAGCAGACCATCTCATTGCCCAATCAACTTTCCACTGTAGTTTACAATTACCATCAGTGACAAGAGTCTCAGTATATTTATTGTCTTCTTTGTATGCAATAATTCCTTTTTTTCTATCTACTATCTGAATAGGTACTTGGAGTACTTTATTTGTTTTTTTACTAATTGGAAGGAAAGGTGAATAGCTTTCACGTCTTTCTTTTCTCAATGTTGGCAAAACTATATTTAATATACTTTCATAATTATCTATAATTTTTAAAAGCTGTTTATTAAATCTTCCTTCTTTGTAGTTTTCCGTTGAGGATATAAACTTATATTTAAAATTGAATCTATCTAAAAATTTTTTTAATAAGCTATTATTCCTATCAGCATAGCTTTTATATTGTTCAGTAAAGTCAGGTATGGAGCTTAGTGGATAATCTATATATTTGGTAAGTTTGTCTTTATGCTGATAATCTTCAGGTACTTTTCTTAATGCATCTAAGTCATCAGAAAAAGTAATTAATTCAGTGGAGTAGTCACACATTTCATCTAGGCAGTTTCTTATCATATTTGTTCTTAATACTTCTGCAAAGGTTCCAATATGTGGATCTCCTGATGGTCCATAGCCTGTTTCAAAGTTAACAGTTTTTTTATTAGATATTTTAGATACCTTACTTTTAACTCTACAAGCTTCTGAAAAAGGCCATGCATTAATCTTACTATAATTAAAATCAGTCATTTATCTAATTTTTTGGCTTATTTTCTTTAGTTATTAAGGGTAATTGAAATATAGCAAATATAAGAGTTAAGGGTAATATTCCAAAAACTTTAAAACTTACCCAAAAATCAGTAGTTTGTGTTCGCCAAACTATTTCATTGATTATAGCTAAAATTATAAAAAAAACGGACCATCTAACAGTAAGTTTTTTCCAGGTTTCTTCTTTTAATTCGAATGCTTTACTCATAGCCATTTTTAAAAATAGTTTATTAAACTTAAGGCCAATTAAAAGTATAGAAGCAAATACAATATTAATAATTGTAGGTTTAAATTTTATAAAATTTTCATTTTGAAAAAAAAGAGTAAGTGTCCCAAAAAATAATATAAATACACCTGTTACAATTGGCATCCATGGAATTTTTTTATCAATATACCACGCGATGGGTACAGCTATTATAGATGCAAGCATAAAATAAAAAGTAGCTAGATAAATTCCATAATATGAATTTACTATAAAGAAAACTATTAAGGGTGTAACTTCAAAGAAAAGTTTAATATACGCTTTCATTCTTATCCACCTATGCTTTCGCCCAAAAGAGCATTAATAAATTCTTTAGGAATGAAAGGTATCAAATCATCAAGGCCTTCTCCTATTCCAATACCGTTTATTGGCATCTTATATTTTTTAGTTATTCCTATCAAAGAACCTCCTTTAGCTGAACCATCAAGTTTTGTCATAATTACTCCAGTTATACCTATATATTGATGGAAAGAATCTATCTGATTATAAGTATTTTGTCCAATAGTAGAGTCTAAAATTAGTATTTTATTATGTGGAGCTGTTTCATCATTCTTTTTTATTATACGAACCATTTTTTTTAATTCTTCCATCAATTCTATTTTATTGTGTAATCTACCTGCAGTATCTATTATTAATAAATCAAATTTTTCATCAATTCCTTTTTTGTGTGCTTTGAATACTACTGAAGAAGGATCTTCATTGGGAGCGCCTGTAACAACTTCAACATTAATCCTATCTCCCCAAACTTTAATTTGTTCAGTAGCTGCTGCTCTAAAGGTATCAGCTGCAGCTATAAGAACTTTAATTTTTTGTTGTTTTGCTTTATTGGCTAATTTAGCTATTGTAGTTGTTTTACCGGACCCGTTTACTCCGAAAAATAATAACACTTTTAATTTTTTTTCAGATTTAAGGTCAAGGTCATGATTTATTTCAGAAAATTGAGATAGTAGAAAATTAGATATTTGATTTTTTATATTTTTATCATCAAACTTTTTTTTCTTTAGCTCATCAATTAATAAATTAGTATACGATACTCCAAGATCTGATAATAAAAAGGCATCTTCTATATTTGCAATAAAATTTTCATCAAGTCTTTTAGAAAAAATAGCCTCTTTTATACTTGATGAAGTTTTTTTAAAATTTACGCCTAATTTATTAAACCAACTTTTTTTTATATTTTCATGTTCTGTTTCTGTTTTTGTTTTTTCGGGTGGAGCTTCTTTAGCAATTGTTGGTTTTATTTCTATTTTTTCGGGCGGAGCTTCTTTAGTAATTGTTGGTTTTATTTCTATTTTTTTGGGCGGAGCTTCTTTAGCAATTATTGGTTTTATTTCTATTTTTTCGGGTGGAGCTGCTTTAGTTTTTGCAGTTTCTGCTGTATTAGAAATAGTGGGGTCAAAACTTTTAATTTTTTTTTCTATTTTTTGATCAGAGGTATTTTTTTTTCTACCTAATGCAATACTAATTTTTTTAAACCATTTTTTCATTTTTTTACAAAATTAAAAAATCATCATTAAAGCTAGAAAGCTTAGTCATTATAAGGTCACCTTTTTTTGAACTTTTTACTTTTACTTTTATATTATTTTCAGTTTTACCAATACCATTAGAAGTTTCAATTAATATATTATGTTTATATTTTATTTCTTTCTTTAATAGACCAACATAATTTTTCTTTCCTAACTCTCTTAGAATTTTTGCTCTTTTTCTTCTTTTATATAAATCAACTTGAGGCATTCTCGAAGCAGGCGTACCGTGTTTAGAAGAATAAGGAAAAACATGTAAATGAGTAATATTTAATTTTTTTACATTTTTTATAGTATTAAAAAACATACTGTCACTCTCAGTAGGAAATCCACAAATGAAATCAGCGCCAAATGTCACATGAGGTCTAGCCTTTCTTATTATGTCAAATAGATTAATAATCTGACCTACATTATGCCTTCTTTTCATTCTTTTTAGTATTAAATCATCTAAAGATTGTAAACTAAAGTGAAAATGAGGCATTAACCTTGGTTCATTTTTAACTAAGTATAAAAGTTTATCATCTATTTCTGCTGCATCTATAGAGGATAATCTTAATCTAAATAATGAACTATTTTTCTTAAATATATTATCTAATAGATCACCTAACTTACTACTTTTGTATTTATTATCTGTCCAAGAAGTAAGGTCTACTCCAGTTAAAATTATTTCTTTTACGCCATTTTTTAAATTTTTTGATATTTCTTCATTTACTCTTTCAATGCTATCACTTTTACTCTCGCCTCTACACTTAGGTATAATACAGAATGTACATGAATGATCGCAACCACTTTGAACTCTAATAAATTTTCTAATATTGGAATTGGAAGGGTTTTCTTTTATTGATATATTAAAATTTAAGGGGTCCAAAGACTTATTTTTAAAGCTTTTTTTTATAATGTCCCATTTGTCTTCGGAAAGCTTATTTTTATTGCTTACGATGAATGATACTTCATTCATATTTTTAAATATATCAAGATCGCTTTCTACTGCACAACCTGTTACTGCAATTTTAACTTCTGGATTAATTTTATGAAATGATCTTATATATTTTTTTGCATTCTTAACTGCTTCATTAGTCACGCTACAAGTATTGAAAACAACTAAATTCTTTTTGTCCATACGTTTGATTATTGAATTTATTTTATCACTTTCCCAAAAGTTAAGCCTACAACCTAAGGTTATTACTTGGCTATCTTTATGCATGATTATACTCTCCTAAAAAAGAAACTTCTGCATTTCCAGTAATGCAAAGTACGTCTTTTTCAAAACTAGCAGTTACAGTGCCATTAGGTAGCAAAACTTTAGCAGAAGCAAGACATTTTTTTTTTAGGTAGGCTGCATAAAAAGCTGCAAGTATTCCAGAACCACAGGATGGTGTATGACCTACTCCTCTCTCCCAAAATTTAATCTTGATTGCTTTGTTTGATATTAATTCAACTATTTCAACATTAATACCATTTTTAAAAGCTTTAAATTTTCCTATATCGTTTCCAATTTTTTCAAGATTTATTAATTTTAGGTTTTTTATAAAAAATACAATATGTGGATTGCCCATATTAATAACGTATCCTTTTTTTAAGAAAGGGTTTATGTGTTCTAAGTTTATAGTTTCACCATATTCTTTTTTAATTATTTTAGTCAAATCTTGTGTAGGTAGTTTTAAATTTATGCTAATTTCATTATTTTTTTCTAATTTACCGATTACAGTATTTGAGATTGTCTCTATTTTAACGGTTTTTTTTCTTTGCCCAGCAAATATTAAAGCCGCGACACATCTTGCAGCATTTCCACACATTTCAGCTTCCAGGCCATTAGCATTAAATATTCTCATAAATACGTCCGAACTTTTACTCTTTTCCATTAAAATTAATTGATCACAGCCTATTCCTAGCCTTCTATCAGACATTTTTTTTATGAGTTTTTTGTCTTGTTTTATTTTTAATTTATCATTGTCAATAATGATAAAATCATTTCCATTTCCGTGCATTTTAACAAAAGGTATATTCATAAGTAATTATATGCTTTTTATTGACTTTATTATAGCAAAAGCGTAAACATAATAAATTTTTATTTATTATGTAAAGAGTTAATTGTATTATAGATTATGTTTAATAATTTGTCAGATAGAATTCTAAAGACCTTTGATGGACTTTTAGGCAAAGGCATTTTAACAGAGGAAGATGTTACCTCGGCAATGAGAGAAATTAGAGTAGCTTTACTTGAAGCTGATGTACCACTAGATATTGCAAAAGATTTTGTTGAAAAAGTAAAAAGTAGAGCTGTAGGAGAAAAATTACTTAAATCAATAAAACCAGGAGATTTAGTTGTTAAAATTGTACACGACAGTTTGATCGAATTATTATCTTCTGGGTTAGATGATAATAAATTTAATTTAAATATTAATAAAACTCCAACCGTAATACTTATGGTTGGGTTACAAGGTAGTGGAAAAACAACAACTGCGGCAAAGCTAGCAAATTTGTTAAAGCTAAAAAAGAAAAAAGTACTGTTATCCTCATTAGATATATCTAGGCCTGCAGCTATAGAACAACTTTTACAATTATCAAATAAAATAGAAGTTAATTGTATGAATAATGAAGTAAAGGATGAAATTAGTACTCTTATTAGTAATACATTAGAAGAAGCTAAAAAGTCTTTAACAGAAGTAATTATATTCGATACTTCTGGAAGAACTAATATAGATGAAGAACTTCTTAGAGAATTAAAAGATATAAATAAGCTAACTAACCCTGATGAAACTTTACTAGTAACTGACTCTATGATAGGTCAAGAATCAGTTAATGTTGCTAAGGCCTTCTCAGATTATGTAGATTTAACAGGAGTAATTCTCACTAGAGTGGATGGAGATGCTAAAGGTGGTGCAGCTTTAAGTATGGCTCATACAACTGGTAAGCCTATAAAGTTTTTAGGAGTAGGTGAAAAAATTGATCAAATAGAAGTTTTTTCGGCAAAAAGACTAGCTGATAGAATCTTGGATATGGGTGATATTGTAGGAATAGTAGAAAAAGCAGAAAAAGATATTGATGAAAAAGAAGCAGAGGAAATGGCCAGAAAAATGGCATCAGGAACTTTTGACTTAAATGACTTTAATAAGCAGTTATCTCAAATGAAAAAATTAGGAGGAATTAAAGGAATAATGTCTTTATTACCTGGTGTTAGGAAGGCAAAAAAAACGTTACAAAATAGCAACTTAGAAGATAAAACATTTTTCCGAATGAGTGCCATAATATGTTCAATGACAAAAAAAGAAAAAATTTTTCCCAAAATTATTAATGGATCTAGAAAAAAAAGAATTGCAAAAGGGTCTGGAGTAGATATACAAGATGTAAATAGGTTATTAAAACAATTTAAAAATATGCAAATTATGATGAAAAAAATGAATAAGCATGGTATTAGTGGTATTGAAAAAATGTTAGGAAACAATTTATCTAGCAATAATCTAGAAAATATTTATAGTAATTTAAAGAGGTAAAATAATGACAGTAAGAATTCGATTAAGCAGACATGGTGCAAAAAAAAAGCCCTTCTACAGGATTGTAGTAGCTGATGTAAGAGCGCCTAGAGATGGCAAGTTTATTGAAAGAGTAGGTACATTTGATCCTCTAAAGGATAAAAGCGATGACTCTAGGCTTAATTTAGAGTTAGATAGAATTAAACATTGGTTGAGCACGGGAGCACAACCAACAGAAAGAGTTCAACAATTTTTATCAGATGCTGGATTGATTAAAGCTGTTAAGAAAAACAACCCCAACAAAGCTAAACCTAAAAAAAAGGCACAGGAAAGATTAAAAGCTAAAGAAGAAGCTTTAAAGAAGAAAAAAGAGGAAGAAGCTAAGCCAGCAGAAGCTGTAGAAACTGAAGAAGCTAAGCTAGCAGAAGCTGCAAAAACTGAAGAAGCTAAGCCAGCAGAAGCTGTAGAAACTGAAGAAGCTAAGCCAGCAGAAGCTGCAAA
>MDTB01086090.1_pt1 | contig 84962 bp, 81 predicted proteins | sample 811161 | NCBI WGS metagenome assembly MDTB01 (sample SAMN05326650, study PRJNA326480) | marine metagenome | isolation source: seawater | place: Mediterranean Sea | collected 2009
AGCAACTCGGTTTCGCGATAATTCCACACAGCTTTGAGGACCATCATGCCTATACACAGAATGATCTAGTTTTTGATGACGAGCTTCCGGTGGTCATGACGGAAAAGGACGCGGTCAAAATACGTCGTTTTGCACCGGCGTTGACCTCAAACTGCTGGTACCTGGAAGTCTCTGCGGTCATTGAGGATGATTTCCGGTTGGCATTGCTCCGGGATATTGAACATGCACGTGAACGGAGAGATGACGATGTCCGTGCCTATGGCTGAAACTAGAACGAGTAGAGGAAATCATGCCCGTAGATAAGCGACTGCTGGCTATACTGGTATGTCCGATTTGTAAGGGTAGGCTGGAATATGAAGGCGAGGCAGATGAATTGATCTGTCGTGCAGATGGTCTCGCTTATCCTGTAAGGGATGACATTCCCGTGATGCTTGAGAGCGAAGCGCGCTCACTATCTGAAGGCGAATAATCCCTACTCTAGATGGTCTCCATCATTTGGACTCTCGATAGATGTCTGTCATCGGGGCTCCATTCTGATACCACTGTCCAGACGGATGACTTCAGCGTTAATGTAACCGCACTCCACAATATAGCTGCAGGTCCTGGCAAACTCATGGGGTTCTCCTAATCGATGCGGGAATTGGGTCATATCGATCAACGGGTCCCGAATCTTGTGCGGCGCACCGGCCATCATCGGTGTCTCGAAGATGCCTGGCGCGATGGCAACGCATCGGATCCCCTGTTTTGCCAGATCTCTCGCTATGGGAAGCGTCATACCGACAATCCCACCCTTGCTGGCGCTATAGGCGACCTGGCCAACCTGGCCATCAAAGGCTGCGACAGACGCGACATTGACGATCACCCCACGTTCACCATCCTCTGTGGTCGGCTCATTCCTCTGCATCACGTTCGCGCAGAGCCTCAAGACATTGAACGTACCGATGAGGTTGACACGCAAGACGAACTCAAAAGCAGATAGTGCGAGTGGCTCCTGACGACCGAGTGTCCGTCCGGCAGCCCCAATTCCCGCGCAGTTGATATTGATATGAATCGTGCCGAAAGCAGATACAGTTTTGTCGATGGCAGCCTGCACTGCAGCTTCATCAGAAACGTCACCGGAGGCGTGAATCGCCGCGTCGCCAAATTCGTTGGCGCTTTGTTCGGCGTTCTCCTCATTCAGGTCAAAAATCAGGACGCGTGCACCTGCGTCAACAAAACGTTGAGCCGTGGCTTTACCGAGGCCTGAGGCGCCGCCAGTTATAAATGCAACTTTACCGTCTAGATCCATTACTACTTTCTTCCAGAGATTGAGAGGGGTACCGATCGATTGAGGTCAGCGCTCAGCGAATGTGCAATAGCAGTATACAATGACCACAATCAACCGGTGAAAGGAACGCTCTATGAATTCTGAGGTGACCACCCGGAAATGAAATTCTCAGTCGAGGACAACGTTAATCTCAGTATGTCCAATACGTTGCGCCTGCCTGCCCGTGCTGAATACTACTGTGAGGCGTATTCAACGGAACATGTAGCAGAAGCGCTGACATTCGTTGAAAGACAAGGATTGCCGCTCTTGGTTTTGGGAGACGCTAGCAATGTTGTATTGCCACCTGTCTTGAAAGGTCTGACATTGCGGGTTCGCATGGAGGGAATTGAGCAACATGGCGATGTCATCAAGGTAGGGGCTGGCGTCAATTGGCACAATCTGGTGATGCTTCTCTGCGAGGATGAGTGGAGCGGCCTTGAGAATCTTTCTGGTATCCCGGGCAGTGTTGGTGCGGCACCGATTCAGAACATCGGGGCATACGGTGTCCAGATCGAGGACTGTATCGTCAGCGTAAGTGTCTTTGATCGTAAGGATGGTTGTGCGTGCGTAATCTCCCGAGAGGACTGCCGGTTTGGTTACCGTGACAGCATTTTTAAAGGGGAGTATCGCGATCGAATGGTCGTGACTAACGTGTCTTTACATCTCTCGAAACAGTTCACCCCCGTGACATCCTATCGTGATCTTCAAGCGGCTAACGTTCAGACACCACTTGAAATGGCGAGATTGGTAAAGTCGATCCGCTCGCGGAAATTGCCAGATCCTGCAAATGCCCCGAATGTTGGTAGCTTCTTCAAGAACCCAATATTGGACGAATCTGCCTATGTTGATTTCAGATCAGCGCATCCGACTGCACCAGATGGCGTGAGAACCGATGAAGGTGTAAAGATCCATGCCGCTTGGCTTATAGAGCGTTGTGGTCTGAAGAGCATGCGTGTCGGTGATGCGATGGTGTCTGAACAACATGCACTGGTGATTGTGAATACGGGTGCTGCAACGCAGAGTGACGTTGATGAACTCGCCACACGTGTGCGGGAAGCAGTCAGTGACAGATTTAATCTGTCACTGACTATTGAACCGACCGTGCTACCACTCTGACTGAAATGATCAATCGCTGGCGGCGTTCATGCCCATGTCTGACCGTGGGTCATTGGCAGCCCGTCCCCAACGACTGGGGTGGGTCGCATCGAGATCCCGTGACGCCGGTTCCAGTGCGGGTGCTGCCGGGATAGCGGGTGCTTCGCGAAGCACGGTTTCCGTAATTGGCATCCCTGGATTGATGCGGGGATCGTTTGCCGCACGTCCCCAGTTGGAAGGGTGAGGGGCCTCCTCAGGCGCGGATGAAATTATGGTATCGGTGCCGCTTGCCTCTGCCACATCCGATGAGGCGACCTCGAGATTGCTCTTGGCTTTGGCGATACCCTGCATGCCGGATTCACCATTATCACCACTCTCTGAATGACTTTCTCCAGCACTGTTTTCAGCTGTAGTCGTTGCAACAGTGTCAGAACCAGTGGCTGCTTCGAGTGTGTCGGGTTCGGAGATTTCAATGGACGGAATGTCTGCGCTTTCAGCCGCTTCTGCGGCTCTGAACGCAGCGGCAATGCTATCGTCATCGTCTTGGCTAACGTTGCCGTACTCTACGTTCTGATCGGTAGAGGCATCCTCCATCTGCTGGCGCTGGCGTTGGCGGCGACGTCGATTACTGTTGTCCCGGCGTTGGTTTCCAGATCGTCTGTTCTCGCTCGCGTTGCCACCACCGTTCTCGTTTCGGTTTCCGTTCGGCGAGGTACCCGGTTCTACTGAAGTGTTTTGATCCTGATTGGCGCGCGTTTCAACTCCATGATCTGAGGGGCGGTTGTCTTGGCCAGATTCCGGGCGGCGACGTCTGTTTTGACTACCACCTTCTTCACGGCGGTTTTCGTCGCGATGACGATCACTTCTGTTTTCGTTGCGGTTGTCACCGCGCTTCTCGTTTCTGTCCTTTTGGGAACCACGCTCCCCTTTATCCCTATCATTACGGTCCCGGTCCCGGTCCCGGTCCCGGTCCCGGTTCCGGTTCCGATTGCGGCTCTGTGCCTCACCCCGACGACGGTTCCGTTGTCCACCGCGACGCCGTTGCTCAGGCTTTTTCTCGGGTTCTGGTTCTGGCGTTTTTGGTTTGAACAACGATACGATCTTGCTTATCAATGAGTCGCCAGCAACTTCCTCCGCGACGCTCGTCGCTTTGGTCGCGGCGGGAGGAGCTGCGGTCGGTGTAAATGCCGCGATCGCCGGTTTCTCAGGTATTGGTGGTGGCGTGACCTCTCGCTGAGTTTCCTGTTCGACCTCTGAGACGGCGATCTCGTAGCTCGCACTACTCCCTTCCTGTTCATTGTTGCGGATCCTCTCCACCCGATAGTGGGGTGTTTCCATATCGGGCGAAGGCACGACAACGATCCGAACGCCACAGCGTTTCTCGATTTCAGTCACTGCATCCCGTTTTTCGTTCAACAGGAACGAAGACACCAGTACTGGGACAAAAGCGCGGATTTCTGCACTGGTCTCTTTCAGCGCTTCTTCTTCGACCAGTCTCATGATCGCGAGGGAGGAGGACTCTACGTCTCGAATTGTTCCTAGCCCCTGACATCGTGGACAAACAATACTGCTGGTTTCTCTCAGAGACGGACGAATTCGCTGTCTGGACATCTCCATGAGCCCAAAGCGGGAAATCCGGCCGACCTGCACTCTGGCGCGGTCAACCTGGAGGACTTCCCGCATTTTGTCTTCAACCGCACGCTGGTTTTTGGGGGACATCATGTCGATGAAGTCGATCACAATCAGACCGCCCATATCTCGGAGACGGAGTTGTCTTGCTATTTCTTCAGCAGCTTCAAGGTTCGTATTGAGCGCCGTCTCCTCAATGTCTGAACCCTTTGTTGCTCTTGATGAGTTGATATCAATAGAGATCAGCGCTTCGGTCACATCGATAACAATGGAACCCCCTGACGGCAGTCGAACCTCCCGTTGAAAAGCAGATTCAATTTGACCTTCGATCTGATATCGGTTGAAAAGAGGGACTTCGTTGTCATAGCGCTTCACGCGAGACGAGAAATGCGGCATGACCTGATCGACGAATAACATGACTTGTGCATAAGCCTCATCGCTATCGATCAGAATCTCGCCAATGTCATCCCGGAGGTAGTCGCGAATGGCACGGATGATGACGTCGCTCTCTGGATAGATCAGAAAGGGCGCGGACTTTGATTCAGCCGCCTGATCAATCGCTTCGGACAGCTGTAGCAGGTAGTTGAGGTCCCACTGCAGTTCTTCGCCGCTACGACCCACTCCCGCCGTGCGCACAATAACACCCATGTTCTTCGGGATGTCTAGCTGAGACATTGCCTGTTTCAGTTGTTCACGATCTTCTCCCTCAATGCGACGGGAAATTCCACCAGCTCGCGGATTGTTGGGCATTAGTACCATGTAGCGGCCGGCAAGACTGCAGAACGTAGTGAGCGCGGCGCCTTTGTTTCCACGTTCGTCCTTGACAACCTGGACGACCATCTCGGTGCCTTCTTTAACAGCATCTTTGATGTTGACGCGTCCACCTGAGCGGGATGAGCCCGAGAAGTACTCTCTTGCGATTTCTTTGAGAGGAAGGAAACCATGACGTGATGATCCGAAGTCGACAAAAGCCGCTTCGAGACTCGGCTCAACCCGAGTGACCCGCGCTTTGTAGGTGTTTCCCTTTTTTTGCTCTCTGGCACGACCTTCGATGTCAAGGTCGTACAATTTCTGCCCATCTACCAGGGCAACGCGCAGCTCTTCCTCGTGAGCAGCATTTATCAGCATACGTTTCATAACGATGTTTCTTTTGTCATTGCGAGACGCCGCATAAACATCGCCAAATCTGTCTATCGTGACCTACTCCGTGGTGGTTTCCCTCAGGTTGTCATTCACTCTAAAAGCCTGGTTATCCAAAGCCTTGATGGCCAAAGTGTACAGCGATTGGTACGTTTGCAGATCGTGGGCGGATGGAGAAAGGTGCCCAAATGTTCTGGGACTGGTTATCATGTTCTCTCACCTGCATGTTCAATATCAGGCTTGAAGCCCGCATCCTATCTACGTCTATTGGCGACTGATTTGGCGTCATGCGATTCTTGTCGCGGTTGATTGGCCCGCCAGCACTTGCTGACAGGTGGAATTCACGCGATCCAATGGTTCGGATCCTAGGTCGGTTCTATTACCCCCAAACTGGGTTATCCCACGGGTGGTGGGTGAAAAGAAGAACTTTCTGCTGGATTTAACAAGCTGATCATCCCGACCGCGCGGTATCATATCAGGAAATACGTGAACTCTGAACCTACCCTATGGGACGGAATTACTGAGGAGGCCATGTCAGAGCAACGAACACAGCCGGTCAGGATCGTCAATGTAGACGTGGAGTCCGAGGGACAGCGCATCGACAACTTCCTGACGCGATGGATGAAAGGCGTCCCTAGAGCGCGCATCTATAGGGCTATCCGTAAAGGTGAGGTCAGGATAAACGGGCGACGCTGTCGATCCAATGATCGCGTGAAATGCGATGACCAGGTACGCATCCCTCCTGTGACAGTTCGTCCAGCGTTCTCGATGGAAGCATCAGATGAGCAGATCACCGACATCCAAACTCGTATTCTCTACGAGGACCGAGGGCTTCTGGTCATCAACAAACCGGCGGGTATGGCGGTCCATGGGGGAAGTGGCATCTCGCTCGGATTAATAGAATTACTGCGACAGGCTAGGCCTCAGGATCGACAGCTGGAACTCGTTCATCGATTGGACCGAGGTACCAGTGGCTGTCTGATGGTTGCGCGAAAGCGCGCTCAACTCGTCATGTTGCAGAACGCGCTTCGAGCCAGGGATCATATTCATAAGCGCTATGTGGCGTTGGTGCATGGTCGTTGGCCGGCGTCACGCGAACAGGTGTCGTTACCAATCCAGAAATCCTCTGATGAGTCGCGCAGACGGCTGAGTAGGGTGTTTGCGTCTGGAAAGCCTGCGGAAACCCACTACCAGCTGATTGGGGAGGAGGGACCTTACTCGCTTGTGAACGCCTGGCCCGTTACGGGTCGGACCCATCAGATTCGTGTTCATTGTGCGTATCTTGGACACCCTGTTGCTGGTGATGATCGCTATGCAAGCAGGTCGCAGCTGAACCTCGATCTTCATCGGGGCTATAGCAGACTGATGCTCCATGCACGGGAGCTTGTAATTACGTTGCCAGATCTAAGCCTAAAGGTTGCATCAGAATCTGATATTAATGCTTTAAATCAGTAATTTAGGATATTTATCTAAGGTATAATATCAAGATTGATCAGGTGGTCCGTCAGTAACATCAGTGGCAATCCATACAGGGTGTTGACATCCCGGCCCTCTGCATCGGCCAGCAGGGTGATGCCAAGTCCTTCGGCTTTGATGCTTCCCGCGCAGTCGTACGGTTGATCGCGTTCCAGGTATGATTCGATCGTCGGTTTCGTTAAGGGTCTGAAACGGATACGGTAGGTCTCGCTATCGACGATTAGAGAACGTGATTCACGCACGAGACAGATGCCCGTGCTGAAGGAAACCCATTGGTCCGAACAACGCATCAGCTGGGCTCGTGCATGGTCGAAGTCTCCTGGTTTGTTGAGGAGGGTACCATCTTCCAGATGGGCAACCTGGTCCGATCCCAAGATTATATCGGACGATGCGACAGACTGTGTGAGGCTGTGAGCCTTGCCTTCAGCCAGCCTTTTACATCGTGATTCCGCAGCCTCGTTGTCGATTACATGCTCGTCATAGTCAGGTGCTCTTTGACGAAATGGAATTGCCAACTGTTCCAGTAATCTGCTCCGATAGATGGACGTTGAGGCAAGTATCAGATTTTCGTACATTTTTTGTCGCTCACGGGACCAAATTCCTTTTGACAGTGTACTACCCGATGCCTAATATGCGCGCCTTATGTCGCCCGGACATCTACCCTTGGACGTTGAATATCGCCGTCTATCTCGAGATGGCGAAGTGATGAGTGGTACCGTTCCGATGGTGAGGTTGGGAAGACTCGCGGAACAGTTGTTGTCTGCTGATCAACAGGTTGAGGTTGAACTCGGATTTTATCTGCGTCGAAAACGCCCAGCTGTGATAGGACGAGCTTCCGTCACAGTTGAACTGACTTGCCAGCGGTGTTTGGAACCGATGGCGCTGACGTTGGATGTGAGGATTGATGCAATGATCGTCGGCACAGAAGACGCACTGGTGTCCCTCGAGGCGCATGAGGACGGGATTGTCTGTGAAGATAAGCGGATTAGTATTGCAGACCTCATAGAAGATGATTTGTTGATGGATCTGCCAATAAGTCCCCGGCATGAGCAGTGCGCTGAGGTTTATGTCACGAATTTTCGTTCAGTGGATGAAGATGAGGGATTGGACAGGCCCGAAGTCAATCGTCCTTTTGCTGATTTGGCCGTTAGGGTCGCAGATATGAAGGCGAAAAAAAAAGATGTGTGAGTTCGAAGGCGTGCTGTGTGCGCGGCCTTCTTTGGTGAAATTTGATCAGCGCCCAGTGGCGTTGTTGAAGCGAAAGGGAAAACGATATGGCAGTGCAGCAGAACAAGGTCACTCGATCTCGACGTGGACAACGTCGCTCACATGACAACTTGAAAAAGGCGACCCTGTCTGAAGATCCGATGACAGGTGAGATTCATCGCCGTCATCACGTTACGGCCGATGGATTCTATCGGGGTAAGAAGGTAGTCCATCAGCAGGAAGAAGAATAGGTCATCGCAATGGGCCAGACAGCTTTTGTATTCCCGGGACAGGGTTCTCAGGAAGTTGGGATGCTTGGTGATCTCCTTGCAGTACATGAGCAGGTGGCAGAGACATTCGAAGAGGCCTCTGAGGTGCTCGGGTATGACCTTCGTAAACTGATCTCTGAGGGACCGGAAGAAGAACTGACGCAGACAGAGTTCACCCAACCTGCCATTCTGACTTCGAGCGTGGCGATCTGGCGGCTCTTTCAATCAGCCGGAACCTCGACACCAGAAGTTGTTGCTGGTCATAGTCTGGGTGAATATTCCGCTTTGGTTGCCGCCAGTGTTATTGCTTTTCCAGATGCCGTTAAGCTCGTTCAGAAACGAGGCCAATTCATGCAGACAGCTGTGCCTGTCGGTGAAGGCAGTATGGCAGCGATTCTTGGCCTTGAGGACGACCAGGTTATTGGCATTTGTGCTGACGTCAGCTCGGACTCCCAGATTGTGCAAGCAGCGAATTTCAACGCGCCGGGCCAATTGGTTATTGCGGGACACGCGCGTGCTGTTGAGCAGGCGATCGCTGCTTGTCAGGATGCCGGGGCACGTAGAGCGATGTCGTTACCAGTCAGTGCACCTTTTCATAGTGCATTGATGAAGCCCGCTGCAGAAAATCTTTCTGTGGAACTGGACGCCGTCACGTTCAACGCGCCTCAGATCCGGGTTATTCAGAATGTGGATGCGGACTTCCATAGTGATCCTGATGAGATCCGTAAGAATCTCGTCGTTCAGATGGATAGTGCAGTACTGTGGACGAATACCATTCGCCGGATTGCGGCAGAAAACATTACTGAAACGGTAGAATGTGGTCCAGGTAAAGTACTTGCTGGTTTGGCTAAACGTATCGACAAATCTGTCAAAACAATTGCTGCGAACAGTGTTGACTCTGTTGCCGCTGCTATTGAAGAGTGCGTCTGATATGAACATCTCCGGGATTGCCGGAAAAGTCGCGATCGTTACGGGTGCGAGCCGCGGTATTGGGGGCGCAATTGCTCAAGACCTCGCCGAAGCGGGCGCAAGTGTAATAGGGACAGCGACGACGACCACAGGTGCAGATAGCGTCACAGATGCGCTGCATGGAGCAGGTGATGGTGATCACCAGGGTCATGTTTTGAATGTCGCCGAAGAAGAGTCTATTTCCCAATTTTTTGCTGCGATCAAAGATCGCGACGCGCCTCTCATCCTCGTCAACAATGCTGGAATTACGCGGGACAACATTGCGATGCGTATGAAACCTGAAGAGTGGGACGATGTGATTAGTACTAATCTGACTGCGGTTCAACGGATATCTCGGCAGTGTTTTCGCGGTATGACGAAAGCGCGTTGGGGTCGCATTATTAACATTTCGTCCGTGGTAGGGAGTATGGGAAACCCGGGACAATCTAACTACGCGGCAGCAAAATCTGGAATCGAAGGTTTTAGTCGGGCACTCGCCGCAGAGCTTGGATCCCGTGATATCACTGTCAACTGTGTCGCTCCGGGATTTATTGGAACTGATATGACGGCAGAACTACCCGAAGAACAGCGTAACGCGCTATTAGAGCGAGTTCCATTAGGGAGACTAGGGGACCCTGCCGAGGTCGCCGGTGTTGTTAGATTTCTCGCCAGCGACGCCGCCGCTTATGTGACTGGAGAGACGGTTCACGTCAACGGTGGCATGTATATGGCCTAAGGGCGAGATGAATCACTTGATCGCCTGTCTGGCGTTTCATTAAACTAGCGCAGCCCCAAGCCATAGAGGGCTTCACAATGAGGAGAGAACGGTAACATGAGTACCACAGTAGAGCGCGTGACAAAGCTGGTCTGCGAACAGCTAGGGGTTGAAGAGGATGAAGTCAAGCCAGAGGCTTCGTTCGTTGAAGAACTTGGGGCGGATTCCCTTGACACGGTAGAGTTGGTGATGGCGCTGGAGGAAGAGTTTGAAACCGAGATCCCAGACGAAGAAGCTGAAAAGATCACCACAGTGAAAGAGGCGATCGATTATATTAACGCACATACCTAGCCAACGCTGCATCGTCAGATTTCTAAGATGATGAAGGCCGCATTCGTTTTTTAACGAATGCGGCTTTCCCATTTTTGGCGTTAACCTATTGCGCCATAAGTAGCCGGATGGTTGAGATGACGGACGTGCGTGATCACGGAGAGGCAAAGTGGGTAAGAGAAGGGTAGTTGTTACCGGGTTGGGGATGTTGTCGCCACTCGGCTGCAGCATGGATGAAAGCTGGTCCAACATGCTTGCTGGCAAAAGTGGCATTACGGCGATTACTGATTTTGACGCTTCAGACTATTCTGTTCGCATAGCCGGCACAGTCCCAGAGTTCAATGTAGGTGAGTACATTCCCGTTAAAGAAGCTCGCCGAATGGATGGCTTTATTCAGTTTGGACTTGTGACGGGTATTCAGGCGATGAGGGATTCTGGCCTCGAGGTCACAGATGAAAACAGGCACCGGGTGGGTGTCGCTGTCGGCTCTGGTATCGGAGGAATTGCGACGATTGAAACCTGCCATAGTGTTATTCTGGAGCGGGGGCCCAGACGTGTTTCACCGTTTTTCGTGCCGTCCTGCATCATCAACATGGTGGCCGGACATCTGTCGATCATGTTTGGTCTTCAGGGCCCGAATATCGCAATCACCACTGCCTGTACGACAGGTGCGCACAATATCGGCTTTGCCGCCCGAATGATCGCGGAAGGTGACTCGGATGCCATGTTGGCGGGTGGCGCGGAGAAATCGATGTCGCCGACCACCATGGCTGGGTTTGCTGCGATGAAAGCACTGTCTGGACGCAACGACGAACCTGAGCTAGCCAGTCGCCCGTGGGATCGAGATCGTGACGGATTTGTACTCAGCGACGGGTCGTCGGTGCTTGTCCTTGAGGAGTACGAACATGCGAAAGCCCGCGGTGCAAAGATCTATTGCGAGATTGCAGGTTTTGGCATGAGCGCGGACGCAAGTCATATGACCTCACCTTCGGAAAATGGAGAAGGCGCAGCGATGTCCATGCGAAATGCGCTGCGCAATGCAGAGATCGACCCATCAGAGGTGGACTATATCAACGCGCATGGGACATCGACGCCACTAGGTGATGTTGCGGAGACGATGGCGATTAAGTCGGTCATGGGGGACAACGCAAAGAATGTAGCCATTAGTTCGACAAAGTCCATGATCGGTCATCTTCTCGGTGCATCAGGTTCAGTCGAGGCAAGCGTGTGTGTGAAGGCGATCGCGGATCAGGTCGCGCCACCCACGATCAATCTCGAGAATCCGGACGAACAATGTGACTTGGACTATGTTCCTGGGAGCGCACGTGAAATGCCGATCAACGTGGTGATTTCGAATTCGTTCGGATTTGGCGGGACCAACGGGACCCTGGTCTTCCGAAAGATGGACTGACCTTACGGGCAGCCACAGAGGCGCTCAATGAATTCAAAAGGGCATTCGATAAAGAAGAGACTGCTCGCCGTTGTCCTGATTGGTCTTGGCATTTTCTCTCTAGTGGCCGGTGGGTCGTTGATAATGCTTGATCTGTACTCCCGACAGGCGTTGCACGTCGAAGATGGTCGCTTGGTCAAGATTACTCAAGGGATGTCAGTCACCCAGCTCTCGAGACTACTTGCTGAAAGGCAGATTATCCCCTCAGTCAGATCGTTTGTCGTCTACGTACGCGTTGCCAATTGGATAGACGGTGCCACAATCAAGGCTGGCGAATACCAACTGAATGCCAATGACACAGTTGCAGATGTTGTCAGCCGCTTTCAGGCAGGCGTTGTAAAACAGTATCGTGTGACATTTCCGGAGGGATGGACGGTCTCTCAATGGAGGGATCATATCAGGTCACTTCGGGATTTGATTATTGTTGATGAAGCAGATGACCAGACCCTCTTGCAGACTATCGCACCGGCAACAGACCATCTCCCGGAAGGAATGTTCTACCCGGATACCTACTATTTCCGGCGAGGTGACACTGAGATTTCGGTGCTGCGCCGTGCCCATCACCGCATGCAGTCCGTGCTCGCTGAAGAATGGGCACTGCGCGGTGAAGTTCCATTGAACTCGGCCTATGACGCCCTGATACTCGCCAGTGTTGTTGAAAAGGAAACTGGGCTCGCGGACGATCGTTCGTTGGTCGCCAGTGTCTTTGTGAATCGACTTAGCGTTGGCCAGCGGCTCGAGTCAGATCCGACGGTTATCTACGGTATCACTGACTTCGATGGCGATTTGACACGCCTGCATCTCCGCACTGATACGCCTTACAATACCTACCGGCGTCATGGTTTGCCGCCTACCCCGATTTGTAATCCTGGCAGGGCAGCCATTAGCGCGGTCTTGAATCCGGCAGTGTCGGACTACTTCTATTTTGTCGCTCGAGGAGATGGATCAAGCCAGTTCTCTCGGACGTTAGAGGAGCATGAGGCGGCGGTACGACGTTATCAGCTCGGAATACCCTGATGGTAGACGATGGTCGACGTATTCACCGTGAATGGCGACAATAATTTGATGGAAACTTCGAGTCGATTTATCACCATTGAAGGCGCAGAAGGTGTAGGCAAATCCACCTGCATCGCTGTGGTGGAAAGCTGGCTCGAAGGTCAGGGCCTCTCTTATGTCTCGACGCGAGAACCTGGTGGCACACCACTCGGTGAGAAACTGAGGGCTCTGCTGCTAGATCCAGCGTCGGGTACCATCGATCCCCTTGCCGAGCTGATGATGATGTTTGCGTCGCGCGCTCAACATGTGAGCGAAGTCATCAAACCGGCGCTGGCGCTTGGCCAATGGGTCGTTTGTGACCGTTTCACCGATTCGACCTATGCCTACCAGGGTGGGGGTCGAGGACTGTCGATGGAGGTCATCAGACAAATCGAGCAGGTTGCTTTACAGGGATTTACCCCAGACCTGACACTCGTTCTGGATCTACCTGTGGATGACGGCCTGGAACGGGTTGCTAATCGAGGAGAGAGAGACCGGTTTGAACGTGAGGAGAGGGTTTTTTTCGAAAGAGTTAGAAACGCATTTATGCAGAGGGCAGCCTGGGGTGATCATTATCGTGTGATTGATGCCTCGGGTACTGAGAAAGTGGTTGGCTCCCGGGTCCGGCGTACTCTTAAAGAATTTTTGGGGAGTGTTGACTGACATGCCTGCAACATTGCTGCCTTGGCAGCTTGAACAATGGGAGACAGTCACGTCCCAAGTCGCTGCAAACCGACTCCCTCATGCGTTGCTACTTGCAGGACCCTCCGGGCTGGGAAAGCGACAATTTGCCAATCGTCTGATCGATTGGCGACTCTGCGCGCTTCATGATGAATATGAAGAAGCCTGTGGAACCTGTCCCAATTGCCTTTTGCGACTGGCAGAGACCCACCCCGATCGCTTTGTGTTGATGCCTGAAGAAGGCTCAGGTCAGATCAAGATCGATCAGATTCGCGCGATGGTGGATTGGGCGTATCAGACCGCGCAAAGAGGCGAGGGCAAGTTTGTACTCATTGAACCTGCTGAGGCGCTCAACCAGCAAGCCGCCAACGCGTTGTTGAAATGCCTTGAAGAACCCCCCGAGGGCACTCATTTTGTTCTCATTGCAGATACACCGGGGCAGTTGTTGCCGACGATCAGGAGTCGGAGCAGTACTCTCTTTTTCAGAACTCCACAGGCAACAGTCGCAACCGATTGGCTCGGACAACAGCCCGGTTTTCAGCCCAATCATAGCGTTTTGTTGCAGATTGCAGGTGGTGCACCACTTGCTGTTCAAGACATGATTGAAGCAGATTATCTGGATAGTCGCAGGGCTGTGTTGCGAGTGTTCTCGATGCTTAAAAATGGTGAGAGTCCGGTGGCGGCCGCGGCTTTCGTTAGCCAACAGTTACCAGATGCGGTTATCAGCGTTATGGTCAGCTTGATACTCGATCTCCTCAGGATGGTCCGTGGTGATCGGAATATTCGTCATGAGGATGTGATGGACCAGCTCGTTTCCCTCGCGGACAATGTTCCGGAACTCAGATGGTTTTCCTTACTCGACTATCTTGTTGAATGCCGCGCACTGCTTGCGTCGGGTGCAAACCCGAATAGGCAGCTGATGATGGAAGGTCTTTGTATACGAACAGCAGAGGCAGTTGGCTGAATCGGATTTCGAGATCCTTCTGGTTGTAGGTTCGTAGTTCATTGGGCAGCATTTTCGACTCTAGTGACGCAGGCAGGTTAAAGCATGGGAAAACTCGGCGGGGGTGTTTGCAAGGAGACCATGCTGACGTTGACCATCAATGACAACGCGGTCTCGCACAATATCAATAGGCCTTTCATCAAGAAGTGTGATCTGTTTGTGTTGAATAAGATCGACTAAGAATAGGGTGATGACGTTTTTACCCTGCTCGACATTATGGACGAGGCTGAAAAAATACCAGTCGTTGGAAAGGTCATCTGGGTTGCGAAGAAAGGTGCCAAGAGCCCGCTCTCGCCGAGGGTTGGAGTCCAATGTACGGATCCTGATAAGGTCGCCAAGGACAAGATCGAGACGTACCTCGCCTGTACCCGCGGACCTACGGGCCAAACTGCAACCATATGAAGAATATCGTCGGGTTGAATACCTGCGGTATAGACGCGAATCCGACCGTCAGCGTGTCGTGTCCATTAGGTAACGCGTGAGAAAGTGATCCATCATTCGATATCGATGGATATTCGTTGATCGACCGGTGATCCCGTGTTTTGCGCCCGGGTAGGCCATGGTCTCAAACATGAGTCCTTGATCCTGAAGGTCCTTGTAGAGCCTTGTTGTGTGCGTAAACAAAACGTTGTCGTCTGCCATCCCATGGATAAGGAGCAGCGGGTCAGACAACGCGCTCGTGTATGGGAACACACTACTGGCCTCGTAGCCTGCCTTGTTGTCTGAGGGTAATCCGAGGTACCGCTCCGTGTAGTGCGTGTCATAGAGTCCCCAATCTGTGACCGGCGCAACGCTGATACCACATTTGAACGTGCCAGGTGATTTCATGAGTAGCATCAGTGTCATGTAACCACCGTAGCTGTGTCCAAAAACGCCAATTCTATTGCTATCGATCTCATCGAGTGACTGAAGGTACTGAACACCCAACAGCTGGTCCCTGACCTCAATGTCACCCAGGTGACCATAGATTGGCGATTCAAAGTCGCGCCCGCGGTCCGCGCTGCCTCGATTGTCCAGTTGGAAAATCGCATATCCCTGGGACGTCATGTAGTGGTGCCAAGGGGTCAACCACTCGTTGTTTACACGACGGACACCGGGCCCGCCATACACGACTACAACGACTGGACATAATCTGCTGGAGGACACGCCAACAGGTCTCAGCAGTCGCCAGGGCAGGGACTGCCCGTCCTCGGCTGTGAGAACACCGAACTCTACCGAACCGATCTCGGACTGATATTGATGGAATGGATGCTTCGTTTCGCTGACCTCATCCGTGATGATATGTTTCAAAGGAGTGTCAAGATCAATGATTTCTACGCGGGGTGGTTGTCCGACCGCACTGTATCGATCGACGACATGTTGGCCCCGTAATGTCGTTGAGTGGGTAAACCCCTCCTGCGACAGTCGCTCGGGCTGTCCACCATTGATTGGTACCCGGTAAAGGTGATTCTCGAAAGGACCGTCAGCAAGTGCTTCGAAGTACACGATGTCGTCCCTGACGCCGACAAGCGATGTGACCTGCCAATGACCTTGCGTGACAGGTGCGACATGCCCCTTTGTATCTCCTAACCACAGGTGATGGAAACCAGAGCGCTCAGAGCCAAACACAAACCGCTCATCGGATAACGACTTGAAGCTGTTGCTGAGATTAATCCACGTCTCGCACTGCTCAGTCATGATTACGGACGTTCGTACTTCCCTGTTGTCGAAACTGATTTCAACGAGTACGTAACTGAGGGTCTGCTGGCGTCGATCCTGTACCAGAACCATTATCTTCTTCGGTGAAAGCCAATAAACACGGGCGATATAGTCATCGTCATGTCGAGTGACGTCGATCCACAGAACGTGACCTGTCGTCAGTTCGACCACACCGAGTGCTACGTCGGCGTTAGGTGTTCCAGCGAATGGATATCGTTGGGCAAAGACTGAGAATGAATCAGCTTCAATCTCATAGCGTTCTGATATCTCAACCGGAGTTTCGTCGACCCGAATGAAAGCAATTGCGTCAGATGATGGAGACCACCAATAGCCTTCGTAGCGGTGCATCTCTTCCTGTGCAATAAACTCAGGTAGTCCGTAACTTAGCTCTTCGGTACCTTCGGGAAGAACGCGATCTACGCTGATTTCTGCGCCTTTTCTCGGTAACTGCTCCGGTATTCGCATAACATGGAGCGTGCGGTCTCGGATGAATGCCAGCTGCTGGCTATTCGGGGAAAATCTGATGTCTGTCTCGTAAGTGGCGTTATCAGTCACTGGCAGGACGCTCTTTACATTCAGCTGCAGGAGATACAAATTACCGGCGAGAGGAACGAGAATGGATTGGCTGTTCGGTGCCCAGTAGTACTCGGTAATGCCTTCATGCGAAAGCCTCAGGCGTTCCCGACGTGCCTTCTCTTCGATCGAAAATTCCCGCGCGTCAAATTGATTGGCACTTGCAAGAACAGACTTTTCACCGGTGGCAAGTTCGAACTGCCAGAGGTCCAGTGCATCAGCCTGCGAGCTGCTGCCAGAGTTTTTAGCCGACAGATAGGTGAGTCGCGTTCCGTCAGGTGAAAACTGAAGACCTTGAGGTGAACTGCCTTCCAGCGCCGGTGCACTGAACAAGCGCTCCAGTGAGAGTTTCATTCAGTCAACCTCAGCAAAAGCTTGACGTGTGAGATTTTGAGGTTGTCCGCCTTTCATGAGGATATTGTCCTCAATCCGAATGCCCCCGTATGGTATGAGTTCATTTATCAAGGGCCAGTTGAACGCATTGCTGTGTTCAGAGGCCTGTAGCTGCTGTAACAACATGGGTATGAAATAGAGGCCAGGTTCGATCGTAAACACCATATCGTCTTCTATATTGCGAGTAAGGCGGAGCGCCGGGTGTTGTTCTGGTGGTTGCTTCAAAGTACCGCCGATGTCCAGTTGCAGTCCGCCGACGTCATGGGTCTGGAGTCCGACCAGATGCCCTAGACCATGAGGCATAAAATGAAAAGATGTTCCGGTTTCCACCTGTGACTCAGGGCTCATCGTTGAGAGCCCTGAATCGACTAGCAACTGCGACACGCGCAGTTGCATCGCGAGGTGTAGGTCGGTGTAGTTGCTGAAATCAGGGATCCTATTTATCAAGGCTTGTTGGTGTTCATCCATGGCGTTGACAAGATCTGCGAACGAACCAGATGTCTTGGCGTAGGTGCGAGTGATATCAGCGGCATATCCTGCATTCGTAGCGCCTGCATCGATGAGCATTGAAACACTGTCGATCGGCACCTCATGGTCGTAGTGCTGATAGTGCAGAACGCTGGCGTGCTCATTCATTGCAACAATGCTGGTGTAGGGTGTTTCCTGTTCACGATGCACGGTCGCTGCAAGATACGCATTCTGGATAGCAAACTCAGAACCACCTTCGAAGAAGGTTTCCTTTGCCCGGAGGTGACCACGGACAGCCGTCCGAGCCGATTGTTGAAGAGCTTCTGCTTCGTACCTTGTTTTGTAGGCCCGAAGGAAATGTAAATGATGCAGTACGCTTTCCGGGTTGATCTGACGACATTTCCACTTTTCCGCCAGCGCAACATCTTCTCCGACGAACCCAAGGGTTGAAGGATCTATCTGATCGCGAACCTCAGTCACGTTCTGGATGACCCTGACATCCCAGTGCGATGTCCATTCTCCCTGGGGAACACTAGCAGGCATGTACCAGTAATCCTGGGGCTGGTGAAAGTACAGAACCGGTACGCAGGATGGGCGAACAAGAATGAATGAGTCAGGGACGTGACGAACCGGTACCCAGTGGTTGAAATGAGGGTTGACGATGAAAGGGTATGCGCGATCATCGAGGAACGCACGGTGTTCACCACCTGATGCAATTATCAAGCCTTCGAGTGTACTTTCAGCGAGTGCAGCCTCAAGTCGTTCCTGCAGTGTTTTTATATGTTCCGCGTAAGGATCGAGTGTTGATTCGGGGGCCATATTGGCGCCTGCCTATTTACCCGTGAGTGCTGTGAGACTATAGCGGCCGAATCTTCCCGGTAACAGGGGATTTCTGTAGAGCTTGGGTTGACCAGCCGGCCGGGTGTTGAAGCGCTTGTAGGACCACTCGTATTGTTCAGGATTCAAACGGATGAGCGTCTCGAGTTGGCGCATGATACGCTCTCCGATGTCAGGGGCAGAAGCATCAATCTGACAGTCGAGATAGTGCAGTTCGTAGTTGCTGCCTGTCGCAATAGCGACACCGATTATTGTTCTGGCTTGTGATTGAGCAATCAGATCGGGAAGTGCTGATGAAGTCAGGGCCGGGATACCAAAGAAGTTAAGGAACTGGCCATCTCGAAGACGTGGCTGCATATCTGGTGTAAACACCACCACTTCACCGGCCGTTAGTCCTTGTAACAGCCTTACCTTGGAACGGTTTGAAGAGTCGAAGCACCGGATGCCACGAGCAACTCGATTTCTAATCTTCTGGTCTGCTGCGAGCCGGCGTGAGTGCGGTTCCAACACTTCGTTGACTCTGTAGTGTATTGAAAGATCCCGAAGGACAAGATCAGGTGTCCCCAGATTGGGTAGTAGTACGATACACCCTGTACCGTGGTGATCAGGGTGGAAGTGTTCCCGACCTTCGATACACTGGCAGAAAGGTTCAATGTCGGCGTCTGATTTAGACCAGATTTCAGCGTTTCGCAGTCGGTTCATCGAGTTATGAGACAGAGATAGAAGCGCTGTCCGACTGACGCTCTCAATACCTGCGGAGGGTCCACAATAGGCCAGATTCGTACGCGCGATTGAACCATCCCTTGTCAGCGTCCGTATTCTGGCGTAGAGGCTTGCGAGCTTGCCACGGAAATGGCGGGACGTGTGGCGAATTGCCAGGCGTGTAATGGCGCTCAATACTCGTCTCGTCTGGAAGAATCGTGCCCGCAGATTCGGATACACTGGCGCGTCTCCCGCCGGACGCGTACGAAATCGTTTGTACGACCAGAGATACTGATTCGGGTGTTCGCTGATCAAACGTGTCATCGCTTCGTTGAGTCGTGCGACACTCAATCCAGTGCTCTCTGATTCAAGTGGGGTGCACCGGATATGGAATCGTCGCGCGTGACGTGTGCAGGCGACTACGAATATCTGCGCGTTTGTGCGTTCGGCAAGACGTATCGACAGGGAACTCGTCAGAGCGGGGATGCCAAAAAAGGGGGCGAATTCTCCCACGTGTACATCGGGTTCCTGATCCGGCATAAGGCCAATAACGCCACCTTCATTGAGGTGTTTGAGTTGGGCACGAACGCCAGCTGCATCGGCAGGAACAAATCGGGTTCCAGTACCAGCCCGTTGCTGCTGGACCAATTGATTGATCGCGGAGCGATGATTGGGTCGGAACATGTGTGCCAGACGGAAGCGACTACCGAGGAAGTGATTGAGGACCTCCCAATTGCCGAGATGTGGCATTACAAGAATCGCACCACGCCCTTCGCTCTGACACTGGTTGATGAGGTCGATCCCTTCGACTTCTGTGAGGATATACCGGCCTTTGTTTCGCCAGATGGCTGGAGACTGTAACGCAGTCAGCGCAATGTGGTAGGTGCTTGCGAGGAGGATTCGCCGTTGCTGCCGGTCGGTTAGCGTGGGCCAGCACAATCGAATGTTGCAGGATGCAGTATGTACGGTTCGACGTGCGCATATCACAATCATTACCGTTGCAACCATCGCGAGCGCGGGCAACACCTTTGAAGGAACACGTGTTACCACGGCAAGCGCGAACTGTGCGAGCGCTCGGTGACTCCTGCCGGTTTTCTTGTCATAGGCATTCGTCGAAAACGTGTTTTCGTCTTCCTGGCCCGCTCCAGGCGGTTCATCGTGCTCATTCATCTACAAGGTCAGCCCCCGGTCTCGTTCAGAATCTCCCCTGCCTTCTCCGCAATACGGTCATCCAGCAGTGCGCCGAGCGCCTCGATGAGGCCACGTGGGCTCCCTTAAGACGGATTTCTTCTCGCCAAAGTCCGAGAAGAGACTGACGTTGAAAGGACGGCTGAGATAGCACTGCGAGCAATTTCTCTAGAATATTTACGTCACTGCGTGCGGCATTGAGCAGCGTGACCAGGGCGAGGTCTTGGCCGATGCCAAAGAAAATCTTGATCCTCTCGACCAGACGATAGGCAGTTGATTCGGTGTTGTTCATCGAATTATGGGTCAATGGATCGAAACGGGTGCAACGCATTCACAAGCGTGATCATCTACCGCGAACCGTGGCGTTACAAGGGCGGTTCATGATATATATGGTGCCGAGCGGAAACGCAACGGGGCGCTGTTCGGCGCCATTCAGGAGTCAAAATTGTCAGGAGTTAAAAATGCCGGTAGTTGAATATTCGGCCGCGGCTTCCGTAGAAGAAGCAGTGTCACTATTGTCGAATTCCGACATCCCTGCCAAGGTATTGGCAGGAGGCACAGATCTGATTATCCAGTCGGCGGGATTGAGTCCCATCAAGGTTGTCGACATCAAAAACATCGAGAGCATGATGGGTGCCACCATCGACAGTGACGGACTAACGCTGGGACCGAGCATGCCGTGTGCTGAGCTCTATGCGCGTGATGACGTTAAAGCGATGTTTCCAGGGCTTGTAGAAGCTGCGTATCTCATTGGATCGACGCAGGTTCAGGGGCGTTGCAGTATCGGCGGTAATCTGTGTAACTCATCGCCTGCAGCTGACACGATCCCCGCTTTGATCGCAAACGCAGCACACTGCGTGATTCAGGGTTCCGGTGGTGAGCGGACGGTCGCTGTTGAGGACTTTGTCACTGGCGTGGGTCGGAACTGTATGAAACAAGGTGAATTATTGACCGCCTTGCGCCTTGCAACACCTGCGGCTGGCACATCCGATGCCTATTTGCGGTTCATCCCTCGTACTGAGATGGACATCGCTGTAGCCGGCGCTGGTGTCAGCGTCACGTTGGATGGTGATGGAACCTGCACCGCGGCTCGCGTGAGTATTGGTGCAGTTGCACCGACGGCACTACTGGTACCTGAAGCGGCCGATGCACTGATTGGCAGCAAACTCGACGACGCTGCCATGGACAAAGCCGCGGCTGCCAGCTCTGCAGCGTCCAGCCCAATCACTGATCGTCGTGGCACGGTCGAATTTCGAAAACATGTCGTGGGCGTTCTTACGAAACGGGCCGCTACGATTGCAGCGCAACGCGCACGAGGAGAGTGATCATGGCAAAAGTACATGTTTCCACGTCGGTCAATGGCGAGCCCACTGAGTTTTTATGTGATCCTCATGAAACACTTCTGGATGTGTTGCGCAACGAGCTCAATATGACCGGTACCAAGGAAGGGTGTGGTTCCGGAGACTGTGGCGCCTGTTCCGTTATGGTCAATGATCGACTGGTATGCTCATGCCTGGTGTTGGGTGCAGAAGCACAAGGCAAAGAGATCGGCACGGTTGAAGGGATTGGCAGCAACGACAGTCTGCATATCATTCAGGAGAAGTTTCTTGAGCATGCAGCGCTTCAGTGTGGCATCTGTACGCCAGGGCTCATCGTTTCGACGAAAGCACTGCTCGAAGAGAATCCGACTCCAACTGAAGAAGAAGCAAGGTACTACCTGGCAGGCAACCTTTGTCGCTGTACCGGCTATGATAAGATAATTCGCGCTGTAATGGATGCAGCTGAATCCATGAGACGAGGTGCTTAATCGTGAGTGAAGCGAAAGAATACAAGTATGTTGGTACCCGGCGCGTCCGTCCGGACGGTTACGACAAAGTCACGGGGCGAGCAAACTACGGTGCGGATCTCGCGCTGCCTGGTATGATCTGGGGCAAGATTCTCAGGAGCCCGCACGCCCACGCAAAAATCAACGGGATTGATATCGGTAAAGCAGAATCTCACCCGGGAGTATCCGCGGTTGTGACATTTCAGGATTTCCCTGAGAAGTCTCAGAGGAATCCAAGCGCGCAGAACATCCTGGCCAACACAAAAGCTCTGTATCACGGACATGCCATTGCGGCAGTTGCAGCCAAAACAGAGCAGATTGCGGAGGAGGCTCTGGGGTTGATCGAGGTTGATTATGAGGTGTTGCCACCTGTGATGGATCTCGATACCGCAATGGCCGAAGGTGCCACGCTCATCAATGAAAATCTGAAAACGGCGGGTCTCCCAGAACCGGCGACAGAGTCATCGAACATAGCGGCGCGACAGGAGCTGAAGATTGGTGATATCGACGCGGGTTTCGCAGAAGCGGACGTGATCGTCGAACGTGAGTACTCGACGCCTACTGTTCACCAGGGTTACATCGAGCCTCATGCATGTACCGTACGTTACGACGAGAATGGCCAGTCCATGGTCTGGTGCTGCACGCAGGGCCACTTTGACGTTCGCGCAAGCACGGCCAATCTGTTGGGGATGGAACTTGGAAAGCTGAAGGTTGTAGCGAGTGAAATCGGTGGTGGCTTCGGTGGCAAGACCATTGTCTACCTTGAACCGGTTGCCCTTATGTTGTCCAAGAAATCGGGTAATCCAGTCAAGATTGTGATGGGCCGCGATGAGGTATTCAAAGCGTCTGGCCCGGGAGCGGCGACCAAGAGCTGGATCAAGATTGGTGCCAAGAACGATGGGACCTTCACAGCGATGCAAGCCAAACTGGTCTTCGAAGCCGGGGCCTTCCCAGGTTCACCGGTCGGTCCAGGGACGATGACTGTCTTTGCTCCCTATGATGTTAAGAATGCCAAGGTTGAAGGTTACGATGTGCTTGTCAACAAACCGAAAGTTGCCGCTTATCGGGCACCCGGTGCGCCTCAGGCCGAGTTTGCATCGGAGATGCTGATCAACGAATTGGCCGACAAATTGGGTATGGACATGATCGATATCCGACTGAAAAACGCGGCCCGAGAAGGCACGCAGGCACTTTACGGACCGAAGTTCAATGAGATTGGTCTGGTCGAATGTTTGGAGCAGTGTAAGGCATCTGATCACTATCAAAGTGCGGTTGGAGAAGGGAACGGTCGCGGTGTCGCAGCAGGATTCTGGTTTAATATTGGCGGTGTTTCGAGTGCTGTAATTCACATGAATCCGGACGGCACTGCGACGCTGCTGGAAGGCTCTCCTGATATCGGCGGTTCCCGAGCGTCCATGCAATCGATGGCGGCTGAAGAACTGGGGATCGCTCCAGAGCGTATCAAACCGATCGTTGCTGATACCGAAATGGTTGCTCACAACGATACAACAGGCGGCAGTCGAACAACGTTTGCGACCGGTATGGCCGTCATTGAAGCAGCACAGGATGTGGTTCGTCAGTTCAAGGAACGTGCAGCGTCGACCTGGAACGTGACACCGGACCAGGTCGATTGGTCTGACGGCGTGGCCCGCAATACGGCAGGGGACGGTGAGATGACCTGTGCGGAAATCTGTGCGTCAGCCGGGCGAACCGGTGGTCAGATTACCGGACGTGGCAACATTAATGCTCGTGGTGCTGGTCCATCATTCTCCGTGCACATCGCGGACGTCGCTGTCGACACGGACACTGGCAAAGTGGATGTTGTTCGATATACGGCTTCCCAGGACGCAGGGCGGGCCATCCACCCAAGCTATGTAGAAGGACAGATACAGGGTGGTTCGGTACAGGGTATCGGCTGGGCGCTGAACGAGGAGTACATCTACAACGACGATGGTCTACTTGAGAACCCCGGGTTTCTGGACTATCGGATTCCGCTCGCATCAGACTTGCCGATGATTGATCCCATCATTGTAGAAGTGCCTAATCCGTTCCACCCGTATGGTGTTCGAGGGGTTGGTGAGGCCAACATCATTCCGCCTCTGGCCACAGTTGCTACCGCTGTTGGCAATGCGATTGATCGTCCTATGCCTGACTTGCCCTGCTCACCGCCACGGGTGCTGAAAGCGATTCAGGAAGGCTAGACATGGCCATCGTGATCTTCTCCAGTGAGCTACAGAAGTTCACTGGAGAAGAACGCATCGAATTGGGTGTATCTACCTATCGACAGCTAGTCGATGGGATCTTAGGTCGTTATCCCGATATGCCTGCTGAAGAAATCACTGAAAAAGCCGTCTCCATTGATGGGATGATCATCCAGGATCCCCTGTTGGACCCTGTGGCCCCGGACAGTGAAGTGCATTTCCTTGATCGCATTTCTGGCGGCTAGGCCGTAGGGAATTCAGCGAAGTCGACGTTCCAGAATGGCTTCAAGGTCAGCAAGCGCCTGATCTCCGCTCATGACTTTGATGGTCTTCATGCCAAGCGCACGCGCAGGTTTTAGATTAATCCCAAGGTCATCAAGAAACACCGCTTCATTGGGTTGGACGCCCAGTTCGTGGCAAGCAAGCCTATAGATTTCGGGATTAGGTTTCCTGATGCCGACGATACTGGATTCGATAATGATGTCAAAGCTGTTCATTACTTCCTCGAAGCGGGTCGTGATGGCCTCGACCCTTTCAGATTGATCGCGGCGAATGTTGTTGGTGATACAACCCGTCTTGTAGTGTTGACCAATGATAGATAGTGCCTTGACCATTTCGGGTCTAAGTTCACCTGACAACAAAGCGAGTACATCAGCACCCGCAATCTCGTATCCTAAGGCGCGGGATTCAGCCGCGAACAGCCCATCAAATTCTTCACGGGTCACGTCACTGTTCTCAAGCTTTGCCCAGGCATTATCATCCGGATTAGTGGAATTGACTGTGCGAATGAAATCTTTTGGGAGCTGGCGCTGCTGTTCGAAACGGGCGAACGCTTCGAACGGACTGCTTGTAATCACGCCGCCAAAATCGAAAATTACGGTATTGATCATATCAGAACATCTGGTCGTCGGGGCGCGCCAGCCCCTTTTTTGAATTGTTGGCAGCGTCAATAATGAGCTGGACATTATCTGATTGGGAAAGCTCTTCCTGCAGTTGCTTGAGGCTTTCCTCAAGCTTTAGTTCGCGCATAAAGAGGACCCGAAATGCTTTGCGGACCTCTGCAACCTGAGCCCGGGTATAACCCGCGCGTTCCATTCCGATCTTGTTGATGACTCGCATTTTGGCGGGAAACCCCTCGGCGATCGTAAACGGCAGAACATCCTGGACCACACGCGCCATGGCTGCAACCATCGCCGCCGTACCGACGTTGCAGAATTGATGGATGCCAGCGAGCGATCCTATATTGGCGTGGTCGCCAATGTTGACATGGCCAGCGACTGCGGCGGAGTGGGAAATGATCACGTGGTTACCAACACTGCAGTTGTGTGCAACGTGAGATTGCGTGAGCAGCGTGCAGTCATCACCAATAACAGTGGCAGTTTCGTGGTCGGTACCACTGTGAATGCTGACAAACTCACGTATGACATTGCGATCGCCAACTTGTGTATAGGTCACATTGCCATCCGAGAACTTCTTATCCTGACTCTGTACACCGATGGTGACAAAGGGGAAGATCTCGCATTCTGATCCTATTTCCGTATGGCCCTCAATGACCACGTGCGACCGGAGTATACTTGTAGGGCCGATCGTGACGTCGGGGCCAATCGTGCAGAATGGACCAATTTCACATCCGTCGCCGATCTTGGCATTGGGGTCGACGACAGCGTGATTGTCGATCTTGATCATTCAGACAATTCTCCCGAGTTGAGATGATGATGCGCAGCGTACATGGCTAATCGCCGTCTGTAGAAGCCTTCCACTATCGCTCCATTTTTTCTCCATATCAACCGGACCTTCCTTTCTTTTCGAGAGCTCAATGATATAATTGTGGCTGACTTTTTCTTCTTCCTTCCCTATGCAGAACCCGTCGGCGCCCGCGCCTGATCGTTCTTTAGTCGATCAACATTCCTTCACGCGTGATGAACTTCTGAATTGCGGATTCGGAGATCTCTTTGGACCTGGACGCGCGCATCTTCCTGTTAATGAGATGCTGATGATGGATCGTATCACCGACATTCAGGAAGTCGGCGGGAAATATGGCAAGGGCCATATCCTCGCTGAACTCGACATTCATCCGGACCTTTGGTTTTTCAAGTGTCACTTCCCGGGCGATCCTGTAATGCCCGGTTGTCTTGGACTCGATGCTTTGTGGCAGCTTCTTGGATTTTGGCTTGCATGGAAGGGTAATTGGGGGGTCGGCAGGGCACTCGGATGTGACAAAGTTGCTTTTAGGGGACAGGTCTTGCCCAATGCCAAAAAAGTGGAGTACGAAATTAATATTGCACGGGTCCGGGAAGGAAAAAGAGTACTGGGAATTGCTGATGCATTGGTAAAGCGCGACGGCACTGAAATCTACACTGCAGAAGGCATCAAGGTCGGTCTGTTTACATCCTTGGATGATTTTGGGTGACATATGAGAAGAGCAGTCATTACAGGTCTGGGACTCGTTTCGTCAATCGGCAATAACAAGGCTGAGGTCCTCGAGTCGCTTAAAGAGGGACGGTCGGGTATCAGCTATCAACCTGACTATGAAGAGATGGGTCTGCGCAGCCATGTTGCAGGGCGCGTCGACATCGACTTCAAGGAACACATCGATCGAAAACTGCTTCGATTCATGGGTGATGCGGCGGCGTATTCTTATATCGCGTTGAAGGAGGCTATCGAACAGTCGGGGCTGACAGAAGCCGAGGTATCGAATGTTCGCACCGGTATCGTCGCGGGCTCGGGCGGTGCTTCTTCCGCAAATCTGACCGAGGCAGCTGATGTCCTCCGCGAAAAAGGTATCCGCAAAGTGGGACCGTATCGGGTCACGAGAACTATGGGTTCAACGGTTTCGGCATGTTTGGCAACGCCGTTTTCGATCAAGGGCGTGAACTACTCGATGACGTCAGCGTGCGCCACCAGCGCGCATTGTATAGGACATGCTGCGGAACTGATCCAACTTGGGAAACAAGACGTTGTCTTTGCAGGGGGTGGCGAAGAAGAACACTGGTCATTGTCTGCACTGTTTGATGCGATGGGCGCGCTTTCGAGTGGTTACAATGATACTCCGGAACTTGCTTCACGGGCCTATGATAAGGATAGAGATGGTTTTGTCATTGCCGGTGGTGGTGGCTTTGTGGTTGTGGAGGAGTACGAACACGCCAAAGAACGAGGTGCGAACATTATTGCAGAAGTAGCTGGCTATGCGGCCACATCTGATGGCCACGACATGGTGCAACCTTCCGGCGAAGGGGGTAAGAGGGCGATGGAGATGGTGTGTGCAGAACTGAATGACAAAGTGGACTACATTAATGCCCACGGGACTAGTACACCACTCGGTGATATCCCAGAAATCAACGCAATCCGCGATGTTTTTGGAGAAGACATTCCGCCTATCAGCTCCACGAAGTCCCTCTCGGGCCATTCATTGGGCGCTGCAGGTGTACAAGAAGCAGGATATGCTCTGTTGATGCTCGAAAACGATTTCATCTGTGCTAGTGCAAACATCGAAAATCTCGATCCCGAGGTCGGCAATGCACCGGTGGTTCGTGAACTTATTGAGAATGCTGGTCTGAACACGATCATTTCAAACAGCTTTGGGTTCGGTGGGACAAATGCCGTACTCGCGTTCCAGCGGTTGGCCTGATAGCGCAAACTTTATTTTCTTTTAACACTGTACCCGTACTCTTGCGCACGGATCGCGGAGGGTCACAAGAGTGAATAGAACTAAAGTCGTCGTCATCGAAGACGAGCCCGATATCGTTGAGGTGATGAGCTACAACCTTAAACGAGAGGGTTATCAAGTCGCCTCTGCCATGCGCGGCGACGAAGGCTTGAATCTGGTTCGGAACCAGTCCCCGTCACTCGTTATTCTAGATCTGATGTTGCCGGGCATGGATGGCCTATCTGTGTGTCAGCAGATAAAGTCAGATCCGATTATCCGTGATATTCCCATTATCATTGTCTCGGCCAAAGGCGAAGAGAGTGACGTCGTCATTGGATTAGGTATGGGGGCAGACGACTACCTCAGCAAGCCCTTTGGCCCGCGTGAACTACTCGCCAGAGTGAAGGCGGTGCTGCGCCGCGGTGCTGTTCGAGAAGATAATCAAAAGGAACGTATTGTCGTGCGAGATCTGTTGATTGATGCGGCTCGACACGAAGTCCGCGTCTCTGATCAAGTGGTCAAGTTGACCGCAACCGAATTCAAGATCCTTTTCCACCTGGCGTCTCAGCAGGGGCGTGCATTTTCAAGAGAACAATTGCTCAACCGGGTTGTGGGTGAGGGTGTTGTGGTCGTCGATAGAAACATCGATGTCCATATTCGATCTATTCGTAAAAAGCTTACCGTATGTAGTCAGATGATTCAGACGATACGAGGTGTAGGGTATCGTTTTGTTGACGATTAAACTCAGGTGCCGGCAACCCTAGCGGTTGTCGTGAGGGAACGGCATGTTGCGCTCCAAATTTCTGTGGCAGTTGTACACAACCTTGGGCGCGGTTGTGATGGTCAGTATTGTCGTCTTCGGCACTTTTACGCTGGCACAACTCCAGATCGACACCCGAGCAAATATTCAACAGTCACTGACCAATCAGGCGGCAATTCTGAGACACTATCTCTCTCCTTACCTTGAGGCAGGCGATCAGATCACTCAGGCGCATTTAGTATCGCTTGTTGAGGGTGGTGGTGCCCGAGTGACGTTGATCGATGCCGAGGGTGTTGTCATCGCAGATAATCGTCAGGAACCTGGTGTCATGGATAACCACCGTGAGCGACCGGAGGTGCTTCAGGCGACATCCGAAGGGTTCGGGGTTTCAGAGCGGTTCTCGACGACGATTGGCGAAAACATGCTGTACGTCGCACTGAGCGTACAGAGTGACCGAGCGTACATTGGCTTCATCCGAGTTGCTATTCCGCTGGCCGATCTTGAAGCTCAGCACGCGGTCATCAGGAACCGCCTGATGTTCATTGCATCGGTGATCGTTGCGGTATTCCTGGTTATCGGTTTCCTTGCAGCGCGACGGATCTCACGCCCACTGGCACAGATTACAGAAGGTGCGAGTCTTATTGCCGCGGGACACTATGATCACCGCCTGCCGAAACGCTCGGATGATGAGATCGGTCGACTGTCATCAACACTAAACGAACTGGCTCGCCAAACAGAGGAACGTATCGAAGACTTGATGAGTTCCCGTAATCAACTGGCGGCGATACTGTCGGGGTTGACAGAGGGTGTCATTGCGGTAGATCCCAATCAGAAAATCCTCCATATGAATGAATCGGCAGGTCGAATGCTGCAACTTCGGAACAATGTGGCCATCCGATCGCCATTGGGCGATGTGGTCAGGGTCAAGGAGATCTGCCAGGCCGTCGATACCTGTCTGTCAGAACTGATCTCTGTCAACGCGACGGTCAAGGTCAGAGACAGTACGCTTGATGTGCTTGTTGCAGTGCTCAGAAACGGTGACTGGGAGTCTGCCGCAGGCGCAATCGTGGTCATAGAAGACATCACTGAGATGTTGAGGTTGGAACAGGTGCGCAGTGATTTTGTTGCGAATGCCTCGCATGAGTTGAAGACCCCAATATCGGCTATTCGCGGTTTCGTTGAGACGATTCTTGATGACGAACAGATGCCTGATGACATAACCAAAAAATTTATTGGCAGGATCCGTTCTCAGTCTGCGCGCCTCGACACTATCGTCAGTGATCTTATTCATCTCTCCAGATTCGATAACTACGCTTTGAAAATGGAATTGGCGACGTTGGACCTTGGAGTGTTGCTTCGGCTAATTCACCAATCAAAAACAGAAGATGCATCTGACGCAGATCTGTCCTTCCATTCTGCTATTTGTGACACCGCGGTAGAGGTTAATGGTGAAACCAAAGCATTGGAACAGATGGTTGTGAACCTTGTCGACAATGCCTTCAAGTACACGCCCGCAGGTGGTGTCGTCACATTGCGACTGTATACACGGGGCCAGATGGGGGTCGTCGAAGTAGAAGACAATGGTATTGGAATTCCTGAGGACGAACGTCAACGGATCTTTGAGCGGTTCTATCGGGTTGATCGTGGGCGATCGCGGGAACAGGGTGGCACCGGTCTGGGTTTGTCCATTGTCAAACACATCGCGCGGTCACACCATGGCAGTGTCGATCTGGTCTCTGAGGTCGACAAGGGGTCGACCTTCAGGGTGAGTATTCCGTTGGTGATAGCAGAAGCCAGAAACAGCATCTGAGCGCTCCAAATGCACAACAGTCGCCAAGCGCGTTCGATATGGCATACTAAACGGACTTCCTCAGAGATGAGTCCATGCGTGCGACGTTGGTCATGATGCTGGTGGCCGTTGCCGCCGGATGTGCATCGTTCAAACTTGACCCCATGCACCGTCTTACGGGCCATTGGCAGTCTGAGGTAGGCGGATATCCAATTGTCCTGAGCTACACTGAAACATCGGTACAGGTGAATGGTGAGGCACCCGCGGATTACAGCAAGGACGGCAACAAGATTACGATTGTCAGTGCTGATGGCGAACACAAGCAGACGCGAGAGATCAGATTTCACGGTAAAAACACGATGGTCATGACAGACTCTCTGACAGGTACTCAACGTACGTATCTGAGGATTATCGACTGACATCCTAAGCCTTTATAGCCCCGTCCGTTTCAGGATGGTCTTGAATCATTGATGCTGTATATAAATACAGTTATTCTGGCGTCATGCCAGACGCTCTGCCAACAGGTTACTACCACACAAATTTCTGTACGTTACTGGCGTTTGTTCAAGAGCGGTACCACGATCTCCTGACAACTACTGAATGTGCGTTCATTGATGATTTTCATAATCTGACCCTCGATGCACAACGGCTGTACGTGCGCTTGTTGACCCGAAAAGGGCCACTATACCGATCCGACCGACTGTCCTATCACGAAATTGCCGATACAGACGCCATGCTCGATGAACTGTCAGGTGCCGATTTTGTTATTCCGTTGGCGTTCTATCAGGATGGGAAACGGCGTATAGAAGACCTACGGACCATGACCGTACAAAATGTTGATACTGATATTGGCGTTATTGAGAATAGTGATAACGATAAACTGCATGATCTCAAACGTACCTTGCTTGCCTTATTCACCCGTCACGAGTTGAGCTCGTTGCTGGATGCGAATCGGGCGACGCGGAAGAGCGAGCTAATGGATCAAGCGGAACAATGTACGGTCACTGCGATAGCAGCACACTTGCCTGCTCGAATCGTGATGGCAACGCGTCTGGAAGAGATTGTTTACTTCCGTTTATTGTTCTTCGGCAACACCCGTCAGGACCTGACTGAGTTCGTTTTACGCGATCTGGGTGTGGCGCCCTACGAGACCTATACCATTGATAACGCGAGTCGTTTCTTTAGCTGTCGTGACCATGTCGAAGAGGTTCGTGAGGCCTATGCGATTTCGGATCACGGATATAACCTACTTGAGCAACCCGACATCAATCGCCTTGTCGCATTTGCGGCAGACATCCCGGAGAAGGGAAGTTCTCAAGCCCTGCGACTATACGATCGCACCAGGAACCAGGTGGCAAGGCAACTGGAACGAATGCAGGCCTGGGATGCCGCTCTACAGATCTATCGACAATCCCAGCGACACCCATCGCGAGAAAGACAGGTACGCGTACTGATATGTCTGGAGCAGCTCGACGATGCGCAACGAGTGGTAGATGGGATTCTGGCGAACCCGTGGAACGAGGAAGAGCTAGAGTTTGCACATCTCAGTCAACATCGGATAAAGCGTAAACAGAATCAACCCAGCACGGTGCCGGCTCGATGTGAACCACGTGCGAACGATTTGACGCTGAAGCCAGAAGCCGATGTCGGCGTCGAAGAGCTGGTACGTCGACATTTCGAAGGGCACGGGTGCGACGCTTTCTATGTGGAAAATTCACTTTTCACAGGTTTGTTCGGCTTGCTATTTTGGGATGTCATCTTCTCTCACCAGCCGGGTGTATTCTTCAACGAGTTTCAACGTGGACCGTTTGATCTGTTCAGCGCAGATTTCGCTCACTCACGCCAGTCACAGATAGACGAGTGTTTTGGGTCTCTCGGGACTGGAGATTACGCACATCGAATCCGTGCGACGTTTAGAGGTAAAGTTCCGGTCGTCAATCACTTTGTCCACTGGGGGGTGCTGGATGAAGCGATACTGGATCTTAGTCTGGAACGGATTCCCGCAGACCATCTTTATTCCGTCTTCACCAGAATGCTCAGGGACCTGCGGAACAACCGCAGTGGGTTCCCCGATCTTGTTGTCTTCCCACCTCGATCCGGTTACGAACTGATCGAAGTGAAAGGGCCGGGAGATGCCCTTCAGAAGCATCAACGAAGATGGTTCGGTCACTTTCAGGCAGCGAACATACCGGCTCAGGTCATACGGTTGCAGTACGCGTCGTGACCGCCCCAGGTTTTACGATGTCGGTTCGCCAACTGGTCGAACGGTGCTGCATTGAGGGTGACCTACATGCCACAACGGGAGCGAGAGTCTCAGGTCGCGAAGGCACGCGAGCCCACCAACGTGTCCAACGTCACCGTCTCCAGTCCTGGGGGGACGACTATCAGAGTGAAGTGCAAGTGTCTTCGACGTTTGCGTTGCAGAAGGCAGGAGCGAGCAACGACCAAGTCAGAATTACCATCCGGGGACGACTCGATGGGCTCATAAGTTCACCCAGTGATGGCTTGATCGTTGAAGAGATCAAGACAATTCGTGGCGAACCAGACATGATCCCTTTAACGCTGCAGCGCCTTCACTGGTCACAGGTCATGCTCTATGCGGCGATGTTATTACGTGAACATGATCATGAGTTTCTCCAGAGCGTGGATGGGGTGGATACATCAGCCGTAGTGCTTCGCCTTTGCTACTTCGACCTCCAAAGTGGAGAGGAGCACATTCAAGCAAGGGCTCAATCCTGTGAACAACTATCAACACATTTAACCGATTATGTGGACCGATACTCGGACATCCTGAGGAAAGACTGGGAATGGCAACGGCAGCGTGATGAGCAATTGCGAGCAATGAGCTTCCCCATGCAAGACTATCGCCCGGGGCAATATGAACTTTCGCGAGTGGTTTACAGAACTTTGAGAGATCAGGGAATGACCTATCTTCAGGCTCCGACAGGGTTGGGTAAAACATTGGGATGTTTATTCCCCGCCGTGAAGGCGCTGTCATACCTGGCACTGAATCGGGTGTTTTACCTGACCGCGAGGCAAAGTGCCGTCGCCAATGCTGAGCGAGCGATGTCTCAACTACGTTCCGCGAGAGCATCGGTACGCAGCATTTCGATCACTGCGCGTGAGAAGGTTTGCCTGACGCCTGGCGCAAGATGTGATGGTGAAGAATGTCAGTATGCCAAAGGCTATTATTCAAGGCGCAGCGATGCGATCAGCCAATTACTCGCAACAGATGCTCATATGGGCATGTTCGAAATTGACCAGGTTGCCCGGTCACATCGGGTGTGTCCTTTTGAACTTTCGCTCGATACCGCACGGCATACGGATGTGATCATTTGTGACTATAACTATGCGTTTGATCCTGTGATCTACCTGCGCCGTTTTTTCGATGATCCTCCCGCTGCAGGACAGGCTCTCTTGATCGATGAAGTACACAATCTGGTCGACCGGGGTCGAGAAATGTTCAGCGCAACGCTGAGTACTGCCCCCATGAAACAACTCGTGACTGATGTCCGGTCAGACGAATTCACTCTCGTCTCACCCGCTGATGAGGCATCGCTGATGCATCGGCTGGGACCCACACTTGGTCTGGCAGTAACAGAGTTCCACGAGATTTTGCAGCAGGTGGAGAATAGTAAATTCGACACACACACGTTGCCCGCCGCACTTCTGTCCGCGGTAAGAGAATTGTGCTTAACGATCGAGACGTTGCTGTTCGATGGTGTCAGTGGGTCACAATTCGATCAGCCGCTGCACAATGAACGATCTGATGCAGCTGACGATGCATTGTTGTCACTTTATTTTGTTGCGCTACGTTTTTTGCGAGTCTCCGAGTGGTTTGACGAGAGCTATCGAACACTGGTGACACGCAATACAGCTGATGATGTGAGCGTCACGTTGATGAATGTTAATCCAGCAAGCATGCTGGCAGCACGTTTCGAACAGGCGAGTGCCGTCATTGGGTTCTCTGCGACTTTGTCACCTAAAACGTATTTTCAAACGATGCTTGGAGGCGGATCAGCTGAGTGGTATCGATTTACTCCGCCGTTCCCGTCGTCCCATCAGGGGGTGTTTGTTGTGCCGTATGTATCGACGCGTTGGCGAGATCGGCGTGCGTCGGCAGACCGTCTGGTCGATCTTATTGAAGGTGTCGTTCAGACAGAACCTGGCAATTACCTGGTCTGTTTTCCGTCGTATCAATACCTGGCAGATATCCACCAGCGTTATGTTCAGCGAAATCCCACCGAACATGTTCTGAGGCAGTGCAGCGATGACGAACAAGGTCAGCAGCAGGATTTCCTCGATGCTTTTGAAAATGCTTCGAGAGCCGTCACGGGCTTTGCAGTGCTGGGTGGTCGTTTCTCAGAAGGCATTGATCTGGTCGGTCGTCGTCTGATTGGCGTGATTGTAGTCGGCGTCGGGATGCCTAAGATCGGACCCGAGCGAGACTTGATTCGTGAGCATTTCGACGACGAGGGGATGGATGGTTTTCGAATGGCTTATCAGTACCCTGGATTGAATCGGGTGTTACAGGGCGCCGGACGTGTGATTCGTAGTGAACAAGACATTGGGATCATTTGTCTGGTTGATGGACGTTTCGCGCGTCTCGATTACACGACATTACTTCCACGAGAGTGGCAGAAGATCACCTGCCAGGATCAGGAAACACTGATCCGTGAGGTGACCCGCTTCTGGAAGAATGTCACCAGCGACGATGCTGGTGATGAGGGGCATCGCGGTAGTGTTGACGAGTGTGTGCATGTCGATGAGGATGTGTATGTCGGTGGCGACTGACATCGGAGCCTTAGTCGTTATAGCTATCGTTACGAATGCATCGATAACTGTGACGATGACGTTCGTGTTGTTGCCCTCTGCGAATGGAACGAATTCGCCAGTCACCTGAGTCCAAGCGAAACACTATTCGGTAGCCATCTCGTTTGCCGGAACGATAAACGAATTTCCTCCCGTCCCTGATAAAAAGACCGCTATTGCGATGATCTCGGTACTTGTTTCGATGATGCTGCTGGTGACGGTTATCCCGACGGTGGCGGTATCTTCGTACGCGGTGTTCATGTCCGCGATCCCGATGGTGCCCTTCCTGTCTGTCTCGATCGCTTGCGTGTCGGTCCCGGTGGAGACGGCCATTGTGATCGGCGAATGCGCCGGTGATTATTCCAGTAGTTACCAGTAAGACGCCAATTTTTGACAAATGCTCATCATGGCCTCATCTTCCATTGGGAACATGAGATTCTCCTGTCGAACAATATGAAGATCAGACTAGGCGATCAATGCTGAATCCCTACTGAACACGACATTCGAGGCATTGCAGATAGATCGCAGGGCGCGCCGCGACCGATTGTTGCTGAATTAGCCAGCGGACCTCCTCGGCACCTGGGACCCATGACAATGGATCGTTCACTGTGCACCAACGACCGCATACAGCGATACTCTGATTGATGATACGGCTCAGCAACTGTTCGCCAGGGGTCAATGTGACTTGAAGACGGGTGACGTCGTAGTTGTTGAGTCCCGCCAAAAGAGCTGCCGAGGCGACGGCATCTTCCAGATTTCCGAAGCTGTCAATCAGTCCAAGTGACATGGCGTCGTTGCCTGTCCAGACGCGCCCATCTGCGAGTGCAAGGACCTCTGTCTGGCTGAGGTTTCTTCCATCGCCAACTACACTCACGAAACGGGAATAGGTTCTGTTGAGTGATAACTCAAGCACGCTCTTTATGTCCGCTCCAAGCGGCCTGAACGGATCCATTGCACCGGCGAGTGTCGTCGTGCCCACACCATCGGTGTTGATGCCGTATTCCGCTAACGCGTCGCTCAGACTTGGAAGGAGTGCATAGGCTCCAATTGAACCGGTGACCGTGTTTGGCATTGAGAAAATACGATTACCGGGGGCTGCAATCCAATAGCCACCTGAAGCTGCATAACCTGACATAGACATGACAACGGGTTTGCCTGAAGCCTGCACCTGAAGTATTTTCTGGCGGATGTGCTCTGCTGCGGTCGCGCTACCTCCAGGGCTGTCGATACGTAGAACGACAGCCCCCACATTGGGATCATCCTGAGCTTGTTGTAATAGTTGCGAAAGAGAATCCGCACCAATGGTACCCGGGGGTTGATGTCCACCCAAAATTACCCCGCTGGCAACGATGACCGCGACCTTTCTCGTACCGGAGTTCTCAAGACTTGCCGTCAACTCGGTTGCTGTGAGGTAATCCCGATGATCAATAAACTGGAGGTTGCCAGGCATATCGAATCGACGTTCAAGGCGTTGATCGAATTCGATCGGCGAGATCAACTCGTCTACAAGTCCATAGGATAACGCGAGTTCTCCACCATCGCCGTCATACTCGGCCAGGAGACGAGCGTACTGTTGTGTGTATCGGGTAAATTCAACTTTTTCTAAACCTCTGCTGTCGGAGATGGTGGTAGCATACTCATCCCACAAAGAACCAAGCCATGAAAGATTGACCTGCCGGGTTTCGGTCGACATGCTGTCCCTGAGGTAAGGTTCGACGGCACTCTTTAAATCACCGGCTCGGAAGACGTGGTATCGGACTTTGAAGCGGTCCATTGCTGACTTGAAGTAGGTCGGATAAACACCGTAGCCCGACATCAGGACGCCAGTGAACAGGTCGACGCTGTCGTTATGCAGATAAATGGACTCGGCGTGTGCGGCAATGAAATACTGGGACTGACTGAAAGAGGATCCAAAGGCGACAACTGCCTTGCCACCATCACGGAATCGGTCAATCGCGCTACCCAGTTCTGATAGCAGGGCAGGTGCACCACCGGTGAAATCGTTGAGGTTGAGTACGACACCCTTAATTCGGCGGTCCTCTCGTGCACGATCCAACGCTTCTGTGAGCTCGGCCAGAGAGGTTTCAGCACCACTGCCTGAGCCGTACACAATTTGGTTGAACGGGCTTGTTGATTGTCTCTGCAGCACCAGAGTTCCTGTTGGATGCAGTTGTAGGATTCCTTCGTCTGGCACGTTGACGGTCTCTACGTCGGAAAGCGTAACAACAATGAAGACTACAACGACAATAAACAGGAGATTGGTGACCGCCTGTTTGACTGTGGTGATGCCGTTCCAGATGGTTCGGAGAATGTTCATAACCAATGCCACAGAAAACAGCACTATACCAGAGCGGGCCGGTGCAACAGGTGTCCCAGTGCGTATTCACGCTCACGTTTATCCGTGCTACCTTTCAGAGCCTTTTATAAGAGACCGCGAAGATAGTGGCGATCAGTGGGAAAAATAGTGATTAGAGCATCCGTATGAACTTTGAATTTTCAGCCGAGCAGAATCTGCTCAGGGAACAGGCAGTCGGTTTTCTGTCTGATCGTGCGCCCTTGTCTGTTGCGCGACGTATTCTGGATGGCGATGAGACCTATGCTTCAGAGGTATGGCAGGAAATCATTAACCTTGGGTGGACGGCAACAGCTGTGCCCGAGTCCCATGGCGGTTTTGGGTTTGGACATCTGGAGTTATGCGTGGTGGCGGAAGAGTTGGGGCGTTCGCTCGCGCCGGTACCTTTTTCATCATCGGTGTATCTTGCGACGGAAGCCATTGCTTCAGCTGCTAACGATGTACGGGATGATTGGCTACCGAAACTTGCCTGTGGCGAAGTCATCGGCTGTGTTGCGCTCTACGAAGTCTCCGGTGCACCCGATCCAGATCGCATGAATGACTGTACCGTGAGTGATGGCGTGTTAAACGGCGGCAAACGTTGGGTCACAGATGGTGCTATTGCGGATATGTCAGTAGTTACGGCGAGGGACGCCGACACAGGGAATTTGTGTTTGTACGTGGTCGATCTGAGTGCGGAAGGCGTTCAGCGATCAACGATTGATACGATTGATCCTACCCGTAATCATGCTGACCTTCAGTTCGACAACGTCTCTGCCATGCCACTTGCTTCCGAGATCGGAGATTCAACCGGTTTACGCCGTCTATTGGATCGAAGTGCGGTCTTATTTGCGTTTGAACAACTCGGCGGTGCCGAAGCGGCGCTGAATATGGCGCGGGAATACGCCTTGGGTCGTTATGCGTTTGGGAGACCCATCGCTGGATACCAGGCGATAAAACATAAGCTGGCGAAGATGTATGTTGCAGTTCAACTTGCTCGATCAAACTGCTACTACGGTGCGTGGGCGCTTGCGACGGATGCACCAGAGTTACCAGTCGCAGCGGCGACCGCCAGAGTCAGTGCTTCGCAGGCATATCGGGAATGCAGCGAAGAGAACATTCAAATTCATGGCGGCATGGGTTTCACCTGGGAATTTGACTGTCATCTCTACTACCGCCGTGCGAAGTTGTTGTCAGTCAATCTGGGTGGGGAGTACGACTGGAAGCATCGGTTGATCAGTTGTATCGAGGCAGACCAGGCTGCGTAGCAGTCATTGCGAGGAAGAAGCTATGGACTTTAACGATACAAAAGAAGAAGCCACTTTTCGAGAACAGGCAAAATCCTGGTTGGCTGAGAACGCGCCAGCGTATCAGGGCGATCATACTGATGACTTTCTTGCGGCTGCCAAAGCGTGGCAAAAGGCGAAGTATGATGCCGGCTGGGCGTGTCTTTCCTGGCCAAAAGAATGGGGTGGCCGCGACGCGACGCCAGCGGAGGCAAAGATCTTTGCGGATGAGGAAACCGAGTACGATCTGCCAGTCGGACCGTTTCTTATCGGTCAGGGTATGGCAGCACCGACAATGATGGCTTATGCCTCCGAGGAGCAGAAGGCAAGGTTCCTGCCAAAGCTGGCCAGCGGCGAGGAAGTCTGGTGCCAGCTGTTCAGCGAACCGGCAGGAGGCTCAGATCTCGCCGCACTCCGAACACGGTCTGTCCGTGATGGTGACGATTGGGTGATCAATGGCCAGAAGATCTGGACATCGGGTGCACACTACAGTGATTTTGGCATTCTTGTGACGCGAAGCGATCCGACGGTACCCAAACATATGGGGCTGACCTATTTCTTTCTCGACATGCGATCACCTGGCTTAGAAGTAAAGCCCATCAAACAGATTTCCGGGCAGTCCAATTTCAACGAGGTGTACTTCACTGATGTCCGGATACCAGACAGCCAGAGACTCGGCGCTGAAGGTGATGGTTGGCGGGTTGCCCTGACGACCTTGATGAACGAACGGGCCGCAATTGGCGGTGCTAGTGGCGAAATGAACTTTCAGACAGCGTTTAACCTTGCCAGTGAGACCGATCTAGATGGTCAGCCTGCTATCGTAGACCGTGGGGTGCGTTCGCAACTTGCAGACTGGTATTGCAAGGAGAAGGGACTGGAGTTTACGGGTGCACGAAGTCAGACAGCGTTGTCGCGTGGTGAAGTCCCAGGCCCTGAAAATTCGATTGGGAAACTGGTTGCGGCCAAGAAAACGCAGGATATTGCGTCATTCTGTATCGAGTTGCTGGGGATGACTGGCGTTGCTCTGGATCATGAGCAATTGTCGGCCTACGCCGAGGCCTACCTGGGTGCGCCTGGAAGCCGTATCGCTGGAGGCAGTGACGAGATTATGCTCAATATCATCGCAGAGCGGGTCCTGGGATTACCCCAGGACATCCGGGTGGATAAGGGTGTGCCGTTCAACGAGGTACCTATGGGTGCAAAGTGAAGGATGGATGCAGACACTGAAATAGCACTGGCACGACCTTCAGATGCACTCGCGTTGGCTGAGATGTCACGTGATCTTATCGAAGTCGGGTTAGGTTGGTCTTGGAAGCCATCACGAATCCTCGCGATGATCGAACATTCCGAGAGTGTAGTCCTGATGGCGAGAACCCGTCTTGAGATTGCAGGGTTCGCGATCATGGAGTTCCATGAAGAACATGCTCATTTGAATCTGCTTGCCGTGAAGCCACATCAACAGCGTAAAGGTGTGGGCAAAGCGCTACTCGAATGGTTGGCGGTTTCTGCGCGACTCGCGGGTATTGCGAGGATTGAGCTGGAAGTTCGGACTGATAATGACGAGGCGATTAATTTCTATCAATCCATCGATTTTCGCCGAGAAAAGGTGCTGAAGGGCTACTACCAGAGGAAACGAGATGCGCTGCGCATGGTGCATCATCTGATGACACCGGAGATGGCGGCACAGCGTCCGTGAGCCTATGGGAGTGGCACGAGCTCTGTGACGCACTGGAACTCCCAGTGACGGATCAGACATTGGACATCAATGGGGTTAGTATTGACTCAAGATCACTGCAACCCGGTGATCTGTTTATCGCGTTGTCCGGCGATCCAGGTCCTCGATTCCATAGCAGTTCGATGGGCGCTCGGGATGGACATGATTTTGTTCAAGCCGCAGTTCAGGCTGGAGCATCATCAGCTTTGATCAGCATGGGACGGGATGATGGCGTGTCCATCCCCTTGCTTCGCGTTCCCGATACGCTTGACGGACTTTGGTCACTGGGTCGCGCGGCACGTAAACGGATCAGTGGCGACGTCGTTGCCGTTACGGGTAGTGCTGGTAAGACGACCTGTCGAAGTTGGATGGAGACATTGCTTTCCCAACAAGCGCCAACGCATGCCTCCACAAGTTCACTCAACAACCACTGGGGGGTGCCATTGTCAATGTCCCGCATGCCTAGTGACATTCGATATGCGGTTTTTGAGGTGGGTACAAACAATCCCGGTGAGATTGCGCTTTTGACCGACCTTGTCGCTCCGGACGTTGCCGTGGTCCTTAATGTGCTGCCTGCGCACATCGGAAGATTTCCGTCGATGGATGACCTTCGACGCGAAAAGCTCTCCCTGGCAGATGGTCTGAGGGACGATGGTATTGCCGTCGTCCCATTGGACCTTGATCTTAGTGGCTCTTCAGTCAGCGACACTCGTCAGATTACGTTCGGTCTATCCCCAGACGCTGATGTCTGGGGGGAGCGTGTCTTTGACGGTATTGGTGACGCAGGAGCATTTTATATTTATGTTGACGATCAGCGACTGTTCTGTCGGCCACCGTTTGGCGGGGCACATCGTTTGCTGACGCTCACCGCTGTTTTTGCGGCACTCGCTGCTTTGGATGCAGATCTTGAACGCGCGGCGCGGGATGTCTTTCGTCTAACCGTTCCGACCGGCAGGGGGCAGGTTGTTAATGCGGGGGCCTGGACGTTGGTTGATGACAGCTACAATGCGAATCCGGTCAGTATGGGTTATGCCGTTGACGCGCTCCATGAGGAGAAAGGGCACCGGGTTGCGTTACTCGGCGAAATGCTCGAACTGGGGAGTGCCGGCCCGAGTGCACATGAGTCTGTGTTGTCCCAGGCTTTGGGTAAGCTTGACCAGGTGGTCACTGTCGGTGACGCGTGGCCTCAGCTGGGGCAGGACTTCCAAATCGAACAGCTTGAAGATGCGGCACTTTATCGATTCATCGACTCTATTGAACAGGCTGCCTGGGGAAAGCCCATCACGCTTTTGATTAAAGGTGCCAACAAAGTGTTCTGGGCTAACGGATTTGTTGATCGTCTGAAGGTGGCCCTGATTGAACGTCAGACCGCGACGTAGCTGCACCCAGGGCACGCTCGATGGCAGCGTCAACCAGATCTGCACCTGATTGTAGTTCCGGATCTACGTATATTTGGCTTTGTTGTTCATCAAGCTCTCCTTTGCCTCGCCATGGCAACAGGTGGTAGTCATCCTGGTAGCCGAAATCGACAAACGGATACTTGATGATCTCGAAGTAGGGTGAGTAGTCGAAGTCACTAGGGGTACACAGCTTTGGATTGCGGCGAAACATCTGAACGTTGTCGTCACTAAGCCTTTTCACGAGTGGCAGTATTGGAAACTGAATAAATGCAAATGCTTCGGCGATCATCGTAGAACAGACGGTTCGCGTAGAATGCCCGGCATTGTGCTCAAACAGTGATGACCGCCATCTTCTGGGCGCTATCCACCATGGAAACAGGAACCGAGCGAGATCCAGGATCTGTCGGACGTCGTAATCGACACCCAATCTGGCGACGGCATAGCGAATAACTTTCTGAGCATCCACGTGCCCCAGTCGGGAAGGTCTGCAGATTCGAAGATGTTCGTCCCGATAATGTTCCAGGCTCCGCACAACTGTGCCAAGCCCCAGCATGCTCTCAATTACCAGCTGTTCGCTGTCTTCGCCGTGGAAGTGATGTCGAATAATCTGACGAAGGTCTGGATCCTCAATATCGTGGAGTCTCCCGATATAGAGGGCTGCGTGGGTCCAGGAACTCCTGGTAATAAGCCGAATGACGTTGGAAACACGGCTGAAACCCTCTACCAAGACCACGTCGCAACTCTTAAGTTCATGTCGAACACGCTCATAGTCGGAAAGCGGGGCGCCACGACGTGGGCGCTGCTTATTCAGCCATTTGATGATCGGGTTGGAGATAAAGCTGAAACTCATAACAGGACAGGCTACTTAACCCGGCGCGATTTTTGGGTATTATAGCGGGTCCTTGCACACTGTAACCCTCGCATTAAATGATCGTTGATCGTCTCGGCAGGCGTTTTCGCAATCTCCGGGTCAGCCTCACAGCTGCCTGCAACTATGCCTGCACTTACTGTGTCCCCGATGGCAAGAAATTGATGCCTGCGCGAAATGAAATGGCGGCCACCGATTTGCTAACAGCCGTTCAACTGCTGCAGCAGGCAGCAGGGATCGAACAGGTCAGGATTACCGGTGGGGAACCATTGCTTACCCCCAAGTTTGACGAATTCTTAAATGGGGTAATGGCGTTGCCTCTGAATGATGTGAGTTTGACCACCAATGGGCAGCTGCTACCGCGCAAAGCTGATGTCATTGTGAATTCGGGGATGAAACGCATCAACGTGAGTCTGGATACACTCAATCCGGAACGATTCAAGCGGATTGCAAGAGGTGGAGACCTCGAGACCGTCCTGCACGGTATTGAACTCATGTTAGAGGCGGGTCTGAAGGTGAAAATCAATATGGTGCCCATGCGGACTCAAAACGCTGGCGAAATTATCCCCATGTTGGAATATTGCCTCGAGCGAGGTATTGAACTCCGTTTTATCGAGCTGATGAGGATGGGACATCTGCTGAATAGTAACGGTTTTGTTGCGGATTACGTGTCGATGGAATCATTGCTGGATATGATCGGCGCGGTCTACCAATTCGAGCGAACAGGTGCACCGTACGACTCTACCGCGGTCCGCTTTGATATCCATGACAAGGGCGTTTTCGGCATCATTGCGAACGAGAGCGAACCATTTTGTCGTTCCTGTACCCGCTTGCGACTGTCATCCGACGGGCGCTTGTATGGCTGCTTGAGTAACTCCAGATATCAAGGCATGTCGGAGTTAATTGAGCTGCCCATCCATGAAGCATTGCCACAACTACAGAATATGCTGGTCAGTGCGCTCGACGACAAAAAACTGAGTTTCCAGGGCGAGACGACTGTTATGAAGTTCATTGGTGGATGACGCTTGAGCTCTGATCCGTTTCAATTGCTTGCGGGGCTTGATCAGGTAAGTCACAAAAAGCCGCCACCCATCCATTTGTGGCACCCTGAACAGCGCAAGGACATCGACATGGAAATCCGTCGAGATGGGTCTTGGCACTATCTCGGGACGCCGATTCGTCGAAATCGCCTGGTACGGTTGTTCAGCACCGTGCTGCGTCGTGAGAATGACGACTATTACCTTGTGACACCCGTTGAGCAATGCCGTATTCGTGTTGAGGATGTTCCTTTTCAAGCGGTCCTATTGAAGTCGAAGGGTGGTACCGATCAAAAGCAGTGGGTCTTCACGACCAATGTTGCTGACGAGGTGCCACTCGACGCCGATCACCCTCTCAGGCTGGATATCTCGGAAGAGGGCGAGCCATCGCCCTACGTAATGGTTAGAGATGGGCTGGAGGCGAAGCTCAATCGAAACGTCTGGTACCAACTGGTCGATATTCTGGAAGCACGGTTGCACAATAGCGAGGAAACCCTCGGTGTGGTGTCAGACGGACAGTTTGTTCCGCTGTGTCCAGCCAGTGCGTTGGACGACGCAACGCCAACCGGCTAGTGAAATCTTGCTACTAGTACGGCCACCTTCACGACCCCTGCTTATCGACATTTTTCGAGGTGTACTGGATGACCGACACTCTCGGGAAGAGGTGGCCAGCTGGTATCGTGCAGTTACCTCGTTACCTGACTTTACCCCCCTGACCGTTGCAAATGGTCATTGGTATTTTGAATCTCTGTCGGCGCTCGACATCCCCATGGCCATGGGTGACAGCGGCTACTTTGTCAGGGAACGTGACATTGAGGAGTACATTGCTGACCTCGATGGAATCGCAGCCTCAGATCATCTGGGAGAAATTGCACGCATTCGCGTTCACGAAATGCCAACGACAACGATATTCAAGCCACTCCTGATGTTCGATCAACCAAACTACCAAGCTTTTGACGAGCTTGGACTCACATCGGTCAGAGGCATCTTCGACCCGCATTTAGATCTGGTGGAGCACATCCACCTGCGATTCGAGGATCAGTTGTACTTGTTCATCAGACAATATGATGATCAGGCACGCTCAGTGATGGTTCTCGGCACCGAGAGAGACCAAGAGACACTCGATGATCTCCTGTTGCGGCTAGGCATGACGTAGCCAGGCGGCGATTCAGGCGAACTGACATCATCGCCGATGCGCTACATATTGCCGTAATTGGGACCGCCAGCACCCTCGGGAACGACCCAGTTGATATTCTGGGAGGGGTCCTTGATGTCGCAAGTCTTACAGTGGATGCAATTCTGCGCGTTGATATTGAACACCGACGTGCCATCGTCCTGACGCAATACCTCGTAAACCCCGGCCGGACAGTATCTTTGTGCCGGTTCGTCATACAGCGGTAGGTTGCTGTTGATCGGTAGTTCGGGGTCTCTCAGTTGCAGGTGGCAAGGCTGGTCTTCTTCGTGGTTGGTATTCGTCAGAAATACCGACGATAACTTGTCGAAACTGATAGTTCCGTCCGGTTTCGGGTAATCGATCACCCCGGTCTTACTCGCCAGTTTCATTGCGTCGTGGTCGGCATGATCGTCCTTCAATGTGAAAGGTAGTTTCCCTCGGAACAACTGATCCACCCAGGTGAGAGCAGATCCGAGGAACAGTCCAAACTTGTGTAGCCAGGACGTCGTGTTTCTTGCCGCATAGAGTTCGTCATACAACCAAGACTTCTGGAAAGACTCCGGGTATGCGGTCAACTCTTCGCCGCCCAAAGAGCCTGCTTTGACCGCGTCGTAAACCGCGTCCGCAGCTAGCATCCCTGACTTCATCGCTGTATGGGTTCCTTTCTGTTTGAGATTGTTGAGGAAGCCGGCATCATCGCCCACCAGAAGGCCGCCCGGCATCGTCAGTTTCGGTAGGGCCATCAACCCACCCTTGATCACCGCGCGTGCGCCATAGGCTACACGGCTGCCTCCTTCAAGCACCGGCTTGATGAGTTTATGGTGCTTAAATCTCTGGAACTCGTCAAAAGGAGAAAGGTGTGGATTCCGGTAACCCAGGTCAACGATGAGACCAATCGCCACCTGATTGTCTTCCATGTGGTACATGTATGACCCCCCCAGGGTTCCGCCAGGAAAATGACCGAGTGGCCAACCAACGGTATGCACCACTTTGCCCGGAACGTGTTTTTCCGGATCGACGTTCCAGATTTCCTTGAAACCGATACCGTAATGTTGGGGCTGCGCATCAGTTCGAAGTTTGAACTTGTCCATCAGCACTTTACCTAGATGACCGCGGCAGCCTTCGGCGAAGATCGTGTATTTGGCGTGCAATTCGTAACCCGGCTGATAGGTGGGCTTCTTCTCGCCGTCAGCACCGATCCCCATATCGCCTGTCGCGACGCCTTTGATGCTGCCGTCATCATTGTAGAGGATCTCGCTGGCGGCAAATCCGGGAAAAATAGCAACACCAAGCTCTTCAGCCTGTTCACCGAGCCAGCGACACAGGTTGCCAAGGCTGGCAGCGTAGTTGCCATGATTATGAAAGGCGGACGGCACCAGGAAGTTCAGCCGCATCCCCTGTTGATCGTCGACGAGGTAGTAAAAATCATCCTCAGTCACGGGATTGTTCAGAGGAGCACCCTTTTCTTTCCAGTCAGGGATTAGTTCGTTCAATGCGGTGGGCTCTATCACCGCTCCAGACAGGATGTGGGCACCGATTTCCGAACCTTTCTCGACTAGACAGATTGTATATTCTTCACCCGCATCCATCACTTTCTGTGCGAACTGGATCGCGGCTGCGAGTCCTGACGGACCGCCCCCCACGATGACCGCATCGAACTCCATGGATTCTCTTTCGACGGCTTCTTCTGACACCCCGGATCTCCCGCAAAAAACCGCGACTATTGTATGGGAAGAGTTGTGGCAAAGGAAATCAGCGGCGTGTATATCGGTGCGATCATGGTCTGAATCGTTTATCGTGCTATGCTCATAAAAATCTCAGAAAAACAATTACCTGCGATACTCTTGCAAAGCTCCTTCTAGTCTCCTCCAAGTTGACCGCTCTCGGCATTACAGGCAGAATAGCCGCTCTTTTTTACCCGCCATTTTCCAACGGCCAAACCAGAGGAAATACATGAAAGTTTTGGTAGCCGCGAAACGCGTTGTGGATTACAACGTGAACGTCCGCGTTCTTAGCGACGAGTCAGGTGTTGACCTGAACAACGTCAAAATGTCCGTCAATCCATTTGATGAAATTGCCATTGAAGAAGCCGTGCGCCTCAAAGAAGCCGGCAAGGCAGAAGAGGTCATCGTTGTTTCGGTCGGTTCCAGTGCGTGCCAAGAACAGATTCGTACCGCGCTTGCGCTGGGTGCTGACCGCGGCATCTTGGTGGAGACAGAGGAAGATGTGCAACCGCTGGGTATAGCCAAAGTACTTAAGGCCATTATGGACAAAGAGCAACCTGAAATCGTCATCACTGGCAAACAGGCTATCGATGGTGACAACAGTCAGACTGGTCAGATGCTCGCGGCGTTGGGTGGGTACGGTCAGGCGACATTCGCGTCCGAGGTAGAATTAGGTGATGGCACAGCGACGGTGACCCGGGAGATAGACGGTGGTCTTGAGACTATTACCGTAAAGTTGCCCGCTGTTATTACGACTGACCTGCGCTTGAATGAGCCACGCTATGCTTCTCTACCAAACATCATGAAAGCTAAGAAGAAACCTGTTGATACCTACTCCCCGGCGGACCTGGGGGTTGATGTAACCCCTTCCATTACGACACTAAAGGTGTCTCCGCCAGCTGAACGTCAGGCAGGCATTACTGTAGAAACCGTTGAAGAACTGGTCGATAAACTCAAGAACGAAGCGAAGGTGATCTGAATATGGGTATTCTTGTTATTGCGGATAACGACAACGAGTCGATCAAGGCACCCACATTAGTGACCGTCGCTGCCGCCCTGCAGATCGGTGATAATGTCGATGTGCTGGTGGCTGGTTCAGGGTGTGGCGCTGCCGGAGAAGCAGCTGCCAAGATCGGTGGCGTCAACAAGGTGCTGGTCGCGGACAATGACACCTATGGACATGATCTTGCGGAGAACCTTGCCGCCTTGGTTGTCGAGCTGGCCGCTGGTTATAGCCATATCATGACGTCGACAACGACGAGCGGTAAGAATTTTCTCCCCCGCGTAGCGGCCCTCCTTGATGTAGGCCAGATTTCCGACATCACGGCTGTTGTCAGCGAAGATACCTTTGAACGTCCCATTTATGCTGGTAACGCGATCGCAACGGTTCAGTCATCAGACAGTGTGAAAGTGATCACCGTGCGAGGTACTGCATTTGATCCCGTTCCTGCGGACGGAGGCAGTGCGGCTGTCGAAAACGTTGGATCTGTGACAGACAGTGGTGTTTCTACATGGGACCGTGAACAAATCGTTGAACGCGATAGACCGGAACTCACAGCAGCCAGCGTAATCATCTCGGGCGGCCGGGGCATGCAGAATGGTGATAACTTCACCCTGCTTGAAAGCGTTGCGGATAAACTCGGCGCTGCGGTGGGTGCATCACGTGCTGCGGTTGATGCTGGTTTTGTGCCTAACGACATGCAGGTGGGGCAAACCGGTAAAATTGTTGCACCTGAACTTTATGTTGCGGTCGGGATCAGCGGCGCGATCCAGCATCTGGCCGGGATGAAAGACAGCAAGGTCATTGTCGCGATCAATAAGGACGAGGACGCTCCGATTTTCCAGGTTGCCGACTACGGTCTAGTTGCGGATCTGTTTAAGGCTGTACCTGAAATGGATGGACTGCTCTAGAGTCTACTCAGATCGTATGGAAGGCCCCGTTTTATCGGGGCCTTTTTGTCTCTGACGTTTAAAATTATGCTCTTTGGGATTTGGAGTAGACGGGATGGACATCAATCATGGCTGAGGTCAGCGATTGCCTGCGCGATGATCGCGTCGGCATCCGCCATGATTGCGACCTTAGCATTTGCAGTCTGAGAATTTTCGTTCTCACCCCCGATGACCGAACCACGTGTGTCGCATAGTGTCATGCCGCGCGTGTGAGTGCCTGCACATTCCACAACTACGTGTAGTGGCTGATATTCGATCCATAATGGATTGATGTAGGGTATCACTGCACAGGTATCGTGCATGGGCGCATAAGAATGTTCGTAGGTACTGGTTTGCCGGTCTAGGTAGAACTGAAGTGCGCCTGCAAGCTCACGTCCAATGCCGTTAGCGGCGTGAAGTCTATCGAGTTCTGTCTGGGTAACACCAAATGTTGATGTGACGTTGAGTCCGACCATACGAATGGGAATGCCGCTTTCGAAGACTATCGATGCCGCCTCTGGATCTGCGTAGATGTTGTATTCTGCCGCAGCGGTGGCGTTACCGTGCGTCGTGGAACCACCCATGATCGAAATTTCTGACACCCTTGATGCAAGCGTCGGGTCACGTTCCAGCGCTATCGCCAGATTCGTTTCTGGTGCGACCGCGATGATCACCAGGTCATCATGTTCATGAGATGCCTGGATAATGAAGTCGGCCGCATCCTGGTCGATCGCTTCCCGAGATGACCTGGGCACGGTGGCGCCATCGAGGCCGGACTTACCATGAATGCCTTCTCCTGTCTTGGCGAGCCCGACCAAGGGGCCCGAAGCTCCTGCGGCGACCGGTATATGTTCGAACCCCGCGCCATCGAGAATATTCAATGCATTTCTCGTCGTGTTCTCGATGGTCGAGTTGCCGAATACGGTAGTGACGCCGATGACGTCCAGATGTCTGCCCGCCACGACAATGGCAACTGCGTCATCATGGCCGGGATCACAATCAATAATAAAGCTGGTCATACGGTGATCCTCCTCTAAACACCATCGTTCAGCCGTTGGCGACTAATTCTCGACCAATTAACATACGTCGTACCTCGCTCGTGCCTGCACCAATTTCGTACAATTTGGCATCACGGAGCAATCGCCCCGCCGGATAGTCGTTGATGTAACCATTCCCGCCCAGTAGCTGGATCGCGTCAAGCGCAACGCGCGTTGCGTTTTCCGCGCAGAGGAGGATAACCCCTGCCGAGTCTTCACGAGTGGATTCACCACGATCGCAGGCCGAAGCGACGCTGTACAGGTATGCCCGAGACGCATTAAGCTGCGTATACATATCGGCGAGTTTCCCCTGGACAAGCTGAAACTCGCCGATCGCCTGACCAAACTGTTTGCGCTCCCTTACATAGGGCAACACGAGATCAAGCGCTGCCTGCATGATGCCAACAGGTCCGGCGGCGAGAACTGTGCGTTCGTAGTTGAGACCGCTCATCAGAACACCAACACCAGCGTTAATCTGCCCAAGTACCTGCGACCTCGACACCCGACATTCTTTAAAAACGAGCTCACAGGTGTTCGAGCCTCGCATACCCAATTTGTCGAGTTTTGTACTTCGGGAGAATCCAGGTGTATCCCGATCGACAATGAATGCGGTGATCCCACGTGATGAGGCGTTCTGATCTGTCTTGGCGTAAATAATGTAGGTCTGTGCATCAGGTCCATTAGTGATCCACATTTTGGTCCCGTTCAGGATGAAGTCGTCACCGTCGGCATGCGCGGATAGTTGCATACCGACAACATCGGACCCTGCGTTGTGCTCGCTCATGGCGAGCGCACCAATATATTCACCCGATATCAGGCGGGGCAGGTACCGCTGTTTCTGTTCGTCCGTACCATTCAGGAAGATCTGATTGACGCACAGGTTTGAATGGGCGCCGTAGGACAAGCCAACAGACGCTGACGCTCGACTGATTTCCTCCATGGCCACGGCATGGGCTAGGTATCCATGTCCTGCCCCCCCGTAAGTTTCACTGACAGTCACGCCGAGAACACCCAGTTCACCCATCGTCTTCCAGAGCGACAACGGGAAGTTGTTCTCACGATCAATCTGATCAGCCAGAGGCGTGATTTCTCGTTCTGCGAACCGTCGGACCTGATCCCGGATTATTTCAACCGTTTCTGGCAGGCCGAAGTTCATAGTAGTTGACCAGGTGGTCCTGTATACCAGCCGACATCTCTCGCAGAGTCATGTATGCGGTCTCCGACATCGAGAATCAGCGCAAAGAGAGCCATCCGAACCAGAAGCCCGTTATCCGTTTGTCTGAAAATGGCGAGGTTGGGATTGTCGTTCAGATCGTTGTCGAGTTCACCAGCTTCCGCCCTCGAGTCTCTGGGGAGAGGATGCATAATCACTGTGTTCGGTTCACAGTGTTCAGTGTAGATCGCCTGGTTCAGACGGAAGAGGCCACGATAGCGATTGGCTTCTTCGAGTGAAGGGAATCGTTCTTCCTGTGTCCGAGTACAATACAGAATGTCGGCACCCTGAATACCATTGTGAAGATCATCGCTAACGATCACCGTGTGTCCCCGATCAATCAGCGCTGATGTGTACTCTTCGGGTAGCGCAAGCTCAGACGGCGATATCAAGGTCATATGAAGGTTGTCAAAGAGCCCGAGTAACTTGCATAGCGAGTGCACGGCCCGACCATAGCGAAGATCACCAATCAGAGCGATTCTCAGGTTGTCGATGGATTTCCCCTTTGAAGCCATTTCGCGACGAATCGTATAAAGATCCAGGAGTGCCTGGCTCGGGTGTTCGTTAGACCCGTCACCGCCGTTAATCACGGGTTTCCGACTGGCATCTGCGAACTCTCCGACTGAACCTTCGATCTGATGACGCATCACAATGATGTCGCTGTAGCCTGATAGCACTCGCGCCGTGTCATAAAACGACTCGCCTTTGGCGATTGCAGAAGCACGAACTTCTGTTGTCTCGCGTACCTCGCCGCCAAGCAGATTGAAAGCGCAGCCAAAACTCACCCTAGTTCGTGTACTTGGCTCAAAAAACATGTTGCCCAGGATGGCACCTTCCAGGACGCGCGTAATGCGTTGTCTCTCTGCATAGGGGCGCATCTCATCCGCAACCGAGAAGATTGTGTCGATATCTTCTCGTGTGAACTGGTCCACTGAGAGGATGTGACTGCCGGAAAATTTCATTTACGTCCCCAGAGATATTGGGAGGGTAAGGCGAGAATGAGTTCACGCATCCATTGGTTGGCTTGATCCTTGTCTGTGCTTTCGTGCCAGTAAAGATTGGTTTCAAGACCTGGCACGGGGAATGGGAGGTCGACGTACCGTACGGGGTATTGGCTGTTCATGCGCTCGGCAAATATTTGCGGCACGGTCATCGCGAAGTCTGTTTGGCCCACCAGTTCGGGGGCAGCCTGATAATGCTGGGTTCGAAAAACGATGTCCCGGCGCTCGCCCATTTTCCCGAGGGCAAGATCCACGTGTCCAAGACCACCCCGACGGGACGAGATGTGGATATGTTTAAGAGACAGGTATTCCTTGGTGCTGATGCTATCGCCGACTGACGGATGATCTGTTCTGATGACACAGACATGTGGATGTGAGAAGAGCGGAGCCTGACAGATATGTGGGTCTGGGGTCAGCGGGATGTCCACCGCGAGATCGAGATTTCCCGATGCCAATTCCATGTTCATTTCCCGGCGCCGGACCTGGTAACAATCGATGGCGGTATTCGGTGCTTCCACGCGGACCCGTTCAAACACATAGGGCAGGATAATTGCCTGTGTGAGATCGGTCATACTCAGGCGGAAGCGTTTATCGGAGGCTGCCGGATCAAATAGTTCGCTGTCTTGAACGCTGGCGCGCATGAGTGCAAGGGATTGGCGAACGGACCCGATTATATTCTGCGCGACCGGCGTCGGTACCATTCCATCAGCGGTGCGAACAAACAGAGGATCATTGAAGAGATTCCTGAGTCGCGACAACGAATTGGAAACGGCAGGTTGCGTTATCCCGATGATGTCACCGGCACGGGTCAGATTACCTTCCGTGTAGATCGCATCAAAGACGACAAAGAGGTTGAGATCGATGTCACTGAGTTTCATGGTCGTGATGTGCTTTACAGTTCCTAATGGTAACTGCCAGCTCTTTAAGGTGTCCTCTTTGTAGGTTGGCTGTATGTCTATTCGTGGCCTGAATTGACAGTATCATTGTGATAAATATGACTTATAGTATGCCTTACTGGCAATACCAGTACACAGAGCCATGCCATTTCTTATGTTTGCGCCTTCTCGAATCGTGAACGTTGCTCAGAGCCTGGGGGCAAGGCAATACAAACATAGAAACCCAGACCAGCGATGTTTAGAACAGGGCTCAGGAGTTTCCGGCGATGAGTGAACAACTGACGATCTTGCCGTACGGCTTTGCGCGTCGACATGGCGTCCTGTTGGTCGAGCAGGATGAACAGCCGACGCTGATCCATCGGGCAGGCCTAACGGCGACAGTGATCGCCGAGGTTCAGCGGGTGGCGGGTCAGATTGACGCTTGGCGGTTGGTTGATGATGCGCGTTTCGATCAACAGCTCGCTGAAGTCTATCGCGACGGCGATTCTATGGATGTGATTGAAGAGATTGGCGATGAGATGGATCTCACGCATCTCGCCGAACTGATTCCTGAGACTGGTGACCTGTTGGACCAGGATGACAATGCCCCAATTGTTCAATTCATCAACACATTGCTGATGAAGGCTATTAATGCAGGTGCCTCGGATATCCACATTGAGACTTACGAGACACGGATGGTCGTGCGGTTCCGCGTGGACGGAGTATTGCGAGAAGTGTCCAGCCCCAGACGCGCACTGGCACCACTGCTTGTGAGTCGAGTGAAGGTGATGGCAAAACTCGATATTGCCGAAAAGCGGCTGCCTCAGGACGGGCGTATTCCCATAAAACTGGCGGGCAAGGAAGTCGACGTTCGCGTATCGACGATCCCGACAGGTGCCAATGGTGAACGGGTCGTACTCCGACTTCTGGATAAACAGGAAGGTCGACGCGACCTGAAAAACCTGGGTATGAACGGTACAGACCTTGTCATCATGCAGGATCTGATCAAACGACCACATGGCATCATCCTCGTCACTGGCCCTACCGGATCAGGAAAGTCCACAACGTTGTACGCATGCCTGGATCAGTTGAACGATCGATCTCGGAATATTCTGACGGTTGAGGATCCGATTGAATACGATGTTGAGGGCATCGGTCAGACCCAGGTGAATCCCAAAGCCGACATGACGTTCGCTAAAGGACTCCGCGCCATTCTCAGACAGGATCCAGATGTGGTCATGGTGGGGGAGATTCGCGATGCTGAGACTGCTGATATTTCTGTCCAGCTGAGTCTTACGGGGCACCTGGTCCTATCGACGATTCATACCAATACTGCGATTGGGGCGTTGACACGCTTCGCCAACATGGGCGTTCAGCCGTATTTGCTCAGCAACTCCATTGTCGGCCTGATCGCGCAACGTCTGGTCCGTGTGCTGTGTCAGCACTGTCGGGAAGCGTACACTCCTGATGATTATGAGTGCGAATTTCTGGGCGTCGATAAATCAAATCCTCCGACGGTCTATCGTGCAGCGGGTTGTGAACATTGTGCATACGAGGGCTACCGAGGTCGGCAGGGCATCTATGAGGTGGTCGCGATTGACGATGATCTGCGCCGTATGATTCATCAGGGATCATCCGAAATGGAGATGGAAGCGCTGGTTAGACGCAATGGTGCGGGTGTCCGCGAGGATGGCTGTAAGAAAATACTTGCAGGTCAGACCTCTATCGACGAGGTTATTCGCCTGACTATGGAAGACTGATGGCCGCGTTTGCCTACACCGCGCTCAATGAGCGTGGGCGCGAAGAGAAGGGCGTACTGGAAGCAGATTCCATGCGACAGGCGCGCCAGATTTTACGGGATCGATCGTTGGCGCCACTCACGGTCTCTGCGGCTGTCGACAATAAAGAAGAATCCGCCCGAAAGTTCAATTTGAACGTTCTTCTCCGACCTTCGTTATCAACGTCGGACCTTGCGTTGATTACACGTCAAATAGCAACGCTGATCGCAGCAGCGTTACCCGTAGAAGAAGCGTTGTTGGCGGTGTCGCGACAAACCGAAAAGACGGGCGTGGAGACCATGCTGTTGTCGGTTCGTGCACGAGTCATGGAGGGGTACTCACTCGCTAACAGCCTCGCTGAGTTTCCGCGAGCGTTCCCGGCTCTCTACCGGGCAACGGTGGCAGCAGGTGAGTCCGCAGGTCATCTGGACTTGGTGTTAAACAGGCTCGCGGACTACACGGAAGCCCGTCAGCAGTCGAGAGCGCGCATTCAGCAGGCGATGGTCTATCCGATCATTCTTTTTGTGCTGACCCTCTCGATTCTGGCGGGACTGATGGGATATGTCGTACCCGACATCGTAGAGGTCTTTGCCGAGACTGGTCAGGAACTGCCGACTCTGACGGTGGCGATCATTGCCACGAGTCACTTCGTAGCAGAGTGGGGAATCTGGGTTCTGTTCGTCGTCATTTTGATTGTGATCGGGTGTCTGTATGCGTTGCGGATCCCAGAGATCCGTCTTTCGTGGGATCGGCGACTACTGCACTTGCCGCTTGTTGCCAAGGTCAGCCGTGGCACGAACACGGCTTTGTTTTCCAGTACGCTCAGCATACTTACATCCAGTGGTGTCCCGTTGGTTGATGGGATGCGTATTGCTGGTGAAGTGCTTTCAAACGAGTGGTTAAAATTGAAAATTCGGGAAGCGACCGAGTCGGTGAGCGAGGGCGCTTCGCTGAACTTGGCACTGGAAGCCAGCGGCTGTTTTCCACCGATTATGCTTCACATGGTTGCTAGTGGTGAAAATTCCGGCGAGCTTGATCAAATGCTCGGACGGGTTGCCGTCCAGATGGAACAGAGTGTCGAGATGCTGATGAATGTTCTTCTCAGCCTCTTTGGGCCGCTGATGCTCGTGGTGATGGGCGGTGCCGTCTTTACGATTGTGATGGCAATTCTGTTACCGATCATCAACCTGAATCAACTCGTTGGCCTTTGAGGAGACATCTCCATGCGTCTGTACCCTGTTACAATGTGGTCAGGAAAACTGAGAGACGATCAGACGTCGAATCCTCATCCGATGTGGAGCAGAAGAACATGGTAAACAATCAGATCGTCCAACGCGGCTTTACCCTGATCGAGGTCATGGTCGTTGTGGTGATTCTGGGAATTCTTGGAGCCATCATCGTACCCAATATCATTGGTAAACCCGAAGAAGCCAGAGTGGAAGCGGCGAAAATTCAAATGCAAAATGTGGCGGCATCTCTCGATTTCTATCGAATAGACAACAGTACGTATCCCAGCTCGGAACAGAGTTTGGATGCGCTCGTCAGTGAACCTTCTGGTTATCCTGAACCGCGTAAATGGGGACCGGAACCCTATCTGAACAAGCTTCCTGAAGACCCCTGGGGAGAGCCGTTCCTTTACATCAGTGAAGGTCCGAGGCACTTCGAGTTGATTTCCTTCGGTGCTGATCGCCGGGAAGGTGGTGAAGGTGTGGATGCGGACATTCGTTTCTCGGATCTGTAACGATTCTTCGTCCAAGTTGCGGCCTTGGGCTCGAGGCTTCACACTCATTGAGATACTGGTTGTTCTTTTTATCGTCTCAGTCATGACGGGCATTGTTGTGTCCAGTATTCCGGCGCTTGTGGTGACAGATACTTTCGATACGGAGATGCGACGTCTGAAAACGCTGATGACACTCGCCCATGACGAGGCGGTGTCAGCATCGGTAGAGTTGGGATTCCGTACCGAGGGATTCGGGTACGAGTTCGTTCGTTACGATGATGATGGACAACAGTGGATTACGTTAGATGAGCGCCCGTTTCGTCCAAGGCAGTTGGAGGAGGGGCAATTACTGTCATTGCGAATCGAAGATGTGCCATTGACGATCGGCGAAGACGAGCCCCCGGCCGTCCTGATTCTTTCCAGTGGAGAAGTCACGCCCTTTGAGTTGCGTCTGAAAGACGATCTGGGTAGCAGGATATTGACTGCCGATGGTTACGGCGGTTTTGAGTGGGATAACGGCAATGAAGGGTAACCGTAGACGATCAGCAAGATGTTCCTGTCGTAATAGTGGATTTACCCTTGTCGAGGTCATGATCGCATTGGCGGTGTTTGCAGTCGTCTCGGCGGCGCTCGTAAAGAGTGCCAGCTTTTCGTTACTTCAAACCGATACACTCCGAGAGCGTGGCATTGCCGAATTGATCGCCAGGAATCGACTGAGTGAGCTTCGTGCAGCACCCCGCCAGGACAGTACCTTCCGCGGTCCTGGCGTCGATCGTGAGAGCGTCACAATGGCAGGCAGAGATTGGGAACTTATCGTCACAACAGAATCGACGGAGAACGAGCTGATGCGTCGGATCAATGTCCAGGTCGCCAGGGAGGCTGATCCCGATAGTGTAGTCGCTGAGTTAACAGGATTTCTAGGTCGTTACTGATGCGCTATCGAGGATTTACCTTGCTAGAGGTACTGATTGCGATCAGCATATTTGCGCTGATTGGTCTCGGTTCCAACGCCGTATTACGAACAGTCCTTAACGCTGAGGATACGTCACGGCATGTTGGCGACGAAGTTACCATCATGAGCCGTGCGCTGGCGGCTATGGAAAGGGATTTTACGCAGCTGACATTGCGCAACATCAAAGATCAGTATGGAGATAGTTTACCAGCGCTCATGGTCAATTTCGGTCCTCATACGGTCGAACTGACACGGTCCGGATGGAGCAATCCTGCCCAGCTGCCTCGCAGTTCTCTGCAACGTGTTGCCTATTCGATCAATAGTGATGACGAATTGATTCGACACTTCTGGCTGGTTCTGGATCGAGCACAGAATACAGAACCAAAGTCGCAGGTCCTGTTTACCGACGTTCAGGACTTCAGGGTTTCATTGCGAACAGACAATCGGGTCCTGGATCAATGGCCTTCGAATGAGCTACAGGAGGATGGCGATCAACCTCGGTTACTGCAAATTGACCTCACGCTGGCGCACGTAGGCTCGATACAGGCGCTTTATCCTTTGACAGCGATAAGACAGGGCCTGGAGTCCTGGTCCACAGGTGAGAGGGCGGATGGGAACGCGGAAGAACCATCAGATGGTCCGGTGATTCAGTGAGGACTCGATGCAAAGGTATTGCCCTAATCTCCGTCCTGTTGGTCGTGGTTGTGGGTACAGTGCTCGCTGTTCGGATGATTACAACGCAGAGTCTGTCAGCCAGTCGTGCTGGCACGCAGAGCATCAACATGCAGGCAAGAGAGTATGCCCTCGGTGGGGAGGAACTTGCTCGTCAGATCCTAGCTGAGGATATGCGGAGTGCAGAGTCAGCGTCTTGGGACCATCTGGGAGAGCCGTGGGCGAATCCTAATCTCAGTTTTGAATTTAAAAATGGTGAAGTGTCTCTGCAGATCATAGACTTACAGGGACTCATCAACGTGAATGCAGTCACAGAACGTCAGAATTCGCGCACTTCACGATGGCTGCGAACCTATATCGATGAGCTTCAGGTTGACTCGGCGTTTCAGGACAGGATTGTCGATTGGGTGGATTCGGATAATGCAACCCGCGGTTTAGGTGCTGAAGAATATGACTATCTCGCTCTGGCGAGACCGTTCAGACCCGCAGATGGTCCGATTACAGATATCAGCGAGCTTAGGCTCTTACTGGATATGACCCCAGAAGTTTTTGAACTTTTAAATGGTGGTTTGACCGCGCTGCCCATCAATTTTGCGTTTATTAATGTCAATACCGCGCCTGCGAGTGTGCTTCAGTCACTCTCACCTGGTCTTACGTTGGCACAGGCTGAGTCGATGGTGCTCGCTCGCGATGCTGAAGGCGGTTATACATCGATCGCGTCATTTTTGAGTCAACCGGAGTTAGCAGGTCTTGGCGTGGTACCGGCAGGTCTTAGTGTACAATCACGCTATTTTCGTGTTCAGGTCCGAGCAAGATATCTGGATCGCTACGCGTATCTTTCGAGCGTCATTGAAAGGAACCCGACTTTAGGTGTCATGCAGGTGATTTACAGAGACCACAGTCGCAAATTCTTTCCTGTTCTTCATGACGATAAGTTAGACGGCGATCAGGACACATTAACTCTGACTGAGGCAGGGGATGCCTGAGAATCTCTATGTCCGGTTATCTCGAGTTGCCGAATCTCTGGATTGCTACGCAGTGCAATGGCTGCTGCTCGACGAGTCCACAGGTATTGTGCGTGCGAAAGGTGCTGGCGATGGTTCTGACTTTCAGGATGAGCTGAGCAACCTTCAACCCATTGCGGGTGAGGTTCACGTGCTGTTGTCAACGGAGTTGTGTCTGCTGACGCGCGCGACGGTGCCAGGTCGTCAGCAACGTCAGGTGTCGCAAGCCATTCCCTATATGGTAGAGGATGACCTGGCAACGGAAGTCGAACATTGCCATTTCGCTACAAGCTCGACAGGGGGCTCCGAATATGCCGTCGCTGTGGTCGACAGCGAGTTGATGTCAGACCTATTTGACTGGTTAACAACAACAGGGTTACCTATTTCCACGTTAACACCTGACGTGCTACATCAGCCATCTTGGCCAAGTGCATTAGTTCACGGCGGCCGTTGCTGGGTCCGTACTGAGGATAACGGCGGCGTTCTAACCAGTGTCGCGCTCCTGCCGATGTTGTTCGGGTCGCCAGACGTCCACGAGATGACGTCTGTCGGTGAGACAGTGGACAATGAGGCACGTCCGGTATCGATCACAGCATCCAAGTCCGACGTCGATACGATTGAGGTTTTGGCGAGCCAGCTTGCGGCTGAATCCCTTGCCGTTGAAACCCACAGGGCAGAATACTCAGCGTTCGAGTACCTCTGTCGAAATTTCAATACGAATGCGATTAATCTTCTCCAGGGTGACTACAAGATCAAACGACCACCCTCAACGCGTGGCGTCCGCTGGCAGACACTGGCTGTGCTCGCGGCGTGTACGTTCGTCTTTAATATTTTGCTGTTGTTTGTTCAGGGTACGTACCTGGACATCAAAGCTAGCCAACATGAGGCAGAGGCAGTTGATCTGTATCGATCCGTGTTCCCTAACGCGCGAAGCGTCACTGGTATCGGCACAAAGTGGGAAGCCCATCTGAGAGGCAATCGGGTGGACAGTGGTCAAAGTTTCATGAAAGTCTTCTCCGAAGCAGCACGACACGTGCCCGCCAGCGATATGCAATTGATCAGTGTGAACTTTAATGCAAGTCGTGGTGATCTGATTATGCAACTCCAAGCTTCCCGTAATGAACAGTTCGTCACACTCGCACGGACGCTGTCACAGGCAGGCCTCCAGGCAGACATTGGTACGCTGAGCCAGGATGAAGGTCTGGTGAAGGGCAACATCAAGATTCGGGTGGATGGCTGATGACAGAACTCTGGGTCAACCTGAGAAGCGGTTTTGGGAATCTCGAACCCAATGAGCGCACGGCTCTGGTTGCACTGGGCATTTTTATGCTGATGTTGCTGTGTTACTTCACATTAACCTCCGCAATGTCGTTCTATAGCAATCGACTGGAAGAGCGGAATCGCTACGTCGCATTGGTCGCTCGTATGGAAAGCACCATGGATATTGCCCGTCAAAATTTAGGCGGCACGGCCTCAACATTGAGCGGTCAACAAATACTAAATCAGGTTTCTCGAACTACCCGTCAATTCGACATCAAGCCGACACGATTACAACCTGAGGGCAGTGACGGTGTCAGCGTTTGGTTCGATGATGTTGCGTTCAACGATCTGATGCGATGGCTGGATTCCCAGTCCAGATCCGGTATTGGTGTGAAACAGATGTCGGTTGACCGGGAAGAATCTGCCGGTACGGTTAATGCCCGCGTAGTTCTCAGCGGCAAAAGTGGCTGATTCGCCCTCCTGAATGGGAGTCAGTACAATCCTAGTCAAACAGTCCACTAGGGAGAACACAATGACTGAGTGGCACTTTGCAAATGCATTCGAGGCCGTAACCGATGCAATCGGTGATCGCACGGCACTGATTTGTGGAAACGTCCGTCGAACATGGTCTGAGTTTGACGATCGCGCAGCCCGCCTGGCTGCAACCCTCACCGAGCATGGGCTCCAGCCGAACAGTAAAGTGGGCATCTACCTCCACAATAGCAATGAGTACCTAGAAGCGCATCACGGTATTTTCAAAATGCGCGGTGTGCCCATCAATGTTAACTATCGTTACCGGGAAGAAGAACTGGTGTATCTGCTCAATAACGCAGATGCAGAGGCAGTCTTCTTTCAGGCGGCGTACGCAGATCAGATCGACGCCATTAGATCAGATCTTACGAACATACGGTGCTTCATTCAGTTGGATGACGACTCTGGTGCACCGCTGATTGATGGTGCCATAGGCTTCGAGGATGCGATCAATACAGCGTCCCCTATGCCACGTATTGAACGTCCTGCCAGCGATCTGTACATGTTGTACACCGGAGGTACGACAGGAATGCCAAAAGGGGTCATGTATAGCTCTGGCGCTCACGCAGCAGGTCTGGCGGCATTCGCCGGTAGTCTGGGTCAGCCCGTATCAACCAGCGTGGAAGAGATAAGTGATAACGTTTCAACAATGGCGGCCGCTGAGGCGCTTCCAGTGGGACTTGTCTGTTGCCCATTGATGCATGGTACTGGTATGTGGGTGGGGGCGTTTGCGACCCATTTGGCAGGGGGAACAGTGATCACTGTTAATTCCCTGGGTCTGGATGCTGATCAACTGTGGTCAGAGGCACAGCTCCACCGTGCGACTGCTTTGACCATTGTGGGTGATGCGTTTGCGCGGCCTTTGCTGAATGCATTGGATGCGGCCCATGATCGAGGCGAACCTTACGACATCAGCAGCGTACAGGTGATGATATCTTCTGGCGTTATGTGGTCTCAGGAGGTCAAAGAAGGATTGCTGGGTCATAACGAGATGAATCTGATTGACGCAATGGGGTCCACAGAGGGGGGAATGGGAAGCTCGGTCAGTAATCGTGAGAGCAAGGTATCGACCGCGAAGTTTCAGTTGAATGCGAACGTCAAGGTGATTGACGACGATGATCACGAGGTGACCCCTGGTTCCGGCAACATTGGCATGATCGCAACGCAAAGTGCGATGTTGGGTTACTACAAAGACCCTGAGAAGACGGCGAAGACCGTGCGTGAAATCGGGGGCGTCAGGTATGTGTTCCCGGGTGACTATGCGCAGGTGGAATCTGATGGCTCTATCACACTGCTGGGCCGCGGTTCGATGTGTATCAATACCGCTGGAGAAAAAGTGTTCCCTGAAGAGGTTGAAGAGGTCATCAAGCGACATGATGAGGTTATGGATACGCTGGTGGTCGGAGTGCCAGATGATCGTTTCGGCGAGCGCGTTGTTGCCGTCGTATCCCATCAGGGCGAACTGGACGAACCTGCGCTGATTATGTTCTGTCGTGAGCGCATCGCCGGTTACAAACTCCCTAAAAATGTCGTGCTCGTCGATAGGGTGCAGCGGGCTCCGAATGGAAAGGCCGACTACAAGTGGGCAAAAGCGACGGCGCTTGCGGCACTGGGATTATCCTGATGGCACAGATGTTGGACCTCAGCGAGGTTCCTGAGCTTCTCGCCCCTGGGCATCGTGTATTTGTCGCAGGTTCGTGTAGCGAACCCCGGGCTATGCTGGCTGCAATCGCAGTGCAACCCGCTTGCGCTGAAGGCGTTACTTTTGTGCAGCAACCGCTACCGATTAATCAGTATGATTTGTCCTCATTTCATGACACTACACGACAGGAAACTTACTTTGTCACGCCGTCGCTGAAGGATGGACTGGCAACCGGACGTGTGCTGTTCACGCCGATGCAGATGCGAAATATCTTTGATCACATCGCACGGATGCCAGTCGACGTTGCTCTGTTATCGGCGGCGAGGGACCAGCATGGTGTCATTCGATATGCCGCTAACGTTGATTACCTGGACGCGGCAAGGGCAGCTGCAAAGATGCTGGTGGTAGAGGTGTCGGATGCCTACACGGCGCCCTTTACCTGTCCCGCGGTGGATGAGAACGAGGTTGACTATCTCGTGACCTGCGAAAGCCCTGTCATGACCTACCCGGTGACAGAACCTGATGAAACGTCATCGATCATCGGAGCACATATTGCAGGACTGATTCGTGATGGCGATTGTCTGCAGACAGGTATCGGTGCAGTACCGGCCGCCATCCTGGCGAATCTGAAGGATAAGAGTGATCTCGGTTTTCATGGAGGTTTGATTGACGACGGTGTTATGGAACTCATCGACGCCGGAAACATCAACGGACGTCAAAAGCGGGTCGATAATGGAAGACATGTCACAGGAATGGCGCTGGGATCAGAATCGCTACACGAATGGTTGGTCACCAACGAATCCGTACTGTTTAGAAGTGCAAACTATACGCACGACTATCACGTGATTGCGCAGATCCCCAGATTCGTGTCTATCAATTCTGCGGTCGAGATTGATCTTTTTGGTCAGGTAAATGCTGAGGTAGCCGGTGGCAGGCAAATCTCCGGAACGGGCGGTTCGATTGATTTCATGCGAGCATCAAAAGCTTCCGAGGGTGGACGCAGTGTTGTCGCGATGGCTTCAACCGCACGAGGTGGTTCGGTCTCCAGAATTGTTCCCACGGTCGAGATGGTCACGGCACTCAGAACTGATGTCGATATCGTGGTGACTGAGTTTGGTGTGGCAGAACTGTTTGATGCTCCTTTACAGGAACGGGCGGAGCGACTCATTGCGATTGCGCATCCTGACTTCCAGGATCAGCTTCGGTATGGAGAGTAAGTCCATTCGTGGTTTGAGATTCCGGTACCCCCCTTAGATGGACCATCCACGCCACATGTCTTCGGTAATGAAATGATCTTCGCGAAACAGTCGGGTGTTCTTAAACCATTCATATTGACCGCAGGCCCGATGTTCATCGTCGTCAAGCACCGGATGATCCAGACTGTAGTCGCCGAACAACGCCCAACGGATATTGTCTCCAAGATGTATTCCCGGTGAATGCACGGTGCGTCCGTGCCAGAAAATCACGCTCCCTTTTGGCGCGCACAGTTCGTAGGGTTCAATCGTATTCACGACCTTACGCATGCGCTCGCGAAAGTGGGCATTCGGTGAGAAGTTCGCTTCTGTTTCGTGCGCCTGAAACATGATCCTGTGACTTCCTGGATACACGGTAAATCCACCTCCCCGTGGTTCTACGTCATTCAGATATGCGCAGGTGTTTAGTTGCTGACACACTTGGTCAGTATGAGGTCCTAACATGGACCCCTTGGCAGAGCGGCCCTTCGTTCCTGGTAGGAGCGCATAGACACCGCGTGTCACGTTGGATGGTCGTAGATTTGGCCCAAGCATTCGTTTCGCTATGGCTTCCACACATGGGTGTCGCGGGAGCAAATCGAGGAGGAAGTCTTCGGTACCTATGTCGTGAAGTTTAATCGTTCGATCGAAATATTCGACAGGCACACGCCCCTGGTAATAACCAGTCTTGGGCTGAGGGGGCTGTTTGCCAAATGCAGGTTGACGCCAGGTGGTCGGGTCATCCCGACGTAGAACAGACGATTCTGATGCACCCGGTATCCTGACCTCTACATAGTCCCAGATCCGCGACATGGCAGCGTTGATCGCATCTTCGTCGATGAGTCTTTCGAGAATAAGGAAGCCATGCTCCTTGAAGAATCCGATTTGTTCATGACTGACGGTCTGTTCCCCAGAGGCGGTTGGTAATTGTGGCATTGTAAAAGTCTGGCTCAATTTCTGTGCCTCCCGTTGTCGCCTTGCTGCCTCTCGGCTGGCTTCCAGATCCTGGTCAGATGTCTCTGCTCGGGCCATTGTGTTATTGCCTTTTGTTACCTGATCTCATGAGCGCTGCTTGAATCCAAGGCATGCTTGTGTGAAGGTCTCTGCCAACTTTGAACACGATACAGAAGGATATCAAAGATGTTCAATCGCACTGCAAAATTGACAGGCATGATGATCCTCGCGCTGATGCTGACCGGTTGTGTATCTTCCGGTGGTATTGATCCTGCGGTTGGTAACTGGAACGTTGTGGCTGTTTCGGCGTTGGGTACCGATGAACAGACCATCGTGATCAATAATGATATGACAGGTTTGTTAAAGGCCCAGGGGCAGGATTTCACACTCCGTAATGTTGTCTCCGATTCTGGCGCTCTGACGTTCGACGTGACATTTTCTATTCAGGGGATTGATATTTCGGCGAAGTTCATGGGTGCCATCGATGGTGATGCGATCAAAGGCGAGTTAGTGACACAGTTTGGCAATGCTAGCGTCACGGGTAGCCGAGAGAGCTAAAAAGCCTCGGGCGAACCGAAAGAGACATTAAAAGGAGAGACCTTAGACAAGGAAGGTATGCGCTGGGATGGTGTTGCACACCATCCCGCATATGTCTTTCGTCGGGTTGTTCGGGCTAGTCTCTAGTGCCTTCGAACGTGCCTTCCCCAAACGCTCCCAGCTTCACCGTTCCAGAGACCTTGTCGCCATCCAGTGTTGCAGAAAAATCAAGGGTCATGGGCATCGGTTGCTGAATGGAAGCCTTCCAGCTGGCGCTAACGCCGTCTACAGAACCATCGCTGATATCGAGTGTGCCTTGCTCGACGGCAATCGAACCCGTTAGATTGCCATCGTCTTCGGCAAGGGTCAGTTTCGCCTGCCGGCTCCCCATTGGGCTTTGCATGGTTGTACTCCAGGTGCCAGTAAAGCTCATGTCTTACTCCTTTGAATTACAGTTTTAACTAACTGATTTACTTATGTTCTAGCCCAGACAAACGTCCGGCCTAACTTTTCCATACCACCGGCATAGGCGCCACCGGTTGTATTGAGAAAATCTTCACGACCCAGGAGCGTACGCATCACCGCGGGTTGACCTGACAGCCATTCATCGTCGAGGTCGTCGTAACATTCGACAGGTCTCAGTGCGAGGCGGCTATAAGTGATGTGCAGTACAACACGTTCACCGGGTGCTTTTCGAGGATAATTGCTGTGCCATACAGATCCATCCCAGACGACCGCAGATCCGGCCGGACACTCAGTTGGAATGGCTCCTGGTTCGTCACGAACCTCTTCAGGCGTCGGATGGCGCCGTTTCAAGTGAGATTTTGGGATGATTTTTGTTGACCCGTTATGTTCGTTGTAATCGTCAGTCGCCCAACAAAATGTGACCAGCTGGTTATGAACAGGAAACGGCGCGGGAGTCCAATTCTGATCCGCATGAAGCCCAATGGACACCGCGCCTTCGGGGCGGATGCTCGCTGCGATCTGCGAGATCATAAATCCTTTACCGCACATCACTTCGGCGACAGCAAGTAGTTTTGGATTTGTGATGACTTCTGCAAATACAGGATCCTTGTCGAGCAGCATGTTGGCGCCGCCACCACCATTTTTCCGACACTGTTCGATAATGACGTGCCTGAGACGTTCATTGAACTCAGGGTCAGCAGCGGGAATCACGTAGCCGAATCCTTCTGCTTGCAGGCTGTCAATCGTTGGCTGGAGCGACAATTCATTGATTCGCTGACCTACCTCGTCATCGAGATCAAAAGGTTGCCTTGATCCCCAGGCCTCGGACTCCAATACCTCACTCAATGTGCGACTCCCCCTAGTGTCTCGTCTTACCAACATTGATATCACTATAGGACATCCGAAAGGCTTGTTGTACGAAAAAATATCGAGCAAGGATAGGGTTACGTCAGGAACCCTTTCGCTTGTGTACAATGTCTTGGCAGAGTGCCAACGATCACGTGGGGAAGGATCGATGAGATCAGAGGAAGCCAACCAGCTGGCCAGAAGAAGCCTGCGCTGCCTGTCTTATATGGTGCTCGTATGCGGCTATGCGCTGACGGCACAGGGAGACTATCTTGACAAGGATCTTCGCCAGAAGGTGGAATCACTCAAACGGGACGTCAGGGAGACCCCAACGAACCGTCGTACCTACCAGGCACGCGCACAGGTTGCCTGGGACTGGCTGAATGCCTACGCACGCGATGGTCGATATGTTCCGGTCAACGCGACGACTTCTGTTCGACCGCGGCTCGCAGATCCTGCGAGACCGGTACAAGCAGCCGCGCTCGACTTTTACATCAGGGAACTCACACTCGGTGATGAAGAACCGGATGCGCTGGGGCAACTGACAGGTGATACGACGTCCATCGAAGCGAGAACCTTTGCCACGTTACAACAGCTGTGGGTGGTCGGGTCGAAACCCGTAGAGCCAGGGGGAGGGTTGCTGGTCGCACGCCATTTCATGCCTGGATACGGTGCCTTTCAGGTCACCCGTCCAGAGGGCAACAACCTCATCACCATTGCAACGAGCAACCCAGACGTCTCTTTTGTGCCGGAACAGAGACCGTTGAGTGGTATGCACGGTGGGTTTCGCGGTGCACAACCCTCACTTTTTTTCAGGGTTGACCGTGGGCGTTTGACGCCAGGAGATACAGTGACCGTGACGTACGGAGATACGACGGGTGGTGGTCGCGGACTCAGAATGGGAGCACCGGCAACCGATTTCCTGCCACTACCAATCTACGTGGATTTTGATGGCAGTGGTGATCTCATCTCGTTGCCGATCGTTCCGTTTCGCGTGCATGGTAAATCCATTGATGGCGTTCATGTCTTTGCACCATCGGTAGTCAAACCCGGTGCAGTTTTTGATATTTCCGTCCGCGCAAGAGACCCCTACTACAATCGTGCTGTAGGCAAAATTCCGGGTTTTGTCGTCCGGGCGAATGGGAAGATCATCGGACAAACCGAGCCAGGTGAGCAGGCAATTAACCTTCTGGAGGACATTGCATTGCCAGCAGGTGTCTATCATTTGACCGTCGAATCCACCGATGGGTCCATCACGGGACGCGGCAATCCAATTCACGTGTCGGCGGACGCGAGCCCAGTGTTCTGGGGTGACACTCACGGCCACTCGGGGTTTGCAGAGGGTATTGGAACACCTGACCGATTCATGCGGTGGGCCAAAGAAGACGCCCGACTTGATTTCGTGATGCATTCTGAACATGACATCTGGATGGATGATAGCGAGTGGCAGGTGCTCACAGACAAGGTCAACGAATACTCGGAGGAAGGGCGCTTCATCGGGTACCTGGGCTATGAGTGGACCCAACAGAATCGTTACGGGGGACACCATAACGTACTTTTTCGGGATACCGGTGAACGAAGTCGGGTTCCGGTCCAATATTATCCAACAATCTCTCGACTCTATACGGGCCTCAAAAGCACATACGATTTCAACGATGTGCTGGTGATACCCCATGCACACCAGTCAGGTGATTATCGTCAGAGCGATCCTGATCTACAGGGCCTTGTTGAAATTATGTCGCAGCACGGTACGTTCGAGTGGTTTGGGCGCGCCTATGTCCGCCAGGGGCATCAGGTTGGATTCATTGCAGCCAGTGACAATCACCTCTCTCAACCCGGATACACGAGTACCTGGGCGGGCTTCATGTCTCAACGGGGTGGACTTGCGGGGGTGCTCGCTGAAAGATTGGAAAGGGATGTACTGTTTGACGCCATGAAGAACATTCAGACCTACGCGACGACAGGAGATCGAATTATTCTGGACGTCACACTTAACGGACATGGTATGGGGCAACGGACGCCGTTTTTACAGGATCGTGTGATCAAGGTTCGCGTGATAGGTACTGCGCCCATTGATAGCATTACCCTGATCAAAAACGACGTCGAAATCTGGGAGCGTCAATACCGGTTGATCGAGGAAGGTCAGCTCAATAAGGCCGAAACGATCCAGGTCAGTTTCGAGAGTGACTCAGTTCCAATGCATCCACAGGACAACGCGCGTGGAAGTCGAGGGTGGCTAGGGACGCTAACCGTCACAGATGCGGACATTGAGGCGTTTAGATCGACCGATTTCTTCAATCCTGAAGTCAACGAACTGCGTCGAGATGACGATGACTCCAACACTCTTCACTTTGCAACAGGTTCGCGTGGGGATGCGAGTTCCATCGTTCTTAAACTGCAGAATATCGCCCGGTCCGCAAAGATTGTGTTTCAGCTGAAGGCTGCCCCAGAACGGGGTAGTCCAACGCGATTCAGGCGACCAGCCATTACGAAACCCGCCAGTGTCGCTCTCAAGCTCAGGGACATACGGGACGGCAAGTTGACTCATGGATTTCCGTTGGACATCTATAACGATACGATCACGCTTAGACGAGTCATCACGGATGGTGAAAGTGATGTCAGTCTGGTCGTGAATGACACGGGTGATTTGCAAGGTGACTATTACTTTGTACGTGTGCGACAGGCCAACGATGCGATGGCATGGTCCAGCCCGATCTGGGTGGGGGGCTACGCGCCACGTTGAAACGAATGTCACGGGAGCCGCTACTGTATTTCCTGATCACGGGCGGCGCGCTGTTCGTCTGGTTTGGGCTCATCTCCGCTGAGATACCGGAGGCAACGTCATCGCGTATCGTGATTGACGAGCGATCGTTCGATCGTTATTTGATGCATCGTAACCCTCGACTGGATCTCGTGAACGCGCGTCGAATGGCCTCTGAAATGTCTGATTCGCAGCGTGATTCCTTAGTCGAACAGATGGTTCGGGAAGAAGTGCTTTATCGTGAAGCGCTAGCCATCGGTCTCGATACCAACGACTACGCGAGCAAACGCCGCTTAATTACGCAACTTGACTACATCAATCAAGCATCCTTTCATGATGGCATCGTGGTATCCAATGCTGACATTACCAGATACTTCCAAATCCACCAGGATCGATACAGAGAACCACCCCGCATAACGTTTACGCATGTTTTCTTTAGCAGTGACCGACATGCTGACCCCAAAAAGATCGCAATGGAGAGAAAGGAGTCTCTCAATAGAGAGCAAATACCCTTTCATCTGGGAACGTCGTACGGCGATCATTTTCTTTACCATCGAAACTATGTCGGAAAGACCTACGACGAAGTCGCCTCGCATTTCGGTAGCGGATTCGCCGGCGCAGTGCTTGAACTGTCCAAGCGCCAGCAATGGGAAGGCCCTGTGGCATCGGAATACGGACAGCATCTGGTGATGATCGGAGATCGTATAGCGGCTCGAGTACCGCCCCTCGAAGAGGTTGCGGGGCGTATACGTGAAGACCTGATACTTGAGCGCGTCGAGCAGAAACGCCAACAGTTTTTTGAACGGGCATTGGCACGGTATGACGTCGAGATCGAACTGGATGGGCTGTTGGATGCTGAGTTCATTCCATGAAAAGGGCGGTGTCTCGCTGGCGGTGGGAATGTTGTGTTCTCATGTGCATGATAAGCGCGCAGCTATCAGCGGATGATCTTCGTCCACTATATGTGGAGATTCGGGAATTAGCGCAGGGTGGAGCAAGGGGTACTGCATTCTCTTATCGAGTGAGATTGCCCCCGCGTATTGCTATTCAGAATACGCCAGAACTCCAGTTCCCGACATCCTGTAAATGGGAGGGTTTCGCCGCTGTATTTCAGGTCGCATGCACAGATAGTGTGTATGGCGAGGAACTGACTGTCGTCTATCCTCTCTACGAGGTTGCCAACCCGACGGTTATCAAAGTGATCCTGCAAGGTGGTGAGGAATTTACTCGTGCCTATGGTTCTGGGGAGCGCAGTATCTATATTCCATCACCTGAAACGGCCGGTGGTGTCGCCTTTCAATACACCTGGCTGGGTATGGAACATATATGGATCGGCTATGACCATCTATTGTTTCTTCTGTGTCTGATCTGGATTGCAGGGGATTGGCGGCGAATCCTGATCACCATTACCGGCTTCACACTGGCACATTCCGTGACGTTGGTATTGGCCGCTCTGGAACTTGTCAGACTTCCAGTTGGGCCGGTTGAGGCTGTCATCGCACTGTCTGTGCTGTTCCTTGCCAGAGAACTTGCACTTGGACCTTCTGAATCTCTGACCTGGCGACATCCGATTGCAGTGTCATCTTCCTTTGGCGTGCTGCATGGACTTGGATTTGCTGCGGTACTTTCTGAAATCGGGCTACCGCAGCTACAGCTTGTCACGGGGCTGGTGGCGTTCAACGTCGGGGTCGAGATCGGACAAGTGATGTTTGCGTTTGGCGTTATCCTGTTGCTCCGACTGTTCTCGGAACTGGGACGGCGTCTGAATACCGCCTTGCCCATTCAAGGTCACGTCGCGGCGGGGTATCTCGTGGGCACCATTTCTGCATACTGGCTCATTGACAGGGTTGTCGCCTTTTAACATTTGCCTGACCAAACATACGGGGTGGGATGCACTGGATTGGCCAGATGACGAGATTGGGAAAGGGGCAATAAGGCGAAGAATGACGAGTGCAGGGGTGAAGAGGGCGACCGCCGTTGACCTCACAAGGTGTTTTAGCAGTCTTTGTTATTTTTTTGCTCAGCAGTGGCCATGGTTTTTATCCACAGTTGGCCTTCATAACTTTCATAAACGATTCAAGCCTTGGCCTCCCAACAACGAGCCCTGAAACGAAAGAGCACTGAAAAGAATAACCCCCCGTGTTTGAGGCCGGGGACTGTTTTGAAGTGTTTGAATGTTGGTTTTGTATTTGCAGCTTCGTTGGTCTCCGCTTCCGATAACGCACAAACGACGTAAACTCGTTCTCGCCACGATGTGTGTTAATCAGGGTAAGCGGTGTTAGAAATTGTCCGCGAAGGAGGGTCATAATCGCTATGTTTGGTGTTTGATCACTAAAGGCTTCAACTAAGGCAATGCAGTCCGCGCCTAGGTCGTCGGAGCATCAATCGATTTCTGGTTTTCGGTGTTAGCTGACGCCTAGGCATGTTTACCAAAGGTCATACTTTTGGAGTTCGGCACGGCCGACAACCATGTGATGCACCTCATCCGGTCCGTCAGCAAAACGAAGATGCCGCATGTCCATGTACATACCGGCCAAAGGCGTCCACTGTGAGATACCCGTCGCGCCATGCATTTGAATCGCGGCATCGATTATTTCGCAAACTTTTTCAGGCACCATTGCCTTAACGGCAGACACATAAACACGCGCCTCTTTGTTGCCTAATACATCCATCGCCTTGGCTGCCTGCAGAACGGCAAGTCTCATCGCGTTGATCTCAATACGCGCGCGTGAAATGACTTCTACGTTTTTGCCAAGTTTGGCGATCGGTTTGCCGAAAGCCACTCGTTTGCCAGAACGTTTCACCATGAGCTCAAGCGCTTTTTCAGCTTTGCCGATTGAGCGCATGCAATGATGAATGCGTCCAGGGCCTAGACGTACCTGGGAGATTTCGAATCCACGGCCTTCACCTAGCAGTATGTTGTCCTTGGGGACTCGAACATTTTTAAAGCGCAGGTGCATGTGACCGCGTGGGGCATGATCCTGACCGAATACCTGCATCCCCTCGATAATCTCAACACCCGGAGTATCTTTCGGAACTAGGATCTGCGATTGTTGGCGGTTAGGTGCGGCGTCTGGACTAGTTTTCACCATGGTGATCATGATCTTGCAACGTGGGTCGCCAGCACCGGAGATATAGTATTTCTCGCCATTAATCACCCATTCATCACCATCCAACACAGCTGATGTACTGATGTTTTTGGCATCGGAGGAGGGAAGTGCCGGTTCTGTCATTGCGTACGCGGATCGAATCTCTCCATTAAGTAGTGGCTTCAGCCACTGTTCTTTCTGTTCAGGTGTACCAACACGTTCCAGGACCTCCATGTTGCCGGTGTCTGGTGCCGAACAGTTCAAGGTCTCTGATGCCAATGGTGATTTGCCAAGCTCGGCCGCAATGTAGGCATAGTCGAGATTCGTCAAACCGTCTCCGTACTCCGATTCCGGAAGAAAAAAGTTCCAGAGGCCGCTCTCTTTGGCTTTGTTCTTGGCACCTTCCAGGAGCCCGAGTTGTTTTGGATGCCAGCTCCAGCGGTCCTCCTTTTCTTTATCTAGCTCATAGAATTCTTCCGTGATCGGATCGACATTCTCTGCGATGTGTTTGTTCACCGCATCCATCAGCGGTTGGGCTTCGGCCGACATGGCCAGGTTGAAGAGATCGGCATCCAGATCAGCCATGGTTTCCTCCAGTGGTTATTTCAGTTCAGTTGAGGTTCGTATCCATTCATCGTCACAACGCACTTGCCGATGACGTTCCGTGATTCCAGCATCTGCATAGCTTCGACGGCGTCTTCTATGGGAAACGCTTTGCAGACGTAGGGTTTGATGGCTCCACTGGCTGCGAGATCGTAGATCGCCTTCTGGTTCTCGATGCCTCGATTCGGGTAGGTTCGACCGTATTCACCTGCACGGACCCCGATCACAGACAACTGTTTGATCAGAATCAGGTTGACGGCGGCCTGCGGCCAACGACCGCTCGTAAAGCCAATCGTGAGTAGGCGGGCGTCAATGTTGACGCAACGCATTGATTCGTCAAAGACGTCACCACCCACGGGATCGTAGACGACATCGACACCTCGGCCATCGGTCAGCGCTTTCACCTCGTCGCGGAAACCGCCCATGCGTCCATCATCGAGGCTGTAGTTGAGCACGTGATCAGCACCACGCGACTTTACAACCGCCAGCTTGTCATCCCTTCCGCCAGTGGCAATGACCGTTGCACCCAGATATTTACCGAGATCCACAGCCGCCATTCCAACACCGCCGGTAGCACCATGGACTAACAGGTGTTCGCCGGATTGAAGTTGACCACGACAGCTCAGTGCGACCCAGGCGGTCAGATAAGCAGTTTGAAAAGAGGCGGCAGCCGCGTAGTCCATGCCGGCGGGCATGGGGCGAACCGCGTGGCTTTCGATATTGATCGCTTCGGCGAAACCGCCATGGCCACAGCTGACAATGACCGCATCTCCTTCGTTCACGTTCGTCACTTCGGAGCCCGTTGCAATGACGTCTCCCGCAGCTTCTCCGCCAGGTGCAAACGGTAGTGGTGGCTTTTTCTGATATTTTCCCTGAATCATCAAGATATCGGGAAAATTGACAGCACAAGCCTTTAAACGCACCTGCACTTCGTTTGGCGCAGGTAAGGGCAGTGACACCTCGTCGAGTGAGATGGTAGTGATGTCATCATCAATCCGATGACAACGATAGGTACGGATACTAATCGCCATGGAAGCTCATTATGGAGCGCTAGTAGAAGGCGCAGAGCATAGCAAAACGGTGAGATTTGGTCTCGTTACCACATCACGTAAGATGTGTGACTATAGATGTTAGGAGTTTACCGGAAGATTCATCCATGAATATAGAAAACTGGGAAACCGCTGGGTCTATGGGTCCACTCTACCAGGAGCTTCAACAGCTCGGACTGGAAACCAATATCGCCGAATTGGAAGCGTTTGGGTACACGATCATCCCTCCGGAAAAGATTGGACCTGATGGCTGGCATATTGAACTGAAAGATGCGTTGGAGGGCGTCGTACAGCGGCGGTTTGGTGACTTTTCCGAAGATATAGACCGTTGGAATGACGTGAACGACAATCTGCGTTTCCTGATGTGGGAAGATGAGCGATTCGAAAAATACGCGTACAACCCGGCTGGCCTAGGTCTGGCGCAGTACCTGCTTGGTACCAACTGCATTCTGAGTCTTTGTAATGGTTGGGTGAAAGGACAGGGGGAGGCCCGAACCGGAATTCACGGCGATTATCTGGATCCGACGCCTGACGCGCACCCTGGTCTGAACGTGAACGCGAACGTCCACTACTTCCTGACCGATTACAACAAGAAAGATGGTGCGGTGTCATTTCTTCCCGGAAGCCACAAGTGGCGACGTCAGGTCAGTCCTCCCGAATCGAAATACTGGGCGGACCGTGCTGTGGCGGTTGATGCGCCGGCGGGATCAGCAGTGGTCTGGGGCAATCATACCTGGCACGGCTCTTATCCACGCAAGACGCCAGGCGTTCGCATGGCGCTGCAGTACGAGTACATGCGCCCGAGATATCAGCCGCAAGAGCCTTACCGTGAGACAGTGACCCAGGAAGTGCTCGATAGAAACACCGTGCGGTTTGCCGGACTGATGGATGTCTATGGACCGTTTCCCTTTGGTAAAAGCGATCGAACTGCTGATCTTCGTGCGCTGGAGGCGCCCCCCGGAACGGGACACGGTCGGGGCACTGTTGAGACCTACTGTAGTCTTTTCGATAAGGAGCCAGCCGCGGGTAAAGTCACTATTCGGCCAAAGTACAATTATCTGGAGCACGATGGTCGAATGTCCTTTGAACGACACCGTGCCGCCTACAAGGCCCGTCAGTCACAGGATGATGAGAGCACCCAAGCGGCAGGAGATTGACAGTCAGGTTTTTTGGATCGTCCAGTCGAGTCGGCGTGCCCCCTTCTTGACCGATGTGCGTGTTGTCCTCATGCTTCGATGATGGAACAGAGGAACCTGGTCGGGCACGCTCAGTTGCGAGAGTCGTTTGCAAGGGACGGCTATGTAGTGTGCCCCGATTTTTTCGGGTTTCAGGAAGTCGCAGAACTAGATGCATTGGTCGATGACTGGCAGGCACGCTGGGATGATCTGCCGGGCCGCGAGAGTTCGGAGTATCGACGGCGATTCGAGGTGCACCTCAAGGCACTGCCTATCAGTCGTTCTCCGCCTTTCCAAGTGCTGTTTTCAAACCGTGAGATGCAAGCCGTTACGGCATCGATCGTCGGCGATACGTATGAGACGCTTTATGGTTTTGCATTCGCGACCCCAAAAACAGGAGGTCAGGGTTGGCACAAGGACTCATCTGATACCGATCCAAACAGGTTTACCCTGAATCGGCTCGTGTACACACGTGATTACGCACCGGAACAGGGCTGCCTATACGTCCTGCCAGGCTCGCATCTCTATGAGGGCTTTCCATCGGATGGTCCCAATCATGGCCGACTGCCCGGCGAGGTTAAGATTATACCAAAACGGGGTATGGCGGTCTTTGTCTCATCTCACTGCGCGCACCGGGTAGGGATCAATCAGACTGACGGGATCAGGGTGGTGCTGAATAGCCGGGTGAATCCAAAGGGCGTACCCGCAGACCTTTGCGATCTTCCAGTTTTCAGGTCAGGACTGTGGCGCCACTCGACGCAGACCTTCCTTGGACCACTGTCAGAACAATCAGATAGGTGACCGAATTGGATCTTTCGCCCCTGAATAATCCGGTCTGGTGCGCGATTGCAGGATCCCATCGTCACCTCCCATAGTGCAACGGCACAAGGGGTCGCTACCACACAGATGTAACTCCATTTGGGGGTGTCGCTGATCGACAGGGAATCGGGGCACCGTCAGGTTTGATGTCAGAAGGGGATACGGTACTGCTTGCATGGTCATCGACAGCTTCCCTAGGGCCTATGGTAGGTGATACGACGAGTGATTTCTGTTGCTATGTTTGTGCAGTCTCTGTGCTAACTGCGACAACCCGATGACCGGACAGGTTTGTTTCGGTGGTATCGTCATCCCATATGAATCCACGAAAGATTGGATTGCGGGTCCAGCGCAACAAGGCGCATGAATCGGTTATCTCAATCGCTTTGCTCATCTGTGATAGCCTAAAGGCGACATTTCTGAAATGAATGTGTTGCAGTGAAGGGCTGATTGACCGTGGGTTTGGAGGTCTTCGCTGGCCAGAGAGGCGAGCGAAGTTGCTGCAGTGAAAATGATCAATTGGAACACTCTGAAACCAAGAATCATTGGTGTTCCAAACGAAATACGAGAAGAAAGGAGAGAACGTTGAACGGCTTTGACCTGATTGCACGATGCCTGAAAGAGGAAGGGGTGACCTGGATGGCGTGTTTCCCTGCTAACCCGCTTATTGAAGCGGCGGCCAAAGTGGATATCCGTCCCATTGTGTTTCGTCAGGAACGTGGCGGCATCAACGCAGCAGACGGATTCAGCCGCCAGACACTGGGTAAGCAGGTAGGGGTGTTTGCGGCACAAGATGGACCTGGTGTCGAAAATTCGTTTGGTGGTATCGCACAAGCATGGGGTGAAGGGGTACCCCTTTTGTTCCTGCCACAGGGAGCAGGCACCGATAAATACAGTATTGCGCCCAATTTCTCTGCAGTACGTAATTACGAGAAGGTGACAAAACTAGCTCTGTCCATTGATGACGTGACAAAAACAGCCCGTGAGATGCGACGCGCTTTCCACGCTATCCGTCAGGGGCGTCCAGGTCCTGCATTGGTTGAAATGCAGCGGGATATTTTGTCTCAGGAAGTACCAGAGAATGCGATGCATTACGAGGCTTCCAAACCAATGAAATACGCACCGAATCGCAACGCTGTGAAAGATGCAGTTAGCCAGTTATTGTCAGCACGACATCCGGTAATTTGGGCTGGTCAGGGTGTGCTGTATGCGGACGCGACCTCTGAGCTTATGATCTTAGCGGAGCTGATGCAGATTCCGGTGATCACGACGATGGAAGCGAAAAGTGCGTTTCCTGATGATCATCCGCTGGCACTGGGATCTGCAAATCGAACCGCACCCAAAGGTGTCTATCGTTGGCTTGGGATCTCCGATACGTTTTTCGCGGTCGGATCCGCGCTGACCCGAACATCCTTCGGGCAGGACGTTCCACCCGGTAAGTTCATGATTCAGAGTACGGTATCACCGGAAGACATCAACAAAGATTACGACATTGATCTTGGCCTTGTCGGTGATGCGAAACTGACACTGGAGGCTATGATCGATGAAGTCAAAGCACAGGTCGGTGAGGACGGCCGGCCAAAAAACGAAGAACTACATAGCATGATTACCCAGACACGTCGTGAATGGCTCGAAGACTGGATGCCGATTCTGACGTCGGATGAGGTCCCTGTGAATCCCTATCGTGTTGTCCATGAAATCAATCGGGCAGTTGATCATGACAACACAGTGCTGACACATGATGCAGGCAACCCACGTGATCAGATCATGCCTTTCTACAAGGCGAGCAAGACGCCCCTAAGCTATATAGGCTGGGGTAAAACAACCCACCTTGGCTTTGGGATTCCGCTCATGATCGGTGCAAAGCTGGCGGATCCTTCCAAATTCTGTATGAACTTCATGGGTGACCTTGCCTTTGGGCACACCGGCACGGAGATTGAAACAGCGGTTCGCGCCGAGGTGCCGATTACCACGCTGGTCATCAACAATCGGACGATGGGTGGCTACGACACCAAGATGCCAACAGCGATGGAGAAATTCGGTGCAGGTAATCAGGGCGGTGACTACGCCGGTATGGGCATGGCACTCGGTGCAAAAGGGATCCATGTGGACAAGGCTGAGGGGATAGTTCCAGCGATTGCCGAAGCGCAAAAGGCGAATGAGAATGGCGAAGTAGTTGTGATTGAGGTCTCGACCCGGCAGGACACTCGGTTTTCGCAATACCCGGAATTATTGACTCAGGAACGATAGCCTTAACATCACAGGAGTGAGTAGGTGAAGAAACGACCCAACATCCTGTACATCTTTGCAGACCAGATGCGCGGTGATTGCCTGGGGGTGGTCAACGAGCAGGTTCAAACCCCTTGTCTGGACCGACTGGCCTCCGAAGGTGTGACATTCACACGTTGCATATCGAATTCACCACTTTGTGTACCGGCTCGTGCGGCACTGATGAATGGGCAGCTGCCAAGGCAAAGTGGTGTCTGGAGCAACCGTAGTGGCGCTCATGAAGAAGGACCCAGTCATGTCCGCAACATTCGCGATGAAGGCTACCGAACTGCTGTTATTGGCAAGACTCACCTATGGCGTCACGGTGCGGCAGGTCAGGTAGGTCTGCATGTCGCTGCCATGGAAGATCGGTTGAAGGCATGGGGATTTGACGATTGTCTGGAAATCAACGATCCCATTGAGACCGGCTGGATGGATTGTCACTACACCGACCATCTTGCTCGCGAAGGACTGCTCGATGCGCACCGTACTTTCATCATGGATTGGGTCCGTGAGGCGTATCGTGGCAACGACCCCACTCCGTGGAATCAAAGTCCGGCGCCGGTGCCAGAGGGGGAGGACATCGATGCCTGGGTTGGGCGAGAAGCGGTCCGGTGGCTTGGGCAGCACGATCACAGCAATCCTTTTTATCTCCAGGTGCAATTTACCGGGCCCCATGATCCTTATGATGGTCCGGAGGCCTATCGTGATCGATATGATGCGAACACCATTGACCCAGGTATTACAGAAATTCCGTCTGGTGGGTCACCGATCGTGCGAGCGCGTCTTGCTGGAAGTCAGGCGATCATCGGAGCTAGTACTGAACAGCGGCAACAGTGGCGGGTGAACTACTATGCAAATATCACGTTGATCGATTCATGGATCGGACGAATCCTTGACCAACTCTCGGCAGACAACCAACTGGACAATACCTGGATCATCTTTACTTCAGATCACGGTGAGATGCTGGGTGATCACGGCTTGTGGAGCAAAGCGAATTTTTACAACCAGTCGGTACACGTCCCGTGCATCATGCGTCCGGCTCGTGGACACCTAGCGCAAGAACAGGGTTGGCAGAGTCGCGCTCTGGTCCAGCAGATTGATGTGCCAGTGACTATCACCGATATCGCCGGTGCGTCGCCTCTGAAGAATGTTGAGGGTCGATCCCTGATGCCTTTTGCGGGCTATGATTCAGTCGATCAGGTCGCACACAAGGGGCATGAGTGTGTCCTCAGTGAGTTGTTTGGCCAAAGTACGTTAATTACTGATGAGTACAAATTGACGGTCCGCGTTGACGATCACAAACCAGCTCAGTTGTTCGACTGTGCCAACGATCCTGATGAGTTGCGGGATGATCTGTTGTCCGAGCATGCAACGCTGGCAGATTCACTGACGGAGAGTTATTTACGGCCATTGGCGGATGCGATCAATCAGGATCAGTTGTCTGATTACCGGCGCTATGTCCGCGATACAGGTCAGATCAACTGATCTAGTAGAGCTGATCTCTGTCCGTGTCCGTCGCCTCGAGCATTATCCTCCTTCATATTCTTGCGTGGGGGCGCTCGTAGTCTTCCTGACCCTTCGCTGGATCCCGATGGAGGTATGTTCGAAACCTGGCACTGGAGTCAATCCCTCAATGTCCCACTGGCTTTCGAGTATTTAGCCTGAACGGGACCCGGTCCGGGTACTGATCTGTGCATCCATGATGCTCGCGCACCAGCGTCCTGGTGATCAAGTTCAATGCGAATGCGATCCTTATCTCTGTATAGCGATGGCTCATCCAATGTTTCATTGGAGCCCTTTTAGATCCGGGGCTTCGCTTCAGGGTGATGATCCGTTTTCTTGCTGTGCTCGCCAGGTTGGACAAGTATTTTTTGGTGGTGCTTGTTTTATGCAACACCGACCCTTTACCTTATGCATCTTAAATGACGGGCGAGGACTTCCGGGTGATTGGCCGTTGGAATAGGGCCGGTCGTCGTGGTCGTCAACCGACCGTGTTTTCCGGGCTGCCACCGATAAATGCTGACAGATTGTCAGCCGCGATCCGCATTAGACGAGCCCGCGCCTCTTTTGCATACCAGGCAATATGTGGCGTGATGATGCAATTGGGTGCAGTGAGGAGTGGATTCGACGCTGGTGGCGGTTCAACGTCAAGCACGTCGAGTGCAGCACCGCCGATCACCCCATTGACCAGTGCATTTGCGAGTGCTTCATTGTCGATAAGAGGACCTCGACTCGTGTTAATAATGATCGCCGAAGACTTCATCTGTGCCAATCGCTCGGCATTCACGAGCTTCTCGTTTTCTGGCGTTAGGGGACAGTGCAGCGAGATGACGTCAGCCTCTTTGAACAAAGTCTTCATGTCTACCTGAGTCACATCCATCCCTGCGAGCTTTTCAGCATCCGGCCAGTACAGATCGTGTGCGATTATCTTCATGCCCATGGCGGCGCCAATGCGCGCTGCCGCCTGACCGATTCGACCGATACCGACAATGCCCATGGTCTTGCCTGCGAGTTCAAACATGGGTTGTCGTGAAAAACACCAATCGTCGCAGTGGGTCCACTCATCATTATGAACCGCCTCGTTGTGGACACTGATGCCACGAGCAAACTCCAGCATCAGTGCCGCAACGTGTTGGGCGACTGAGTCGGTGCCGTATGTGGGTATATTGGTCACAACGATGCCTTTTTCCTTGCAGGTGGATATATCAACGACGTTGTATCCAGTAGCAAGGACCCCCACATATTTAAGGTCTGGAAGGTCCGCGATCGTTTCAGCCGATAAAGGCGTCTTGTTGAGCAACAAACAGGTTGCGGACTTTGATCGCTCCACGATCTGATCGCCGGGGGTTCGATCGTGTATTTCGATTTCACCCAGCTCGGACAATGGCTCCCAGCTGATATCACCGGGGTTCAATGTGTACCCATCAAGGACTACGATCCGTTCTGCCATGTTCACTCCTGTCGACGGTTGCTCGCGGTAAACTGTTGTATCAGGTGTATTGTCTGTTGTGTGCTCGGCTGACTAAACTCCTGTCCGCCGGCGAAGCCGCGCTAGTATGAGGAAAAGACATGGGAAATAGAAGTTGAGCCGGATTGGGATCGTAGGTCTTGCCACCATGGGGAGAAGCCTGGCGCTGAATTTCCTTGACCACGGCATCAACGTAGTGGGTTGGAACCTAGAGCAGGAGGTTGCACATGCGTTGGCGGTAGAGCGTGACGATGATGGACTGCGTGTAGCCGAGAGTCTGACTTCGCTGGTGGCAGCTCTACGCGGTGGAGACGAGGCTGTCACCATTCTGATGATGATCAAAGCCGGACCCGCCGTTGACGAGACACTAGGAGCACTGCTCCCATTGCTGGCAACCGGGGACATATTGATCGATGGTGGTAACACGCATTTCAGAGAGACTCAGGAACGACGCGAGCGTTGTGCTCAACATGGTGTGGGCTATGTTGGGCTGGGGGTCTCTGGTGGGGAGAAAGGAGCGCGGTTTGGTCCAAGTTTGATGGCCGGTTGTAGTGAAGGAGAATGGGAGACTATCGCTCCGATGCTCCAACCTATTGCCGCCTCGACCGACTGGGGCCACTGTGTGCAGAGAGTCGGACCAGATGGCGCCGGTCATTTCGTCAAGATGGTCCACAATGGTATTGAGTACGCCGATATGCAATTGCTGGCGGAGTGTTATGACCTGCTGCGATTTGGTTGCAACTGCCCGGTATCGGAGATTGCAGACGTTTTCGAGTCGTGGTGCTCGGGTGGTCTGCAGTCGTATCTCCTCGAACTTTCGTCGCAGGTGCTGCGCAAACAGGACAACGAAGGTGGCGCGCTGGTCGACCAGGTATTGGATGCGGCTGAACAGAAAGGTACAGGACGCTGGACGGTAGAATTGGCGCTGGAGTTTGGTGTAGCCATCCCGTCTATCACGGCGGCTGTCAATGCACGCGTGATTTCATCGATGAAAGCGCAGCGCGTTCAATTGTCAGCATTCAATCCGATGCACTCAGAAGTGTTGCTCGAACAGGAACAGGTGGTCGGCCAGCTTGGTGCAGCGCTTCTCGCCGCGCGGGTCTGCGTTCTGCTCCAGGGGCTGCAGCTAATCGAAACCGCGAGCGCACAATTTGACTGGCACGTTCAAATGTCTTCGGTGCTCAAACTCTGGACTGACGGTTGCATTATCCGCTCTAGACTGCTGGATCAGTTGATCCCCGTCCTCGAACGTGACAACCGTGTGCTCGCGCTGTTAAAAGATCCGGTTGTTCGCGATCTGACACATGTGGACTGGGGAAGCGTGCTTGCGAGCTATGAATGCGCCCGGCGCCCAGCACCGGTCCTGTCAGCGACGCGACAATGGCTCCTGGCCATCCACACGGCATCGCTGCCTCAGAACCTGACACAGGCGCAGCGGGACGCGTTTGGTGCACATACCTATCGGCGACTGGCAGACCCGGACGGTCCAGCATTGCATTCGGACTGGCTGAATTGATGCCTGCTAACAGGAGCATTGTGGTGATGGGGGTCGCAGGCAGTGGAAAGTCGGTGATCGGGTCCTGGCTGGCTGACGCGCTGGGAAGACCTTTTCATGATGGTGATGATTTTCATCCACCTGGAAATGTGGAGAAAATGTCACGGGGAGAACCGCTCGACGATCACGATCGTGCGGGCTGGCTGGCGCGCCTGGTCAACCTGCTGAAGATGGCGCAGGCGGACGAGGCACCTATCGTTGTCGCGTGCTCCGCCCTCAAGGATAAATATCGACAGCAGCTTTCCGCTGACGATCCACTTCTGTTTCTGTTTCTGGATATCTCCGACACGCTGGCCAAGGAGCGGCTGAAGGCCCGGTCCGATCATTTCATGCCGTCGTCGCTGGTGCAGAGTCAGTTTGATACGCTGGAGAGACCGACACAGGCAGTTTCGGTTCGGAACGATCGCGAGATAACCGTTGTTCAGCAGGAAGTGCTGATCAGGGTCACCGAGGCGTTGCAGAACAGCTAGACGCCCGCTAGTCCGGTTTGCGGCACTAACCTAGGCTAGTGCCGCGAACATCGCTCAACCAGAGTTTTTCATCACACTCCAGGTCCTCAAATGCACGGGTGATGCCCTCCCAGATCCCGTAATCGTGCAACAGGATCATAGGATTCGTGTGAAGCGCAAAAATCATAATACGGCAACGGTTTCGTTGCTGGTTGACGCGATGGGTCCGTCCGCCGAGACTGTCGCCTCAAGCACGGGATATCGCCATGAAGCCCAATATTGTTTTTGCCTTTGCTGATGACTGGGGACGATACGCTTCGGCGTATGCGACGCACGAGGGCCCAGGGTCGCTGAACGAGCTTATTCATACGGCCAACTTTGATCGCATTGCCGGGGAAGGTGTGTTGTTCAGAAACGCGCTGGTACCAGCGCCGTCGTGCACTCCATGTCGAAGCTCTGTCTTGTCAGGACAGTATTTCTGGCAGACGGGCCTGGGTGCCATTCTTGTGGGTGCAGTGTGGGACGAGTCGATTCCGACATTTACCACCGAGCTAGAACAACATGCCGGTTATTTTGTGGGCTATCAGTACAAAGTCTGGAGTCCCGGGCAGACGGCCAACGCGCCGATTGGTGGTAAACGGACGCGCTTTCAACCGGCGGGACGGAACTTCAACCAGTTCTCTCACTGGGTCTCAGCTAAAGCTGAGGAAATGGGTATCGACGCTGCGAAGCAGGCCCTGTTTGACGAGACGAGAGACAACTTCAAGGCGTTTTTGGATGCACGTCCAGAGGACCAGCCGTTCTGCTATTGGTGGGGTCCAACCAATACACATCGGACCTGGGAGCGGGGTTCCGGAAAAACACTTTGGAATATCGAACCTGATGACCTGAAGGGTCGAATGCCCTCGTTCCTGCCGGATGTCCATGACGTTCGTGAAGATGCAGCTGATTATCTTGGGGAATGTCTCGCCGTTGATGTCGGTCTCGGTATTTTACTCGACGAACTCGAAGCGATAGGAGAACTCGACAATACACTCTTTGTCGTGAGTGGTGACCATGGCATTCCGGGAATGCCTCGTGCCAAGTGTAATCTCTACGATATTGGCTGTGAGGTCGCTCTGGCCGTTCGTTGGCCTGGATACATAGCACCCGGTCGCGTCGTAGATGATTTTGTCAACCTGATGGACCTAGCGCCGACTTTCTGTGAAGCCGGAGGCCTTGCGCCTGCGTACACCATGACCGCAAAAAGCCTTATGCCTTTACTTAGGAGTGCTGAGAGTGGCCAGATTGATCCCGAGAGAGATCATGTGGTGACGGGGCGTGAGCGCCATGTGCATATTGCACGAGACGGTTTCCTCCCGTATCCACAACGTTCCATCCGTACCAAGGACTTCATTTACATCGTGAACTTTGAGCCTGATCGATGGCCCATGGGGGACCCAAAAGGGCTGGATGACCTTTCAGCGACACCCCCGGACTTTGATCTATTAGCCTATGACACGATGGTTGCCTACCCGGATTTGGACGCGAGCCCTACGAAAGCGTGGATGATTCATCATCGTGAGGAACAGGATGTGGAGCCTCTGTATCAATTGGCATTTGGCAAGCGGCCACGAGAAGAGCTCTATGATCTGAACGACGATCCGGACTACATGAACAATGTTGCTGACGATCCAAAATATGCCAACGTACGGCGGTCACTCGAAGCGCGTTTGATGGGTATTCTTGAAGAACAGAATGACCCGAGATTGATGGAGCAACCCTGCCGGTTCGAGTACGAGCCCTACGCGGGGCCGCTGGATCCTGACTGGAGGATGTAAATGCTCAACATCGGCATCGGCATCGGCATCGGCATCGGCATCGGCATC